>JACCDR010731964.1_pt1 | contig 81512 bp, 126 predicted proteins | sample 7446431 | NCBI WGS metagenome assembly JACCDR01 (sample SAMN15323443, study PRJNA562643) | freshwater metagenome | isolation source: river surface water | place: USA:Blue River Watershed | collected 2017-08-17
ATGAAACTCGGACAGAGCGCCTTCTTCTTCCCTGCTGCGACGGACGTCGTTGACGACCCGCGATTCCCGTTCGTGGCCACTGTCGTCTACGTCCACGACAGTGGTCTCGTCAACCTCGCCGTGTTCGACCACAACGGACACCAGTTCGGCGCGCGTGGCGTCGAGGTGGCGCCCGTCGGCACGATCCCGGATGGAGGCGACTGCTACTGCACGGAGGCTGGCGATGTCTTCGTGACGCGTGCTGGCGCGGAGCAGGCTGTGACCAACCCAGACTTCGTCGACACCGTGCCGGCAGAGCCCGCGGACCTCGAGCCCGCCAAGCCGGCCCGCAAGCGCAGCAGCAAGTGAGTCCACCATGAAGTACCACCACCTCTCCAGCCTCAACTCCCTGGACCCGCTGCCCGCCATCGGCAAGCCCAAGGCCGTCGCCGCCGCGGCGCCCGTGTCCGCAGCGAAATGCGAACACCAGTGGGTGCCCGTGCCCGACAGCAAGATCCACAGCCGCTGCGCCGCCTGCGGTGCCGTGACGCTGACGGAGATCGTCGCCACGGTGCCGGTCGCCAAAACCGCTGTGGAGTCCGAGGAGTCGGACTGGATTCGCGAGTACCTGAGTTCCAACATGGCCATGGCGCTGCTGGTCGGCGTGGATCTGGCGGATGGGTCGGATCGGTCTGCCTTTTGGTTGAGTCGCGACCCAAACGAATTCTTCGCCAGGAAGCAGGTGATCGACGCGTTTGAGCGTGGCGTGGCCGGCAAGACCGTCAAGTTCCGCCGCTACACGCCAGGCGCTGGCCTGCCCGCAATGCCGCCGGCACCGGCTCCTGAGTCGAGGTTTGTCTCAGTTGGCGAGTTGCCGGCAAGCGGCCTCGTCGAGGTGCTCAAGATCGGCGGCACTACCGGCTACGGCGACGCCAGCTTCTTCCGCGGCGCCGACGTCGTGGCCTGGCGGTTCCTGTGAGTCCTGCTATTCAATCGGTGTACGCGGACGCCATCGCGGCGTTGCTGTGGGGTCCGAAGACCCGCAGCGAGCTGCAGGAGATCACGGGCGCGAGCCGGGTCACCATTAGCCGCCTTGTCTCCGAACTCCGTAAAGCCGGCGTGGTGTATCTCTGCGATTGCCGCGAGACGGGCGGACGGGCGGATGACGTATTCGCGATGCAGGCCAAGCCATTTGGTGAGCCGGATTTTCATCCGATGGGGGCGCGCAAAGGAGCATGAAGATGGACAAGCTGATGAAGCTGCTGGCGCGCTGCAAATGCGGCGTACACCTGGCAGTGAATGACCACCGCGACGTGTACCTGACAGCAGCTCAGGCGCTGGAAGACCTGGGCGACTTTGCAGACGACATCCCTGACGATGTGCGCGCCAAGATCATCGAGACTGACACGCTGATTGACTTGCACTTCTACCCGGACACGCCCGTAGGCTTTTACAAGGTGCTGCACTACGACCTAGATGCGGCGCTGGACGAAGCGCTTGCGGCTGTTGGCGCCGCATAACGCCTAGTTGAGCTGCAACCCCGAAGCCCCAAAGCGCAGCGGCGGGGCTTTGGGGTTGTCAGTTCCAACATTCGGTTAGCCGGCTGTTTAGGGTAGTAGCGCGGTGACGCTGGCGAAGTGGTGAGGTTTTACTTTGCGCTGTGGCGGCCTGTTGCAGCGAGTTGTGCGGCTGGAAGGTTTTACACTGATTGAAGCTAATTTATTTTATTACCGCCTTACTAGGGCTGTAGTAAAATATATTTATTCTACCGTTTGCCCTGTTCGGTTTTAATGGGGCAATTTGAAATATTGTAATGAAAACTCTTATTTTGACTGTTGGCCTTCCGCGTTCAGGCAAATCGACGTGGGCAAAAAAACAAAATGTGCCAATTGTTAACCCTGATTCTATTCGCTACGCTTTGCATGGCGAACGGTTTTTGTCGGATGCGGAGCCGATGGTTTGGGTTATCGCAAAATACATGGTGAAGTCTCTTTTTTTGGCTGGGCATGATGTTGTCATTCTTGACGCAACAAACACAACAAAAGCCCGACGAGACGAATGGAAGTCGAAAAGCTGGGTTCGTGAATTTATGGTTGTTGGCACGACAAAAGAAGTGTGCATTGAACGAGCAAATTCAGAGAATGATGCTTACATCATCCCAATTATCGAAAAAATGGCGGCACAGTTTGAATCCATTGCTGATGAAGAGGAGTGCAACACACATGCTATTGGCTAACGCCGGCGTTGAGCGGATGCCTGCCCGCGCCGACGTGGATAAGTGAACCAAGGACTGCCTGCCGGCAGTCCGCTCGAACAACCTGTTCGGCCTCTGGTGCCGAAGCGAGAGGAAATGCGATGAGCTACAAGTATCACCCAAACCACATTACATCGCTGGCGATGCACAACCTTGTGGACGCACAAGCCGAAATTGACGGGCGCTGGCAGCCCGCTCGCCCTGTCAGTTGCCCGGGGCTGTTGCAGCGCCTGCGGCTGGCGTGGATGGTCCTGGTCGGCCGGGCCGACGCGCTGACGTGGCCGGGACAGTAGAGGCCGAACGGACAGAGTTAACCGGCACGCGCAGCGTGTCCGGTTTGACGCGGAGTTAGGCTGGTGAACGGAGACAAGGAAAGGACACGTGGTGAGCAAAGGATCGGACCAGGTTGAGTTTGCGCAGCGGCTGGGCCAGCGAACAGAACGCGCGCGCAGCGTTGCCGACATACCAGACGCGGAACTGCTGCGCCGCGTGGTGCGCTCGGTGGCCCGCAACCGGCCGCGCCGCCAAGAGTTTGCTTGGGCCGCCGTGTCGGAGGCTTTTGCGCTGGGATCAACCTACTCCGCGCAACTACTGAGTCGCTTCGGCCTTGACCCCGACACGGGCGAAGAACTGAAGACGCCCAACTACTGAGGTCAGCGGCGCCGCAGGCGTCCGCTGCACCGGTGAGTTAGCCGGCCGGTGGACGAGCGCGCTGAATGACCGCACGCAGCCGCTCTAGGCCGTGGGCGTCGATCTTGGCCCACAGGTCGGGCGGCAGGCGGATGGGCCGCTGCACAAGGCGCTGGTGTTCGGGCTTTGGCGGGCGACCGCCCTTGTTCTTTGGCTGTTCCATGCGAACAGTATACGTGATGCAAAAACCTATTGCACTGCCAATGTTTTTGTGATTCAATAACGCCCATCGACACACCAACCGGAGCAAACGACATGACCACCCCCCAAGCCATCGCCGCCCTTCTTGCTGCTCACCAGAAGGCCGAAGTTATTGCGCGCCGTCTGTACCCGGCCGCCGACGACGAGCAGATTCACCAGATTGTTAAGGCGGAACTGTTCCGCCAGCTTGGACTGTGATGAGCAAATACTCTGTGATGTGCGATCCGATAGATGCATTGCAGGAGCGGCTTTTGAAGCTGCACCCCATGGACCTGATAGACCCGCGACTAGATGCAGTAGACACCTACACGCGGCTATTGCTGCTGGCTGAATACTGGCAGCGGCAGGCCGATGAGGCGCGCAAGTGCCTCGATGACGAGTGCGACCGCACCGACTCTCTGCTGACGATCTTGGGCTTGGAATGCGACCCTTGCCGAAGCGAAGGCGGGAGTCTGATCCCGCGCAAAGTCATCACGCTGATGGCCGAGGCCGGCCACCCGCCGCGCTTCAGCGCGCTTGATTGCGAACTGATAGGCAATGGGCTGGCCTACATCATCCGCGAGTATCCGGACAAGGCAGAGCATGCCCGCGCGCTTTTGGAGCGCATGAAGCCGGCTAACGCTGGAGTTGAACGATGAGCGAAGCGAATTCGGTCGAACGAAAAGTTGGGCGGATAGAGCCGGCGCACTTGAAGTTTGCAGATGTGTGCGCCTTGATGCCGGAAGGCGTGCACTGGGGCGAGCACTTGACACCGCAGATAGCGCGCGACCTGGTGGAGGCCGGCGTCTATGCCGAGCGGAAGCGGTGGGAAGAAGCCATGCGCCTGACATGGCAGATGGTGGACCCGTTCAAGCCCGCCGGCGAGCCTGGCAGTTACTGGCGCGGCCAGGACGCTGGAATCGTGGCCGCCCTGAAAACACTGCGGGTGAACCTGAAGACGCCCAACTACACAGTTCAGCGGCATGCCGCTGGATGATTCGACACACCTGAGTGCTGGCGGCATGTCCGCTGCAACGACAAGTTCGGCTGGTGCCGAAGCGAAAGATTGACGATGGACCTGATGACTGAAGTGAAGGCAGAGCTTGACCGCGCCGTGGTGAAGTTTCCGACCTGGCCGACAGACCCTTTCCACGCGCTTGCCGTGCTGGGCGAGGAATACGGAGAGCTGACCAAGGCCGTGTTGCAGCACACCTATGAGCCGCACAAGGGCGTGACCCCGAATGACATTCGCACCGAGGCGATCCAAACGGCCGCGATGGCGCTGCGCTGGGCGATGAGCCTGCCGGTGTACCCGTACAAGCCGAGTCCGCAGCACAGCCAAGGCGGCAACGATCTGCCGGCCGACTGCGAGGTGTTAGGCCGAACTAGGTGTTAGGGCGCATGTGTTATGCATCATGCGCCATAACAACTGCGCCAATCCACACGATCATGAAAATCCTTGTCTGCGGAGGCCGAGACTACGCCGACCGCGAGCGTGTGTACGACGCACTAGATGCCGCGCACAGGCGCAATCGCATCACCGAGCTGATCCATGGGGCTGCGCCTGGGGCAGATATCCTGGCTGGCGAATGGGCCGAGGAGCGAAAGGTGGCATGCAAACCGTTCCCGGCCGACTGGCGCAAGCACGGCAAGAGCGCGGGGCCACGGCGCAACCAGCAGATGCTGGAGTACGGACCCGAGGGCGTGATCGCGCTGCCAGGCGGCTCGGGCACCAGGGACATGGTCATGCGCGCAATGCTGGCGAAAGTGCCGGTGTGGAGGCCGTATGGATGACGAGCACCCTGGTAGGCCATTCACCGGGGCGCCGCCCGGCCTGCTGCAGGACGACAGTCGCGAACTGAGTCGCTGGCTGTCCAGCACGCCCGAGGCTATGCGTTGCGCACGCGAGGCCGCCAGAGAGATCGCCGAGCGCGGCAGCAAAAAATAGCGCCCATCCGCTCGCTCTAGCGCATACAATCTGTTGACAGCACAACAGTTGACTCACCTCCTGCAGTCGCACATGGGCTGCAGCAAGTGAGCCACTTCGGCTCCGCAACTGGAGAAAAGCATGCCCGCAACCAATCTCAGTCAACGCCATCTCTTTGACCTGCGCGCGTACGTCAAGGAGAACTTCACCGCCGCCGGAAAGAGCGACGCCGCATTTGCTAAGCAAGCGGCCGAGCACCTGGGGTACAAGGTCACCCCCGTTCAGGTATTCCAGGCCAGGCAGATCTTCGGCATCGAGGCAATCGGCTTGAAGAAGCCCAAGGACAAGGGTGCCACCGCAGACCAGCGTCTCGACGCCCTCGAGGTCTTCCAGCGGAGCTGCCTGAGCGGCGTCGACGGCATCCGCCACAGGCTCGCGAAGCTCGAGGAACTGACTCAGGCGCTGGGCGATCAACTCACGATCGCCCAGGCGACGATCAAGGCGATCGATGTGCGCACGAAGACGAGGGCGTGATGAAAGCCAAGATCACGAAGTTCGGCACCGTGAGTGTCAACGCCGAGGGAATGTTCGTTTTGAACGGATTCGACTTCGACTTCGGCGATTCCGGCGACATGCCGGAGGTGCAACTGATGGAGGCCGTCATCGACTCGCTGCGAGATGGCCTGATGCTCGCCCGCTACGAGCAGGCGAAGCTGCGCGGCATGCCGGTCAGGGGAGGCGCAAATGGCTGACGTGCCTCTGCCCGAAAAGGCCGTCATCGACCGCCACATTGAGACCGGCTACGAGATCCGCGGCTACACCGCAGAGCAGATCCGCGAGAGGGATGCCAAGTGGCGGGCGCTGCTGGACGAGGCCAACAGGGAGTTGGATGCGCTGCGGGCGGAGCGTAAGGCCGCACCCGTGGCGCCTTCTGAGCCGGTGGCGTGGCTTCTTGACGGCACCAACACAGTTGAGTTTGAGCGCGCCGACTATCACGACGGCGACGAGTGGTCGCCCCTCTACACCCACCCCGCACCCGTGGCGCCGGCTGAGCCGCCGGGCTGGGCGCTAGTGCCGCGTCGTGCCGGCGGAGAAATGGCGCAGGCTGCCGCTCAAGAGTGGGACGAATGGGCCGCCGAAAACAGGGGCTCGTTTGAATGTTTTTCGGCGTGCATCAATGCCGCCATCGCAGCCGCACCCGTGGCGACTGCAGAACAGTGCTTCTGCGACTCGCGCGGCCTGGGCGTGCCTGGCGTGTCGTGTGGCGACTGCCCGCGCGATTACGTGCAAGCGGCACCCGTGGCGCCTGCCATCCCGCCAGATGTGCAGCGGGATGCTGGGCGGTATAAATGTCTCCGCGAATTGCCGATAGCCGACGCCATGGGCTTGCGCTACATGGGCACGGATCTGGACACAATATCAGATGCAGTGATCGCATCGGAAAAGGTGCGGCCATGAGCCATGAATACCCCGTGACCAAGGAAGACCTCGACTCCAGTGCCGGCGAGCGCATCTGCGACACATGCGAGGGCGACGGAGAACTTGACGAGTCGCCAGGCGGGCCGGCCGGTCATGGCTGGGTCAAGTGCCCTGACTGCGACGGCAAGGGCTGGTGGAAGAAGGTGACGCCATGACCAAGTACGTCTACCACTACTGCACGACGAACTATGTCGATGGGCGGATCGCCAACTTTGCCGATGGCTGCTACGAAAGCGATGCGCCCATCCTGAGTGCCGAGGAGATGTCGATCTTGCGCAATGATGTGCGCCAGGCGTGTGGCTGGACAGACGGCAGCTTCGTCCTGCTCAACAGCCTGACCCTGCTGCACGAGGTCGAGGAATGATGTCCATCGGAATCCTCCTTGCCGTCTTCGGCGCCGCGACGTGCTGCATCGGGTTCGCCGTCCTGCATCTGAGCCGGCGCCTGTCCGACGTCGAGCGGCGCCTTGAAATAACCATCAAGGTGCTGGCGGGCGTGCAGGCAAACCAGAAGCTATCCGGCGACGTTCTGCGGCGGCTTGTCATTGCTCACTACGACCACATCGCAGGCGAGGAAAGTAGCAACAAGGTGTAACGCACCCATTGCAACGCCCCAGTTGTGACGCCACAATGCAGACATGCGCTGCGAGGTGTGGCGCGCAACAAGGAGTTGGAAATGAACCCGATCAAGATCACTGAAGAGAATTCCGCCGCCATTGAGGCCGCCCTGAAGGCCGTCAACGGACGTGCCTGTCAGCACGCCTACACCGCATACCTCGATCTTGAGGTTATGGCCGAGGCTGCCGAGAAGCGCCTGGAGAAGATGGGCCTGCCGAAGTCCCGCCGCTCCGGCGCGGCCTGGTCCGAGACCAGCGGCGCCGCGGTCAGCAACAGCTATGCCAAGAAGGGCTTCAGCCGCCCGGCCACCTCGGTGCGCCTGGAGCGCCGCAGCAGCGCCTGGTATCTGGTGTCGGCGATCGCCACCACCATCGGCCAGCAAGGCGGCGGCGCAGGCCGACTGATCCTGACCAAGGCCCAGGACGAAGAGGTTGTGCGCAACCTGCGCGAGTCCTATTCCGTGGCGGGCTAATGCCATGAGCCTCGGCCACGAACACTCCGACACCATCGACGGCCCCGAGGCTGTCGTGACGTGCCCCCTGAACCCCCTGCGCGCGGCACTGATCCGCGCCCAGATCGCCTGCAGTCGCGGGCTGCCTGTTGACTCCGCAGATGCCGCAATCGTCTCGCGAGTCACGCCCGAGTCGCTGGGCATTCCTGCCTGGCCTCATTCAACCAAGGAAATCTCATGAGACTCAACACCCAACCCGGCGACAACATCACCAACACCTGCGCTCACGCCATCGCTCTGGCCATCGACCGCGGCTGCGCTGTCGGCTTCACATTCAACGGCTGCGAGGTCACGGCGACCGCCGAAAGCACTGCTGATGAGTTGGTGGCGCAGTATCACAATGCTCTCAACGAGGCATCCGCCAAGTACAGGGCATCTGACGAATACAAGGCCATGGTTGCCGCCCAAGCCGCCAAGGAGCGCGCTCGTGCGCGGGCGCTGTTGGATGCGCTGGCCGCCGCTCCAGAGCGCATGACGCTGAAAGACCCGGACGGCTGGCGCAAGGCCCGCGAAGCGAACACCGATGCGTACGGCTCCGCAGCGCTCCGTTACGCCGAAACGTGGGCTCGCGTGATGGAGTCCGAGATCACGCGCGGCGCCAAGGTCGCGGACATCGCCGAGCGCTGCTCACATCTCGCCGATACAGAGGGCATCACGGGCTTCATGCACCACTGCGCCAGGGCCACGCTTGTTCGCGTCTGGGCCTACGGCGACGAACTGCGGCAGTCGGTTGCGTGATTGCAGCCGAAGGAATGACATGAGCGCGCACAGATTCCCCTGGGGCAAAGTCCTTGACCGCTTCGAGTTCGACTTCGACGGCGTCAAGCTGGAGGTCACCAAGTACCTGCCGACCAAGTTCGTCAACGGTCACGCCGTCAAGGGTGAGCACGAAGACGAGCCGGAGTACCACATCGACGAGATGAGCGGATCGTTCGGCAGCATGGACGCCGCCCTGATCGGCTGGATCACGCACCGCCGGCTTGGCCTCAACAACAACTCCCTGGCGTACGGCATCTGCCGCGCGCTGAAGATCGAAGAGTGAACCTGGCCTGACGCCGGAGAAAGAACTGAAGTGGCTGACACCAACAACCCCAAGGCAATCGCCGACATCCCTGCCGCGGCCTACCTGATCTCTGACGGCAACGTCGCTCAGTTCGGCGACTCCGTGGTACGCGACATCCGCAAGGCCGAAGAGATCCGCGCCCAGCGCCGCGACAACCCGCGCGTTCAGCAGCTCATCCTGCGCCAGCGTGCGGCCGAGCGCGAGGCTGCGCTGCTTGCTGAGATCGAAGCGCTGCGCACCCAGGTCGAGTCCTCGGGCAAGCCCTACGCATGGGCTGTGAGCGGCTGCGGCACGCCGTTCTATGCCGAGGTGACGCACTGGATGTCGCTTCCGCCGCCTCCAGAGCGTTGATTCGCCGCGCACCACAGGCCCGCTTCGGCGGGCTTTGTTGCTGAGGGCTCAGAAAGTTGCGACAAGTTGTAACGGCTGGCTTGTAGTGGCTGGATTGTGGTGTCACAATGAAGGCACTGAGTCACCCGAGCCAACTGGAGCAAGCAACATGGCCACCATCATCACCATCGGCAACGTCGTCTCCCGCGCCCAGGCGCAGCGCATCGACACCAACAAGCTCAAGAGCGAGTTGAAGGCCCTCCGCATCGGCGCGGGCCTGACCTACGCGCACAGCCAGCGCGGCGGCTACGACGTGTGGATCGAAGCCAACGACGGTCTGAGCGATGCCGAGGTTGCCAACGCGCTGAGCGCGGGCGTCATGCAAGCCAAGCGCCTGCGCATTGAGCTGTTCTGATCCATCTCGGCCCGCAACCCCACCAAGGAGATCACCATGAACACCATCGACGCCACTTTTGAGACCGCCTCCAGGGACGGCGCCTTCAATCACGCCATGAAGTTCCTCCGCTGCGCCATTGAGGTGTACGACAGCGCATGGCAGGACGCTTGCGCTAGCATGTGCGGCCTCGACAACACTGCGGCCGACGCGGTTGAGGCTGCCCTGCACGATAGCGAGCAGCAGGAGGCGTTCGCACAGCTCCTCTCGATGTGCGACTGATCGATCCGTACCCCAACAGGCCCGCCAAGCGCGGGCTTTGTTGTTTGTGGGTGTCTAGCCCTACAATGGCAACAATATGTTGCGGGATATCCTCGCAAAGCCATTGATAGGGGCGGCAGGGCGCCGCAAAGCGCATGGGAAGAAGGTCAATCGACTGGGATGCTATTGAGCGGGATTTCCGTACCGGCAAGTTCTCCTTCGGTGAGTTGTCGACCAAGTACGGGGTGAACAAGGCAACGATCGTCCGCGCCAAGCAGCGGGGCGACTGGCAGCAGGATCTGAGCGAGGCTGTCAGGCATGCGACGAATGCCATGCTGGTCGAGGAGATGGTCACCGCAGAGATCACCGATAGTCACCGCAAGATCACCGACACCGTACTTGCGGCTGCCGAGGTCAACAAACAGGTGATTCTCGGGCAAAGAAACACTCTCGCTCGACTCGACGAGGACTTGCGGAGAGCGCAGGATCGGCTGCACGAGATCACCGATTCGGTTGTCGATTTGCGCGAGATGGTGACGTTGGTGCAGGCCATCGAGGCGCTTGGCCGGGCGATCCAGCGCCTGCACGACGGCCAGCGCAAAGCGTTCGGCCTGGATGAGGCCGAGAAGAAAAGCAGCGAGTACGAAGAGATCATCAAGGCCGCCAAGGAGGCGGGGTCGCTCTGATGGCAGCCAACCAAGACCTCATCAAGCTGCTGTCGAGGTTTGAGCCGTACGCCGCTCACACCTTGTACCTGGCAGATGCCAGCGGCAAGCGCGTGCCGTTCATCATGAACGAGGCTCAGCGCATGTTGCACGCCAGGCTGGAGCAGCAGGCCAAGGACACGGGCATGGTGCGAGCAATCGTTCTGAAAGCAAGAAAAATGGGCGTGAGCACATACCTTGCTGGCCGCTACTACTGGAAGGTCACGACCAACTTCGGCAAGCACGCTTTGATCGTCGGCCACGAGCAGAAGTCGACAGACGCGCTGTACGAGATGGTCCGGTACTTCTCGCGCCACAGCCCGCTCAAGCCCAGCCTGGGCTACTCCAACGCAAAGGAACTCATCTTCGACAAGCTCGAGGGCGGGTATCGCACGGCGACTGCCGGCACGGAGAACGTGGGGCGCGGCACGACCTCGCAGTATGGTCACCTTTCAGAATTCGCATTTTGGAAGAATGGCGAACAGCAGATGGCCGGCTTGGGCACGTCTATCGCTGAACTGCCAGGCACCGAGATCGTCATCGAGTCCACGGCGAACGGGCAGAGTGGCGCCTTCTTCTCCATGTGGGAGGCCGCCGAGAGCGGGCAGAGCGACTGGCTTCCCGTGTTCCTGCCATGGTTCATCATGCCGCAGTACCGCAGGCCGGTGAAGCCAGACTTCGAGCTGTCGCCTGACGACGTGCTGTACCAGCGCACCTACGGCCTGGATCTTGAGCAGATGGCCTTCCGCGCCTCCAAGATCGCCACCTATGGCCAGGGCATGGAGCACCTGTGGCTGCAGGAGTTCCCGGCGTGCAGCCAGGAGGCGTTCGTCATCCCGCAGGGCAACTCGCTCATCAACCCGACGTGGGTCATCCGCGCCACCAAGAGCCGGTTCAGGGACGAGAACGCGCCGCTGGTGATCGGCTGTGACCCTGCCGGCGATGGGGCGAACGATCCGGACCGCACGGCCATCGTGTTCAGGCGCGGCCGGATGATCTTCCGCGTCGAGTATTGCCAGGGCCTCGACACCATGCAGATCGCCGGCAAGTTGGCCGAGTACAACAGAGAGTTCCAGCCAGACGGCCTGTTCATTGACCGCGGCGGCTTGGGCGCTGGTGTGGTCGACAGGCTCAAAGAACTCAACATTCCGTGTGTCGGCGTCATGAGCGCATCCAAGGCCAACGACTCCGAGACATTCGAGAATCTGCGCGCAGAGATGGCGTGGAAACTTCGTGATTGGCTGGAGGAAGAACCTTGTAGAATTCCAAACAATCCAGCGTTTATCTCCGATCTGTGTGCACCGCAACCAAAGGTGTCGTCGAACGGGCGCAAGCTGCTGGAGAAGAAGGAAGACATGAAGCGCCGGCAGATCCGCAGCCCTGACGGGTTCGATGCCGCGGCTCTAACCTTCGCCTTCCCTGTTTCGCATCGCTACGCGCCGAGTGCGCAGCGCGACCACTACAAGGCCGCAAGTTCGGCCGGCTACTAGGAACCCCATGAAAACCTTCGCAGAAATCAGCCAAGCCTACCCGCAAGTCGTTGGGCGCCTCTACGGATGCATGCACAGTCAGCACGACGATGAAAGCATCAAGGAAGGCGTGCAACTCGTCCTGGCTTGGGCGCGTGATGTCCTGGAGAAGGCGAAGTCCACCGACTTGACGGTGTCGATCTATCGCTGGGATGGCGGTCTTGGCTGGAGCAACACAGATATCCGTGGCGAAGACGTCCTGGGTGTCTATACCGTCCCGAACTACCCGGCCAAGCCAACCAAGATCTGGGGCTTGGAGAATCAACAGGCCAACCACTGAAAGGGCCAACATGGACACCGAATACGAGCAAGCTTGGTCCGAGGATGACAAGCCCGAACCCCTGAGCGACGCCGTCGAACAGGCGCGCAAGAAGGCCAAGGAAGAGGAAGAGAAGCGCAAGCGCGAGTACGCCGAGGGCTATGCCTCCGACGACACCGAGGGCGGGACGGAGGACTGAGTATGGCCATCGACCCTGGAACCGTCGTCCTGAGCCTCCTGAACGCCCGCACGGCCGCTCACCTGTGCCATCTGCAGACCGACAGCTACGCGCGCCACGTCGCCCTGGGTGAGTTCTACCAGGCCATCGGCGACATCGGCGACCGCTATGCCGAGTGCTGGATGGGCTGCTACGGCCAGCCGATCAAGCTCAAGGGCGCGACGTTCACGCTGCAGCCCGACCCCGTCAAGCTGCTCGAGGATCTGTCTGTCACCTTGCGCGAAGCGCGCGAGGCCTACGATGAGTCGCATCTGCAGCAGATCCTCGACGATGGCCTGGAGTTGACCTGCTCTACGATCTACAAGATCACGAGGCTGAAGTAGCGAGCGTTGCCCACCATGAACACCATCATCAACATCACCTCCGCCATCTTCGCCCTGGTGGCGTACCTGTGGATCTTCTGGTTTGCGTACGTCGGCATCATGGGCATCTACCGCGCGCATCTTGCTGGCCGGCTTGATGGGTTTGCCCGAGCCATGTCCGTGCCCGTCGTGCTGCTGGGCTACGTGCTGGACGTCATGGCCAATGTCACGGTCGCTGTGCTCGTGTTCCTCGACTGGCCGCGCGAGTGGCTGGTGACGACGCGGCTCAAGCGCTACCGCCGCGACGCACCTGGCACGCGCAACGCCAAGATCGCCGAGTACATCTGCGAGCACCTGCTGGACCCGTTTGATCCGACGGGGAACCACTGCTGAGTCCAGATACTCCACCACAGCGCCACCTCCGGGTGGCGTTTCTATTTGCCGCGGCCCAACAATAGCTTCGCATGCAAACCCGCTGTAGAATGGCGAGCACAAACAGCCAGTCAAGTCAACAGCTAGAACGCAATGCGAGAGCACGAGACGGATCAAAATACCTCGGAACTCAACGAATATGTTGAGGCGGCCGAGTCCGTGTACGCGGACAGGGCTCCGGAGGTGACGCTCGATGCTCTGGGGTCGCGGCTGATCGGGGAGTTTCAGCAGGCGGAGAATGATCGCCGGCTGACCGAGCTTCGCTGGCTCGAAGATCTGCGGCAATTCAAGGGTCAGTACTCCGCAGAAACTCTTGCCCTGATCGGGGAAAAGCGGTCAAAGGCGTTCTACAGGAAAACTCGCGTCAAGGTGAAGACCGTTGACGCCCGCCTGACGGATCTCCTGTTCCCGGCCGGCAGCGAGAAGAACTGGACGATCAACCCGACGCCCAAGCCCAGCATCTCGCCCGAGCACCGCGCCGAGATCGAGGACATTCTGCGCAAGGCTGGCAACATGCCTGCGGGCACCCGGGTTCCGGACGACCTACTGCAGCAAGCCTACAAGGAGTTTGCCGGCCAGGCAGCCAAGAAGATGGCCCTGACCATCGAGGACCAGTTGTCGGAGGCCCGCTACAAGAAGGCCTGCGTTCAGGCGATCCACAGCGGCAACCTGTACGGCACTGGCATCCTCAAGGGCCCGTTGGTCGAGCGCAAGGTCTACAGCCGCTTCGTGCGCGAGAAGCAGGACGACGGCGCGGTGAAGTGGGTTCACAAGACCGAAGCCAAGCTCATCCCGTTCGTCGATCATGTGCCGATCTGGCGGTTCTATCCGGACATGGCTGCGACAGAACTCGCGCAGTGCCGGTACGTCTACGAGCGACACAACATGTCGCGGTCGGATCTGGCTGAGTTGGCGTGCCGCAAGTCGTTCCGCGGCGATGTCATCAAGGCCTACATCCAGTCACACCCGGACGGCGAGATCAAGCTCCGGTACTTCGACAACGAGATCCGCATCACGGGCCTGCGCACCACGACGCAAGGCAAGGCCGGCGGGCAGTACGAGATCCTCGAGCGCTGGGGCTACCTAACGGGCGACGATCTGCACCTGTGTGGCATCGAGATCCCCGAAGAGCGCCGGCACGAGACCTTCTTCAGCAACGTGTGGCTACTGCCCAATGGGCACATCATCAAGGCCGTCCTGCAGCCCATCGATGGCGTGACGTGGCCCTATCGGCTGTACACCTTCGACAAGGATGAGACGTCACTCTTCGGCGAGGGCCTTGCCACGATCATGCGCGACGATCAGACGATGATCAACGCCGCGATCCGCATGATGCTAGACAACGCCGCAATCACGGCGGGCCCGCAGCTTGAGGTGGCTGTCGGCCTGTTGAGTGCGATGGAGCGCACGGACGAGATCGTCCCGTTCAAGATCTGGAAGCGCAACGCCGAGAGCCCTGGCCAGCGTGCCGTGTCGGTGCTGGAGCTGCCGAACAACGTCAACCACCTGTCTGCCATGGCGCAGATGTTTGAGGGCAACCTCGACGAGGTGACGGCGATCCCGCGCTACATGAGCGGCGACAACCCGACCTCCGGCGCGGCAGGCACCTCAAGCGGCCTGTCCATGCTCATGGCCGCGAGCAATATCGTCATCAAGGATCTGGTGACGTCGTGGGAGGAGGGCATCACGCAGCCCTTCATCACGGACCTCTTCCGATGGAACATGCGCTTCTCAAGCGACGAGTCCATCAAGGGTGACTTCGACGTCGTCGCCCGCGGCACCTCAAGCCTGGTCGCCAAGGAAGTCCGCACGCAGCAACTGGCCATGTTCAGGCAGACCGCCGCAGCCACGCCGCAGTACCAGGCCTCGATCAAGTGGACGAACCTGCTCCGCCAGGAAGCCGAGGCCAATGAACTGAGCGACATCGTCAAGACGGACGACGAGATGCAGGCCGAGCAGCAAGACCCGGCTGTGCAGCAGATGCAGCAGATGCAGCAGGCCGCCCAGAAGGCGCAGGTCGAACTGGTCGTTGGCCAGGCGCAGAAGGCGATGGCAGAGGCTGAGCTGACCAAGAAGAAGCTCGACGAGATCATGGCCAACATTGAACTCACCATGGCGAAGGCCGTGGAGAGCAAGGTCGAGGCGGCTTACGCAGCACTCCAGGCCGGCGGTGTTGCCACATCCACGCCATACATCGCCCCGGCCGGTGACGAAATCCTGCGCAGCGCCGGTTGGAAAGACGCCACGCCGCGCCCGACCCTGGCGCAACTCGACGGGCCTCCCGTGCAAGCGGAGCAGATCAACCCCGCCCAGGCCGCCGCAGTGCAGGGCCGACAAGCCGCGAGCACCACGGATAACCCGCTGCCCGCAACTCCCACCCAGCCGCAGCCACCCCAGGTCGCGCCGAACCTTGAGCCCCAAACTGGCGAGGTCGGCATGCGCCGCGGCATCGAAACCACTCGCACTCCGGACTGATCATGGCCACTCAGACATTTGATGACCCGTATGTTGGCGTTGCAGCCGTCACCCTGGACGCCGTTGCGCCCGGCAAGTCTGCAATGAATGGCTACACCGGCAAGCCCAGAGGCTTGATCGTCGGCGTCGCCGGCAACATTAACGCGGTGTTCCAAGACGGCAGCACGGCCACGATCCCGGTCGTCGCCGGCATTAACAGGCTGGCGATCTCGCAGATCAATACGGCATCCACGACCGCGACTGGTCTCTTCTACTTGTACTGAGGCACCATGAGCATTCAACTCCCATCCACGCAGACAAATACGCCCGACTTCCTGCTGGGGGTTGAGCGTGGGCATTTCGTGCTGGTGCCGTTCGCCGCCGGTCAACCCAATGATCGCGCGGAGATTGGCTTCTCTGCGCCGCCCATTTCGATCTCAGCCAATACGACAATCGACATCACGAACTACCGTCAATACAACGGCCAAGTGCTGGAGTGGACGGGCGCCTTCACGGTGACGATCTCTGCAGGCCTGCCGAACTTCGGATTCATGGGCATCCCGCCGGCAAGCGGCAATGCGTCTGTGGCGGCCTCTGGCGTGCTGCTCAATGGGGCTGGCACGACGATCACCAAGGCGGCCGCTGACATCTCCTTCGGGGTTTTCCAGCGCCTGGCTGCCAACTCGTATCTGGTGAAGTGATATGGCGTTGACAATCCGTCAGATGCTGCGGGCGATGGGCGGAGGTGCGGCCCTGGCCCCGCTGATTTTCGCCTCCCCAACTAACACGGCCGCATCTGTGGGCGGCGTTGCCGCGTCAGGAGCGCAGCTCAACGCACGGGGGCGTATGCCGTTTTACATCGGCTCGTCCGATATGTCGGCGCTGGTGCTGAGTTTCTACGGGTGGAGCCTAGGCGTCAGCACTGTCCCGAATAACTCCAATTCTTTCAACGTCGTGAAGTACGCGATTGAAAAGGACGGGCAGTCGTTCAGTGTGCCAGTCACATTTGGCGGTTCGCGCACAAAAACAATTCTCGCTGGGGATACGGACATACAGTCTGACGACATACTACCAAGCGCATTTGGCTTGGGGTCGTTTACGCGAGGTGATAAATACTGGATACGGTTTGAGTATTCAGTTAATTCGGCGGGGCAATTGCTTCCGCAGGGATCAATCAACTACATCAACGCATTCCCGGCTGCTGTAGCTCTCAAGATCGACCCCGCCGCGTTCGTCGGGAGTGCGGTCGATTCATTTGGTAATATCTCGTTCACAAGCGGGTTCACTGATTTCCGCACGCCTTATGTTCCGCTTGTGCTTGGCCGTCCGGTCGGCACTGATATTGCGTCGATTTTCATTACTGGCGACTCGATTGCGGATGGGGCCGGCGACACAACAAACAGTGTTCTTGGTCTGTGCTGGGGCGGGGCGCAGCGTGCCCTATTCGGGGCGACTGTGCCATCCGCGCCCTACATAGGCGGCTGCAAGATGGGCGTATCTGGATCGCAGGGCGCATTCTGGTCTGACGCCAAGCCTAAGATATACCTTAAATACGCCAAGTATCTGGTGGAAGAGTTTGGAACAAATTCGTTCGTTTCCGCTCAGGTAAGCCCGGCCGCCGCGTTGGCGCTATCGCAGGCAATATGGACGGCGTGGTATGCGTCGTCCACGAAACCGGCCGGAAGCATTTTAAAGCCGCGCCTCGTTCCTCGCACTACGTCGACAGATAGCTGGGCTACTGCGGCAAATCAGACGGTTATCAACTCGTCGTGGTCTGCTGGCGGCGGCGCGGTGGCATTTAATGACGCACTCCCCGGGCTTGTTGGCGCCAACGGCTTAGGTGTCATTCTGCCGATGGATGGTGTACGGACCAGTTCAACGACGACAGACCCTGATTATTACAAGTGGCTCACGACAGGCACGGCAAACGTCCCGACAACGGACGGCATACACCCGTCGGTGGCGTATCACCAAATCATGGCAACAGAGTATCGCGCGGCATATGCGGCGTTGCCGTAACGCCAACCACCACCCACAGCCGCCCACAGCAACACGGGAGGACTCTTGACCCGCCCCGCAACATCTAGTAGCACAACAAACAGTTATGAGGCAAAATCCGTAGAATGAGCATGGACGCCGAATCCACCCGTCGAGCGATTGCGGATCGCATGACGGCAATTCGCGCATACCAAGGCTCAGAATTGTTCGAGCATTTCAAGGGATTATTGGAGTCGCTCGCCGAATCGCACATGCAAGACCTAGCGGATATCTCGATGGACCGGCTGGAGCTGAAGCAAGGCGCGCTGCGCCAACTGCGCTCGCTGATCCGTTCGATGGGTAACGCCGAGGTCGATCCGAAGGTCTGAATCTTGTCCCCTGCGAAAGCAGGACAGCCAAGCCGGGTGACCGGCATTAACCGCCGAAAACCATGGCAACTCAAACACAAATGAACGACGACCAGAAGGCTTATGCCGACGCCTTCAACGAGGATTCTCCTGCGCCGGCTGAGCCGAGCGAGGATGAGGCCTTCGGGTTGACGCCGCCGGCCGAGGACAAGCCGGCCGAGCCGGAGGAGTCCGAGCCTGCCGCGGAGGAGACTCCAGCCGTTGCCGTCGTCGTGGCCGCGCCTGCAAGCGAGACCGAGACGCCTGCCGAGGATGCCGCCGAGCCCGCAGAGGAGCCCGCGGACAAGGGTGCGCCCATCGACTTGGCCAAAGAGACGCAGCGCCTGAAGTCGTGGGAAGGCCGGCTGAAGAAGATGGAGGCCGACCTGAAGGCCGCAGCCGCCAAGGCCCCGTCGCCCGAGCCCGTGCAGGAGACAGCCGCAGAGGCCCTGGAGGACGTCGGCGAGCAGGCGGAAGAGGCTGGCAAACCCGAACTCGCCGAGGCCGCCGAAGAGGCGGCCGACAAGGTGGAGTCAGGCGAGCTGACGGTCGAGCGGGCCATGAAGATGCTCTCCGAGGATTTCGGCCAGGACTTCGTGCGCATGATCGAGGTCATCGCCAGCGCCAAGGCCGCGGAGGCCGGCGGCAAGGCCGCGGAGGGCAGGTTCGCCGAGGTCGGCAAGACGATCGAGGACGTGATCAACAGCATCGTCGATGACAAGGCCCGCGCGCATTTCGAGGCCATCGCCGACGCGCACCCGGACTTCGACGAGATTTCCCAGAACCCGCAGTTCGGCGAGTTTGTGAAGAGCTACCCGAACGGCGAATCAATCGCAGAGAAGGGCTCGGCCCGCCAGATCACCAAGATGCTCGACGCATTCAAGGCACAGGCCCAAAAGCCCGCCGAAGAAGCGCCGGCTCCTGCTGCTCCGGCCATGGAAGACCCTGCTGCCGATGCCGCCGAGGGTGTGCGCTCCAGCGGCATGCGACTGCCCGAACAACCCAAGCCGGCCGCCTCCGACTATGAGGCTGCCTGGAAGGATTTCTGACCGCCAACAGTGGTGCAACCGGCCCTTGCAAGGCCCACGACAAGTTGCCTCACCCCGGGTTGCTAGGTGCCCGGGTCAAAGCCCACCAAGCACTTTGGAGCACGACTCAAGAGTCGCGCATGACGATGGATATGGGACACGCTTCGGCGCCCCGCAGAGTATCCGGTAGGTCTGCATACGGCATGAATGATCGCAGCTCCTTTCGCGTCAGTTGATTTTCACCCGACACATCGAAAGGAATCATTGTGTCCTCTACGAATTACGGCGACATCTCGCCTCGTACCGCAGCCTACGCCGAGAAGGAACTCCTGAAGCGCGGCCTGCCCTTTTTGTGCCTAGAGAAGTTCGGCCAGGCCAAAACCCTGCCCGACCACTCGACCAAGGTCATGAAGTTTCGCCGCTACAACGCCCTGCCGAATACCCCGGTGGCGCTGACGGAAGGCGTGACCCCGGCCAGCACCCCGCTGACCGTGACCGACGTGACGGCCACGCTGACCCAGTACGGCGGCCTGACCACGATCAGCGACGTGATCCTCGACACCCACGAAGACCCGGTGCTCAACGAGGCCGTGGCCCTGCTGGGTGAGCAGGCTGCGCAGGTCATCGAGAAGATGCGCTACGGCATCGTCAAGGCCGGCACCAACGTGCTGTACGCCAACGGCTCCAGCCGCTCGGCCGTCAACACCGCCATCACCGGCTCCGCTGGCCTGTCGCTGCAGCGCCGCGCCGTCCGCTCGCTGAAGCGCCAGAACGCCCGCTTCATCACCTCGATCGTCCGCTCGACCCCGTCGTACGGCACCGAGAACGTGGCCCCCGGCTTCGTCGCCCTGATCCACCCGGATCTGGAAGCCGATGTCCGCGGCATCCCCGGCTTCGTCCCGGCCGAAAAGTACGGCTCGATCACCCCGTGGGAGAACGAGCTGGGCAAGGTCGAGGACGTGCGCTACGTGTCGTCCACCATCATCGAGCCCTTCGTTGGCGCTGGCGGCACCCCGACCGGCGTGCTCGGCTCAAGCGCGGCTGACGTCTACCCGGTGCTGTACCTGGCCCGCGACGCTTACGGGATCATCGCCCTCAAGGGCATGTTCGCCGTGACGCCCATGGTGGTCAACCCGAAGCCGTCGGACAGCGATCCGCTGGCCCAGCGCGGCCACGTTTCGTGGAAGGCCTACCAGACCGCCGTCGTGCTGAACGACGCCTGGATGGTTCGCGCCGAGGTCGCCGCGTCCTCGTGATTGACTGGCCAGCCATAACGCGCTGGCCATCATCAACATCAAATCCGAAAGAAGGTCACCATGCCCTACATCTCCGACGTCAACGATCAGGCCTCGCGCTACCTGCTGGCCAATCGCGTGTTCTCCCGCCCGGTGCTGGCCATCAACGCCGCTGGCGCTGCCACGGTCAAGACCACCAACGCCATCGACTACTGCGTCAACGGCGTCATCGCTCAGAAGGCCGCCCTGTCGGCCCAGGCCATCACCGTCACGCACGACCCCCGCGGCACGTCGACCGGCTACGTGGTGCCGGCCAACGGCGGCGTTCCGCTGACCGTGTACTACACCATCGGCCTGAACGCCGCCGGCACCGTCTGCATCGTCCAGAGCGACTTCGCCGGTCGCGACCTGTCGCTGTTCTACGCCGGCACCTCGGCCAAGGGCTCCGGCATGATCGCCGACACCCCGGATGGCTATACCCCGATCGGCGTGGTCAAGATCGTCACCAACGGCACGGCCACGTTCACGGCCGGCACGACGCTGCTCGATGCCGCCGGCATCACCGCGTCGTTCTTCGACATCGCCGTCCTGCCGACCACGCTGTGATCGGCGCTTGAGTCTGGGTGAAAGCTCAGCCGGTTCCCGGGGCCGCCTCCCCGGGGTTACCCGCTACGTGAGGCAAACACATGGCAAAAAGCAACTCCCAGGTCTCAACCCTGGACGACGACGAGGTGGCGGTCGCCGCCCCCACTGCGGCCAACCTCGGCACGATCAAGTCGACCGGCGAGGACATCCAGCTCAGCGGCAAGAAGCAGACCTTGACCATCCACGCCACCGACTCCATCGACGGCCAGGAAGCGGTCTTCATTGGGCTCAATGGCTACGGCTACCACATCCCCCGCGGCGTGCCCGTGGCGGTGCCTGTCGAGGTCGTGGAGATCCTGGCCAACGCCAAGACGGATCACCTCCGTGCCACCCAGGGCGGCGGCACCGAAGTCCGCACCAGCCAGCGGTTCGCCTTCACGGCGATGTGAGGTAGTAGATGGCCGCGACCATCCTCGTCAAGGACTTGTTCTACCGCGTCTCGGCGGCGCTGAGCGACCTGTCGCCGCAGTTCACCCGCTGGACGCAGAAGGATCTGGTCGGCTACTACAACGACGGCGCGCGGGCTATCGCCAAGCTCATGCCGTCGGCCGTGACGAGGATGGATGCCATCAAGCTGGAGCCTGGTACCAGGCAGTCTCTCGAGAGCATCCCGTCCACGCGAATCATCCCCGGCGACGGCTCGCCTGCTGCGCAGATCCAGTGCAACCAGTTGATCGACGTCGTGTGCCTCATGGGCGAGGACGGCCTGGAGCCCGGCAACGCGCTGCGCCTGTTCGATCGCAACATGATGGATCTCGTGGTGCCGTCGTGGGTCAGCGTGACGGGCACGCCGCGCGAGTACGCAGTCGACAACCGCATGCCCAAGACGTTTTGGGTCTACCCGGGCGTCCCGGCCGACGAGACATGGTGGGTGCGCTGCATGCTGCTGGCCGACCCCGTTCCGCTGCCGGAGTCTGGCGACTACAGCGCCACCGGCACCAACACCACCAAGATCTCGCTGGACGACATCAACCTCGACGACCTGCAGAATTACATGATGGCCAAGGCCCATCTGCGTGACGCCGAGTATGCCGCTGGCGCTCAGTTGGCACAGGTGTACAGCGCGGCCTTCATCAACTCGATGAACGGTCGCGTCAAGGCGCTCACCGGCACCTCGCCGAACCTGCAGACCCTGCCCAACGCGCCGAGCCAGCCAGCATGAAGATCATCGACCTCGTTCGCTTCGTGGCCGGCGACGTCCCGGGATGCCCTGGGCCGGTCATCGAGCTGGAGATCCTCCAGGCCGCAATCGACTTCTGCCGCTCGACGCACGCATGGAGCGAGATCCAGTCGCCCGTGACCATCGTCAACAACGTGCAGGAGTACGACGTCGACATGCCTGCGGACGGCACGGTCGTCACGGTGCGCAACGTCTGGGCGTTCTCGCGCGAACTACCCAGCAAGACGATGGCCGACATCCAGAGGCTGATCCCGAACTGGGTGGATGCCAAGAGCAATCAGCCGGCGTACTTCAACATGGCGTCGACTGAGCCGGCCTACATCCGCCTGTTCCCGATTCCCTACGAGGCCACTGGCACGCTCGTCATGCGAGTGGTCTACGCGCCCAAGATCACCAGCACGACGCTCGACGACGCCCTGGTGGAGCGCTACCTCGACACCCTGATGGCCGGAGCCAAGGCCCGCCTGATGCTGCAGCCCGGCCGCTCGTGGACCAACCCCGCGCTGGGCGGCGTCAATGACCTCAAGTTCCGCAACGGCAAGGTCGAGGCCAAGCTCAACGTGATGAGTGAGAACACCCCCGGCACGGTCATCGTCCAGCCGCAAAGGTTCATGTGAGTACCGAACGCATCAATCTGGTTCAGGGCGACACGCCGCAGGTCAAGATCATCATGCAGGACGGGTCGACCGACCGTCCGATGGATCTATCCGGCGCCACGGTCTTGATGAAGTTCCGCGCCGTCGGCTCGACCGTTCTGCAGGCCACGCTCACCGGCACGCTGCTGGCTGGCCTGGAGCGCGACGACGGCAGGATCATCACCACCGGCGCGTACGCCACGCCAGGCGCTGGCGGCCGAGTCGTGTTCGAGTTCCAGCCCGGCGACCTGCTGTGCACCCCGGGCGACTACGAGGGTGAGGTCGAGGCCACGCTCTCCGACGCTCGTGTCGTCACCGCATACCGCCCGACGCGCTTCCGCGTGCGCGAGCAGTTCGGCGTGACGGTCGATCCGGAGGATGTTGCCGGCCTGTCCGAACTCACTGTCAACGGTCTCATCACCTCAACCTCCGGCGGATTTCGATTCCCGGACAACTCGATCCAGCAGTCGGCATTCGGCAAGACCGCGGCCGAGGTCTCCATCGCTGATGTCGGTAACTTCTTCGCTGCCGGCACGGTGGAGACCGCGCTGCAGGAGTTGGCGGCAGCAGGTCAGGACTGGGGGCTGATCACCGCATCGCCCGAGTCCGCAGACGATTTCGGCTCTTTGATTTAAGGCATCCCATGTCCAAACGCGTCCAGCACCGCCGCGGCACCACATCCGAGCACCTCGCGTTCGTCGGCGCCCAGGGCGAGATCACGGTCGACACGACGAAGAAGACCGCTGTCGTGCATGACGGCAGCACTGCAGGCGGGTTCCCGCTTGTCGTCGATGCTCTGGTGCAGCCCGGCTCAACCACGCCGCGCCGCGTGCTCGACAAGCTGGGCGACGAGTACAGCGTCAAGGACTTCGGCGTCACCGGCCTGGGCATCACCTTTGAGTCCGACAAGGTTCAGGCGGCCATCGATGCGATCTTCGCGGCCGGCGGCGGCACGCTGTTCATCCCGCCGAACATGCGGATCAAGTGCAATAGCCTGATCAATGGCCGCAACGGCGTGTCGATCAGGTGCGATCCAACAAGTTGGCTGGACTTCTCCGAGTCGGACTGGATCACGCCAACTGCCGCCGACGCCCTGTTCGGGTATCGCGGCACGGCAGGAACGGCCATCGTGGTCGCTGCCGACATGGTTCAGGGCACGAACAAGATCGACGTTCCAGATGCGTCACTCTTCGCCGTCGGCGACCTCATCGAGTTGTCGATGAACTCGAACGGCAAATGGGAGGACACGTCCATTGCCGTGACTTCGGGGCAGCTCGCCATCGTGACGGGCGTCTACACGTCAACAAATCGTCTCGTCCTGAGTGAGCCCATATTCGAGACGCTGACCGTCGCAAATGGGGCGAGGGTCCGGAAGATCACGCCTATCGAGAATGTGGTCATCGACGGCCTTGGGATGATCGGCAAGGGCCGCAATCCCAGTGGGAATGCCGACCAGGGGCTGAAGATCTTTTTCGGTCGGAATATCCAGATCAAGAACTGCCGCATGTGGGAGGTGGACACTCAATCCATCGGCATCGTCTCGTGCTACGGGGCAGTTATTGAGGACAACGAGGTCTACCACGAGCCTCTCGGCGACATCGACATCATCTCGTACGGCGTCGTGTACTCGTCGTCGATGCACGTCAAGATCACCAAAAACAAATTTGTCAATCCGCGCCACGGAATTGTTTCGTCGCACCTGCCGCGGTCGAATGGGTACTACGGCATCAGCCGATTTGTCGACGTGTACGAGAACACGGTGACATCAAACTACGGCGACCTATCCTCGGGTGGATTCATCCGCGCCCACGGCGGCATTGCCACCCACACGGACGCCGAGTTTGTTGACATCTACGACAACACGATCATCGGCTGCAGGTACGGCATCAACCTGCGCACCGCCCGGAATAACGCCTTCAACAACAAAATCTACTCGTGCAAGGTCGGCATCTATCTCAGCGAATACTGGGCGGATCTCGACCTGACGGGGAATGAGATTGTCGATTGCCCGCAGTCGATCATCACCGACTCGACGTCGTACGAGACGGCGCGAGGCACGCTTTCCATTGTCGAGAACAAAATCATCCGGTGTGGTGGCGGCGAGATCAACTACCCGCTGACGATCAAGTCGAAGCTGATTTTCTCTGGCAACAAGTTTCGCGAGCCGGCGAATACCGGGGCGACAGCGTCCATGAGCGTCTACAACAACGTCGACATGACGTTCAAGAGAAACGACATCCACGTCAGCGACACGTTGGCCATTCGGGCGTCCGGCACGGGGGTTCAGAACATCTCGGATAACGACATCACCAGCCTGGTTGCGTACAACAGCAGCTCCTCGATTTTCATCGTGTCGTCCAACGAGTTTGTCATCAAGGGCAACACGATATACGCGCCGACCGGCAGCACATCGGGCGGCATCGCGTGCCCGCTGAAGCAGACTGCGCCCAACAGCGTCGTCACGGGCAACGAACTCATCCTGACCTAAGCCATGATCACGATCTCGAACAACACCCAGACAGACGCCGCAGAAGCTCAGGCATTCGGATCGTTCGCGTTCGCGCTTGCTGACGATGAGGCTGGCGTCTGCAAGTTGCCCATCGAGGTTGGGCACGTCTTCGTCGCCGAATCGTCCACCTTGAGCCATGGGCTTGCGTGGATGCGCGGCACCGCTGCCGTCAAATACTCCGGTGGCGCCAACTTCATCGCGCTGTCGAACACTGCGCTGGCCGGTACAACCGGGACGGACGGCAACCTGACCATCAGCTCAAGTGCCGGCAACTTCTACATTGAGAACCGCACCGGCGTGGCTATCAAGGCGTCCGTGACCTTCATTGGGCTGGCCGCCGCCCGCATCTGAGCATGCCCACCAGCACCCAAGCGTCCGCCGGAGTTGAGTCGACGGCATCTGCGGTGCAGCCGGAGGTGGTCAACCCTGCGACCGGCAAGTTCATCACGCGCCACGCGGCGAGCGATTCAGTGCACACCACGGACGCCGCAGCCATCAACGCGGCAATCGGGCGCACCGACACTGTAGGCACGGCCGACGCCTCATCCATCACGGCAGCCGGCGCGTCGATCACCTCCGACAGCGCGTCGTCTTCTGACCTGGCTGTGTTCTCCATCTCCGCGCCGAAGGCTGATGCCGTGACAGCCGGCGACTCCGGCTCAGCATTCTTCGACGACTACGCCCTGGACTGGGCGGCAGATTACGCAGGCACTACAGTGGTCTGGTGACCACAGAAAGCAGCACCATGCAAGACCAAGTCACAGCCAAGGGGCGCCTCCACGTTGAGTTGCTCGACGCCGACGGCGGCATCCTGAAGATCCGCGAGTTCGACAACCTCGTCGTCACATCGGGCCTCACGTTCCTGGCTGCACGAGCGGTTGGCACTCCAACCATCATGTCGCACATGGCCGTCGGCACGGGCACAGCCGCTGCGGCCCTGGGGAACACCGCACTTGGCGCCGAGAACGGCCGGGTGGCACTGAGCACGTCCACCAGCGCGGCGAATGTGATCACCTACACGGCCACGTTCGGCCCTGGCGTGGGCACTGGGTCGGTCTCAGAACTGGGTCTGTTCAACGCTTCCTCGGCTGGCACGATGTTGGCCCGCACGGTGTTCACGGCGATCCCCAAGGACGCGCCGATGACGCTGACGGTGACGTGGACGATCACGCTGTCGTAAGGCCATGAGTACCGTCTTCACCCGGGCGGGCAAGGGCTCCGTCCTGACCAACGCAGAGGCCGATGCCAGCATCACCAACCTCAACGCCGACAAGTTGGAGCGCAACGGCAGCAACAGCATGACCGGCCCGCTGGGCATGGGCGTGACGCCGACGGCTGGCTGGTCGAACATCAAACCCATCCAGGGGCTCGGCCTGTCGCTGTACTCTCCGACGGCCACCCTGGCGGCGCTGGCATCGAATACCTATACCGACGGTACAAACAACCGATACGTCGCAACCGGCGCGGCCACTGCGTACCTCATGAATGCCGGTGTGCACTCATGGGGCAGCGCGGCATCGGGCACGGCTGGCAACGTCGCCTCGTACACGTTCGGAATGAACCTCGATGCGAACGGCAGATGGATGCTCAACCGCATCACGCCGACGTTCGCAGGCGGCGGCGGCCGGATGGCGGTGGACTACCTGGGCAGCGCCGAGTGGGGTCTGGCGATCAGGGAGACCGGCGCCGGAGCAACGTCGTTCCCGTTCGTGATCATGACGAGCACCGACACCGTCGTTGGCAGCATCTCGCACACGACGACTACCACATCGTTCAACACAAGCTCAGACATCCGCCTCAAGACGGGCATCTTCGCCGCGAACGACTCTGGCCTTGTGGTCGATGCCATCCGCATCGTGCGGTACGACTGGAAGACCGGTGGCCACGTCGACTACGGCGTCATCGCCCAGGAGTTGCACGATGTGTTCCCGCTGGCCGTCACGGCGGGGGACAATGGCGCCGAGATCACGCAGCAGTGGCAGGTCGACTACAGCAAGTTGGTGCCGCTGCTCGTCAAGGAGGTCCAGACTCTGCGCGCACGCATGGCTGGCGCGGAGGCTGAGATCATGGCGTTGAAGGCGAGGGCGACATGGACTTCGAGGTAAATCTCACCGAGGCGGAACTGAATCTGGTGCTTGAGGCGCTGAGCGAGAAGCCGTTCAGACAGGTCGTCGGCCTCATCAACAAGATCACCGAACAAGCGCGCGAGCAGGTCAAGCCCAAGGACGCCTGATGGCCATCATCCGCTACAAGTCGTTTGCCGGCGAGGTGCCGCGCACAGACCCTCATCTGCTGCAGGATGGGCAGGCGCAGCTCAGCCAGTATTGCGACACGTCAGCGGGATCGGTGAAGCCGCTCAACGGCGGGCTGCCGCTATCGGCAATGGCCAACAATCCGGTCAAGGGGATCTACACCGAAGACGGCCTGGTGTTCTACACCTGGGCTGGTGAGACCTACGCGTTCAAGAGCCCGGTCATCGACGACAGCCACAACCGGATGTACTGGCTCACGCCGGCCACGGGGGATTTCAACGCCTCCACGACGCTGAGCATGGCCTCCAATGGGCCGACTCCGATCTCCGGGAACACATGGAAGGTAGGCGTGCCCAGGCCAACCGCGGCACCGACGCTGACGCTGGTCAACCGCTCGACGCTTGAGGACTATCCCGGGTTCACGCTGGACTTCTCGGCTTGGTGGGAAGATGCCGGCATCCAGTACAACCAGACTGTGGTGACGCCATCAAGCGTGTCGCCATTGAGGCAGTACAACTTCGGCCCGCTCTCGACGGTCGGCGTCCCTGCCGGTGCCGTTCTGGTCGTGCGCATGACGTTCAACGACGCATCCGGCGTCGAGATCGCAACGCTCACGGCACGCGCAACGGGTGGCAATGTGGCGCGCACAAGCGTGTTCCCGGGCGGCCTGGAGTTGACCATCGGCCAGATGACCGGCGGCAGCTACAAGCTGTTCCTGACCTGGGGTGCGGAATCGACCCGGGCCTACACGTACACGTACGAAAACTCGTGGGACGAAGAGGGTCCGCCTGCGCCGCCGGCAACCATCTCGCCGACGTACGCGCAGGACGTGGTCGTTGGGGTGACGGCGGGCGACTTCGCCGGCCGACGCCCGTTCGCGCGCTACAACATCTACCGGACGTTTGGGACCAACCCGACGTACATCAAGATCACGACCGAGGAGTTGTCGCCGACGTCGCACAAGGACACCTCAAGGACGCCCAGCGCGGTAGGCACAGCCCTCGAGAGCAGCGACTGGACGCCACCTCCCGCAGGCCTGTCAGGCATCGCCATCATGCCCAACGGCTGGTTCGCCGCGTACAAGGGCAACGTGCTGTACATGAGCGAGCCGTACCGCCCGCATGCCTGGCCGTACTCGCAGACCTTCCCGACCAACATCCGCGGCATCTGCGCGGCCCAGCAGTCCCTGGTGGTGACCTGTGCCGACGGCGTGTATCAGGTGCTCGGCGGATTCCCCTCAAGCGCCCAGCAGATGCGCCTGCAAGTGCCGCAGGCGGGCGTCGCGCAGCGCAGCATGGTCAGCCTGGACGGCGTGGTGGCCTACGCCTCCAACGACGGCATCGTTCTGATCAACGGCACCCAGGGCTCAATGGAAGCCAGCCAGAGTCTGTTCACGCGCGACGTCTGGCGGGCGCAGTACGGCAACATCCTGACCGACTCCAGCATCCGGCTGAGCTACCACGACGGGTTCCTCGTCGGCAGCTCCAACACGCAGGCGAAGGGGTTCATCGTCCGCATGGATGATGGCCCGGCCACGTACACGCGCACCTCGGAGCGCTGGGACTCCGCATTCCAACTGCCGGTCACGGACACGCTCTACTACTCGGTCGGCGCCAACGTCTACCAGTTCCGCGGCGGCACGCCTGCGACCCTCACATGGCACGGCAAGGACCACGTCTTCGGCCGGTACGAGCGGTTCGGTGCCGGGTATCTGCGGGCCGACGGCAACGTCACCGTGACGATCTATGCCGACGGCGTGCAGCACTTCTCCGGCACCGTGGCGCCGGGGTACTTCCGCATCCCAGACGGGCGCAGGGCGCTGCGCTGGTCGGTCAAGATGGTCTCGCAGGCTCAGGTGCACGAGCTGGCGCTGGCGTCCACCATGTCCGAGCTGCGCGATGCTTAACCGCGGAGCCAATCGCACGGCGGTCACGCAACTGCCGCCCACAAACGGCATTCAAGATCCGTCCGTCCGCAACTACCTCGACGCCCTGACGACGGCCTGGAACACGCGATCCGGCTTCGTGCAGAAGGACTCCCCGGACGCTTTCCTGACCCGCGGCGAGGTCGGCGCTATCGCCAGCCAGGCAGTGGTCGACGCGTTCTCGGGCGGCGTGATCGGCGGCGCCCAGGCCGGCGCGAACAACTTCGCCAGCAGTGCCCAGGCCGCGCAGATCAACCGCGCCATCGACAACCTGGCCGACTCGATCCGCAAGAGCCTGCTGAACCAACTGCTTGAGGAGGACATCCTCGACGTCTCGGGCATTAAAACCGTCGTCAGCACCACGGGCGCGGACATCTCGTCCGAGATCACAATCCGAGCCGGCGCCGACACTGCGCTGGCCAGGGCGATCAACAACCTCTGGAGCAACATCGGCGGGTCGACGGCGGTCATCGAGGACGGCGCACTCGCCGCGGCAGGCGCATCGGCGGCAACAGCGACGAAGTGGGATCAGGTCACGGCAGCCGTCACCGACCCGGCCACCGGGCTCGTCAACGCCACGTCGATCAAGCAGGAACTGAACACCTACGCCAGCAACGCCGACGGCACGCTCAACGCCATCTACTCGGTGCGCGCCCAGGTCTCCACGGGCGGGCAGACCATCGTCGGCGGCTTCGGGCTGGCAGCCACGGCAGGGGCGGGGAGCGCGGCCGGGCCGAGCATCGATTTCGGGGTGCGGGCGGATAGGTTCTTCATTGCGGCGACGTCGGCGACCGGCACGGGTGCAACGCAACTAGCGGCTGCCCAGAATATCCCGTTCATAGTAATAACATCGCCCGAGACCATTAACGGTGTTTTGTATCCGGCGGGGTGCTATATAAAACGCGCGGTTATTGGCGACGCGACGATAGGATCTGCGCAAATTGAGGACTTGGCCGTCACGTCAGCCAAAATAGCCAACGCCTCAATTACCAATGCCAAAATTGGATCACTTGCTGTCGACACAATTAATCTGGCGGGGAATGCTGTCAGCATACCGGTCGGCGGCACGGCGACGTCGGCAGTCACGCTCACAGGGTCAAACCAGACCTTGATCACACTCTCGTCCATGAGCCCAGGCACTGGGGTTCCCGTGCTGCTCGTCATGTCCGTGGCGGCCACCGCCACCTACAGCGTGGGTTCTCCCGGCCCCCTGAGCGCAGTGTTCGAGATCAAGAACGGCGCCACCGTGGTCCACTCCTGGCCCGTCGACTTCCCTGGCACCAACAGCACTGGCGTCAACTTCTTCAACGTCGCCACGAACTTCATCGACACGCCGGGCGCCTCTGCCACGTACACGCTCGAAGCCAGGACCACCGCCGGCACCGGCTCGGCCGTCGTGAATGCACGCACGTTGTCCGCAATCGCGCTGAAGAAGTAGGCCCCATCAGTCATCGATGTCGCCGAAGGCGGCTAGGATGCCAAGGACCAGCGGCCAGAACGCGAAGTCAAAGATGCGCAGGTCGCGGCCCTTGAGCTTCGCCACCGTCCTGGCGACGCCAAGCCCGGCCATGAAATAGAAGATCGCGTAGATGAACCCCGTCATCACGGCGAAGGTGTAGTCGCTCTGCATTGCGTTTCCTTTGTGCCAGAGAAGTGCGATTCCTGATCACGGGCACTTCATTTCCTCTCTTCGCACCCGCCTGAGCGTCGATGTGAACATTGCGCCAGAAGACCCGAACGGCGTGGAGAACTTCGTCTCATCGACGCAGGCGACAGCGCGCCTGAACTCGATCGTCTTCTTGATGTCCTTGTGGCCGATGAAGTGGCAGTCATAGAAGTGCCCGCCGTCACCAAGGGTGGCGTCAATGATGGCCTCACGACCCGCCGCACGCGACATCAGGACGTCAAACTTGCAGCCAATGACGGCCAAGCGTCCTTCGCTGCGAGCATTGACGAACCCGTTGAACTCGCAGTCGCGAATGATGGAGTGAGGCCCGGCCAAGATGAGCGTCGGCTTGTCCATGGTCTCCCTGGCGAACACCCCGCTCGCCGGCACGCGCACAACGTAGAAGTCGCCGCAGTCCTCGACCCAGTCTTTCGCCGTCGACCGGACGATCGCAAGCGGCTCGGCGTAGTTGATCACCGGAGCGCCGCCCACCAAGATGGCGCCCAGTTTCGCAAAGGTTCTGCGCAGCATCATGATGCGCTCCTGTTGTTGGCGGCACGCCGAACCAGCGCCTGCCACCTTTCCCTGTCGTCCTCATCGCACTCCGGATAGTCCGGGTCTCGCGGGTCGCAGTGCGCGACATGCTCGCGGTGGCAGCGCAGCGCAAAGGCGTCCGCGCGGCGCAGTTCTTCGGCATCGTGTTCGTCGATCATGACTTGATCCTCTTGGCCATCTGTGCGTACGCGGATTCCAGCGCAACCGCCTGGCCTTCGTGGTACGGGTTGGGGGAGTCTGTCGCGACTGATCGCGCCAGTTCCGCGTGCTGCTTGATGATGCCCAGCATGGCGGCGAGTTCGGCCCGCAGCAGGATTGCATCCGCCTCGGCCTTGTTGCGCTGCGCCTCCAGCGTGGGGATGGTGCGCAGCATTGCAATCGCAGGCGTCCGGTTGCCCCTCTGTGTTTGCCCGCTGTAGATCGCGTCTGCAAGCACTTCGGCCGGATGTCTTTCGTTGATCACATCGAACTCCCAAGGTTGAAAACGGAAGCGGGAACCTGCCGAGCGGCCTGAAGCACGGCCTTGACAGCCTGCCGGCGCACGGTCTTCGAGTAGTTGGACGGCAGCAGCGGCGGCTTCTCGGCATCCGGCTTGTTGCCCACGCCGTACAGCGGGCGCAGGCGGAAGGTGCTCGACCCGCCCAGGTCCGACCGATCCCACGCCGCGATGTACAGGCGAGCCCGGCCAGACTTGTTGTTGGGCCTGCGCAGCTTGGTGATGGAGCTGCCGAGCCAGTCGCGCGGGATGTCGTCCGCGAAGAAGCGCAGCCACAACTCGTGAGCCGTCATCGGCCCGTGGTCGCGCAGCCGCTTGATGATTCGGATCTGGATGCCGTTCTTGTGCATCCCGTAGGTGAGGGGCTTCATGCTGCCAGGAATCGGACGCCAAACCAGATGCCGGCCAGCACCGCCACACCAACGGCCCCAACCCCTAGTCCCATGATGCCGCCAAAGAAGATCGCTTCAAACGGCTCCGCAAAGGGGTCGTGCCACTCGTGCACCGCGCCCGCAACCATGCTGATCAACAGCACCACGATGACGAACTTCCAGGCCATCATGTCGCCAGACTCCATGGGCGCCGGATGCAGGCGATCCACGCAGCCCGCGTACTCGCGCATCTCCGTCACCGTGGCGCGCTCATGCTCGTAGCCGCGCACGTAGGACATGCAGGCCGAGCGTGCGTGCGCCGCTGCCGCCGCCGCGTTGGTGGCTGATGTGATTGCTATCGTCGTTGCTGTCGTACTCATGTCGACTCCTGTGTTGCTAAGTCTTCATTCTACAAACGAAACGCAGGCGCACAACAAAAAGTTTTGCTACACTACGCGAGCCGCGCCGGATGTTTGTACAATCACACCCGTCTGACCGTGGCAGGAACGACAAACCAGTTGATCCTCTGGGTGCAAGCCCAGGCAACAAGCCCTAGCGGCCTCTCTCGCAAGACACTCGTTGTCAACCCTGCCACGGTGCGAGAAGGCCCTAGGGCTTTTTTGCGCCCAGACTGGCTTGGCAGCTCAGGCGTCTAAACACGATCCGGGGCCAGGCGAGAGGTGGAAGGATGTGCGGCAGACCACAACCCCGGAGCGAAATGCACACAGGGGGCCGAAGACCCGATTCAGCGGGGAAGGTGTGCAAGGTTCAGCGGCTGATTCCGGCTGAACACCGTGACGACGCGATGGCTCCGTTACAGGTCAGGCTCCCCGAGTTCGGCTTCTGTCGTACAAGGGAGAGCCTTGCCATAGCCTCCTCAATCCACCACCCAGGTCACCCATGAGAATCAACCTCCAAGTCCCCTACGAAGAGAACACAGTCGCGAAGTCCTACGGCGCACGCTGGGATGCACAGAGGAAGACTTGGTGGGTAGACACCGAGCGTGTGTCGCCGGACTGGCTGATGAAGTTGCTCACCCTGTTCAAGCAGGGGCATTCAAAGAGTTTGAAGTCAGGCAAGGTGGTGCACAAGCGCCCCGGGCCTGTCGTCACCGAGATCAACTCCGACGGCTCCATCCCTGACTGCGGCTGCACTGACGTGGCGCCTTGGCGCCACTGCGCCCACTCCGAGCCAGCCCTCACCCCCGAAGAGCGCGAGCAACTCGATTACGCGCTCAGTCGCTCCTAATACACCATTCACGCCCGTCCGCCAACTATAATTGCGCGACCCAACAAAGTGGTTCCGCATGACCGAGTTCAACCAAGGCTTCGCCGAGTGCGGCGTGACTGTCGAGCATTTCATGCCCGTCCCCGAGGTTGACGACTTCGTCTACATCAAGCGGGTCGACATCCCCGCCGGGCGCACCCTCTTCAACCACACGCACACCTTCACGCACAAGAGCGTGCTGGTGAGCGGCCGAGTCCGCGTCACGTCTGGCGACGCCTCGCGCGAGATCTCTGGCCCGGCGATCCTGACGATCCGCCGCGGCATCCCGCATCAGGTCGACGCCCTGTCGGATTCGGTCTGGCTTTGTTTGCACGCGTCGCTCGAAACCGACCCCGAGCGCATTGACCACAAGTTGGTCGGGGAGATGTGAATGGCCTGGATCGCCGCCACAATCTCTGTCGCTGGGGCGTACCTCATGAGCGACGACGACTCTTCGGGGGCGGCGTCCGAATCTTCGCGTCAGCAGGCCGAGATCGCCCGCGACCAGTGGGCGCAGTACAAGCAATACATTCAGCCGCTTGAGATTCAGAACGCCGAGCAGGCCAAGAATTACTCGTCGATCGCAAACAAGGAGAAGGCCGCCACGCAGTCGGTCGCAGATGTCTCGGCGCAGTTCGCCGGCCTGCGGGATCGCCTGAGCAAGTCGCCCGGCTTTAATCCGCACTCCGAGGCGTATCAGCGCACGATGGCCGACCTGGGGCTCAAGGAGGCTGCGCAGAAAGCGACCGCCGCAACCGGTGCGCGCGACAAGGTGCAGGCGCTTGGCGACGCCAAGATGACGGACGCCATCAGTCTCGGCAAGGGGCTTTCGGCCGGCGCTCAGACGGGGCTTGCCTCCGCAGCGGCGCAGCAGACCGCCGCCGCGCGCCAGTCGAACCTTGAGGCTCAGCAGTTCGGCCAGGCGGTCGGCGGGATCATGGGCGGCAAGGGCTTCCGCAACTGGGCGAGCGACGCCGGCAGCGCGAGCGGCGCGACATCCTCCGCCACGACGGGTGACCCGGAGACCGACCGACTCATCGGTCTGAGCCAATGACCACAGCACAAGACGTCTACGCAGTCGCCCTCAACAACGGGGCGACCGAAGAGCAGGCGAAGAAGATCGCCGAGCACTACGACATGAGCCAGGGCTTCTACTCTGGTGGCGATGCCGAGGGATGGGACACATCCGACACCGCTCGCCAGAACGAGTCGCTCAACTGGGGCCTGACTCAGTTCCCCAACTCCGACTTCGCGCGCTACACGCGGGAGCGATCTGGCACGTTCAAGGACTCCGTCGAGGACATCGCCGGCTTCGCGGCCAAGTCCGCGGCGATGTACTACGGCGCGAACGCCCTGGGTGGGGCTGGGGCTGCAGAGGCCGCCGCTCCCGCCGCCGCGACCGAGACAGCCGGAGCAGCCGGTACTGCGGGTGCCGCAGGAGCGACTGGCGCCACCGGCACGGCTGGCAGCGCCGCATCCACTGCTGCAGCGGCTGGTGGCAAGAACGCGTGGCTGCAGGCCGCTGGAAGCGTTGCCAGCGGCGTCGTCAGCTCTGCCATGCAAGACACGTCTGCGCAGGACGCTGCAGCCGCTGCATCCGGCACGCAGGCCGACATCGCGAAGGATCAGTGGGGCCAGTACAAGAAGTACATCCAACCTCTCGAGATCCAGAACGCTGAGCAGGCGCGCGGCTTTGGCTCCATTGCCAACAAGGAGCGCGCTGCCACCCAGGCCGCCGCAGACGTGACGTCGCAGTTCTCCAGCCTGCGCGACAAGTTGACGAAGTCCCCGGGCTTCAATCCCAACTCTGAAGCCTACTTGAGGATGATGGCGAACCTGGGTCTGTCCGAGGCATCGCAGCGCGCCACAGCCTCAACCGGCGCACGAGACAAGGTGCAAGCTCTGGGCGATGCCAAGGTCACCGACGCCATCAGCATGGGCAAGGGTCTTGCGGCGAATGCCCAGACTGGGCTGGCCAACGCATCGGCGCAGCAGGCGGCTGCAGGTCGGCAGGCCAACGTCGAGGCGCAGCAACTCGGCACCGCGGTGGGCGGCATCTTCGCGAGCAAGGGCTTCAAGGACTGGGCGGGCAGTGCAGGCAAGTCCAGCGCAACAACCGCCCCGGCCTCCACGTACACCGGTGACGTTCAGACGGACCAAATGATCGGCCTCGGGCCGTAAGGACATCAACATGGGCTTCGGCGCATTCGCAGGCGGCCTCTACGGCGCATACAACGGCTACAACAACCAGATCGAACTCGACCGCAAGCGCGACCGCGAGGATCGGCAGGCTGAGATTGAGAACGAGAACCTCGCCTTCCAGCGCCTGCAGCGCCAGCGGCTGCTGGACGAGCAGGCTCGCGCCGACAAGTTCCGCAGTGGCGTTGGTGGCATCAAGCAGACGAAGGAGGTTGACGTCAATGACCCCAACTTCATGGGGCCATCCGATCCGGGCAACCCGGCAACTGCCCCGTCGAAGGTCAAGGCTGAAGTGCCGCGCCGCCAGGACGAGATCCTGCGCGACTACGCCGACGTCACGCAGCAGTACGGCAACGACCCGATGAAGGCCTTCGAGATCCGCGCCTCCGCCGAGCAGGCCGCGCTTGCAGAGGCATCCCGCCGCATGGCTCAGGTGATCTCTGCCGCGCCCGGCAAATCAACGGCCGACATCGTCCGCGAGGCCGCCAAGGTCTACAACAGCGACCCGCTTGATGGCGAGGTGGCCAACGTCGAGGACCGCGGCCCTGGTGGTGCTGTCGTGACCTTCACCAACCGCCGCACCAAGCAGACGATGGTCAAGGAGTTCAAGTCGCCCGAGGAGGCTATCTCCGGGCTGCGCGCCTACCTTGACCCGGCTGGCGCTCAGGCGCTGCTGGCCAAGCGACAGGAGGCCGAGCTGAAGGTCTGGGAGGAGCGCATGAAGGCTCGCGCCCAGGAGCAGGCCAAGCCTCTCAAGGGCTCGCCCGGGGAACGCGTCGAGCCGGGTGTGGATGACCCGCGCCCAGGCTTCACCGTCCCGCCGCTTCCCGTGCGCGGCACTGGCGATGGCTCCGGCTCTGGCTCCGGCAAGGGCTCCAAGACGCCCTACGACCTGGCGCGCGAGATCATGGCCGACGCCTTCGAGAAGGGTGACGTCAAGGCCGCATCGCCGCAGCAGCGCACCGACGCGGAGGACTACCTCGACCGGCTGATCCGCAGCAATCCCGGTATCCCGCCAGCCCGCGCCGCCAAGCTCGCAACGGTGGCAGCAACAGACCCAACTCGCGCCACGCCGCGGATTGATCCAAAGACCGGCCAGATCAACCTCGACCTCAAGGACGCCGACGGCGCCACGTACACACTGCTCCCCGGCTACACCACGCCGGAGGAACTCGAGAAGCGAGGCTTTGACAAGAAGGCCATCGCCGAGTCCGTGAAGCAGATGATCTCCGCCCAGGGCGACGCGGCAACGCAGAAGACCTTCGTGACGGCAGCTTTCGATCCTGGCGCTGGAGCAAAGGTCACGGAGGCCATCAAGGCCGGCGCCGCCAGGGCAATCGATGAGGCTGTCGCCAAAAACAAGGCATCACCGAACCCAGTGCCCGAGCAGGAGATCCGCCAGCGCGGCGCCGACATGCTGAATCAAGCTCTGGAGGCGAATGCGCGCAAGTTGGCGATGGTGCGCGCGTACACGCAGCCACCGCAGACCGAGCAGGCGCGCTCCATTCCGAAGGTTGCCGGTCTTCCTCGTTCGCAGGCTATGTACAGCGAATGGATTAAGGCAAAACAGGACAAGGAAAAGTTGCTCAGCGATGCGGCAAAGATGAGCCCAGACAGAAGGGATGTGTACATCGCCAACCGCATCGACGAGATTGAAGAGCGGATTCGAGCGAACCAGAACTACATCGGCCGGTAGCAACAGAAACTGGCTTGCAAGATGCCCAGCCGACGATAATCCGCCCACACCAATTTGCTGACGACATGGCCAACGAATTCACCCCCTTCTCTGCCGACGACCTGTTGACCTCTGCTCGCCCAGCGACCGGATCTCTGATCGACCAGGCGCTGGCCGCCGAAGGAAAGACTGGTGCCGTTGCTGCGCTGGCCAAGTCGATCTACCAACAGGAGTCCAGTTCAGGGCGCAACACTGCGACGTCGAGCGCCGGCGCGGTGGGCGGCATGCAGGTTATCCCAGCCACTTTCGCGCGCATGGCTGACCCGGACTGGAGCATCAACGACCCACTGCAGAACGCTCGTGCCGGCGTGCGCTACATCGACAAGTTGCTGCAGGATGCGGGCGGCGACCCGCGTTTGGCTGCGGCCGGCTACTACGGCGGCGAGGGGGCGATCGATGCGGCCCGCCGCGGCGAGGCAATCCGCGACCCGCGCAATCCGCGCGCCCCGGACACGTTGCAGTACGCCAACCAAGTGGTGCGCCGCATCCCGGCTCAGCAACTGGCCGACGACAAGTACTACGGCGTCCAGCCGCGCAGCGCGGGCATCGATGTGCGCGACAAGCTGCCGACGGCAGGCTTCATGGACTACGGCAAGGAGTTCGTCGCGTCCGGCCTGGATGCCGTCGGAAACCTCGGCACCGCCATCGGCCAGTTTGTGTTCGCGCCTGTGGCCAACTTGGTGTCTGGCACGAACAACTACGAGGGCAAGAACGTCCTCTCTGGCCCGGTGCAGGGCATCCGCGACAGCATGTCCGAGGGCGGCAAGCAGGCGCGCGACGAGTCGAACATGTCTGGCGACCTGCTGGACCCGTCGACGTGGAAGGGTCCGGACTCGTGGCAAGGCCTTGTCATGGCTGGCGTCAGTGGCCTGGGTTCGCTGCTGCCTGCCGTGATTCCCGTTCTGGGCGTGTCGGGGACCGGCGCACGCATGGCGATCGGCGCGGCGACCAATGCGTCGATGACCGCTGGCGGCGCCGTCTCCGATGTGCGCGCGACGCTTGGTCAGCAGTTTGCCTCCATGAGTCATGAAGACCTCATGGCCAGCGTGCCGGCCTACGCCCAGGCTTTCGCGGCCACTAACGACGCCGCAGCGGCAAGGGCCGCCGTCATCTCCTCTGCTGAGAACTACGCTGGCCTGTGGTCCGCTGCTGCCGGCGCTCTGGGCGGCGCATTCAACGCGCGCTTCCTTGACGACCTGATCGCCAAGAAGGGCATTGCCGCGGCGCTGGGTCGCAGTTCCGAGAACCGCGCCGTGCGCGCAACGGTCGGTGGAGTCGGCGGTCAATTCGCCGAGGGCACTCAGGAGACGCTTGAGAAGGTTGGCCAGAACGTCGGTGAGAACCAAGGCCAAGGCCTGCCTGCTGCGCAGAACGCCACGCGAGATACCTTCGGCGACTTCGTCGGCGGCTCCATTGTTGGCGGCCCGATCGGCTTTGCTTCTGGCGCCGCATCCAAGTACCAAGCTGCCGTCGCCGCCAACCCTCAACTCGCCCCCGTCGCCGAGAAGGCCGCCGAAGGCAACAGCCCGCTGTCCAGCGCAGCCATGGCTGGCGCCGTTGGCAAGAATCAGGTCGCACTCACCGATCCTCTGCGTGACCGCGTTTCTGCGTTGCTGCAGGAGATTAACTCCTCCGGCCTGCTGCGCAACGTGCAGAACCTGAACATCCCGGACCTCTCGCACAAGGAACTGCTTGAGGCCATGGCGCAGGCCCAGAATCCTCACGCCGACCCGGCCGCCAGGCAGCGCGCCGTCGACTTCCTTGACATGGTCATGGGCTGGGCGCGAGACGACCTCGCGAATCAGCCGCCGGCCGCGGAGCCCGCTCCGCAACTCGGCATGGCGCCCGGTACTGCGATCGCACCCGTGCAGCCTGCCGGCGGCGAGATGGCCGCGCCCGGGATGCCTGCCGCCTACGATCCGAACACCATCGAAGGCGAGGCGGTTCGCGTCGACAACATGGTTGAAGGCCCGAAGGCGCTGCCTGCGCCGATGGATCAGGCTGGCCCCGTCCAGCGCTCCGTGCCGTCGAGCAACACGCTGCTGGGCTACACGCCGCCCGCACAGCCCGCCGCCGCTCCGGCCGCTCCGCCGCCTGCTGCGCCCGAGGTCAAGCAAGAGCAGCCGGCGACGCGTGCCGCCACCACCGACATCCCCAAGCGCAAGGCGGCCCTGCGCCAGTTGGCCGACAACGGCTTCGATCGGGTCGAGAAGCAAGGCGGCAAGTGGGTCATGACCAGCAGCAAGACTGGTCAGAAGTTCGTCCTCGATGGTCTGGCTGATGTCGCCATGGCCCGCAAGGTCGTGGCAGATGCCATCCATGCCAAAGCTGCCGAGACCAACACTGCGCCAACCGAGGGTCAGAAGGCCGCTGGCAACTACAAGAAGGCTCGCGTCGAGTTCGATGGCCTGAAGATCGCCATTGAGAACCCTATCGGCAGCACCCGCAGCGGCACCGCGCCGGACGGCACGAAGTGGGAGACGACCATGTCTTCCGCCTACGGCTATGTCGAGCGCACCGAGGGCGCCGACGGCGACCAGCACGACGTCTACATCGCTCCCGAATCGCGCGCCGGCTCGCCGGTCTTTGTCATCGACCAGTACAACGACGATGGCTCGTTCGACGAGCACAAGGCCGTGCTGGGCGCCCCGACCGAAGCGCAGGCCACCAAGATCTACGACGCCCACTTCTCCGATGGATCTGGCCCTCGCCGCCGCAAGGCCGTGACCCAGATGACGATGGACGAGTACAAGGCATGGCTGGACTCGGATGCCTCGCGCAAGCCGGCCGCCGAGTCCGCCACTGAGCAGGCCGAGCAGCGCACCATCCAAGTCCGCGATGCCGGCAAGACGATCGACATCGATCTCGTGGACGAGTCGCAGATGCCGGATGACTCTGCGGCCCGCGGCCCGAAGTCGACCGAGATTACGAAGCGCCAGGCGGCGATGATCAAGGCCGTCGCACAGCAGTTCGGCAAGCGCGTCGAGTTTTTCGATGACACGAAGCATGGCCTAGGCGACGGCTTCGTGCGCCCCGGCGACGACACGATCTACCTCAGCGCGACATCCGGCATCAACCCGCTGGCCGTCTTCGGTCACGAGTTCATGCACCTGATTGAGCGCGAGAACCCGAAGGCATACAAGGCCGTCAAGGCAGTGGTCGCCAAGCAGGCCAAGCAGCAGGACGTCAAGGAAGAGTACGTCGACCGCCTGGGCTACAGCGAGTCGCAGGCGCTCAACGAGTTGACGTCAGACCTGACCGGCGACCTGATGCGCGACCCGACCTTCTGGAAGGAGGTCTTCGACCAAGTCGCCAAGGAGAACCCGGCAGCCGAGTCGAAGGGCATCATCGCCAAGCTGGTCGAGTCCGTCACTCGCCTGGTCACGCAGTTGGCCGCCAGCCTCAAGCAAGGCGGCTTCCGTGCTGACCAGTTCGTCACCGACCTCGACACCATCCGCGCCGCAGTCCGCGACGGCATGGCTACCTATGTCAAAGACGCCGGCCTCACGCGCGCAGGCATGCAGGCGGAGATTCTGAAGGCGGCGCAGGAGGCGAAGAAGCAGGGCAACATCACCAAGGCAATCGCCGGCCGCGGCGCCAAGACGGCGAACATCGGCACGCTGGAGCAGGCAGAGGCGATGGCGGCTCAAGGCCGTCCGAGTGACGAGATCTGGCGCGACACCGGCTGGCACCAGGGGGCCGACGGCAAGTGGCGGTTTGAGATTAGCGACAAGGATGCCTCGGCGGCGCATGCGGGCACCGCAGAGGATGTCGTCATGGCGGGCTACCGGGTCGGCGTTGAGCTGAGCGGAAACCAAGCCTACGCGGTGCGGCTTGACGACATCCTGCATCACCCGGCGCTGTTCGCAGCCTACCCGAAGTTGGCGGCGCTGGAGGTCCAACTGCTGCCCAAGGGTGCGAAGGCGGCCGGGCGGATGGAGTTCGCCACCATCGACGGCAAGCCGGTCGATTCGGTACTGAAGCTGCGCGAGGATCTGCCGCAGGATCAGTGGGTGAGCGTGGCGCTGCACGAGATCCAGCACGGCATCCAGCACACGGAGGGATTTGCCAGAGGCGGGTCTCCTGAGAACTTTGGGCCAAAGAACATTAGCGAACCAAGGATCAGTGAGATCAATTCGCAGATCATGGCACTACTGGATGGTAATCAGGAGTTTGGCCAACTCAAGCGCAAGCAGAACCGCGAATTCATCCGTTTGGGCAATGCCTACGGCGAGGATACGAAGCGCGGGCATCGTCTTGACTGGAGCTCCGTGCCGGAAGCGGAGCGAGACGCCTACTTTGCGCTGCTGGATAGGGTTGAAGAGTTTCCCGAGAACTCGCAGTACATCGACCTCGAGATGGAGCGCCGCCGGCTTATCGCTACGCCAGAGGTTCTGAGTCCCGAGCAGCAGTACACGCGCCTAGCCGGCGAAGTCGAGGCCCGCAACACCCAGAAGCGCGCCAGCATGACCGCAGCCGAGCGCGCAGCAACGCCCCCAAGCAAGACCGAAGACGTCGCCCGCGAAGATCAGATCGTCAAGTCCACCAAGCGTCAGGCCGCCGGCTACGACCTGTCGACGGTCTACTACCACGGCACGTCGTCCGACATCACCGAGTTCAAGCCGCAAGCCGCCGGCAACATGTGGGGCCGCGGCATCTACTTGACCGACAGCGCGGAGACCGCCAGCGGCTACGCGACCGGTACGGCCGGGAATCGCGCTGCGCCCGGTGGCAATGCTGCGCCGAACGTCATGCCCCTGCACATCCGGGATGGCGAGTTGTTCGAGATGGCCGCGCCGCTCACGCCGGCAACACTCAAGCGCATCGAGAAGGCTGCGGGAGAGAAGCTCGGCGACTACACCTGGCGCGGCATGAAGAACCGCGATCTGAGGCAGACTCTGTTTGGGCAAATCGCCAACGGTCAACAGGGCGCCAACGACATCATCCGCAAGGCTGGATTCATCGGCCTTGCGGAGACCTCGGCAACGGCTGGCCCCGGCCGCACCGTGATGGTGTTCGACGAGAAGGACGTCAAGTCGGCGATCGGCAACTCGGGCGCGTTCAATCCGAAGACGGCGGACATCACCAAGTCAACGGGCCGCACCATCCCGCCCACCATCGAAATCAACGGCAAGCAGCGCCCGACCACGAACAGCAAGGGGCAGCAGATCGCGGCGAGCGAGGAGGGGGTGCGGAACTTCTGGAGGTGGTTTGGCGGCAGCAAGGTGGTGGATGCCGAGGGTCGGCCGCTGGTGGTCTATCACGGTACAAAGTACAACGACCCGAACGGTGGCGCCTTCAACTCCTTCGATCTGAGCGCCGGCTTCTATGGCGCTGGCGCCTACTTTACGAGCGACTCGAAGCGCGCAGAGGGCTATGCGCGCGAGGGCGATGCATCCATCTACCCGGCGTACCTGCGGCTCGAGAACCCGATCACCGATGACGCCCTGATCGAGCGCCTCGGCGGCACGACAAAGGGCGATACCGCAGCTTGGGATGCCAGGGCCGACCTGCTCAATGACGGCATCGACGGCGTGATGAGTGAGCCCACTGCCGGCGGCAAGGTCTGGGAGTTGGTCGCATTCCGGCCTGACCAGATCGCCTCTGCGACCGGCAGCACATGGATGCGCGGGGATGTGGGTGAAAGCATCACCAAGAGCGCCATCCGCACAGGCACCGAAGAGCAAGCCATCGCCGCCGGATTCACGATGAAGGCCTACCGCGGCGTCAGCGCTGCAAAGCCCTTCAACGATACCGACAGCACTTGGCTGACGACCGACCGCGATGTGGCCGAAGCCTACGCCGAAGAGGTGATGGGCTACGAAGACCCCGCCGTGCTGACCGTGATGATCAATCCGGAGGGTCTGCCGCGCCACAACGCCAGCCGCCTGAGCGAAGAGGAACTCGAGGAATTGCAGGCCGACGACTTCGGCAACCCGCAGGCCATCGGCATCTACGACCGCAGCGACGATCACCCCCTGGGCGGCAGCCGGCGCAACGTCACCGTGATCCATGCGCCCAAGAGTGCGGTGTTCATGATCGACGACGGCGGCATCACCAAGAGCGCCACTCGCGCCACGCCCGAAGACATCGCCAAGGCCGATGCCTACGAGGAAGAGAACGGCATCCGCCCGTACATCGGCGAGGACGTGCGCGAGATCCCCGTCAGCATCGTCAAGTCGATCAAGCGCGAGGGCAACTACCCGAACCACCCGATCCTCGACATCCCAACCAACGCCAACGGCACGGTGTCGCTGTACTTCCCGACGACCAACGAGGACGCCCGCCGCATCACCCGCGAGCGGACGCTGGTCGGTGCACCCGGCAGCACGCGCATCTACCTGACCAACGAGTCGAGTGCCGGCGTCATCGTCGCCAACCCGGGCAACATCGATCAGCCGATGGAGGGCGCCAACGTCCTGCTGCAGATCGATCCGTCCTACCTGCAGCTCGACCAAGAGCATCCCGACGGGCGCAAGGACTTCTTCATCCCTATCGCCGAGGGTGAGGTCTTTCGCAAGAAGATGCAGGCCGTGCGCCTGTTCACGCAGAACGCGCCGCGCACCAGAGGCCTGTCGCAGTCGCGCACGATCAAGGACATCACGACCGACATCACGGATGGCATTCGGGAGTACATGGCCATGTCGCCGCGCGAGCGTCGCGCACGGCTGCGCCAGGCCAAGGATGCGCTGCGGGCCAAGCACAACGTCAGCACGCTGCTGAGCGTCAATGGCAAGCTGGAGAAGACCAACACCGGCGACTACGGCCTGGACTACGCCGGCAAGGACGTCATGTCCATGGGCCTGGGGCTGGCCAGCGCCCAGAGGATCAACAACGAACAGAAGTTGACGACCTGCCCACAGAGCGCCATCTGCGAGGCTCTGTGCCTGGGCGAGACCTCCGGCCAGAACCTGCTGTACGGCGGCGAGGGCCAATTCCGCTCCGGCCCGCGCATGTGGCAGTACCTCAAGACCGAAGCCATGGTCGTGAGTTCGCCCGACTTCGCCGTCGCCCTGTACGCCGAGATCGACCGCTTCCGCCGCAACGCCGCTCGGGACGACTACCAGGCCACCGTGCGCCTGAACGTCACCTCCGACTTCAACCCGAACGTCTTCCGCACGCTGATCGAGGCGTTCCCGGATGTGATGTTCTACGACTACACGAAGCTCGACACACGGTCCATCGCGCCAAATCACCACCTGACCTACGGCTCCACGGGCGCCTCGCAAGTCATCGACGGCAAGACCATCATCAACCCGGAGAGCAACTGGAATCGGATGGTCTCGAAGCTCGACCGCGGCCTGAACGTGGTCATGGCCTTCTCGCACAAGAGCGAGATGCCGGCCTTCGTGGTCGACGAGAGGACCGGCAAGAAGTATCAGGTCTGGAACGGCGACAACTACGACGCTCGCTTCCTCGACCCGAAGCGCGAAGACGGCGTCGGCATGATCGTCGGCTTGACGAACAAGGATCGCACCGGCAAGCCCGAAGAGGCGGCTGAGCGCCACAACGGGTTCTTCATCGACTACCGCCCTGAGCGCGACGGCGACACGGTCGTCATCCCGGATCAAGACAAGATCAAGGCCGAGAAGCCTGTGGCGATCTCGTGGCGTGTGGCGGATGAGGCCCCGGCCAAGACCGGCAAGGATGTGCTGTTCAGCCGCAAGCGCGAGGCCGTGCGCGCCGAGCCGACCGGCAAGATCAGCCCGATCACGCGCAAGAAGATTTTCGATATCTTCGACGCCGACGGTCAGAAAATCGATACGCAGCACGGCGCCAACACTGCGGAGGAGGCCGTCGCCAGGACGAACGCGATGTTCGCCAAGCGGGCTGAGAATGCCGGCAAGCCGCCCGTCGTGAGCATCCCGGAGTCCGCGCCCGAGGTGAAAGTGTCGAGCAACTGGCGCCTTGTGCGAGGCCAAGAGTTCTCGCGAGCCGACGGCGATGACGAGTACCTGTACCACGTCACCAGCGCGCCAGCCGCTCGCATCATCCGCGAGGAGGGCCTGAAGCCTGGCGCTGGCAAGATGTTTGGTGGCGGCTACGACTTTCACACCAAGGGTCGCGTGTTCCTGACCGAGCGCAGTGGCGTCAGATACTGGCAGCAGCGCGTCGAGGAGCACCTTGATGCCGCGATGGAGAATCCTCCGGCAGTGGCCGTACTGCGCATCCCCAAGAGCAAGATCACGGCGGAACTCAAGCCCGACGAGATCGGCACCAAGGATGCCCGCGCTGGTGCGGTGTATTCCGAGGGTGCGGTTTTTAGCCGCAAGCGCAACACCATCGAGGTCGACGGCAAAGACCGCCCCGTGACCAACAGCAAGGGGCAGCCGATTGCCGCAACGGAAGAGGCGCTGAGGAATTTCTGGAAGTGGTTTGGTGAGTCGAAGGTGGTGGACGCCGAGGGCAGGCCGCTGGTGGTCTATCACGGGACGGACGCTGTATTTGACTCGTTCAGCAACGACGTTTTGGGGAAGACGACCGGCGCCCCATCGGCTAGCAAGGGGCACTTCTTTGCTTCAACCACTGAGATGGCGAGCATGTACCCGGAGTATTCGCTTGCGTTGCTGCGGGACCACTACGGGTTCAGCCGCAAGAGCGGCGAGACCACGGCAGAGTTCCGCGCCAGGACGATGACGGAAACACCCGGCCCGCGCGCTGAAGCGGCTCAGCGTGCGGTCAAACAGGCGGCCGACCGCGTGCGCAAGGAGGCGCCGCCCGAGATTTACGAGGCGGTCGTGCTCGGCGTGGTCAGTTCGGAGGAGCAGGACTCCATCTACCGGCAGGTCGAGTCGGAGTTGCCGCCCGATGCGTCTGACGCCGAATGGGACGCCGCCGAGCGGCGCGCAAAGGCCCTGATGAAGGAGGCCGCCAATCGGATAGTCGAGGAGGCCTCCGACACCCCGGCGGTGCGCGACTACCTGGAGGCGAAAAAGAACAGCCGCGAGGCGGACAGGATTCACGCGGAGTTCATGCGCCACTGGGCGTGGTCAAAGAGATCTGAGGCGGGCGGCAATCAGGATGGCGAGGCGTGGGAGGCGACGAAGGTCGATAAGACTCCCAATATCATGCCGGTCTACTTGGCGATACAGAACCCCATCAGCTACGACTTCGGCGGAAGCGGCTACAGGGAGGTCTCGTTCAACGACCTACTGGAGAAGGGCAGGGCCGAGGGGCGCGACGGAGCCGTCTTCAATAACACGGCCGACCCGACGCCTGGCGACGTTTACGTCATCTTCGACCCCACGCAGGTCGCCAGCACCATCGGCAGCACATGGATGCGCGGGGATGTGGGGGCGAGCATCACCAAATCCCTCCCCCGCCCCCAGTTCCACTCCCAACTCCAGCGCTCCATCGACCAAGTCCCAGCACGCCTGGACAACATGGCTGCGCCGATGTGGGCTCAGTGGCTGAAGGCCAACGCGCCCAAGCTCGGGGTGAAGGCCGAAGAGGTGGAGTGGAGCGGCATCACCGACTTCCTCAAGCTCAAGGGCAAGGAGAAGATCAGCAAGGCCGATCTGGTGGCGTACCTTGATGAGAGTGGGGTGAAGGTCACGGAGACCGTGCTGGGCGGCGAGCATAACGATGCGCCCGAGTGGAGTGCGCTCAACGACGAGCACCCAGAAGGAACCAAGTACAGCTCCTACGTCGTCCCCGGCGGCGAGAACTACCGCGAGGTACTGGTGACGCTGCCGACCGGCGGCCCGAGCACGATAGAAGCCATGTCGGACGCCGAGTTGCGCGCCCTGATCCTGCGCAACGACGACGACGCCGAAGTCGATGGGGTTGGTCGCGAAGACCTCCTGTCGATCATCTCCAACATGGAGTTGGACAACGACTCGCTCAACTCGCTGACCGGGAAGAACGCGGCGCAGTACAAGTCCAAACACTGGGATGCCCCGAATGTCCTCGTGCACTTCCGCGTTGATGACCGCACTGATGCGGACGGCAACAAAGTGTTGTTTCTGGAGGATATTCAGAGCGACATGGCCCAGGACAAGCGCAAGGGCAAGCACGACATCAAGGCCCCGTTCATCGACAACACGAAGGACTGGGTCGCCCTCGGCCTCAAGCGCGCCCTGATGCTCGCCGTCGAAGGTGGCTACGACAAGATCGCCGTGGTGTCTGGTGACCAGGCGGCGGAGATGTTTGATCTGAGCAAGCAGGTCGACTCCATCACCTACGAGCCGACCGAAAAGGGCTACTACATCAACGTCATGGCCGGCGGCCGGAACATCAAGAACGGCGACTACACGCGCGATGAGTTGGCGGATCTGGTGGGTAAGGAGACCGTCCAGAAGATGGATGCCAAGCAGGGTCGCCGCGAGGCTGAGCCGGGGAGCATCGACTTCGACGCGCTAGGCAACACCTACACCCTTGAGGTCGACGGCCTGAAGATGGGCGGCGAAGGCATGAAAGCCTTCTACGACCAGATCGTCCCTCAAGTCATGCGCGATGTGGCGAAGAAGTTGGGCGGGGAGTTTGGGCAGACGGACCTGGGAACCTCCAAGAAACCAAGTCTCAGGGTGGTCGGCATTCCGTCAAGAATGTTCGTCATCAACGACGAGGTATCCGACAAATACCTCTCTGAACGCGGGTACTTTGTGTCGGACTACTCGGGGGCCAAGCAGTTCTATGAGAGATACAAGGCCGAGATGTATGCCGAGAAGTTCGAGCGCGAGTATGTGGAGGACGCCACCAAGCAGAACTCCATCACCATCACCGATGGCATGCGCGAGAAGATCTCCTCCGGCGTGCCGCTCTTCAGCCGCAAGCGCAACAGCACCATCGAGATCGACGGCGAGCAGCGGCCCACGACCAACAGCAACGGCCAGCCCATCGCCACGAACGAACAGGCCTTGCGCAACTTCTGGCGGCGGTTCGGCGACTCCAAGGTGGTCAATGAGAAGGGGGAGCCGCTGGTGGTGTTTCATGGGACGGCGGCGGACTTTGGTGCGTTTGACAAGGCAAAAAGCGGGGCGAACTGGAGGCAAGGAGAGGGAGCCTTCTTCTTCACAAGTCGCCAGCGCACTGCAGGGAACTACGCCACACGGGGTGGGGATGGCGCGAACGTCATGCCGGTCTATCTGAGCCTTGCGAATCCATACGTGCGAGTCGCTCTGGACCCGATTGACCGTTACGACAACAACATCAGTCCCGAGCGCGAGTCGCTTGAGGCGCAGGGCTACGATGGGGTGATCGTTAAGTCTGCTGACGGCGGTGGTGATCTATATGTCGCCTTCCACCCCAACCAAATCAAATCCGCCATCGGCAACTCTGGCGCCTTTGATCCGGCTAGCGCGGATATCACCAAGAGCAGTGCGCGCATCATCGGCGACACCGGCCGCCAGTACACCCCCGAGCAGAAGAAGATGTTCGCCAACGTCGGCCGCGAGGTGACGAAGCCGACCATGAAGGAACGCATCGCAGCGCTGCGCAAGGACTTCGCGAAGAAGATGACGCAGGGCATCATCGATCAGTTCGCTCCGATCAAGGGCATCAGCAAGCAGGGCTACCTGCTGGCCCGCCTGAGCAAGGGTACGGCCGGCGCCATCGAGGCGCTGCTCAACCACGGCAAGCTGTCGATCAAGGATGGCGCCTATGACGCCGACATGAGTGGCGGGTTCATCGAGCGCGTGGGCAAGGCGCTGCATGGTGAGATGGATGATTTCTTCACCTGGCAAGCCGCGAATCGAGCCGAGGAACTGAGCAAGGAAGATCGCGAGCATCTGTTCACCGCAGACGACATCGCCGCCGGCAAGAGCTTGGCTACCGGCAAGGTGGACTGGGACTACGTGCTCCAGCACGACATCGCCGGCAAGAAGGCCGGAGAGACCACGCGCGATCGTGTGCTGATCTACCGCGACGCCCAGAAGACGTTCAACGAGTTCAACAAGAACGTGCTGGACATGGCTGAGCAGTCTGGCCTGATCGACCCGGATGCCCGCAAGATGTGGGAGTCCGAGCACTACATCCCGTTCGCCCGCGCGGCCGAGGAGACGGGCGAGCCTATCGGCATGAGGGCCGGCAAGGGCCTCGTCAGGCAGATGGCCATCAAGCGCCTGAAGGGTGGCACGGACAAGCTGAACGACCTGGGCATGAACACGCTGCAGAACTGGGCGGCACTGATCGATGCGGCGGCCAAGAACCGCGCAGCCAAGGCGACCCTGGAGGCGGCCGAGAAGATGGGCGGCGCCATCGAGGCGCCCGAGACTACTGCCCGCCAGATGGCGAAGGCGGCCGGCGCCAAGGATCAGGTCGTGTGGTACTCCGAGGGTGGCAAGAAGCGCTTCTTCGTCGTGGAAGATCCGCTGCTGATGACGGCGCTGACGAGCCTGGAGTACGCCGGGTTGCGCGGCCCGCTGATGGATGCGCTGTCGACGTTCAAGCATGTGCTGACGGTCGGCGTGACGGCTAGTCCGGCTTTCAAAATTCGCAATTTGATCCGCGACTCAATCCAGGCCATCGCTATCTCGCCGCTCGGCGCCAACCCGGTGCAGAACCTGCGAGACGGCATCAAGGCCAGCGCCAGGGACTCCCAGACGTACGTCAGCGCACTGGCATCCGGCGGCCTCATCAAGTTCGGAACCTCTGAGGGCAAGCAGGCGGACGCCATTCGCAGGCTGATTGCCCGCGGTGTCGACGCCTCCACCATCCTCGACAGCGATGACAAGGTGCGAGCCTTTTACAACAAAGCCGTGCTGCCCGTGATTGAGGCGTACCAAGAGATCGGAAACAGGGGCGAGGAAATCAACCGCGCCGCCCTGTACAGCCAACTCACGAAGCAGGGTTTCAGCCACGCCGACGCGGCGATGATGGCGCGCGGACTCATGGACTTCTCGCTCCAGGGCTCGTTCACCACCGTCAGGTTCCTCACCCAAGTGGTCCCGTTCCTTAACGCGCGCATGGTCGGCCTGTATCGCCTGGGCGAGGGCGCGGCCGAGAATCCGGCCAAGTTCGCCGCGGTGCTTGGCGCTGTGACGTTGACCTCTCTCGCGCTCATGGCTGCCTACCATGATGATGACGACTGGAAGAAAAGAGAAGATTGGGATGTCAACGGATTCTTCTGGTTCAAGATCGGCGACACTGCTTGGCGCGTGCCTGCCCCGTTCGAAGTCTGGGCGCTGTCCCGGGTGGCCACGCTGGGCGTCGAGCTGATGGTCAACGACGAGATGACGCAGAAGCGCTTCCTCAAGAACATCGGCGCGCTGCTGACCGAAAATCTCTCAATGAACCCGGTGCCTCAGGCCGTCAAACCTATCCTCGACCTCTACGCCAACAAGGACTCCTTCACTGGTCGGCCGATTGAGTCGCTCGGCATGGAGCGCGTGGCGCCGGAGTACCGGTTCACGAACAGCACCAGTATGGTTGGCCGCGGAGTCAGTACGGTAGTCGGCGGCGCAATCAGCCCGGTCCAGTTCGACCACTTGGCCAAGGCGTACTTCGGCTGGCTCGGGTCGTTCGTGGTGGGTGGCGCCGACATGCTGGCCAGGCCGCTTACGGATGAGCCGTCACGCCCCGCCGCCGACTACTGGAAGCTCGGCACTCAAGGCATCGGCCAGGAACTCACCTCGGCCGGCAGCCGGTACGTGTCCAACATGTACGACCAGGCCAAGGAGATTGAGCAGGCTGTTGCGACCTACAAGCGACTGGTGAAGGACGCCAAGACCGACGAGGCCGCGAAGTACCTGCTCGACCACGCCGAACTGATCAAGGCCAAGTCGCAGGTCGAGCCGGTCAAGAAGATCGTCGCCGGCACGAACGAGCGCATCCGCGAGGTCGAGAAGAGCGACATGTCGCCGGAGGAGAAGAAGGCGGCCATCATCAAGTTGCGCCAGCAGCAAGACATGGCGGCCCGCCGGATTCCGACGCCCTGATCAGGAGTATGGTTCACCGATAGCGCCAAACTTCAGGATTTGAAGCAAGGCGCCGGTGACCCACGCCACCAGGGCGGCGACGATGATCCAGTGAATGAGGCGGGCGATCACGCGGTTGCCGCCTCTTTGCTGCACGGCATCATGGCGCGGCGAGTGCTGATCACCCAGGCGGCAGCATCCAGAAGCGTCGCAAATGATTGCCTCGTGACGACGCCGCGGAGTTTGATCTGCCCATTCCACGGGCGAGTCAACCCATCCCCCATGTAATGGACGCCGCGGCAGTGGGCTTTGTTGTTGGCCTGCGCGCCACGCCTGTTCTGCAGATTCATCCCTTGCGACACATCCCGCATGTTGGCGATGGAGTTGTTCTGGCCGTTTGAGTCGATGTGATCGATGACGTGATCCGGCCACTTGCCGTGGTAGTGAGCCCACGCAACGCGATGAGCGAGTAGCAGACGCCCGTCGACCCGAACGGTGTAGTAGCCATTGGTGGTGTCGACCTCGGCGCGCTCGCCGGCTTGCGCACCAGACCTCCTCGCGACCCTCCACGTCAGGACCCCGGTTTCCGGGCTGTAGTCCAGAACCTCGCGAATCCTTTGTGGCGTCAACTCGGGCCTGCGCTCACGGTTCGCATCAACTACGTCGATCAGGTTTTCCCACCTGAGATCCAGGCAGTCGCCATTGCGAAACGACACGGGGTGAGGCGGCGGAGATCCAGTCTGGATCATCCAGGCGACCTTTGCCAGGCTGAGTTGGCGCCCCTTGTACTCAACGACCATCCGGCCGTTGCCAACGTACCCGGCACGCCTCGCGCCTCGCATCACGACCCCCGTCTCTGGGTCGTACGCAAACACCGCGCGCAACTCTTCTGCCGTTAGAATTTCAGTAGCCATAAGCCTCTGTACAGGTTGATTGGTCAGAAGCCCCGTCGCGATTCCCGTCGCCCGGGGCTTCGCTCATTATAGGGTCACCCCGCAGGTTACATCCACTGAGATTTCAGGGGATTCTCGTCTCGCCATACGCGCCTGCATCAGAGGCGTTTCCCGACTCCGAGCGACATCCGCCTCCCTCTGGTTTCCAGATTCCCCCTCTGAAACCGCCGCTCGACCACGCTCCTTGCCGCTCATGCCTGCTCACCACGTAGGTGATATTCTGTTGCCATTCCAGCGGAATATGACCCCAAGGTGACATTGTGCAATTCGATCCCCGCGCCGCCAAACTGCTGAAGGTCGGCCAGCATATCAACATCAAGGGCTGCCTCGGCCTTCGCATCGAGCGCACGCCGGCTGGGGTGAACTGGGTCTGGCGCTACCGCAGCCCGGTCGACGGCAAGGCCAAGCGCATGAAGCTGGGCCAGTGGCCGGAGATGTCTGCCGGTGATGCACTGTCCAAGTGGGAGAAGCTGCGCGCCGCCAGGTCAGCCGGCGAGTCTCCGGCCGAAGTGCGCCGCAAGCCCGCACCCGTTGTCGCCGACCCGCTGGTGTCCGACCTGATCGACGGCTTCGTCGCGCAGGCCAAACGGGCGCCCAAGGGCCTTGCCGAGCTATCCCGCACCCTCGGCATGGATGCGGCCAAGATCCGCGCTCTACGGGCCTCCCAGGTCGCGCGCGCCGTGGCCTACGACCTGATCGATTCCAAGCGCGACACGCCCGTCCAGGCGTCATCCCTGCGCCGGGAGCTTGGCGCTGTGTGGGAGTGGGCTCACGACTCCGGCCGGCTGCCAGAGACCTGCGCCAACTGGTGGCGCCTGATCCTGCGCGGCAAACTGCAGTCCAAGGGCAAGGTGGTCGGCGGCAAGCACCAGGGCGTTGTCAAGCGCAGCCTGTCGCTCGATGAGGTGCGCGCCGTCCTGCGCATGCTGCCAGGCATCTCCAGGCTGCCAGCCGACCTGATCATGCTCTACCTGTTCACTGGCTGCCGCGGGTCGGAACTCGTCCAGATGGAGGGCTCAGAACTGCGTGAGGAGGGTTCGACGCTGTGGTGGCTGCTGCCGCGCGAGAAGACCAAGATGGCCAGGCATCCGCTGGCGGAGGACATGTGGGTGCCGCTGTTGGGTCCGGCGCGCGAGGTGGCGCTGCGCCGGCTTGAGATGCATGGCAGTGGTCACCTGTTCCCGCCGGCAACCGGCAGGGCGCTACATGTCGACCAGAAGGTTGTTGGTGTGGCGGTCCACTGGCATCGTCCGACCACCACCCTGCGGCCGGAGTCAGTCCGCGTGCGCTGGCCGATTGAGAACTTCAGCCCCCATGACCTGCGGCGCGCGGTGCGCACGCATCTGTCCAGGCTAGGCTGCCCGGCTGACGTGGCGGAGGCTGTGCTTGGCCACATCAAGGGAGGGGTGGAGGGCGTGTACGACAGGCACGATTACAAGCCGGAGCGCCTGCACTGGCTCAGTCGGCTGGCCGCCGAGTGGGTGGGCCCGGCAGATCGCTGACCGGCATCGCCTCAACAGCCGCCACCAGTTCGCTCACCAGATAGCGCGCCGACCCGCCGATGCGCCTGGGCTGCGGCAAGATGCCCTTCGCCTTCAGCCGGCGGAAGGTGCTCTCGCCGATCTCGAGCAACTCGGCCGCAGTAGATTCGCTGACGGCGATCTTGCCCAGCACGCCATGCGACGGACCCAGGCTCACTCGAAACTCCCCGTTTCGCTGCGCCGCACCAAGTAGCCGCGCACCTCCTCCGGGTAGTCGCGCATCCAGTCAACCGTGCCGCCAACGCCGATCTCCGCCGGCACGGCGCCATGGTCTTTCATCACCAACTTGATGGCCCACACCAAGTCTCGCTTGCACGTTTTGATGCCGTGCGTCGCAAGCAAATCGGCGCAGATGTCGTCGAGTTGGCGGCTCAGGGTGTCGTGGTCGTATGGCTTCGTCATCGCTCGTCCTCAATGACCCACTCGCCAGTGTTCGGGTCACGCTTGGCGCCGAGCTTCGTCGGGCGATCGTTGCTGACGATGACGCCCTTGCCGGTGTCTTCATCGACCCCGTGCGAGGCGACGTACTCTTCGCCGATCTTGATGCCGCGGCGGTACACAGGGAACAGGCCGCAGATGAGGATGATCCTGCTCATGGCATCTGCCTCCCCAACTCCGCCGCGGCCAACAGCACAGCCATCCGCGTCGCCGCATCGTCGTCCTCGCCAAGCGGCGCAACGCCAGCGCAGTCCCCGCGCCCGGACGGGTAGGCGTGCACCTCCGTGAACTTGCCACCCATCGTGCGGCAGAACTCGATCTGGATGCGCAGCTTGACCTGCAGCCGGCGGGAGTCGCCGTCATCGTCGCGCGGATTCCAGACCGGCGCTGCAAATATGCTCATTGTCGGGTGCATGCCCGTGCAGTTCCGCGGCAAGTCGTCTGGATCACGCAAGATCTTCAGGCCCGCCGCTTTGGCCGCCATCTCCAGCAACTCCCGATCACTCATCATCCATCTCCTCAACACGCACCACCGGCGCATCCATCTCTTCCATGGAGATCGGCCAGGCGGCCTCGAACTCCGGGTTGAGTGTGCTGGCGACGAAGAAGCACACGTCGTACATCCGCTCGCTGAACCACATCAGGGGAGCGAAGATCCAATGCCGCGGATCGACCAGCGGCGCGTCGCCGTCCGCATCGCCGATGTACACCGGGCAGATGCCGAACCAGCCCTTGTGGGTGTAGGTGAGGGTGACTTTCATGCCGAATCTTTCTGTGTGGCCCGCCACACCTTGTTGATGCTTGCGCTGTCTTCCGGCTCCCACCCGGCCGGAGCGAAGTGCGGCACCGTCCGCTTGCGCCCATCGCTGCGGACGATCGGCCTGCGCGAGGACTCGTAGACGTGCCGCAGGGAGATCAGGCTGTACATGATCTCGTTGTACTGGGGGCGCGAGATGTTGGCGATCTTGCGGATGCTGGGGCCGTCGATGTCGGGGTTCTGCTTGATGGCCTCCAGCACGCGATCTCTGCCCGTCCCCCACTTGCCGCCCCACACGCCGACCTTGCGCACAGGCTTTTCGGCATTCACATCCCACTCGCCGGAGGATGGCTGCAGGTCCATCAGATGCCCTCCTTCTCGCATGGCCAGACGGAGCGCAGGATCGCCGAGATCAGCGTGTCTGCGGACTTGTTGAGCTGCTCCGGCCCGGTGTTGACGAGCGCCACCAGAACCACGCGCACAACCTCGCCAGCGCGGATGTCAGCCGGCGAGCAGTGCATCGCCCCGCGGCCCAGGTCGTGCACGCCCTGGATGTATCCATGGATGAAGCCGCGCGCCTCGGGCTCGCTGCGCCGGGCGATCTCCAGCAGCGACGCGCCAGACTGGAACTCGGCCTGCGCGCCGAACGAGCCGGCGGCCAGGCAGATTGCGATGAGTCTCTTCACTTCGGACCTTTCTTGCCGTCAGGCGTTTTTCGTGTCAAGGTAGGCGCGGATGAACTCGGCTGCGAGTTGAGGGACGATGGCGTTGCCGTAGCCCTTGAGGCGCATCACGCGACGCTCTTGGTCTTTCGCGAGCGGGCGGGAAGCTGGGCAGATAGGGCCGCTTGGCACCACGACTCCGGGTAGCCCATCAACCAGCCCGAGAATCGCGGATTCAACTGGCCGCCACTTTCCATCCCGGCATGCGAGCCAGTCAGCATTTCGCCAGAAGCCGTCAGTCGGGTCGGTCCTGCCAGCTTGGCCGCTCCACCCAGCTTCAGCGTCACCTTGTCGTGATTGCCTCGGCTGTAGGCGTAGTCCGAGCCCGTCGAGTCGTTGACCACTGGCGTCGGCCATCCCGCCAAGCCCATCTCCTTCGCAGTTGGGGCACCCGTATCGTCCGAGCCTGGATGTGTCGAACTCGTATTTGCAGAACTCGCACAAGGCCATCCAGCTAGGTTTGCGACTCTCGGCAGTTGGTCGAAGCGACCGCGGCCACTGCTGGGCCGTGGCGCCAGGTCTTTCGACGAGTCCTTCCAGTCGCGCGCCGAAGCTGTCGGCCACCCAGTAGAGGCGCTGTCGGATGTGCGGGGCGCCGATGCCCGCAGCGCAGAGATCTGCAGCCCCGACGGCGTAGCCCGTTGCTTCCAGATCAGCGAGTACAAGATCGAGCCACCCGAGCCCATCCTTTGACGCAACTTGCTCGCCAACAACTGTTGCAGGCCGGCACTGCTCGATGAGGTAGTGGAGGTGCGGCCATAGGTGCCGCTCGTCAGCAAACCCATCTCCTTTGCCTGCCGCGCTGAAAGGCTGGCAAGGGCAAGATCCCGTCCATATGGGCGTGTCGTCGGAGACGCCTGCGAGTCGGAGGGCAAGGCTCCAGCCGGCAACCCCGGCAAAGAAGTGGCACTGAGTGAATCCATTGAGGTCTTTCGGGGTTACGTCTTCAATGCTGCGGGTGTCGACCTCACCGTCTGCGATGAGGCCTTGCTTGATGAGTTCGCGGAGCCAGGCTGCTGCGCCCAAATCTAGCTCGTTGTAGTAAGCGGCCATGCGTTTCTTTCGCTGCTTCAGTGCCAAGACTCTACCACGAAGAGTTGCGCGCACAACATAAAGTTTGTGTCGGCGCGCAACAAGTTCTACTTCTGGCGAGCCGTCTGCACAGCCACTCTGGCGCCGTAGTGGGCCGCCTTGTCGGCGTCGTACTGCGGGTCGTTCTTCTTTAGGCCAAGCGTGCGGCCGGCGGCCAGGCGCCACAAGGCCTTGAACGCCTCGCCCTCGTTGAACGTCATGCCCAGCGCCTCAATGATGTCAGCGCACTCAGCCGTGTAGGGCTGCACTTCGTCGCTGATGGGGTGACTCACATCAACGCGGTAGTAGTGGTTGCCCTTGAGCTTGGCTCCGCCGCTTGCTGGCTTCGCCATCTCCTCGGCGACGCTGGCGATAGGCGCCTGGGCTGGCTCGGCCTTGATGTAGATGATGTCCCGATAGCCACATCCGTCCTGCGAAAGCGAGAATGGAGGGCACGCAGTAGTGGCGGACTTGAATGCGCAACGAGTGCACGACCCCGGGGCTGTGGAGGGCGCCGCTGCATATGCAACCCCCTCGTGCGTGTACGTCACATCAGCCATCGATCTCCTCCGGAAACAGTGCGATCGACAGTTGCTGCAGCGCCGCCATGGACTTGCTGATCGTCACATCCGCTTCGTCGCGGTCGTGCACGACGCAGCCGGCGAAGCCTTCGCTCAGCGTCTGCGACAGGCTGGACAGCACGATGGAGACCTCTTGCAGGGCCGACGTGGGCAGGCCAGTGGTCGACTCCAGGGTGACCTCGCGCAGGACGTCTGCGAAGCCGTCCAGGGCTGCGGCAAGGGACTCGGTGATGGGGGTCTTGGTGTTGGTCACAGGTAGGGCTCCAAGTTGGGCGGGGTGTACAGCGCGGACTTTCCGATCTTCCCGCCAGGCAGGATCACGGGCGACCCGTCTTCGTTGAACTTGCTGAAGTTGGATCGATGCACCTCGGCGTCGGCGCCGTCCTTGTCGAAGCCGGCGAGGTAGGCCACGCCGTTGCCAGTGACGTCGGTGTCGCACAGTGCATCGAGGCAAGCCTCGCGGTTGTGGATGGTCGCCACACAGCCGCCACGCTTGAGGTCGGATGACACGAAGTCGAGGCCCCTCATTGCCTCCGCCAACTCCAGGGTCATGTCCGGATCATCGATGTTGAGCGCGTCAAGGAATTCCAAGAACTCCTCGATATGGCACGCAATCTGAGTCGAGAGCGCCTTCGCATCACCCGGCACCTTGCCCGCGCGCCGCAGCCACTCGGAGGTCTTCTGGAAGTTGGTGCCGGGCGCCTTCATGAACTCCACTACATCCCCGTTGAGCCCGCTCACGAGCGTCGACTCTGCGCCGGAGCGCATGGCCGGGTGGATGACAGAGTCCTTGTCGTCGAGTAGTTGCCGGATCGTCCAGCGGTAGGAGTTGATGGCGGATGCGGCGACGGAGAGTGCGCGCTTGAGGTCTGCTTCGGTCATGCCCGCTGCTCCGTCTTGATCTCGCCGCCCATGGCTTCGATCAGGTTGTTGATGGCCTGGCCCAGCGTGTTCAGCGCCAGGAATGCGTTGGCCGTGAAGCTGTCGTCGCGCTCGTTCTCTTCGAGTACCACGGCGTCGTCGATCTTGATGGACTTGAGTTGCAGCGCGTCCGTCAGCACGAACGTCAGCGTGTCGCCAGAGAGGATCTCCAACTTGGTGACGGTCTTGCCGGCGTCGAGGTGGCCGAAGATCTCTTCGATGTCCAGGGAGTGGTTGGCGTAGCGAACGGTGGCCTTGGTCTCGTCGGCGCTCTTGAGTTCGCAGGCATTGCCGGCGGCCATGGCGCCGGGCCGATCCACGTACAGCATTTCCGCCATCAGCGCAGCCGGCGCCGTCACCGTGTTGACCGGCGCGATCTGCACGTCCGCCAGGGCCGTCACGATCTCGCGCGTGGCGATGTCCAGCGCCGATGCAGAGGTCGACCCGATGATCGTCAGGCCGTCGGAGTTGGCGGCGATGTTGATGCGCTTGCGCCTGGGGAAGGCGTGGGGCAGGAGGTTGAGGATGGCCTGATCCTTGAGTTCCTTGAGGCGCTTCTTGCTCGGCTTGCGGCCCTCCGCCTGTTCGGACCATAGGGCGAGTTCCTCGACGCCCTTTTTGACCGCTGCGGGCGGCACCTTCTTGGTCTCAATCTCCAGCGTCATGACGAGCCAGCCCGAGATGATCTCGACCATGGCGGCATTGGCCTCGCCGCGTGGCGGAACCCAGCCGACGGACAGTTCCTGCGTGGCCAAGCAGGGGGTGAAGGGCCGGCGCTGCAACTCGCTTTCGAGGATCTCAAGCGAGATGGCGTGCAGGCCGGTGTGGTAGATGGTGGCTTGTTTGAACATTCGATAGTCCTGGCTTACCGGCATTGCGCCGGCAAGCTATGGTACAACAAAAAGTTGCGGCGCAAACGAAAGATCAGAACGGCGGGTCGAGATCATCCGACATGTCGTCGAACGACTGCCCGCGCGGCGCGGCGGCCTGCTGACGCTGCGGCGCGGCCTGTTGGCGCTGCTGCGGCGCAGCTTGGCGTTGGGGCTGCGGAGCCGGCGCGGGCGCAGCGTCGTCGCGACCCTTCAGGAACTGCATCTCCTGCACCACGATCTCGGTCGTGTAGGTGTCCTTGCCGTCCTTGTCCTGCCACTTGCGCGTCTTCAGGCGGCCCTCGACGTACAGGGGGTGACCCTTCTTCACGTACTCGCCAACCAGCTCGGCCTGACGGTCGTAGAAGGTCACACGATGCCACTCGACTTCCTCCTGCTTCTGGCCCGTGGTCTTGTCTTTCCACGTCCGCGTCGTTGCCAGGGTCAGGTTGCAGACCGCGGCGCCGTTGGGGGTGTACCTGACCTCCGGGTCGCGTCCGCAGTTGCCGATGAGGGTGACCTTGTTGACTGATGCCATGATGTTTTCTTTCCGCCCAATGGGCTCATGAGTTGCGGCGCTTCCACGCTCGCTTGATCGCGCGCTCCATGGCGCGCAGGGTGTCGGGACTGTTGATCCCGGTCGTGTCGGACTTCGGTGCGGCGACGAGATCTTCGCGGGCGGGTGCGCCGGCAGATTCGTCGCGGGCGATTCGGCGCAGGGCCTTGGCGAGCTTGGCTCTCATTTCGTCTCGGCCTCCGCGGGTGGATTGGCTAGGCCGCGCCACGTCTTGTTCTGGTTGGTACTGACGTAGTAGCGCATGAGGTGCGCATGCCATACGCTCGGCTCGTACGGACCCCAGTACTTGTGCTCGGCATCGAAGTATGCGTACGACCTGTGGCGACCCCCGCCCATGACCTCGTACACGCCGCTGCGAACCGGCTTGACCTTGTACGAGTACCAGTCGGTGAGCTTGCTCACAGCGTCACCTCCTTCCAGTCGTCCAGCCACTTGGCAGCCAGGCCGGCGCGGATGACGGCAGTCTCTTCCTCGAGACTGGAGACGACGTGCAGCGAGCCGTCGGCCTTCGCATAGGTCTTGTAGCGGTACGTCACCGGCTTGGGCCGGTACTCGCCGTCGATGTACCAGTGCGGCATCTTTCGGCAGGTCTCGTACTGCTCCATGTCCATCCAGATGTCGCCATCCTTGTACTGCATGGATCGGCCGTCCATCCATTCGCGGATGAGGGCGTCGTGCTTGCGGGTCATGACTCTCCTTTGATGTGCCAGCCGAACTTCGGCGAGCCAGATTGCAGGGTGCGGAACTCGATCTTGCCGGCGCGCTTGAGGGCGTCCAGGCGGATGGGCACGACGTCCCAGTCCTTCAGGCGGTCCACCTTGGCGAGCCGTATGGCTTCGAGCGTGACGTCGCCGCGGTCGATGTAGCGCAACTCGCGGTCGCCTGACTTGATCGCCGCCAGGATCAGATCGTCGATCCTGTCGTAGCGGCCGGCGGGTTTCTTGGGGGCGCTCATGCGGCGAGCGGCAGCAGGGCGCCAGGGGTCGGCGAGGAGCGCAGCTTCTTCTCGTAGCCGTCGACCAGCGCCTTGAACGCGAGCAGTTCGATTTCCATCTTCTCGATGTAGTCGTCGTCGCGCTTGATCTCGATGACGGTCAGGTCTTTGCCTGCAGCCTTCAGGGCAGGGCAGTACAGGCCCAGGTGCCACCACTTGCGCCCGGTCAGCCACATGCCACCCTGGACTTGGTCGATGACCTCAGTCGTGTTGCCGTCGATGATGATGTCGCGCAACTTCTCGGGCGCCAGGAAGGCCTTGTACTCGGAGCCGCCATCGAGGTCGATGAAGCCGTCGGCCGACGCGCCGAAGGCCCGGTCGTCGGTGGTCACGAATCCGACCTCCTCCACCATGATGTTGAGCATCCGCTCGTGCGCTGCGCGGGCCTCGGGCTCCAGCTCCTGGCCGCGCTTGGCCTGCCACAGTTGGAAGCCCTCATCCAGCGGCTCGCCGGAAATGCGCTCGATGGCCAGGCGGAAGGCGTAGTTCTTGGCGCCATCGGAGAAGTCGCCGACCATCTCGCCACGCAGGGCTCGCTCCACCGTGGTGGACGACGGCTTGGCCTTGTAGCCGGCAGCAGCCATCGCGGCCTTCTCAACGCCAGCCAGGGCCTCCACCGGGTTCGGCGAGTTCATCGCCCCCAAGCGGGCGTTCAGGATGAAGTCGACGTAGACCTTCTGCTGATCGGTCAGGCCGCCAACGCGCTGGCGAGCGAGCCAGAAGTTGCTGGCGGAGATAACGCCGGCACGACAGGCGAACCACTCGGGGCTGCCTTGCTTGACGTTGTGGATGATCACTTGTTGTTCCCTTCGTGTTCAACGGTGTTCTGCGCACGCAACTTGTTGCGATGGGCGATGCATGCATCCTTGAATGCCGAGTAGCCCTCGCGGTCCTTGACCTCGGTCGCCAGGGCGATGCCATCTTGGTAGATGGTCATCAGGTCGGCCTCGGTGGCGGTGGCCTGCGCCTTGGCGATCCATTCCTGGCTGGCGAACTTGGCCGGCGCGACGTCAACGATGCCTTCGCCGCCGTCTGTGTTCAGGTAGTGCACAGCCTGGTCGAGGCGGTTGGTCTTTTCGCTGCGTGGCCAGTACTTGCTCGCGCGCTTGACGACGGTCTTGCGGTACATCTCGCCAGGGTCGGTCACCCACGGGCACTTCTTCTGGCTCGACAGCCAGGCCTTCCATGCGCTGGAGCGGTCGCGGATCTCGTTCATCTCGTCCAGGCTCATGGCCTCGGTGAGGTAGTCGCCATCCGATGTCTTGGCCACGACGTAGGCGCCGACGATGGCGCCCTTGTCCTTGGCGAACGGGTTGCGCTTGTGCTCGGGCGGCTTGTCATAGCCCAGGATCTCGAACGACTCGTTGTCGTAGACGATGTGCGCCTGCGCCCAGACGATGGAGCCCGTGTCGATGGCCAGGTCGATCAGGCCGCGGTACGAGACGTCGAGGCAGATCTTGCCGTCGCGCGGCACGAGGTACGCCGCCTTCTTGGCGGGGTTCAGGGACAGGCCGATCGCGCCCAGGTTGGTGATCGCGTTGATCACGGACTGGCGGCCGACCGGGGTGGTTGCGATCTTCATCGCGTAGTCGGATGCCGTCAGGATCTGCAGCGCGAAACCAGCTTCGCGCTCGAAGTTGACCGACGGCTCGGACAGTACGGCCATGAAGTTGTCGCGCGCAGACGTGATGTCTGCGTTGATGATGGACAGTGCGTTGCTCACATCGACTCCTTGGGTTGAAAGAACCCCAACTATACCAACAAAAAGTTGCTGTTTGGGTGCGAAAAATCACCAGTCAGGCGTTACGCCACGCGGCCTTGGCCTGCTCGACCATGGCCCTGGCGGCGCCTTCGATGGAACTCTCGACACGCTTGATGTGCTCGGCGTGCTCGGCCTTGACGGCGTCGAGGATGTCCTTGTTCTTGGTCGCGGGCATCGGCGATCCGGGCCGAATCTGCGTGAGCTGGACGTTGCGCCCGCCAGGCAGCACGACGAACGCCTCGGCCTGGCCATCCGCCGCCAGGATGCGCGCCGTCGCCTTGTCCTTGTCCAACTGCAGGAGCAGGGCGCGGATCTTGGTGATGTGCGCCTCGACGTTCTTGAGGCTGGCTTCGATCTGGGCGGGGTTCATGCCACCACCTTGCCGCCGGCAGCCTTGACCGCGGCGATGATCGCGTCGCGCCTACTCTTGTCAAACTCGATCACGATGGCCTCCGTGGTCTGAGCCTTGCGCCAGCGCTTGAAGTGGGTCTCCATGCTGATATCGCCGGCAGGGTGGTCGTACAGTCCGCCGCCTTCGATGGAGATGGCGGCCCTGTCCGCCACCGCGGTCAGGTCGATGTCGTGATCGTCGGCTTCCTTGCCGTCGACGATGATGATCTCGTCGTCGTGCCATGCGCCATCGGGCCAGGCAATCGGGTCGCTGTAGTAGCGCTTGAACTCCGCGCCGTTGGTCTTCACGCTCATGACTGCTCCTCCTCAAACCACTCCGGAAACGTCGCCCGCGCCCAGTTGTACGCGTCCTCGCTGCCCATCTTGCCGATCATCTCCTCGGCGATCCTGGCGCGCTGCTTGTCGTTGACCTCCACCGTCACCATCAGGTACGGGCGGTTGTTGATGCTCGTCTGCGGGGTGAGCGACTGGACTTGCTCAACGCAGAAGGATGAGGTGCTCATGCTTTACCTCCGGTGATGCCGTGGGCGCGCTCAGTGGCGCGGGCTATGCCAATAGCAACCAGCACGAAGGGCGACTTTTCGTGAAGACAGCAAGCGTTGACGATCTGCTCATCCGTCAGCGGCTGCGCCACCGGCTCCGCAAGTGCCGGCATCCACGCCTGCGCGGCAGTCCGCATGCGCGTGAACGTGGCCATTGCGTCAAGTTCGCCGGTGGCAACCTGCAGTTCGATTGCATCGAACGCTGCGCGCATGTCGGCCGGCATGATGTGTGGCTCCGGTAGCGGCGGCATCTGTTCTGCGCTCATGCCACCGCCCCATACGTCCGCAGCCAGCCATCCGCCACCTCGGGCGACACGTCGAAGTGCGCGGCGATGGCGTCGCGCAGCTCTTCATCCTCGGGGCGCACGTTGAGCGCATCCTGCACGGCGTCAGCCACGGCGGCAGGCATAGGCAGGTCTTCTTCCTGGGCTGCCACAGCCTTGGCGCGCACCTCGGCGTCGACCGCCACCAGATCCGGCTCGGCGATCTTGATCAGGGGCGGGGTGAAGACAGCCGCCAGCAGGCGGGCGCGCACAGCCTCTTCTTCCGCCTCCCTGCGGGCAGCCTCTTGCTGCTCTGCGAAGGCGCGCTGCTGAGCCTCGAACGCGGCACGCTGAGCCTCGAACTCACGCTGCTGGGCGGCCAGGACTTCAGCGGCCTTGCGCTGCTCCTCGGCGGCGATGGCGGCCAGGCGGTCGCGCTCGGCCTTCTCGGCTGCAGCGATCGCGGCCTGCTCCTTGCGCTGGCGCTCCAGTTCAGCGCGCTCGGCGGCGAGGCGCTCGGCCTCCTTTCCGCGGGCGACGGCGGCGTCCAGTTGGTTGGCCAGCGTGGCGGCAACCTCCTCGGCTGCGCGCTGGGCGGCGGGCAGGAACTCGTCGAACTTCTCGGCGGTGATCTCGACCTGAGCAAGGGCGCCGATCATCGTGATGATCTGCTCAGACGTGGCGCCGGCCGGAACGATGGCGCGTTCGCGGATGCCGGCGATGTCCTTGGCGATGCGCTCCACACGGGCGATCTCGGCCAGCCGCTTGGCCTCTTTCTCGGCCTCCTTGCGTGCCTCCTCGGCCTTGATCTGACCGTCGATGGGCTCCTCCAGCGCAGCCAGCGGGGCGATGATCTGCTCCGCCTTCTCGCCGATGTTCTTGCTGATGGCGGTCAACTCGGACTTGGCCGCCTTGGCGGAGTTCTGGACGGCGTAGCGCGCGTCGCGGATCTCCTTGCGGGCCGCCTTGGCTTCGTCCATGCCCTTGGTCGTGGTGACCGGGTAGACGACGTCCTTGTACTTGACCTCCAGCGCGGCGATGCCGGCGGCGACCTTGTCGAACTCGGTCATGGCTTGACCGACGAGCGCCAACTGAGTGGCGGGCTTTTCTGCGATCTCGGGCATGTCAGCTCCTTGGTGAATGTGACGCCACTATAGCACGGAGAGTTGGCGGCGCAAGAGAAAGTTGCGTCTCACTCGTCAAAACGATCAAGGCAGTAGTCACCATCCGTGCGAAAGCCGTCACGGAGATGAAGCTCGCACCTTGATGCGCGCCACCAGCCAAATTGGGTGAAGTACCCATAGGCCAGGTGGGCGCTGTTGAGGGTGCGCGGGTACTTCACGGCTGATCCGCCGGGAAAATTGCGGGCGCGTGCTGGCCGAGCAGCCTGTAGATCTCGTTGGCCACGTCGCGCACTTCCCACTGGGCATGCTTGGTGCGGCGGTTGCCCAGGAGGTCGAGCCACATCTGGAAGTTACCAGTCATCCGCAGGCTGGTTGTGCAGCCCTGGGGCAGGATGTAGCGGGCGTCCTCCTTTTTCATGGCGCCGGTGTCGACCAAGCGCAGATAGAGGCGAGATGCAGCATCGTTGATCGCCGCCCACTCACGCTGGTCGTCAACGTCCAGGCTCAAGAACGCCTCCGGGACGACGTACTCCACAGCCGATTCCTTCACGTACCGCTGACTGCGCTGCAGGATGCCGGCATGCGCAACACGGACGATCTGGTGGCTGCAGATGCGGCTGATGCCGGAGATCCTGAAGGTGGCGCAGGCGAAGCGGAGCGTTGCAAGGTGCCCACTGTTGACGCAGTGCGCGGCCCGGCGGATACAAGCGCTTCGCTCCGTGTTGCTGTCGTAGCACTCGGCGGCCTGCTCCCCGATGTGCGCCTCCGGATCGGGCGAGATGTAGATGAGTTCAACTTTCACGCGCTTTCCCTTCCGAGCAGCAAAACCAGATCGCAGCACAGGCCGACCCGAAGATCAGCCCGTACATGCCAAAGATCGCCCACGCCAAGCGCAGGCTGACGTCGAACTCGCTCACGGCTTGTACGCCGTGAACTGGTCGTCGAACGCGGTGCTCGACGCCACGGTGTTGCCGGACACGGTGACGTCCATCACGGGCGCCGCGGCGTGTTCATCACCGTCGCAGTCAGGCCCGTTCGCGCGCATCAGCGCTGCGATCACGATTCCGGCCGACCCGCCAACGAGCAGGCCACCAAAGAAGCTGGCGAAGTCCAAGTCCATGTTGCGCACTCCAAAAAATGAAGGCCCCATTATGCACAAAAAGTTGGGGCCGGAGGTAAAACTTACTCGATGACGGAGATCTCGGTGCGCCTGTTGCGTGCGCGACCTTCCGCCGTTGAGTTGCTGGCGACCGGAGATGAGGAGCCCTGCTGATCCACGAGGATCATCTGCCGCGGTACGCCGAGCATCTGCAGGTACTGAGCCGCAGCCTCGGCGCGACGCATCGCCAGGCGCTCGTTCAGGGCTGCCGACCCCGTCGAATCCGCGTGCCCGACAGCCAGCAGAACTCGCGCCTCCGGGTGGCGCCGCACGTACATGCCGACGACCTCGAGGACTGACGTCGCCTCCGCGGTCAACTTGGCGGACTTGTGCGCGAAGTGGACGCTGGCGCGGAATGGCTCAGCCTTGGCGGCAGGCGCGGGCTGAGCGACTGGCGGGGCGGCCACTTGCGGGGCGGGTGGCGCAACAGGCGGCACAACAGGGGCGGGCGGCGGAGGCGGCGGGGCGACGGGCTTCGGTCGGAAACACTCCTCCGGCGTGAGGTCCGCGGCAGCCGGATTGACCGGCACGACCAGCCCGTACTGCTGCCGCAGGTAGTGCGACTGGAGCTGCGCCGCGGAGCCAAACTGGCAGGCGCGCGTGAGCATCTCGAGGTCCGCAGCGACCTGGCAGCCAAGCACCAGCTCGTGTTTCGGCGTCGACCACGAGATCAGGTTCCAGGCCAGCGCGACCGACTGCACGCCGCCGTTGACGCACTTCGCCACAGCCACTTGCCCAGGCTGTACCGGCGCCGGGAACACCCAGGTGTTGGCCGTGCTCTGGCTGCTCACGCCGTTGTCGATGCCGGCATTGGTGGCCAGGGCCTCAGATGTCTGTGTCGCAGTTGTGGCGCCCCACGCAGGGAGCGCCAGCGCTGCAGCAAGAAGGATTGCGCAGCGCATGAATCACTCCTCGATGCGGGCGAAGGCGCGGGCGATGGCGTCAGCGACCGACGTGCCGGTGCCGGCGGCCAGTTCGACGCCGTCCACGGTCACCAGCCCCTTGGTGGCAAGGGCATCTGCCGTGTACATGGCGCGCGCTGCATTGCCCTTGACGGACGTTGCCGAGCCTGTGGCGACCGCGGCGGCGGTGATGCCTTGGTTCGCCCGAGCCGCGATGCTGTGCGCGGCAGATCCGGCTGCGCTGACGTCGTCACAGGGATTGCCGAACGCGACGCTGGCTTGACCGATGGACGACGCCCGGCCGGTGCCGCCACCCCAGGACTGGTTCCAGGCCACGCCAGACGACGATACCTCGAAGGAGCCTGCGCCAACAGTGCCAGCGCCGACGCCAGACGCGTAGCTGTACGAGCCGCCGATGGTGTTGGGCGCTGTTGCTGCGTGCGCCTTTGCTTCACCGCTCACGGTGCCTACAGTCTTGCCGGCGAACGCCGAAGACGAGATGACGAAGAGCGCGACGAGAGCCAGATGTTTGGTTTGCATGGATTGCTCCGGGTTGTTGATGGAGCAATTGTGGCTTGAAGCGTTCTCATCTCAATGTTTGATCCGCACCAAACCATTGGATCACGGGTGTGCGGATGTCGCACTTTCGGATGGTCGCTGCAGAAACGACAAAGCCACCCGAAGGTGGCTCTGAAGGGTCTGTGTTGTGACCTGATCCTAGGCTCAGGTGCGCCATGTATCCACAACACTCCGGGCGATCAACCCCGAACGCCGCCGGCTTTCCCAGCAGAACTAGACCGACAGATCTCAACCCTGCAGCCCCGAGATGCGGCAATCGGGCCATAGTTGAGATCCACACCGCATTGTTGCCGGTTGCCTCCGGCGCCGAATCCCCACGCGTCGCGACTGCTAGGTGTCGGCTGCTTACGAGGACGTGGCGACCGTCCTCGGTTCTGTGGTGATGGTGGCCGGAGCTGATCCCGGCATGCCACGTCTACGCACTCAATGGTCGGTTCACCCTCGTGACACATCCCGCTCTGCGCCGGTCAGCATCCGGCATTCACCATCACGACTGCGGACCCTGTGCCCAGGCCCGTCTGGGCCGCGCAGTGTTCCCGATCCGCATGCGTGATGGTTATGGCGGCCGGGCAGTCCCAGCCCTTCATCGCCCTTGCGGGCCAACCATCAGGTGTGGCGACAGCAGCACGACAAAATGCCGCCTTGGCTGCAACTGTGGGACGCCGCGTCACCACGCCTGATGATCCCCGTCTTTCCGGGGTGCCATGTCGTTCCCGCACATGCCCGCTATGAAGTTTCCCCTACCACGGATTCCGTCGGTTGCCACCAGCTATGGCTCACGGGAGCCGGTGACATGACGTGTGCGGGCCTCATTCGTTAAACGACCGGTGACAAACCGGTCGCCAGGAGAGGTAGGCCCGTCAATGAGCCCACTATAGCACCAATGGTTGCGACTACAACAAGAACTTGGACTGCAGCGCAAGGATTGCAGCCATCCCCAGTGCGCGCTGGCGACACAGACTGCCAGCCCCGGCCAGGCCGAAGTCGTGGCTGTCGTAGTGCGCCGCAACGATGACGCCGCGGATGCGCCCAGCGCGGGCGTCTTCAAGGAGGGACATGAGTTGAGATACGGTCTCCCCATCAGGCCCGCTTTCTAGGTTTGCGACTCGGCGTTTCAACTGCGACCTCTTTTTTGGTTGGCTTTGGTCGTTCGAGGAACGGCTGGACAGGCTGGGACATGTCCACCTTGACGTGGCCAGGCGACGACACCGGCAGCAGAATCGCCTGGGCCAGGCCGGCAAGCGCCACCTTCACGCGGGCCGGCAGTTTGACGAGCAGCAGGAACAGTTGGATGTCCTCCTGGCTTGTCAGGTCAGCCGCTGTCGGTGCTGTTGGTGCGGCCCCCTCGTGCAGATCCAGGCGCATCGACAGTGCCTGCTCGATGAGCGCCACCTTCTCGTGCCGCGGACGCGACCGTCCATCGAGGTAGTGCCGCACCGCCTGGTCGGACACGCCGATGCGCTTTGCAAGCTGCGGGACGTTGATGCCGAGTTGGTCCATCCGCAGCCTGAGTTGGTCTTTCAGTTCCATGTCTGGCTCCCATTTTGGCCGCCAAACCTATCACGTTTCCGTTCGTATAGGAACATTTTATTGCCACGTCGCCCCTCCGTGGGTGTGTCAGGCAGGAATCCAAGCGTACCATTGCACAATCGTTGACACACGAAACTTTGTGTCCATAGCAACAGGAGTAACACCGATGTACGTCAACATCAATGGGAAAGAACTCGACTTAGGCTTGGCGCCCGCGAAGAAAGCCTCCAAAGCTAAGGAAGGCGCGGACAAGTTCCACAAGGGCTGGCTTGCGCAAGGCTGGCGTGAGGTGGATTTTGCGGACGCAACATCCAAGCGTGCGGTGGAGATCGCCGCAGCGCGCGAGGTCGGCAAGACTCCACCGGAACCGCTCACGCGAGCGGAGTTCGTGCGCCTCAACAAGCCAAAGAAACTGCGCTCGCAACCTTACGGGATCGAGGAAGCTGCGCGCACGGCCTGCGACATGGCCAACCGCATGGGCTGGTTCGGCTGCGCGCCGAAGGCTGTGACGAAGGGGGCGGAGTGAGCCGCGACCAACTCCGCCAGGCCCTCGCCGCCGAGCGCAGGCGCAACGAGCAACTGGCCGCGCGGCTACTCGCCAAGACCACAGAAGTGCGCGAGCTACTCGGCCAGTTGATCGACATCACCAACGCCCTCAAGGAGCAGGGCATCACCATTCAGTACACGAAAGACGATGATGAGCAATGAACAACCCGAAGCGCTGCGCCTGGCGGAGTGGATCGAGAGCGACATGACGTGCGAAGGCGACGTGCAGGTTGCCGCCGAACTCCGCCGCCTGCACGCCGAACTCCAGGCCCACCGCGACGCCGCCCCGCTCTGTGACAAGCACCGGCCCTCCGGCGGCAAGCGCGCTGTCTGCCCGATCTGCGCCCTGCAGAGCTTGTCGCACGCCCTGTCGCGCATCAGCTACTTGTGCAGCGAGCCCAACGAAATGGAGTGCGGCCCGTACGATGTGCATTGCGATGAGGGTGCCGTGGTCAAGCAGGTTGAGGCCATGCGTGCCGAGAACGAGTCCCTCAAGGCCCAACTCGCCCTGGCCGCCGAGCACCGCGAAGAACTGCGCAAGCGCGCACAGGATGCCGCACTGCTGGCGCTGACGCGGGACGGGGAGTGCGAGGCGCTGATCGACGCCATCACCAAGATCCACCGCGAGTTCATCCCCGACAGCAAGAAGCTCTACAGCCCGCCTGATGACGTGCTTGACCGCATCCGCGGCGTGGCGGCGCAGGCTCTCGGCAAAGACTGACCACCCACACCCCACCCAGCAGGCCTCCGCGCCTGCTTTTGTCGTTTCAAAGCGCAACAAAGAGTTGCGGGGACGACTGTTTGGGGTAGGATTGCATCACCTCGTCGTGATGACGAGGCTGCGCAGCGCCGAACTTAGCGGATAGGCGTTGCAACAACTGTCAAGCGGACTGTCTTTCGTGGCGTGGGCCGTGGTCTTTGACCACCCGTACACGCTTGACTGCGGGCCGCTAAAACGGCCCACACCACGAAAGATCGTCCATGACGAAGACCGTCACCGCATTCGCGTGCAGCTTCCACAAGCAGTCGAAGCTGTTCACATCAGAAAGATCGGCCGCGCGCCACGAACTGATGTGCATCCATAACCCCGCGACGAAGTCCTGCCCGACCTGCGCTCACGATGGCGCATTCTGCCGGGCGGGCGAGCGGCTGGATGGTGAGTACCTCCGGCGCTTCTGCGAGGCTTGGCAAGACAAGGCTCAAGGGAGTGCGGCATGATCATCGCCATCACAACCGAAGCAGCCGCCCTGCTTGCAGCCGCCGCGCTGTTCGTCTCGTCGGCAGGGGCGCCGGATGCCGCCATCGCAGCCAGCATGGCGCAAGCGGATGCGGACTTCCCCGTGGCCATCGGCCTCATCCTGGCCTTGGGCGCCGCGGAGGTGGCAGCCTTCGTTCTGGCGCGGATGATCTGGCGTGCCGTCGCCAATCTTTGCCGGAAGGGCGGTGCAGCATGAGTGAGCCCGCACTGGATTTCGCCGGCAACGAAGTTCCGCGCAACTGCGAGAACTGCGAGGGCCTGTACGACGACAGCGACGGCTACGAGTACGGCCCGCCATGCATGCGTTGCGACATCAAGCCGCACATGGAGAACCTGAAGGGCTTCCCGTTCAAGACGCCGCAGCGCTGCTTTGTGGTCGCTTGGTGGCACCTTGTCGACTGGGATGCCGAGGGGTGGAAGTTGGATGAGGAAAGACGGCAAGCGTTGGTCAAGGAAGGGGGTGTGGCATGAGCTTCGAGGCAATGGCATGGGCCGTGCAGCAGAAGCTGCCAGCCACCCAGAAGATCGTCCTGCTGATGTTGGCCAACCGGATCAACAAGGACACCGGCAAGTGCGTACCGCGCATCAAGACCTTGGCCGAGGACTGCGGCCTGTCCGAGAGCGGGACCAAGACTGCGCTCAAGGCGCTGTGCGATGCCGGCCTGATCTCGGCGCAGGCTCGCTTTCAGGAGGGCGTGCAACTCGCGAACTCCTACCAGATCAACATGGGCGGGGTGGTGGGTCAGCACCCGACCCAATGTGGGTTGCCAAAAAACCCCGGGGTGGGTCAGGAGGTGACTACAGAACCTGTATGTATTAACCAGGAAGTTAACCTACCCCCTAAACCCCCCACAGGGGGGCGTGGCCGGACCTTCTCAGCCTGGGTCAAGGAGATCAACGAGAAGGGCGAAGTGGCCATCCCGGAGTCTCACGCCATCTTCGCCTACTGCGAGCGCATCGGCATCCCGATGAACTTCGTGGAGCTTGCTTGGCTTGAGTTCAAGGACCGCCACATGGATTCGGACAAGAGGCAGAAGGACTGGCGCAAGGCCTTCCACAACTACGTCCGCAACAACTACTACAAGCTCTGGTACTGCGACGACTCCGGCACGTACCGCCTCACAACGCAGGGCAAGCAAGCCGCGAAAGCCCAGGAATGAGCGAATCCCTCTACGCCACCAACTCTGAGCGCGCCCTTCTGGGCCTGCTCATCAACGACATCTCCGGCAAAGCCCTGGCCGACTGCGAGGGCCTGCTTCCCGAGCACTTCGCCAGCGAGGCGCACAAGGCCGCCTTCCGGACCATCGAGAACCTGACCCGCCGCGCTCTGCCGCATGACGCCAAGTCCGTGGCGGCCGCGATGCCAGAGCCATTCGGCGGCGCGCAGGCTGTCGACGAACTCCAGGCCGCTGCCGCGCATGCCAAGCACTTCAAGACCACACCCAAGGCTGCGGCTGCCGCCATCAAGGAGGGCTACGCCAGGCGCGGCGTGGCGGAACTGGCCTACCGCCTGACCGAGATGGCGCAGGACGGGGAGTCCAGCATGCAGGACATCGCTGCTGCCGTGTCGTCTGCCGCGCAACTCCTGTCCAAGCAGCAGGTCAAGAAGCACCCCGTCAGGATCTACGAGGCGATTCTTCGGCGCACGGCGTACCACGAGGAGGTCGCAGCCGGCAACGTCAAGCCCGGCCGGTCCACCGGCATGCACTGGCTCGACAAGCAACTCAACGGCGGCCTGCGTGACGGGAAGCTCGTCTACGTTGGCGCCAGGCCGGGCGTCGGCAAGTCCGCCTGGGCGATGCAGGTGGCCCGTCGACAGGCCATGGATGGTCACCCCACCGTGTTCCTCTCCCAGGAAATGCCCGAGGACGAACTGGCCGACCGAACCATGGTTGGAGAGTTCGACGTCAGCTATTCGGACATGAGTGCCGGGCAGATCTCCAATGGTGACTGGGGGCGGATCGCCAGCGGCATGGATGGCGTCACAGATATGCCTCTGTACATCGTCGACCAGGGCGGCATGACGATCAATGACATCCGCTCCTACGCCCGCACGATCCCCGGCCTGAAGAATCTGGTGCTCGACTACCTGCAACTCTGTGCCGCCACGTCAGCTCGACAGAACCGCAACGTTGAGATCGAAGAGATCAGCCGCGGGCTGAAGGGTCTGGCGATGGAACTCGGCATCACGGTCATCGCCTTGAGCCAGCTCAACCGCAAGATTGAGGAGCGCGGCGATCCGGAGCCGCAGCTCTCCGACCTCAAGGACAGCGGCTCAATCGAGCAGGATGGCGACATCATCATCTTCCTGTACCCCGTGCGGGAACTGCAGGACAACCTGCTGCTGGTCGGCTGCAAGGTGGCCAAGCACCGCGGCGGGCGCAGCGGCGGGCGCACCGGGATGAACTTCAACGGCGATCGCCAGCGCTTCACGGAGTCGACTGAGTCCATTGCGCCGGCACCGCTGGCGCCCAAGAAGAGGGGGTTCGCAGCATGAGGTTCGTCGACATCGCCACCCGCCAGCCTGGCCTGATCTCCGTGGACGCCTACATGCGCGAGTTGCTCGAGGACGACCCGGCCAACGACCACATCACGCTGGCGCCGGCCGAGCCCGGGAAGCGCCTGTACGTCGCGATCCGGCTGTGCCCGTGGGAGTCCGTCTCGTCGGTCGACTGGTCATGGGCGCGCGAGCGCGAGGTTGTCGTGCACTGCGACGACGTCGACCGCGCCAGAGCAGTGTGGTCCGCCATCCGCAAGCATGAGCCGCTGCGCCTGGTCATGACGTGTTGCCGGCCTGGGTTCGAGACCTTGATGCGTGACACCAAATACCCACGATCTGGCGCGCTCTAAAGCCACCAAACAGTTGCGCCACCAAGCAAAACCACTACAATCGCCGCATGCAAACCAACCCTCCACCGCGCTGCAAAGGCGCACTCGGCCTGGCGACGTGCTCGGAGCGCGGAACATGCGCCCTGTACCACCGCTACAAATCCGACCCGCACGACACCCGCTACGTCCGCGACGGCAACGTGGGGATCAAGCTGTACAACCTGCCGCGGGTTGCTGGGCAGGCTTGCCACTTCAAGGATTCGGTCAGGTGAACTGGCTCGAGGCCATCGAGGTGATGCGCTCTGGCGCCAACGTCCAGCGCCGCAGCGAGCAGACGCGCAAGCAGATCTCGCCAGGCGTCTGGGAATGCGGCGAGGAGCCTTGCATGCTTGCCCATGCGTGGACAGTTGACGAAAGGCCGGTTCTGGTTTTCCGTGGCGCCGACAGTGGCGTCCTGTTTGTTCCCGATTCGGACGACCGAGAGGCGACGGATTGGGTTGTTGTGGAGTAGATAGGAGCCGTGATGAGTGAGATGAAATGGGTTTCTGTTGAGGAGGCGCTGCCAAAGAATGGGCAGGCCGTGCTGGTCCGATACGCGGGGAACAACTGGTGGAGCGATCACACGCTGGCCGACGGATCGCAGCAAAAAAACTGGAGATGGCAGGCAGCCTTGTTCGTGCAAGGCAGGACTACCGAGCAGATCAAGGCATCCGGCCGCCCATGGACTATCGGATCAGAAGACCAATGGGGGAACAACAGACTCCCGTACGTCTGGCGCAGGTTTGGCCCCGGCGAACTGTTCGGCCAAGACGTGACGCACTGGGCTGCAATCACCGACCCGATTGAAGACTGATGGGGCATGGAACTCCTCCTCACCAAACTGCCCAACGGCTGCCTTGCCCCCGCTGACGAGGATGCCGTCGAGTGGCTGAGCAAGACCAAGACCGGCTCGGCGGTGCGCGCCAAGGTTTCGCGGGTGAGGAACTACCCCTACCTCCAGAAGTTCCACTGCCTGGTGCGCCTGGCCTTCGACATCTGGTCCGAGACCTGCGAGCCGATGGAGTACCGCGGCCAGCCTGTGACGCCCAACGTGGACAGGTTCCGCAAGGAGCTGATCATCCTGGCCGGCTACTACACCGCGCACTACAGCACCAATGGCGAGGTGAGGTTGGAGGCAAAGTCCATCTCGTTCGCGAACATGAGCGAGGAGGAGTTCCAGACCGTCTTTAGCCGCTGCATAGACGTCGTCCTGCGCAAGATCCTCAACGGGCGCGGCATCACCGAAGAGCAACTCCGCCGCCAGGTCGACGCCGTTCTCAGCTACGCCTGAGACACTATCTAAGTTCCGCCGACTGCGTGCTATAAACGGGGTGGCCCAACATTTTATTGCCACCCCAATCATGAAAAAAGCAGATCTCATCAAGGCGGTTGCGGACGCCTCCCATCAGCCGCAGGTCATCGTCCGCACCGTGCTGGATGCGACGCGTGACGTGGTCTCCGACAGCATCAACAAGGGCGACGATGTGTTCTTGCTCGGCCTGGGCAAGCTCGAAGTCCGCGCCCGCGGCGCGAAGCCGGCGCGCAACATCCACACTGGCGAGCGCGTCACCGTCCCGGCCCGGCAGGTCGTTCTGTTCCGCCCGAGTGACGGCCTGACCGCCGCGGCGAATGGCGAGGTCGCCCCGACAGGTGCGTGATGCTGATCATCGGCATCGACCCCGGCACGAAGACCGGGTACGCCGAGGTCGAGGATGGCCAGCTGATCACCGTCGACACCATCGCCGTGCACGAGTGCCTATTCCGACTGCGTGAGCATCACCAAGCCGGGCGCATCGGCAAGGTCTACTTCGAGGACGCCCGCCTTCGCACCTACTTCGGCAGCGCCGGCCGCGAGAAGCTACAGGGCGTTGGGTCGGTGAAGAGGGATTGCTCCATCCTCGACGACTTCCTGACCGCATACGACATCCCGGCCGTTGCGGTGAAGCCGGCCGCCGGCCGGACCAAATGGTCTGCCGACTATTTCGCCAAGGTCACAGGCTGGACGAAGCGCACATCGGAGCACGGGCGCGACGCCGCAGTCCTCGCGCTTGGGAGGAAGTCATGATCATCGAAGACCCTGATGCGTTGCTGATCTGGATGGACACCGTCCGCGCAAGGGACGGGCGCATGTACTCCAGGCGCTTCCTGATGTCCGCGAACGAGGCCGAGGAACTGCAGGCTGTTGGCCTGGTATCGAACGACTTCGGCCTGCTGGCGGATCAGGATGGCCTGTCCGCACCGGCCATGGCGCAACTCGAGGCGGAGGCTCGGCGCGACGCCGGCTTTGAGCATCACTGATGACAGTCATCGCATTCGATGGCCGCACCCTGGCGGCAGACAAGCAGACCACTAGCGTCGGCCTCAAGCGGACGGTCACCAAGGTGTTCAAGGTGTACCAGTCGCTGATTGGGTTTGCTGGCGGCCAGGCCGCATCCATGGCCATGAAGAAGTGGTTCGAGGAAGGAAAGCCGGCTGAATGTTTCCCGGAGAAGTTGCAGTCCTCGGCCGAGATGAGTTGCACCATGGTCGAGATCCGCAAGGTCTACCCGGAGAAGGTCGAGATCTGGATTTACGAGCAATCTCCGGAGCCGGCGCGCATCGAGGACTCGACCTGGGCGACGGGGTGTGGGCGCGACTACGCGCTTGCGGCAATGCACCTGGGGAAGTCCGCCCGTGAGGCTGTCGAGGTGGCCTGCCACTTTGATGCCCACTGCGGTATGGGCATCGACGAGGTGTCGTTCTCGTGATGTTCCCCAAGTCCCCACGCGGCGCCAACAGGGCGCTGCTTGATCTAGCCAGGGGCAAGCCCTGCCTGCTGCTCAGCCCGTTGTGTTGCGGCGATCCTGAGACCGTGGTGGCCTGTCACGGAGCCGGCGTGGCCAACGGCAAGGGCATGGGGTACAAAACCGGGGATGAATACTCCGCATGGGGCTGTGTGTGGTGCAACCACTACACCGACCAGTACAGCGGCGCCACCAAAGAAGAAAAGGCCGCAGTGTTTGCGGCCGGGCATGAGAGGCAGATCGAAGCCTGGAGGCAGATCGCCTCGTCGCCTACTTCAAAGCAGCGCGACCGCGACGCTGCGGCTTGGGCTCTTGCGCGCCTGAAACTCGGCTGAACTCCTCGTCGATCAGCCGGCGGATTGTGGCGCTGCCGCCGATGCCAGGTAGGCGAACCGCCTTCTGCTCGGGCGTCAGCAGCACCGTCACCCGCACCACGCCAGTGGCGCCATCTGTGGCCTTACGCGCCATGGCATTCCTCCGGCGAGCGCAACTCGAAGCAGGCTCCGTGGCCCGCCGTCTGGCTGACCTTGCGGAGCACGGATTCCGCCTCGTCGAGGCTGGCGTGGTACGTCACGCCGGCAAACCGCTTGTCGGCGTACAAAATGACGGCGTGTCGGCCGGCAGCGAGTTGTGCTGCGATGCCGCGCTCTTCGGCGGCCAGGTCTCGTTTGTGTTGCATATGCGTCCTTCGTTGATGCTGAATTGTGGCACAACAATTGTGCTTGTGCCTACTTTCTGAGGGGTACAACAAGGCCGCCGAACTTCACCGCGAACGCGCGAGCCTTCTCTTCATCGAGGAAGACGGCCTCATCGGGGATGCGCCCCGGGATCTTCTCCACCAGCCACGCCCGCACCGGTTGGGGTTGCTTTTCGTTCATGGTGTCTCCTTGAGGACGTTGCCAGAGGGTAGGAGGAAATCGCCGCGGGCGTAGCCCATGTTGCCGGCCGAGCCCGGGCCGAATGCGTAGAGCTTGTCGGTGCCCTGGCTGTAGATGGCAACGCGATCGACGCCCAGGAGCCGGGCCGCTGCGGCGCAGGACTCCTCGACGCCAAACCAGGCGCCCATCGTTGACGTGTCGACGGTCATGGTGACGACCAGCACGTTGACCCCGTCGGCGTTGAGCGGCCTGATGGCATCCAGCTTGCCGGCGGACTTGATGGCTTCCAGGGCCTTGTCGCCGACGCGGCGCCAGCTCATGAGACCGGCGGGGAGATTGACGATGAGGGTGGTCATGACAGCGCCCCAACGAACTTCTGCCAGTCCAGGCCGGCAACATCTGCACCGACAGCGCGCCATGCGGCGTAGATCGCATCAATGCTGGGGCGCTCGGCCCGGAGTTGCGAGATTTCGGCGTGTAGCCGGCGCAGTTCGGCGGCGGCTTGCGATGTCGGCACCATTTCGCCGTAGCGATCCTTCAACAGCCAAGCAAGGCGTAGCGCTTCAGGTTGCCGGCTCATTTGTCGTCCTCCGCGCGGGCGATGGCAGTGCGGGCGACGCTTATCGCCTCGCTTGAAACCATCGTCGCGTCAGGTTGCCAATAGCTGCCATACGGCCCGGTGACGAACGTCTCCACACCGAACGCTCTGAAATCGCGGTCTGCCACGACGATGCGCAGCGCGTCCAGCAGCGCCACGCTCAAGGCATGCAGGCGGCGGAGTTCAGTTGCGGCCAGCCTGCACTCCTCCAGGCTCGGCACCTCGTCGTCGTCGTAGAGTGCGCCGGCTAGCCGCAGGGCTTCAGGCCGCTTGTTGTTGGCGTTCATTTGATCTCCTTGAGTGTCCGCAGCACCAGGCTGCAGATGAGTCGGTAGACCCGGCGCATGACCGGGGACTTGACGGACAGGCCGGTGGTGTACGGGCCTGCCAAAGGGGTGAAGTTGGTATCCATCAGACAAAGAAAGCAGTGGCGCCGAACGCTGCGGCGGCGGTGGCGGTGAAGACGACGTCAGCGAAATCGCCGCGCGAGCGTATGTCGCGGCCAGCCAGTACGCCAGCGATCAGGATGAGCCCGGCCGAGACCGAGCTGCAGACCGCCGCGCCAGGGGAGATCCTCAGTGCGTCGCCAGGGTTGTACGAGGCGACGACGATCCAGGCCAGACACAGGGCCGGCACGATGTACGAGGCAGCGAAGTCGGCCGCCACGCGCCGCTGGAATCGGAGTTCTTCGGACTCGGTCATGATTGCTCCTCGCGGGCCTTGATCATGGCGTCGGCTTGCATGTAGCTCCATGCCGCTTCAACGTCTGCCCACCATTGAGCAACCTCGCGCCCAAACGGCGCATCACAGCCATCCTTCTTTGGGAACTCGCGAACCACCGCTTCGCCCCACGCGCGTGAAAGGTCCGCCGGTGCCGGGCGGTGCGCTGCGAAGTAGTCGCGCAGGGTCATGCCGCTCTGCAAACGCATTGCCTCGTCCGTCGTCTTTGGGCACTTGACGGCAAACGGATCGGCGACCGGGAACGCCGAGCCTCCGTTGTTGATGGCGCTCATTCCTTGACCTCCGTATAGCTCAGCGTCTCGCCGGGAAGCAGGATGTGCGCGACCAGCGCGAGATAGTCCTGCAGAGCGCGGCAGTTCTCCGCGAGGTGGTGGCGAGACTTGCCGTCCGGCCTAGTGATGGTGACCTTGAACACTTGGGTTCTCCTTGGTTGTTGAACCGATTGTGACACCACAACAGAACGTGTGCGCAAGTCGGTTACACGTTGTCACCAACTCCACACAGCCGGGGCGCCTTAAGGTTGCGTTGTAGACGCGCAAATGAGGGGAGCGCATAATTGCAATGCGCAAGACTTTGTGTAATGTGGAACCGTAACTTGTAAAATGCGCACAGTGTGCGGACAGACCGCGCAGTTACGGGGTGGCGCGGATGAGCGATGACACAGAGCGACAGGGGGTCAAAAGTGCATGACCCTAATCACGGCACATGGGCCGAATGGAGTGAGGGGCTGCGCGCCGCCGCTCTGGCGTTCTCAGTTGGCATGATCAGCATTGGCTACAGGATCAGCCGAGGGCGCCAGTGGAACTGGCTGCAGGTGCTGATTGAGCCGTGTGTGGCGATGCTTGCCGGGTGGCTCATCTGGCAAATGTGCGGGCACGCCGACATTGCTCCGAAACTCACGCAAGTCTTTGTGAGCTTGAGCGCATGGGGTGGCCCGAAGACCATCGCAGCGCTCGACAAGAAATACCTGAGAAACCTTGGCGGGTCAGACTTTGCGACGCGCCCTGCGCCGCTTGATACGAAGAGCGGAGACAACGAATGAACTGGCAAGCCGTCCGAGAATACCTGCTGATGCGCGCGTCTGAGCCAACGACTTGGCATGGGATCAACGTGCTGCTGTGCTCGACGATGTGGAACGTGGCGCCGGAGTTGCGCGACACCGTGACCTGGGCTGGGCCGGTGATTGCTGGGGCGCTGCTGGTGGGGCAGAAAGAGCGCCGGCCGTGAAGATCGCCGCGGGCTACCTCGTTGCGAGCCTGCATATCCCTCGCCAGCGCGCGGACCTGTGGGTGCCGCACATCCAGTCAGCCATGGAGTTGGCGGATATCACGACGCCCCTGCGCTTGGCGCACTTCCTGGGGCAGGTTGGCCACGAGTCCGGGCGCTTTCGCTGCACACGCGAGATCTGGGGGCCAACATCCGCCCAGGCGCGCTACGAGCCGGCGACGACGCTGAGCCGGCGACTCGGCAACACCCGCGCGGGAGACGGCAAGCGCTTCATGGGGCGCGGCCTGATCCAGACGACGGGCCGGGCGAACTACGTGCACACGAACGAGCGCATGCGGATGCTCGTCGGCTCTGCCGCGCCGGACGTCATGACGGCGCCGGCCCTGCTGGAGTTGCCGGAGTGGGCCGCCATCAGCGCAGCGATCTACTGGCATGACCGCGGTCTCAATCGGTACGCCGATGCGGACGACATCTATACCCTGACGAAGCGAGTCAACGGCGGCTCCAACGGCATTGCTGACCGGCAGGCCATCTGCGCGTCCGCCAGGGCGCTGGGAGAGTGGCAGTGATCCTCGATGTGATCGGGAGCGTCCTGGGCGGCGTATTCAGCGGTGGCGCCACCGGCCTGATCGGCATCGCGCTGTCAATGCTCGGCGAGCACAAAAAGCGGCAGACCGACCTTGAGCTGGCCAAGTTGCAGCACATGCAGACGCTGGAGTTGCGCAAGCTCGACATCGAGCAGCAGACCAAGCTGGCCGAGATGACGGCAGCGAGTGCAGAGCGACTGGCTGAGATCAACGCCGAGGCTCGCGCAGGGGAGAGCGCCAGCGCCGACTACCAGGCCAGCCTCAAAGCCGACCAGGCGACCTACGTCAACACGGGCGCACTGAGGATTCACCGGAGCGACGGAATCTTCACTCGTGGCGTCAAGAGCCTTGCCTTGGGCGGGCTCGCGCTTGTGGACATCCTGCGCGGCCTGATTCGGCCGGCGGCGACGATCTACTCCATGCTACTGCTCACCCTGCTGTTCATGTGGGTCCGCGACCTGTACGGTCGATCTGCGGTCGCAATGACTCAGGAGCAGGCGCACAAGCTCACAATGGATGTTGTGGACACCATCACGTACTTGGCCACCACCGTGTGCGTCTGGTGGTTCGGCGTGCGAGGGCAGCAGAAAAAGTAGCGTGGCACTTGCGCGCTAGGGCCAACTTTGTGTTTAGAATGCAAGCACAAATTGACCCGGAGCCCGCAATGAAACTCGGACAGAGCGCCTTCTTCTTCCCTGCTGCGACGGACGTCGTTGACGACCCGCGATTCCCGTTCGTGGCCACTGTCGTCTACGTCCACGACAGTGGTCTCGTCAACCTCGCCGTGTTCG
>JACCDR011689470.1_pt1 | contig 81395 bp, 78 predicted proteins | sample 7446431 | NCBI WGS metagenome assembly JACCDR01 (sample SAMN15323443, study PRJNA562643) | freshwater metagenome | isolation source: river surface water | place: USA:Blue River Watershed | collected 2017-08-17
CAAAGTGAGCGAGCGTTACTAGCTTTACCAGATTTTTATAACCATCCAAATTCTTTGCCAGCAGAACGAGTCTGGTTCGGCGATTGTCTACTCCACCTTGTTTGTCTTTACGACCGCGAGCGGCTACGTACATGTCAGAACCAATGATTGGTTTAATTTCATTTTTCTTACAGCTTTTATAAAATTCAATTGCCCCGTAAAGGTTCGAGTTGTCGGTCAAAGCTAAGGCTGGCATTTCATTTTTCTTGGCCTCAGCAATCAGATCATCTATTTTAGGTAGGGCGTTAAGCAGGGAATAATGTGAGTGGGTATGGAGGTGCACGAATTTGGCTGGCATAGAGCTACTTTATCATAAAAATTTATTTTTTCTTATGCTTGACGTATAGTTTATTTGGGTGTATAATTGTAAGTAAATATGAGTTTTAGGGGTACACGGAATACCATTCCCCATTGAGAAAGGGTTCGATGTCTAAATTGAAATTACATACCATGGCCGTATGGTTGTTTCTGGTATGCGCTGTGTCTTTGGTGGTGCTCGTCCTCATCAAAACAAACACATCGCCGGCTTCGAGTGGGGTCGAAATGAAAATGTTCGACCCGGACGGCAAGATTGTGAAAGTAGAGGGCGAAGCCCATTACTTTCCTTTTGTTGGCGCTAGGTTCGAGCAGGCCAAGGAAGCTTTCTTCCAAGCCAACCCCGATCTGGGGATGGTGATGCAGACCGAACAAATCGTTATGTTGGATCCAAAAGGTGCACGGGAGCCTGTCTATCGCCACCAGATTATGGTCCAAGGTTACGTCTTGATAGTTCGACCAAAGGAGACAATTACAAACTTCACTGGCCGAACTCATTTCTGAACCACCCGCCCTTGTGGCAAGAAAACTGTTCTTGCTTGCAAGGGCGGCTTTTCTTTTGTGTTGACTTTAAATTTTCCTTAGCTCATCATTAATATAGACTTAACCGGAAAGGAAGTGTCATGGAATCATTCGAGTTGGCAGTGTTCTTTATTGGTACTGGTTTCGGGGTGGTGTTTAGTAAGAATCACTCATATTATCTCTGGCTAAAAAGGCGTGACGTAGAAAATAAAGACAAAAGACTTTGGTCATGTTGGTATTTCTGCGTCATCGCACTCGGATTCTTCTGGTGGTTGTTCTACTACCTGATTAATCTTTTTAATGCGCAAGTTGGGTTGATCTTTGTGGGTGGAGTCATTTTTGCTTCAGTATTTATGATTCTGTGTTCACCCAAAAAACTCCGACGGTTGTGGTAGGTGATTACGGCGCTGGGTTCGATTCCCACGCCGTTTTTTTAATTGCTTTTTATCCACAGTTCGACAAAACTTGAAGGCATGCTAGGATGCTGCGGCTATGGAAAAAGATTTTAATAAATGGAATGAGAAAAAGAAAATCATTGATCAAAATACTTATGCTATTCTGTCGCAGCTTAGATTGATAAGTCCAAAAAGGTTTATTAGGTTTACGCGCAAGATTAATAGAGCTGAACTTGAATATATTTTGAGTGTTTTAAGGAGTTTCCTGACCACAGATAAAATATCTATAAAAAACGATTCCCACCCGTGAGGGTGGGATCTCCATTGGTTTATGGCCATTTATAAATCAATTATACACCCATCATTTTAGAAGTCAAACGATAATTTATGTTAAACTTAAAATCATGACACAGAAAGAGGCATTGGATATCTTAAAACTCGGGCACAATGTTTTTTTGACTGGCCCAGCCGGTAGTGGAAAAACCCACTTATTAAATAGCTACATTAAATTTTTAAAGGATAATCATGTAGAGGTGGGGATTACTGCCAGCACCGGTATTGCCGCCACTCATATGGGCGGTACCACAATTCATTCTTGGGCTGGTATTGGAATTAAGGATCTCCTATCTCAATCCGATCTAGATGAACTACAAGAGAGGAAATATTTGCGTGATCGATTTAGCCGAACTCAAGTCTTAATTATAGACGAGGTTTCTATGCTCCATCATTACCGGCTAGATCTAGTGGACCAAGTGTGTCGAACAATGAAGAATCCACAAGAGCCCTTTGGGGGAATGCAAGTGATTCTGTGTGGAGACTTTTTTCAGTTACCGCCCATTACTAAAGCCGACGAAAAAGAGGGTTTGTTTGTTTACGAATCAGACAGTTGGAAGGCTGCCCAGTTTCGTATTTGTTACCTAGAAGAACAACATCGTCAGACAGATGGTGATTTTATTAAAATTTTAAATGAAATCCGTCGTAATGATCTATCTGCTGAATCGCTCAATCACCTAAAAAGACAACAACACAAAACCGAACAGTTGACTGATGCTACTATTTTGCACACTCACAATATTGATGTTGATGAAATTAATGCCTTAGAGCTTTCTAAATTAAAAGGCCAACAACGCGAATATAATATGGAACAAAAAGGGAAAGGTGTCCTTGTGGAATTTTTGAAAAAAAGCTGTTTAGCGCCAGAGACCTTGAAATTAAAAGTGGGAGCAAAAGTGATGTTTGTTAAAAATAATTTTGAAGAAGGCTATGTGAATGGTACTTTAGGAACAGTAGTTGGCTTCGAGGCTGATGGCCCGATTGTTCAGACTTTTTCTGGGAAAAATATTCAGGTTCGTCCTACGAGCTGGACGATCGAGGAGGAAGGGAAAGCTAAGGCTACGATCGGTCAGTATCCTCTGCGTTTAGCTTGGGCAATTACCGTTCATAAAAGCCAAGGAATGAGCTTGGATGCGGTAGAGGTAGATCTATCTAAAACTTTCGAGCGTGGTATGGGTTATGTAGCCCTGTCGCGAGTGCGTTCGCTTGCTGGTTTGAAATTGCGTGGCATAAACGAAAAAGCTGTTCAAGTGCGTGGTGATGTCTTAGATTTTGATTCACACCTGAAACAGCTGTCGAACAAACATTTAGCCGAACTTCATCAACTTTCTGAAAAAGAAAAGAAGGCCCTACAAGCTGAATTTCTAAAAAGTATTACTCAGGTCAGAAATAAAAAGCTAAATACCGTTGATGAAACTTATAAAATGTACGAAGCAGGTATGAGTATAAAAGAAATCTGTGAGGCGCGTGGTTTGAAAGCTGATACTATAATAGAGCACCTAGAAAAATTACTTGAAGAATATCCGAATCTTGATTTAAGACCTATTGAAAAAGAAATCTCACCGACTAAATTTAAAAAGATTTACCGCGCTTTTCATGATATTTATGGTGAAAATAGGGAACTCCTCCTTGGGCCTGTTCATAAGCACCTAGGTGGTTCACCTTCGGGCATTTCTTTTTCCGACCTGCGGATGGTAAGATTATTACTGAAGCAGAAGGGAATGTAATATGGCATTTGTAAATCTAACACACTATTATAAGAGGTTCGAAAAATATATTTCAGCCATAGGCTTGATTTACGGTTTTATTTTTACTTCACTTACCCTCACTCGGGTTGATACTTTTCTAGAAAATTTTTGGATCGTCTTGCATTTATTCTTAGCTGGATTAGGAATTGCTTTGATTACTTATTATAAGAATAAAAATTATACATCACTAAAGTTAGAGAAAATTCATTTCTATTTAACCCTACTAATTCAGTTCTCTTTTGGTGGTCTATTCTCTACCTTTTTCATCTTTTATTGGCGTAGTTCCTCGGTAGCCGAAAGCTGGGTTTTCTTGTTCCTACTAATTATCTTGGTAGTGGGTAATGAAATTTGGAAAAAGTTTTATACCCGTCTAACTTTCCAAGTAAGCGTTCTATTTATTTCTTTTTATTTATTCTTAACTTTTTTGTTGCCGGTCGTCTTTCATCGTCTTGGCTCTGATTTATTTATTTGGGCTGGTTTTCTGAGTTTCATCGGGGTGATGACGTTTTTAACTATCATCAAGAAAATTTCTAAGGATGCCTTGCGTGGGCACCGTGTGTCGATAAACATTAGTTTGCTACTGATTCTATGTATCATGAATGTTTTGTATTTTACAAACATTATTCCACCCATTCCTTTATCGCTTAAAAATACCGGTGTCTATCATAGTGTAATTCGAGATGTGAATGGTAATTACGAAGTGCAGGCGGAAGCTTCCACTTGGCACGATTATTTCCGTCAGTACCCAATATTTCACAGGCAAGTGGGTGAGCCGGTCTATGTCTTTAGCTCAGTTTTTTCACCGGTCAATTTCACTGCTGAAATTATTCATCAATGGCAATATTATGATGAAGATATTGGTGAGTGGATTAATTCTAGTCGTGTTCGACTGCCTATTTCTGGTGGTCGTGATAATGGTTTTAGAACTTATTCAAGTAAACAATCTCTTTTCCCAGGCCTTTGGCGAGTGAAAGTATTAACCACCTCGGATCAGACTATTGGTAATATCAATTTTAAAGTAGTGCCAACCATCACCGCACCAGAGACTTATTCGGTAACTTTGGATTAAGGTCTGTCATTCCCGCGAAGCCTGCCTGCGCAGATAGGGCGGGAATTCAGTACAAAAAATCAACGCCCGCTCGTTAGAGGGGCGCTGTTTTTATTTTGTCTGAGGCTTCAGTACTTTTCAGACATGCTCATACTGTCGTGAGAAATCTGTCGGCCCCATCACTTCTGGTTTTTCTACACCTGCCTTCCTTACCACCCAGTCGCTGATGTTGACTTCGAAGTCTCCGGTGGGGTAACCAGACGTCTTCATCTTGCCTGGTATGATTGCTGTTATATCACACTTCAGAAACGAGGTCATTTCCAGTATGTTTCGGCCAGTCCACTGCACAGCATCAACGGGTACAGCCTTTGGTACAAATTTCATGAAATTCTCCAAAACTCTCAACCCTCCTTCTGCCACCATGGCAGGTTAGAAAAGTTGAGTAACTTTTATTCGTTAGAAATCGTACACTTAAGAAACTATAAAGTCAATATCTCATAGTTCTCTCAATGACATGCTATAATTTCTCTAGACTTTAACCAGGAGATCTTTGATGAAAAACGTTGAAGGTTGGGCAACGCGTTGGCGGAATGTGAGCTCTAAAGAAGAGGAAGAGAAACTTTTAATAGAATTAAGGCAAACCGCCTGGACTCGTTATGAGTTGATCATTCTTTTTGCCACTTTTAGTAGTGGTTTCGATGATAGGGTGTCTAAAGTCTTAGAAGAGAAAAACCCCGAAAAACCGATTCAATTTACAGACATTGATGTCGCCTATCAGGACGACGTGACTGGCCCTTGGATCAGGAATTATCAGAGCCTACTTCGAGCTAAACGCGCCCGCCGGCCCTAGACCCCCCCGAACCGCAAGGAACGGGGTGGTTTTATATTTGACAAGAAAAGACAGTTAGTATATGATGATGGGACATTTAGCAAGCGTGAGTTACGGGGGAAAGTCGCGGTAAATTTATAAAAATTTAACTTGCTTATCATAAGTAAAAGATAATTTTACAAAAAGTGAGGCACCGTAGTCGCATCGGTGTGTTTTTTAGTTTAGTAAAAGTTTATTTATATGAAGTCAATTACCAAGAGGGAGAAAAAGTATTTCGGTAAGTTTAAGGCCCCACTGATCGAGGCACCAAACATGGTTTCTCATCAGACCGAGTCATTCAAGTGGTTACTTGAAAAAGGCTTGGCAGAAGTGTTCAAGGAATTCTCACCAATCAAAGATTATGCGGAGAAGAAATTTGAACTTTCTTTCACTGCTTTTGAAATTTCGAAGCCAAAGTTCGACGAGCACTACGCTAAAGACAATAAAATGTCTTATGAAGGTCAGCTTAAGGCAAAAGTTAAATTAAAGAACAAACTTCTTTCTACTGAAAAAGAGCAGGAAATCTTCCTCACAGATATTCCGCTCATGACTGATCATGGTACTTTTGTGATCAACGGTATCGAGCGTGTGATTGTCCCTCAATTGGCACGTTCTTTCGGTGTTTTCTTTACCGCTAACGACATCAAAGGTAAGCGTTATTTCGGTGCCAAGATTATCCCATCTCGTGGTGCTTGGATCGAAATTGAATCCGATGCTGATGATTTGATTTACGTAAAGATCGACAAAAAGCGTAAATTCTCTATCACCTCTCTCCTTCGTGTTTTGGGTGCTACCGACAAGCAAATGCTTGAGTTTTTTGCTGGTAATGAGCTTGGCCGTAAGTCTATTGAAGTAAACTTGGCTAAGGATCATGCTAAGACCACTGATGAATCTTACATTGAGATTCACAAGCGCCTTCGCGACGGTGATCTAGCAACCGCCGAGAACGCTCGCGAGTTCATCAACGGAATCTTTTCCGCTGATCGCTATGATATTTCTAAGGTTGGTCGCTTCCGTTTCAACAAGCGCTTTTCAAAGAGCATGGATGAAAAAGAATTGGAACGAAAGACCATCAATCTTGATGACGTTCTAACTATCGTTGGTAATGTGATCGCTTTGAACCACACTGAAGATGCTGTCGAAGATGATATCGACCACCTTGGTTCACGCCGTGTTCGTTTCGTGGGTGAATTATTCCAAGCGAAGGTGCGTATCGGTATGTCTCAAATGAAGCGTAATATTCAGGATCGTATGTCCACCGTTGATCCAGACATTACTATGCCTGTGCAATTCGTCTCACCACGACCGCTTCAAGCTCGTATTAAGGAATTCTTTACCACCAACCAGTTGTCTCAATTCATGCAACAGGAAAACATTGTGCAAGAGGTAGAGCACCTACGTACTTTGTCTGCTCTTGGTCCAGGTGGTCTAACTCGTGAACGTGCCGGCTTCGAAGTGCGCGACGTACACCCATCACACTATGGTCGTGTTTGTCCGATCCACACTCCAGAAGGTCCAAACATCGGTTTGATCCTACGTTTGTCTGTTTACGCGAAAGTGAATGATTTCGGCATGATTGAAACTCCTTACGCTAAAGTAAAAAACGGTATCGTCACAGATGAAATTAAATATTTGAATGCTTTAGAAGAAGAAAACTTCAAGATCGCTCACGCGGCTACCAATGTAGATGAAAAGGGTAAAATCGTAGACGCCGAAGTGGAAGTTCGTGTGAATGGTATTCCAACTATCGTTCGTAGCCAAGACGTAGATTACATGGACGTGTCTACCAACCAGGCTTTCTCAATTGCGACTTCAATGATCCCATTCTTGAACCACGACGATGCTAACCGTGCTTTGATGGGTTCAAACATGCAAAAGCAGGCGGTGCCAACACTTCGTCCAGAGGCTCCATTAGTGGCTACTGGTATTGAAGAACAAGCCGCTCGTTATACCGGTCGTTTGATCTATGCCGAAGAGGATGGTGAAGTTACTTATGTTGATTCAAAGAAAATTAAGATTGAAAACAACAAGGGTAAGGAAAAAGAATACACCTTGATCCAGTTCTCTCGAACTAACAGCTTTACCGTTTTCCATCAACGCCCAACCGTTTCGCTTGGTCAGAAAGTAAAGAAAGGTGATTTACTAGCTGATACTTCATCTTCAGATAAAGGTCAGGCGGCAATTGGTCAGAACATTTTGATCGCTTTCATGTCTTGGTCTGGTTCAAACTACGAAGACGCGATTATCTTGTCTGAGCGTTTGGTAAAAGACAGTAAATTTACTTCTATTCACATTGAAGAATTCGTTGTAAACGTACGCGATACTAAACTAGGACCAGAAGTAACCACCCACGATATTCCAAACGTTGGTGAAGCTAAATTAAAGAACTTAGACGAAGACGGTATTATCCGTGTTGGTGCGGAAGTTCGCCCAGGCGATATTATTGTCGGTAAAATTACTCCAAAAGGCGAGACTCAATTGACCCCAGAAGAACGTTTGCTTCGTTCGATCTTCGGTGAAAAAGCTCGTGATGTAAAAGATACCTCTAAGCGCCTAGAAGGTGGTAAGAAGGGTCGTGTGGTTTCAGTTAAAGTTTTCTCTCGCGAGAAAGGCGACAAGCTAGAGAGCGGTATTATCAAGAGAATTCACATTGAGGTGGCAGAGCTTCGCAGTATTTCAGTGGGAGACAAGCTATCTGGTCGCCACGGAAACAAAGGTGTTATCTCAAAGATTCTGCCAGAAGAAGATATGCCATATATGCCAGATGGTCGCCCTGTTGATATGATTTTGACTCCACTTGGCGTGCCTTCACGTATGAACCTTGGTCAGATTTTGGAATTACACCTTGGTCTAGCGGCTAACACTTTGAACTATCAAGCGATCGTTCCACCATTTGCTGGTGCCACCGATGCTGAAATTAAAGCAGAATTAGTTAAAGCTGGTTTCCAAGAAAGCGGTAAGATGAAACTATTTGATGGCCGAACTGGTGAGAAATTCAACCAAGAAGTAGCCGTTGGTTATATGTACATCTTGAAACTGCACCATGAAGTGGAAGACAAGATTCACATGCGTTCAATCGGACCATACTCACTTATTACTCAACAGCCTTTGGGCGGTCGTGCACAAGGTGGTGGTCAGCGCTTTGGAGAAATGGAAGTCTGGGCTTTGCTTGGTCACGGTGCGGCTTATACCTTGCGTGAAATGCTAACTATTAAATCAGACGATATCGTAGGTCGTTCAGCGGCTTTCGATTCGATTGTGAAAGGTGAAAAGATTAAACAGCCAAATACCCCAGCATCATTCAATGTGTTGCTTAACAACTTAAGAGGTCTAGGTCTTGATGTCGAACTCTTAAAGGATCCTAAAGAAGGTGATAACAAATAATATTCAAAGCTATGAACAACAAAAATAAAAACATCGACTTCAACGATTTCGGCGCCATCTCGCTTCGCGTGGCTTCCCCAGAAGCAATTAAGGAGTGGTCTTATGGTGAAGTTACTCGTCCAGAAACTTTGAACTACCGTACTCAACGTAGCGAGAAAAACGGTCTGTTCGATGAAAAGATCTTCGGTCCAGATAAAGATTTTGAATGTTATTGTGGTAAATATAAGGGTATTCGCTATAAGGGTATTGTCTGTGAAAAATGTGGAGTGGAAATCACTCGTTCAATCGTCCGTCGTGAAAGAATGGGTCACATTGAGCTAGCTTCTCCGGTGTCTCATATCTGGTTCCTTCGTGGTATTCCATCAAAAATTGGTACCATCCTTGGTATGACTACTGGTGATCTTGAAAAAGTAATTTATTTTGCTGGCTATATCATCACCGCAACTCATGAAAATGAACGCGAAAGAATTCTTCATGATATTGATAATGAATTCAAGCAAAAGGTAAAAACTGTTCAAGATGAAAAAACCAAAGAAGCTTTGAAAGAGCTTTTGGTGAATGCCAAGAAAGAAGTTGAATCAATCCGTAAAGGTGCCGTTATTGATGAAGTACTTTATCACAAGTACTCAATGAAATACGGTTCTTTGTTTGAAGCTTCAATCGGTGCCGAAGCAATCTATAATATTTTGAAAGGTCTTGATCTAGCTGATCTAGAAACCAAGTTGGTAGCTGAATTAGAAAAGGCTGGTTCTTTGGAGCGTGAAAAATTGAATAAGCGTTTGTCTTTGGTTCGTTCAATGAAAGAATCAAATCAACGTCCAGAGTGGATGTTCCTAACTCGCATTCCAGTTATTCCACCAGCTCTTCGTCCAATGGTGCCATTAGATGGTGGCCGTTATGCCACTTCAGATGTAAACGATCTATATCGCCGTGTGATCAACCGTAACAACCGTCTTTTGAAATTGAAAGAAATCAAAGCGCCGGAAGTTATCCTAAGAAACGAAAAGCGTATCTTGCAAGAAGCAGTAGACTCTTTGATCGACAACTCGATCCGTAGTGGTAACGATAACTTCTCTGCGGTGGGTAACTCTCAAAAGCGTGCACTTAAATCTTTGGCTGATAACCTTAAGGGTAAACGCGGTCTCTTCCGTTCAAACCTTCTTGGTAAGCGCGTAGACTACTCTGGCCGTTCAGTGATCGTGGTTGGTCCAGAACTTAAATTGAATCAGTGTGGTTTGCCAAAACACATGGCTTTGGAATTGTTCCGTCCATTTATTATTTCAGAGCTTTTGAAGCGCGAACTAGCTTTCAACATTCGTGGTGCTGGTCGTCTAATTGACGACGGTATTGCTGAAGTGTGGGCGATTCTTGAAGAAGTAATTGCTGACAAGTATGTATTACTAAACCGTGCTCCAACTTTGCACCGTCTTGGTATTCAAGCTTTCAAACCAGTATTGATTGAAGGTTCAGCAATTCAGGTTCACCCTCTAGTTTGTACAGCATTCAACGCAGACTTCGACGGAGACCAGATGGCGGTTCACGTTCCATTAGGTGAAGAAGCACAAATCGAAGCTCATGAAATTATGGCTTCTGATAAAAACATCTTGAAACCAGGTAACGGCGAGCCAACCGTGTCAGCAAAACTTTTGGATATCGTTTTGGGTTCTTATTGGATGACCAAAGATGTAAAAGGTGAGAAGGGTGAAGGTAAATATTTCTCTTCACCAAACGAAGCGATTACTGCTTTTGATTTCGGTGTGATTTCACTTCGAGCAAAGATCAAAGTTTTGGGTGATACTTCAACTCGTTATGCTCAATTTGCCGGTAAGCCATTTGAGACTACTGTTGGTCGTATTCTATTCAACAGCACTTTGCCAGAGGATTATGCTTTCGTAAACAAAGAGATTGTAAAGAAGGCAATGTCTTCAATTCTAGAAGATATCATCAATAAATACGGTATTAATGCTGTACCAAGTGTTCTAGATAAGATTAAGGCTTTTGGTTTCAAATATGCTACTTATTCTGGTGTAACTTGGGGTCTAGACGACTTGAATATTCCAAAAGAAAAACCACAAGTAATCGGTGAGGCTAAAAAGAAAACTTTAGAGGTACAAAGCTACTTTAATGAAGGTTTACTTTCTGAAGAAGAACGCCTACGCAAAAATATTGAAATTTGGCACGATGCAAAGAGCGAATTGGAAAAATTGATGCCAACCGCTTTGGATAAAAACGGTTCAGTGTCTGATATGTGGATCTCTGGTGCCCGCGGTTCCCTTGGTTCTATTACTCAGATGGCTGGTATGAAAGGTTTGATCGTTAACACTGCTGGTGAAATTATCGAGTTCCCAGTTATTAGCTCAACCAAAGAAGGTTTGACTCCAATCGAATACTTCATTACTACTCACGGTGCTCGTAAGGGTCTAACCGACACCGCTCTTAACACTGCAAAAGCCGGTTACCTTACCCGCCGTCTCTTCGACGTGGCTCAGGATATTATCATCACTGAAGATGATTGTAAGACCAAAGACAGTATCTGTATTAAGAATAACGGTGAGTTTGAATCAAGCGTAAATGTATCCAAGCATATTCGTGGTCGTGTCTTAGCGGCTGATGTGCTAGATAAAAATGGTAACTTGATGTTCAAGAAAGGTCACCTTCTAAAGAAAGATGAAGCTCAGAAAATCGAACATGAAGGGGTGGCAGAAGTTTTTGTTCGTTCACCTTTGACTTGTAAAACTGTTCACGGTGTTTGTACCCAATGTTATGGTTCCGACCTTGGTCGCGATGAAATGATTGGTTTGGGTGAGACTGTTGGTACTGTTGCGGCACAAGCGATCGGTGAGCCTGGTACTCAGCTAACAATGCGTACTTTCCACTCTGGAGGTGCGGCTTCTGTTGGTGGAGACATTACTCAAGGTTTGCCTCGTGTGGAAGAAATCTTTGAAAAGCGCAAGCCAAAATCTCCAGCGGTGGTAAACCGAGTAGATGGTGTAGTGACCTCTGTGAAAGATATGGGTAAAGAGAAAATCATTACCGTTTTGCCAGAAATTGAATATGAATTTAGCGCTCGCCGTATTCCATTAGTAAAGACTGGCGACAAGGTCAAGAAAGGCCAACTTCTAACTGATGGTTCAGCTGATGTAGATGAATTGTTCAAGTTTGCTGGCCGAGAGACGACTATGAACTATGTTATTACCGAAGTGAACAAGCTTTATGAATTGCAAGGTGAAGCGGTTTCTCGCAAGCACATTGAAATTATCGTTAAGCAGATGTTCTCTCGTATGAAGGTAAAAGATGCTGGTGATACCAACGTTTCTGAGGGTGATATTATCGATGAATTGGATTACCGCCTAGAAAATGAAGCAGCGGTAGCAAATGGTGGTAAGGCAATGCGTGCTGAACCAGTAGTGATGGGTATTACCGAAGCTTCCTTGGCTCGCCGTTCATTCCTATCAGCAGCGTCATTCCAACACACAAACCGTGTTTTGATCAACAATGCTGTTCGTGGTTCCGTTGATCGTTTGATTGGTTTGAAAGAGAACGTTATCATCGGTCGCCTTATCCCAGCAGGTACTGGTTACAAGAATGGTCCGAAATACAATATTGTTGAAAGCTTGAAAGATAAAACTGAAGAAGAGGCAGAACAGGAGTAGTTTGTCCGCGCAGTGAATTTGTTTATTAACTAATTTCACAAAACACAAATGAATCAACTCCGAAAGGGTTTTATTCTTCCGGTCATTGTAGCCATCGTCGCGATACTTGGTATCGGCGCGGTGGTCTACTTTGCGCCGTCAAAAAATACCGCGGAGGCCCCAGTGGTGGATGTTGTTGATACTTCGGATTGGAAGACTTGTATAAATAAAAAATACAGCTACGAAGTGAAATATCCAGCGACTTGGAATGTTTGGGAGAAAGATTCTGGTGGTCCATTTTTTCCTTCTTCTTGTGATTCAGATAATCCATTGGTATTTTCACCAAGTTCTAAATCTTCAACGTGGATCATGATAGAGCCGACAGACGTACAGGGTGGTAGTATTTTCAGTAATTGTAATTCTGTATATGAATGTTTGTCTCGTGCTGGTCTTGAGTATAATGAAACCTCTGTAGCGGATGGAAATGGATTATTTAAGGTAAGTGAAAATACTCGCGTTCTATACTCATTTATGAATAAATATTTCTATACAATATTTATTCATATTGGTAGTAGCGATAATGTTAGTGTGATTAAGACAATTATTTCTACTCTTAAATTCACTACTCCAAAAACTGAAGAACCAATCGCCTGTACTATGGATGCCTACATGTGCCCAGGTGGTTCTTATGTTGGTCGCAGTGGTCCGAAGTGTGAGTTTGTGTGTCCGACGAGGTTAAACCTCGTTCAGGGGAATGAAGCTAAAATTGGTCAAACAGTCGTGATTGATCATATTCAGATTACACCACTGGAAGTGATAGAGGATAGTCGTTGTCCTGTTGATGTGACTTGTATTTGGGCAGGGGCAGTGAAATTAAAAGTCGGAGTAACTATCCAGGATGGTCCGTTCTATTATGTACTGACTCTAAATCAGCCATATACTGTTGGTAGTGTTAAAAGTATTTTACTCACCGAAGTTAAGCCAGCCAAAAGAAGCAGTAAAATATCAGCAAGTGAATATTCCTTTATTTTTTCTGTGAGTGATATGGTGAAGACCCTAGAATATTCAATAGTTAAAGACGGTTATTTTGGAGGTTATGAGACAAAAGAAAATATGGTGATTAATAAAGAGAGTGATTTTAAGGAATTATGGTACAAAGCTTTTGTTGATCAAGGTAGTGGATCGAGTATTCCAGCCATTGATTTTTCAAAGAAGACCGTCCTAGCTGTCTTTATGGGTCTAAGGAATAGTGGTGGCAATAGCGTGGAAATAGATAGAATTGAAGATGATACGTCTTCGGTGAAGGTTTATGTTAAGTACATGTATCCAGGTGGTAACTGTCCAACTACACCAGTGATGACGACTCCATCTCAGGTGGTATCTACCAATAAAATCACCAAGCCGGTGGAATTCATTGAGATCAACCAGCCTACATATTGTAAATCATATTAATAATGTCCACACCAGTCGAACAAATTAAAGAAAGATTGAGCATTGTGGATCTTTTGGGTGCGTATATAAAGCTCGAGAAGGCAGGAAAGAATATGAAAGCGCGGTGCCCATTTCACAATGAAAAAACCCCAAGCTTTTTCGTGTCGCCTGATCGCGATTCATATTATTGTTTTGGCTGTGGAGCGAAGGGCGATATTTTTACTTTTGTGCAAGAATTTGAAGGTCTAGATTTCTTTGGGGCGCTAAAACTTTTAGCTGAAAGAACAGGGGTAACTTTGACTCGCGAAAATGTGCAGATGAAGAACGAGAAAGAGGCGATTTACAATGCCCTGGAAGCAGCCACTCAGTTTTTTGAATCAAACCTACCAAAATCAAGCTCGGCTCAAAAATATTTAGAGAAAAGAGGCCTGACCGAAAAAACAATTAAAGATTGGCGTATTGGTTTTGTGGCTGATGATTGGCGCACGCTATATGAATATCTCACTGCTCGTAAATTTACGGATCATGAAATAGAGCAAGCTGGTCTGATCAAGAAGACTGATAAGGGGTATTATGACCGTTTTCGTGGTCGTATTATGTTCCCAATTCGTGATGGTGCCGGGCGAGTAGTGGGATTTTCTGGCCGTATTTTGCCAGAGAATGATGATGGCAAAAGTGCAAAATATATTAACAGCCCAGAAACCGCCGTGTTCAATAAATCACGCATTCTTTATGGTTTCGATTTTGCAAAATTGGCAATTAAAAAGTTTGATTACTCGGTAATTGTCGAGGGCCAGATGGATATAATTATGTCTCACCAGGCGGGCTTTGCGAATGTGGTGGCCACTTCAGGAACGGCCTTAACCCCAGAGCATCTTACTTTATTACGCCGTATTTCTAATCGAGTGATTATGGCTTTTGATGCAGATAAAGCGGGTGTGAATGCGGCAACTAAAGCTTGGCAATTGGCACTGTCACTTGGTATGGAAGTAAAAATTGCCGAATTTAAAGATGGTAAAGACCCAGCCGATTTAATTTTGACTGATAAAGAGAAATTCAAAGACTCTTTGAAGGGGGCAATGCATATTGTCGATTTTTACTTATCAAAAATTTTAGCCGAGAAACTAGATGAGCGAAAAACTGGGGCCGAGGTGCGAGCTAAAATCCTACCGTTCCTAGCTTTAATTGAAAGCAGTATTGAAAAAGCTCATTTTGTTAAAAAGGTGAGCGAGAAAACTGGTATTAGCGAAACAGCAATTTGGGAAGATTTGAAAAAGGTGAAAGTAGAATCAACCGCCAGTGGGGCCGAGGCAAAAACTCTGAACTTTAAGCCAGAGGAGGTGGTGAGTAAGACAGATTCTATTGAAAGACGCCTGCTAGGAATTTTACATTGGCAAGAAAAGGATCAGCATAAGATGATTGATCCAGAAAAAGAAAAAGAGCGACTAAAAGAAATAGTGGGTGAGGATAATTTTAAAAAACTAATGAACGCTTCACCACAAATTTTAAACGAAGCCTCGTTTGAAGCCGAGCAGTATTACGAACCCGCCAAACTGCCCGCTGTCCTCGAGGAATTACTGCGAGAATTAGAGAAGGAATATATAACCAGAAAACTCGCCACCACCAAAGATATTCAAGAGCAAAATAATTTAATAAAACGTTTAGCAAAATTAAAATAAATATATGGCCAAAAAAATTGCAAAAAAGAAAGTCGTTAAGAAAGTAAAAGTCGTTAAGAAAGTAACCAAACCAGTCAAGAAAGCTAAAAGCAAAGCTTCTGACAAGAAGAAGGATTATGAATCTCGTACTCAGAAATTATTACACAAGGGCCGAGAGCGCGGTTTTGTGACTTATGATGAAATTTTGAAAGAGTTTCCAAACATTGAAACCGATGTGGTTTTTCTTGATGAATTGTATAACAAACTAGCTACTGGCGGTATCGATATTCTAGAGGGCGGTGGTATGCTGGATATTGAAAAGGAGGAAGAGGTGATCAAGAAATATGCTTATGGTGGCCGTACTGGCGACTCGGCTTATGATTCGATCCAAATGTACTTGAAAGAAATTGGCCAATACCCTTTGATTCCGGCTTCGATGGAAAAAGAATTGGCGAAAAAGATTCAGCAAGGTGATGAAGAGGCGAAAAACTTGCTTGCTCGTGCCAACTTGCGTTTGGTGGTTTCTATTGCGAAAAAATATGTGGGCCGTAGCGCAGATTTAACTTTGCTTGATTTGATTCAAGAAGGAAACCTTGGTTTGTTTAAGGCGGTAGATAAATTCGATTGGACCAAGGGTTATAAATTCTCGACTTATGCTACTTGGTGGATCCGCCAAGCGATTACTCGTGCTTTAGCAGACCAAAGCCGTACGATTCGTGTGCCGGTGCACATGGTGGAAACAATTGCCAAATACAAGCAGTGTGTACGTCGTTTGTCTCAAGACCTTGGCCGTGATCCATTACCAGAAGAAATTGCAGTGGAAATGGGTATCGATGTGGATAAGGTTTACAATATTGAAAAAATTGATCAGGATACCGTCTCGCTTGAAACTCCGGTGGGTGATGATGGTGATGATGGTAAAAGCACCCTTGGCGACTTTGTTTCAGATGATAAAATTTTATCACCAGACCAAGAATCTTCTCGTCGTATTTTGAGCGACCAAGTTAAGGAAATCTTGGGCGACCTATCGATCAAAGAGCGCAAAATTTTGGAAATGCGCCATGGTTTGATTGATGGTATCACTCACACTTTGGAAGAAGTGGGTAAGGAGTTCGGCGTAACTCGTGAGCGTATCCGCCAAATCGAAGCGAAAGCGCACGAAAAGATCCGTACTCACGGTAAGATTAACCGGCTACATAATTACTAATTCTCGCCTCAGGCACTACTTTATATTTAGGATTACGGACCAGCTTCGGCTGGCCGTTTTCTTCTACTACGAAATATGCAAAACCGCCCATCATTTTTACAGCTTCATAATCTGCGTGGCCAGGCAGGCCAACTGGGTCTACATCGTCTGGGTAAACGGGGCTGTCATCGCTTGTTACTAGCCAAATTTTTCCGATATTCACCATCAAGTGGCCAACTTCTGGTTTAATAAAAATTGAGTCGCCAGCTTTTACTTTTAGGGCTTCAAATTTTTCAATTTCGTCATTAATTGGTTTACCATCGGCGCCAATCTTTCTGGTTTGTAATAGTAAAATTCCTTCACCTTGCAAAATAGTATAAGTTTCGGAAATATTGCCCACATGATAGTGGCCATAGGTTTTGATGTATTCCTTTCCAACCGTTCCGGTTTCCCAGATGGTGGTATTTTTTTTATCATTACCTCCACGAATCATATAATAATGAACTTCTGGCCCTACAGCCTCGGGGTTCATTAATACTTCTTTCATTTTTTCATGACTTCGCTCGGCGAATGGTTTGAACATGAATGTATTTTACCACTTTTAATCCGTCATTGCGAGCAAGGCGAAGCAATCCAGACCCCCACCTCGGCTCACCGATTCGCCACTCCTCCCTGGCAGGAGGAGAAAGGGGATCTCCTTTCGGCTTTCCCCGCCTGCTAGGGAGGGGTGCCATTCTTATGGCGGGGTGGGGCCAGGCCTTGCTTTTTCCACAAAATAATGTAGTGTAAAGACTGGATTTGGCTTTATATCAACGTTAGTTGGTAGAGCCTTGAAACTACAAAATATGAGGGATTGTGTTATGTCGTGTGTGATTATTAAGAATCACAATCTTAATCTTCTTTTAACCAAAGAAGTCACAATAAGATTGTTCGGCAGAAAAGCGAACTTGGAACAATTCGATTTATCCAAGGAAACTTTGGGCCGTATTACGGGTAGATTCTTCTGCCCCTCGCGAAACCTGATGGCTATTTATTGGCCGAAGGGTATGCAGGTGGCAGATGCGGTGCAGGGTTTGCGCGGGGCCTGGATGAAGAAGTATGTGAACAATACATCTGAATCTATCCGGCTGTGCCCAGAACCGGCGGTAAATTTTGACCGCGATCGTCTCTTTATCGTCAACGGTCTGGTGTCCCCAGATGTGGCCACTCGCCGTATGTCGCCAAAGAACGTCATCCTCCTCCCGGGTAAAAATTGGATGACGATGACGCCCTACATTGCTCTGTGGATCATGACCAAAATGACCAACCGAATCCTCGACCGAAAGACTGCCACAGATTTACCAACGGTAAATCATAACGGCTTGATCGGTTCGGTTGGCACGGGCTGGGATGGAAGGATTGATCTAAGTTTCCACAGCCCAGATGTGGTTCACCCACAAAGTGGACCGCGGGAAATGATCGAAGTTCCTCTGCTCAAATCACGCCGGAAGCGCTAAGTGCGCCAACGGCTACAAAGAGTCTCGTCTGTTTGGTTTTACCAGCAGACGAGCTTTTTCTTTTTTAAGTGGGGAACCTCGGCCACTTTATTCACTTTGCTAAATTAGACACTGTTTTTGATACATGATAGGTTGCGGGCGTGAAAAAAGATTATATAAGTTGGCATGATAAAAAGTCTGTTATAAATGAAGTTATTACAAGACCATTCTTTCGAGAGAGGGAAATTTGGTACTCTTATCTAGGTTTAAATGTCGGCTTCGAGCAAGATGGAGTCGGTAAGGATTTTTTGCGGCCAGTATTAATTATTAGGAAATTTAATAATGAGATATTTTGGGCCGTACCATTAACAAATACTAAAAAGAAATCAGAACATTATTTTGCGTTCTCTTTTGTTGGTGAACAAGTTAGTACAGCTATATTGTCTCAAATCAGATTGATCGACGGCAGAAGACTTGGTTATAAAATAGGAAACATATCAGATCCAGATTTTCAGGTGTTAATAGAAAAACTCAAAGCATTGTTGCCTTGAGTTTTTCTTTGTTACCTCCACTTTCGTGGAGTCGGGCCGAAGCCATTTGTATCTCTATTATATACCCACCCTAAATAAAGTCAAATCAGCTTTTCTTTGGAAAATAAAAAAAAGGGGGTGGAACCTTGGCTTAGTTATACACATTTGCAAGAATTGCGGATGATCTGAGTATGGTATAATGACCGTAAATAAATTTATGGTCGTGAGAGAATTAACAAAACGCAATAGTCTTGGAAAACTCAATTTGCCTGAACCAAAGATACTTTCATCTGTAAAGACTAAGCCTTTCTACTCGGCCGAGAATTTTGTTCTATATAACAAGAATTCTATTGAACTAATGAATGAACTTCCCGAGAATTCTATCGATATGATTTTTGCCGATCCACCCTACATGCTTTCTAATGGTGGTTTTACTGTCCATGCTGGACGTATGGTTAGTGTAAATAAGGGTGATTGGGATAAAAGTAAGGGTGTAAAAGAGGATTTTGAATTTCATTTGGAATGGATTCAGGCTGCTCGGCGTATTTTGAAACCAGGAGGTACGCTTTGGATTAGTGGAACATATCATTCCATCTATCAGTGTGGTTTTGCTCTGCAAGTTTCTGGTTTTCATGTTTTAAATGATATTGCATGGTTCAAGCCGAATGCTTCGCCAAACTTAAGTTGTCGTTTCTTTACCGCAAGCCATGAAACAATAATCTGGGCGCGAAAAGATAAAAAAGCTAAACATGTCTTTAATTATGACGCGATGAAAAATGGTACCTGGCCGGAGGATGCTTTAAAGAAGCCTGGCTTGCAAATGCGTTCTGTCTGGTCTATGAGCACCCCTAAAGCAAGTGAAAAGACTTTTGGTAAGCATCCAACCCAAAAACCGATAGATTTGCTTAAACGTATTGTTTTAGCAAGCACAAACAAAGGTGATATTATTCTAGATCCATTTGCAGGTAGCTCCACTACCGGTATTGCTTCCGTGTTGCACGATCGTAAGTTTATTGGTATAGATCTAGAGAAGAAATATTTGGAATTATCAGTGAAGAGATTTGAGGAAGCAAAGAAAAATAAATAACAACTATGACCGCAGTAGAGCTGACTGAATATATGACTTTTAAGAGTAGGGGTGTGCAATTCGTACCAATCAAGGTATTTGAGATAAACGGCAGTTTTCAAGTTGCTATCTATAAAGGTACACTGAGCGAGTTCGATATATTAGTTAAATATCGTCAAAAAATAGATGGTGTATGGTCTAGGATTAGAACGCCTAAGCATATACATTGGGCAGTGGACATATTAATCAAACTGAACGAAGATAAAGTAAAAACCGAAGAGTTTTTAGATTTCCTCTTGAATATTTGGCATAACACTTATCCAATTAAAAACGAAATGCAACGAACGGAGATGTTGAGAACAGAGTTTCTTCTTCAAGATAGTCAGGACATGATTGATCACTATGAAGAGTTGAGTAATAAAGGAGAGTATAGTATTAAGTTTTTGATTTTGTTAGCTAAGCTACTTATGATACAAGAAAAAACGAACATGGAGAAAGCCTTCATGTTTAAGAATTTATTAGAGGCACTTCGTCAGAAAGGTGATATATTTTCTGTTGTGTCCATCGCATCTCATAACGGTAGATAAAATTTATGATTGAAAAAGGAAAAGGAGGCGGTAATACAGTTACAGGTCTAAATTTCGAAAAAGCTACAGATATTCTGGGTTTGTTAAAAAAGCAGGAGGGTTATTTTGTTAAGGATAGTGTCATCTTCTATAATGGGGAAGAGGTGGCTAGGAGCTATAAGAAACATTCTCTTTATAAATTCCTAGAATCTAAGGGTGTAGATTACAAGAAACACTTGTCTAAGAAACTCCTACCTGACGAAGCGTTATATGTTATAGTTAACAATACATTGTTTATTTTGGAAATGAAATTTCAGAAAGTCGCTGGATCGGTCGATGAAAAACTGCAAACCTGTGATTTTAAAAAGAAACAGTACTCTAAGTTAATGGCACCTTTGAATATTGAGGTTCAATATATTTATATTTTGAGTGATTGGTTCAAAAAAGAGGAATATAAAGATGTCTTGGATTACGTCATTTCTGTTGGTTGTCAGTATTACTTTCAGTATTTGCCATTACAGAAGTTGGGTTTACCGGTACCTGTATCAGTATTTTGAGTATTATAATCATTGAGATGAAATTAGTTATTAACAATTGCAGTAATATAGAGGAGGCTATAATTGAAATTGATGATTCTAAGTTGAATATTAAATACGGTAATAATGGTATTGGCAAAAGTACTATAGCAAAAGCGATACTTTATGGCCAGAGTGGCTCATTGGACTTACAAAGACTACTCACTCCGCTGAAAAAAGGAATTGATGTTGGTGTTAAACCATCAATTGGTGGTCTAGAAAAAATTAAGAACCCATTAATTTTTAATGAAGATTATGTAAATAAATTCCTTTTTAGACCAGATGAGCTCGTCGCTAACAGTTTCGATATCTTTATAAGGAGCACTAAATATACAAATGCCGTAAATAAAATTAACAATTTTATCGAGGGTCTTAGAAAAGTTTTTAATGATGATCAAGATTTGCTAAAGACGATATCAGATCTGGAAGCGCTTTTGAAAAGCTTTAAGGTAACCTCTAGTGGCATATCTAAATCATCAGAAGTCTATAAGAGTCTGTCTAACGGAAATAACATCCACAATATACCACCAGAACTGGATCTTTTTTCAACTTTCTTGAAAGATAATAATATTCGCAACCGCTGGTTAGATTGGCACAATAAGGGCAATGAGTTCCTGCACGTTGTTGAGGAGTGCCCTTACTGTGTCGCTACTGTTGACTATAAGAAGAGAGACTCAATTGAATTACTCGACAAGACATATGATCTAAAAAACGTAAGGCACCTAACATCAATATTAAACATTCTTAACGAACAACATGATTATTTTTCCGAGATAACATTTAATGAATTAACTAATATCACACAGAAATCTACCATTTTAACTGAGGAAGATTGGAAGTATTTATTCCGTTTAAGAGGGGAGATCGTAGATTTCGTTGATAGTCTAAAGAAAATAGATCAACTTTCTCCAATAAAATTTCTTGATATCGTAGAAGCAAAGGATTTTATTCAATCATTGTCTATTGATATTGGGAGATATGAAAAGCTTAATTCTACCAAAACCAGCAATATTACCACTCGAATTAACGATGAATTGGCGGTCGTGTTAAGAGAAATAAACACGCTACAGAATGAAATTGAGATACAGAGAGAAGAAATCAAACTCTTGATCAATAAGAATGAACAAGAAATCAATGACTTTTTGAAGAACGCTGGTTATAAATATGCAGTCTCGATGGTTAATGAAGATGGAAAATTTAAATTAAAGCTTCGCCACCATGACTTTGAACAAAGCATTGAAGGTGGTAATCAATATTTAAGTTTTGGTGAAAGAAATGCTTTCGCCCTAGTCTTGTTTATGTATGAATCCTTATCTAAGGAATCAGATTTGATAATTTTAGATGACCCCATATCTTCTTTTGATAAAAATAAAAAGTACGCGATAATGGACATGTTATTTCAACAAGAGGTGTGTTTGAAAGGGAAAACAGTATTAATGTTGACGCACGATATCGAGCCGATTATAGATGTCTTGCTTTCCAAGAAGGAGGACTTTAAGAATATAGCTTCAGCTAGTTTTTTGAAATTGGAAGGAGGTAAGTTGATCGAGAAAAAGATAAAACGCAAAGACTTGTTACCATTTACAAAAATTTGTCAGAATGTGTTCAAATCTACCAATGATGATTTAGTTAAAATTATTTATATTAGGAGATATCTTGAGATTATCTCTGGTCGTAATAATGGCTGGCAGGTAATATCTAATTTATTTCATGGACGCAAAGAAGGAGAAGCTACAGATAATAGAGTTAAAGATGGAAAGCTAGAGAAAAAAGATTTCAGTGATGGAGTCCTAGAAATACAGAAAATTTTACCAAGTTTTGATTACAATAATATTCTTAAAAGGATCTGTGACAAGGAGGATATGAAAAATACATATAGACTAGCTGAACATGGCTATGAGAAAATAAATATATTTCGTATACTTTATCCAAGACAACCAGATAGAAATGTTTTGAGAAAATTTATTAATGAGTCTTATCACATTGAGAATGAATTAATTTACCAGTTGGACTATAAAAGTTTCGATCCGGTACCATCTTATATAATTAAAGAATGTGACGACTTCATTAATACTCATACTAACTAAGTTCCATTGAAAAAGCTAGATCGCTAATCTTATATGCTATAATCCCCCCATGCCCCTCTCAAAAACTGATTTCATAATGTGGCGGGAGTGTCCACACAATACTTGGGTGAAGAAGAATAAACCAGAAGTTTATAATGGTTTTGAGGTGTCGGAATTTGAGAAAAGCCTGGGGGAGATCGGTAATGAAGTGGAGCTGGAGGCCCGCAAAATGTTCCCAGGTGGGTATTTAGTGGAAAAGAGAAGTAGTGGGGCGCAGGATTTGACCAAAGAGTTGATGGATAAGAAAACCGACGTGATTTTTCAGCCGGTGTTTGCGACGGATAAATTTTTGGCGGCTTCGGATGTGTTTAAGTGGAATGAAGAGGCGAAAGCTTATGATATTTATGAAATAAAGATGTCGAGTACTTCGGGTGACAGTGAAGAAGGTGGTGGAGGTGGAGCCAAGGAAGAACAGTTCGAGCACGATTTGGCTTTTCAAGCGAATGTGGCGGAGATGGTGGGGATTAAAATCGCGAAGAAATATCTGATCCGTTTGAATAGTGATTATGTGCGAAAAGGGGAATTAGACTATACGCCCGGACAGCTTTTTATAATTGAAGATAAAACCGAAGCAGTGGAAGGAATCATGCCTGGGGTGCTGGTAGATATGGAGCGGGCTTATGAATTTTTAACTCAGAAAGATCAGCCGAAGAGCCCTTGTGATTGTTATTATAAAGGCCGAGGGTCCCACTGTACTACTTTTACTTATCTGAATCCCGAAGTGCCGAAATATAGCGTGCATGATTTAAATAGAATCGGGAATAGTAAGAAAGCGTTGAAGGCTTTGCTGGATGAAGGAATTTTAACTTTAGATAAAGTGCCGGATGAAGATGAGCGCCTCAAGCCCGCGATGAAGAAAAAGAAAGGCGAGGAGGCGACTGAGGGGGTGCCGAGAAAATGGAATCAGGTGAAGGTGTATAAAACCAGGGAGTCTATAATCGATAAAGAGGCGATTCGTCGGGAGCTAAACTCACTTACTTTCCCACTCTACTTTTTAGATTATGAAACTTGGCCGAGGGCGATTCCGCCTTACAGTGGCTACCGGCCATATCAGCAAATCGTTTTCCAGTATTCTTTGCATGTGCTAGAAACTCCAGACGCTGAGCCGGTTCATAAAGAATTTTTGCATTTCGATGGCGATCCAGCTGAATCCATCGTGGCGGCTTTACGACGCGATATTGGTGATGTGGGCACCGTGATTTCTTGGCATAAACCGTTTGAGAATTCCCGCAATAAAGAATTGGCCGAACTTCAGCCTTTGTATTTTGAGTTTTTGAATAATTTAGTAAAGCGCACGTATGATTTGAAAGATATTGTCGAGAACCAGCATTATGTGCATGCAGATTTTTATGGCCGGTCATCCATTAAAAAAGTCTTGCCGGTGGTGGCGAAAATGGCGGGGCGGGAAGCGGAGCTGGATTATAAGTCGCTTGGCGTGAAAAATGGTATGGATGCGATCGAGTCTTACCGGCAGATTCAGGCGGGGGAGCTGACCGGTGAAGCTAGAGAAAAAAAGACCGAAGATATGAAAGCTTATTGTAAGCTTGATACTTATGCGATGTATGTGATTTGGAAGTTCTTCTACGACCTGATAAAATAGATTGATGGACTTTTTACAAGCCACGATTTTAGGCCTAGTGCAGGGGATTACGGAATTCTTGCCTGTGTCTTCGACGGGGCATTTGATTTTAGTGCGTGAAGTGCTTGGTTTGCCTTTGGCGGGAACTATTGCTTTTGATGCGGTGCTACAGTTGGCGACGGGTGTGGCGATCGTCTGTTATTTCTGGAAGGATTTGTGGAATATAGTAGTGCAGAGAAATTGGAAACTCGTTGGTATTCTAGCATTGGCAACGGTGCCGGCTATTGTGGCCGGGCTACTTCTTGAAGATTATATGGATAGTACTTTACGCACGCCGGTTGTGGTGGCTGTAATGCTCATTGCTGGTGCAGTCGTATTTTACTTTGCCGAGAAACGTTCAGAAAGTATCTCTGCGCTTACGAAGACTAATCGCGCTGATATACTTTCTGAAGTTTCATTGAAAAAAGGGTTTATGATTGGTTTGTTTCAATGTATTGCTTTGATCCCGGGTTTTTCCCGTTCAGGTGCCACTATTTCCGGCGGTTTGTTTAATGGCCTCACTCGCGAAACAGCCGCGCGCTTTTCTTTCCTACTTTCTATTCCAATTATTCTTGGCTCAGGCCTGAAAAAGCTTTTCGACATTGCCCATAGTCCAGATTTTCTACAATTTGAATCCGCCTTAATTGTTTCTAGCCTTGTTGCTTTTGTTTCTGGTATTTTGGCTATCCACTTCCTGCTAAAATTCCTCAAAAATCATTCACTTAATTATTTTGGAGTGTATCGAATCATCCTCGCGGTGGTGATCCTGATTAGTCTTATTTAACAACCTCCCCACCCATCAGAATGGGCACCCCTCCTTATCCAAGGAGGGGACGAACCTCTACGAACTCGAGTTTTGTATGTCCCCTCCCTCGGATGAGGAGGGGTGGTGAGTCTGCGAACCGGGGAGGTTGTTACCCAAACAAGGTATGCGTAATCGCCTCGGTGCGTTTTTTATCCCAGGCACTGGTGTCGATCCTGATCTCTTTGATGTTCGCGCCGTCTTTATACTTCAGCATTTTATTTTTCAAAGCATAATCGTAAACGTCTTTAGTGATGCGAACGTCCTCGATACAATATTCTTTTACTTTGTCGTATAAACCCTGCTTCCACCAGCTCATTGCTTCTAAGCCATTACTGATTTTTTTACGACCCAAGGTCGCCTCGGCAATATGATCTAGTTTAATTCTTCGGCCGAGCGATTTACGAACTTCTTCTAGTAAATCGAGGCTGGCAAACTTGGTTAGGTCACCAGAATAGTGGTGGTTTAAAACTGGAATATCAAAACCGTCGGTGTTGTAACCAATTAAAACATCCGCCTTTTCAAAAATTGGCCAGAGTTTCGGTAATTCTTCTTTGGTGAAGGTCGAGTATTGGTCAGTTTCGCTGTCGTAAACCGCTACCACATAAATATTGGGAAAAATTTGCGCGCCGGCTGGCCCGGTGATCAAGCCATCGGTTTCAACGTCGAAAATTATTTTACGCATGAGGCAATTTCTTCTAAGGTAGAGACTTGTTCGGCACCAGTAGCCAAGTTCTTTACTTTAAATTGGCTGGTTTTTACTTCATCATCACCAACACAAACTATATAAGGAATTTTTTGTTTATCAGCGGTTTTAATTTGGTCACCAAGTTTTTTACCGCTAAAATCTATAGCTACAGATACGCCAGCTTCGCGGATGGTCTGCGCCATTTCTTGAGCATATTCATACAACTCAGGCTTCATTACGCAAAGGTAAAGTGAGGCTTCGTTTTTGTAAGCCGGTAAGAGTTTGTAGGTCTCTAGAATGTTGCGAATCACTACATCACCCATACCAAAACCAACCGCTGGGACTTTTTTATCACCAAAAATTGATAGGAGGTCATCATAACGGCCACCACCAAAAACCGAGCGGGCATTTTCCGGGTTTTTATCGAACACTTCAAAAACAATACCAGTATAATAATCGAAACCGCGCATCAAGGTCTGATCGAAAACGGTATTGGTGATACCAAGTTTTTCTAGACGAGCCATTACTTCTTTAACCTCGTTAATTTTTTCGAGGACCTCGTCAGTTTTAGGAAGTAGTTCGGCAAAATCGGCAAAGTTTTTGGAATTAATTAAGGTTAAGAATTCTCGGCTTTTGTCTGGAATTAGTTTTTGAATCGCTACCTCAAATTCCGCGGCGGTTATTTTGTTTTTCTTGTCGATTAGCTTGGATAGATCGTAAGCGGTTTTTTCATCTAGGGCCAAAAGATCGTTCAAAATATAGTTCATGATCTTGCGGCTGTTCAAGCGAATTTCAAAGTCGGCATCTTTTAAGCCAAACTCTTTCATAATCGCGGAAGCCATCGAGATTATTTCAATCTCGGCTTCGGTGTTGGCGACGCCAAAAATATCGACGTTTAGTTGCCAGTGTTCACGTAAACGGCCACGTTGGGGTTTTTCATAACGGAAGAGGTTGGGAATCGAATACCAGCGTAAAGGGAAAGCGAGTTCTTGTTTTTTAGCGGCCACCATGCGAGCGACGGTTGGAGTCATTTCCGGACGTAAGGTAACAGCTCGATCGCCACGATCGGTAAAAGTATAAGTTTGTTCGTTGACGATTTCCTCGCCAGATTTTGCTTGGTATAGTTCGGCTGGTTCTAGAACGGAAGCGTTGTATTCGTTGTAACCAAAACGCTCGGCCACTTTTTTCATGGTGCCGGTTAGATAGTTTTGAATAAATTGATCCTCGGGGTAGAAGTCCCTTACGCCCTTATAGGGTTCTGTGCTAATATCTTTCATAGGAGTAATTCTATAGTAAAAATGGCAAAAAACCAAATCTTTATCCTGGATAAAAAAGCTGGCGAGACACCCCTTGAGTGCCTCGAGCGTTTTCGAGCAGACAATCCAGAGTATGAGAAAGTAAAAATGACTTACGCTGGCCGGCTGGACCCTTTGGCTACTGGCGAACTGTTAGTTTTGGCTGGAGAGGAATGTAAAAATAAAGATAAATATTTGGGTTTAGATAAAGAATACGAACTAACTATTTTATTTGGTCTAACTACCGATAGTTTAGATGTGCTTGGTTTGATTGAGGAACAGAAAGCGGGTGCGCTAGATTTTTTCGGTAATTATAAAAAGAAAGATTTTGAGGATTTACTAGCTAGATTTGTAAAAAGTTTTAAGCAGAAATACCCAAAGTTTTCTTCACCAGCAATCGCGGCGGGGAGCGAAGAGGGATTACCAGAAAAAGAAGTCGAAATTAAAAGTATTGAGTTTGGATCAGTTGGTTTTGTGTCTAAAAAGTATCTAAAAGATTTTGTCTTGGAAGCTATTTATAGCGTGAAGGGTAATTTTCGGCAAAATATGTGTTGGACCAGTTGGGAGCAGACCCTAGAGAAATTTCCCGATCAAAACCTGCCGACTTTAACCATAAAAGTAACCTGTACTTCGGGTACTTATATGCGTAGTTTGGCTCAGAATATAGGGAAAGAGGTGGGGTTTCCCGCTTTAGCTTTGAAGATAAAACGTACCAAGGTTTGCTTTTCTTGACGTATAGTGCTATAATTGTGTGGTCTTAGATGTTTTGTTAGGTCGCTTCTAGGGTTAAAATAATTAAAAGTAAAAAATGGCAAAGAAACTATACGTTGGTAACTTGTCTTACAACACCACTGATGCTGGTCTAAAGGATGCTTTTGCAGCTTTTGGCGCAGTTGAGTCAGCTAGTGTTATTAGCGACAAGATGACCGGACGATCAAGAGGTTTCGGTTTTGTGACCATGATCAATGATGAGGAAGCTCAGAAAGCGATCGACACAATGAACGGAGCAGACTTGGATGGTAGAAAGCTTACTGTAAATGAGGCAAAACCTCTTTCAGAAAGACCACCTCGTCGTAATTTTGATAACCGTGGCGGTATGGGCGGTTCTCGATATTAATTCTCAATTACTCGGTTAAATTCGAGTCAAAAAGGCAGGTGCTGTAACAGGCACTTGCTTTTTTGCTTTATAGTGGTACTCTATTTATTAGACGAAAAGTCTCTGGTTTGGGTACGGTGCCCAGACTAGCAGTTAAACAAAAAAACGAAAGGGCCGAACATGGCCAATTCAGCAGTAGACTACAGTGCGGTTGGGATGCGGGATATGTCGCGACGGGCGCGTAAACCCCGTATGAACAAAAATTTCCGCCCGGCGAAAGTGTGGAAGGACCCACAAAAGTCAAGGGGATTTAATGGTCAGAACTGTCGTTCGTTCCGTCCGCCCGATGGCAATCGGCGCGATGGTAACCAGTTTGCCCGTCTGATGCAACGATAAGAAGGGTGCAACCTCTTCGAAATGCCGTCGATTCAGTTCGACGGCTTTTCTCTTACTAAGCGAAACTAAAGACTTGCTTATTTTTTGATAGTGTGATATGGTGTTTTTCTAGTCGGTCAGAAGTTCTTCAGTAAAAACCTTAACATAGGAGAAAAGAAATGGAACGTGGATTTACTGGTCCCGCCAATATGAGGACGCTGTTGCCATCTAACCGCCCAACCATCAAGGTGGACGGTGTAGGCAACGAGATGTCGCCAGATTGGCCAGGCCCGAAAAAACCCCGTACTGGACCAGTAGTGGCAGACACCTCACGGGTGAGATTGCCTGCAGACTGGTTCCAAGGTGCCACTGTTCAACAGTCGGCATAAAAAAGACCCGCATGCTTGAGGAAATCCCTCTGGCCTCTGCGGGCTTTTTCTTTATCTACTTTACCGACCAGCTTTGGAGCGATCAGTTTTGGTTAAATATTTTTTACGTAAACGGACACTAGATGGAGTTACTTCCAAATAATCTTCTGGTCCCATAATTTCCAAACCTTTTTCAATATCAAGTTCTTGCGGTGGGGTGAGGAAGATTGATTCATCGGAGCCAGACGCGCGCATGTTGGTTAGTTGTTTACCTTTAGTTGGGTTTACATCCATATCTTCACCCTTGGTAACGTTACCAATAATCATACCTTCATAGACCTCTACACCCGGTTCAACATACAATTGGCCGCGTTCTTGAAGGTTCCATAAAGCAAAAGCCAAACACTTACCAGACATCATAGAAATCATTGCGCCGTATTCTTGTTTCTGAATTTCACCCGCGTAAGGTCGGAAGCCGATAAAGCGAGAACAAAGAATACCTTCACCACGAGTGTCGATCACGAATTGGCCTTTAAAACCAAGTAAACCACGGGTTGGAATTTCAAAAATCATACGCACTTGGCCATCCTTGGTCTTCATGTCTTGCATTAAACCACGGCGCTTACCAAGCTTTTCGATCACCGCACCTGAAGCGGTTTCCGGAACATCGATGGTTACCTCTTCGAATGGTTCACTCTTTACGCCATCAATATCTTTGACGATCGCTTGAGGTTGAGATACTTGTAATTCAAAACCTTCACGGCGCATATTTTCCATCAAAATAGAAATATGTAATTCACCACGGCCATACACTTTCATGCCATCTCCATCAAAATCCACTCGCAAACCGACGTTGATTTCCAATTCTTTCTCTAGGCGTTCGCGAATCTGGCGACCAGTCACAAATTTACCTTCACGGCCGGCAAAGGGCGAGTCATTTACTAAAAAGTTTAGGGAGATAGTTGGTTCGTCGATGTTAATTGCAGCCCGAGCTGGAGTAGCTTCATTGTCGCAAATAGTTTCACCAATATAAGCATCGGCCAAACCAGCAAACATTACAATGTCGCCAGCGGTCGCTTCTTCAATTTCTTTTTTGGCAATACCTTCAAAAGTAAAGAGTTTGGTAATTCTGAAAGGACGAGCGCTACCATCTGGTTTCTTGGCAAAAATTCGGCTGCCGGTTTTGATCTTACCTTCATACACACGAGCCACCGCTAGACGGCCAAGGAAGTTGTCGTAACCAAGGTTGAAAATTTGAGCTGATAGTGGAGCCGCGATTTGGGCTTCGGTTGCCGCCATCGGAACTTTTTCTAGAATCAAATCAAGTAGAGGAGTTAAATCTTTTTGTTCATCGGTTAGATTTTTCATGGCTACACCCTTACGGCCAACGGCGTAGATGGTTGGGAAATCTAGCTGGTCATTATTAGCGCCAAGTTCCATGAAAAGCTCGAGGACTTCTTCGTGGGTGCGGTCTGGGTTAGCGGCTGGCTTGTCGATTTTATTGATCACGACGATTGGCTTTAGGCCAAGCTCGAGTGATTTCTTTAGTACGAAACGAGTTTGAGGCATCGGTCCTTCCTGAGCATCTACTACTAAAAGCACTGTATCAATAGAACGAAGGACGCGTTCCACCTCTGAACCGAAATCGGCGTGACCAGGGGTGTCTACGATATTGATCTTGGTATCCTTGTAATAAATAGAAGTGTTTTTAGCGTAAATAGTAATACCGCGCTCTTGTTCGAGTTTGTTTGAATCCATTGAGACTCCTTCAGAAGCAGCGCCAGTCTGCTTCATAATCGCATCGGTTAGCGTGGTTTTACCGTGGTCCACGTGAGCGATGATGGCGATATTACGTATTTCCATATAAGGGCTAAATATAACCTAAAATAAAGAAAAAATAAAGACTGGACAGAAAGCCTATTTAGTGTATAATTATAAAGAAATGAGAAGTATAGTTTTTGGGTCGGAAACCTGAAAATTATGGGCCGGAAGCCCCTCATAGAAAGAAAGAGTACGTTAAAATGAAAAAGATACAGTATTGGTTAGAGCTGTTCTTTGTATTAATCGAAGAATGGTTCGAGTGGCTATGCCCGTCTGACTACGGTCTGAGGGTGGTGAGTAAACTGCGGTCCGGATCCTATCCGGATTATCTGAGAAGGATCTTTACTCAGCATGTGGATCGGCGGTCAAAACCGATCTCACACCATATGGATGAGGTGGTTTTGTGGCTTTTGTCACGGACCAAGTTTCTTCCATTGTTTGTCTTCGTCACTGTCACCATGATGTATGTGTCAGTTTGGTGCGGGTGGTTGTTCGTAGACGGACACAAAGAGGCATTGATACTACCATCTATTTATGTGGTGGTTCTATCGTTGATCAATCTTTGCCTCTGGAAACCGATCCTGAAAAGGCTTGGAACATACAATGAAAGCGTGGAATGCATTCTAAGCAAAACGAAAGATAAGAAATTTCCCGATGAGGGTCATTTCCTTCAGGAGTTTGCTTGCTGGTTGATTCGTGAGCAGGTGCTACACGTTTTGATCTTGGAACGCATTCCAGCTGAAGTTGAAGCAAAACAGGCTCGTGAAGAGCTGGCTAAAATATATAATGCCGTGAAGGGTATAGGCCTGAACGTACAAGGTGGTTACAAAATCTATTTCCAATTTGTGAGAGATCAGCAAAGGGAAAAAATAGAGGCGGTGGTCAGTCGGGTGAAATATTTAATCCACCTAGCCACTCTTGCGTTTCAAGAAGAAGAGCATGAAACCGAGCCTGGCAGTTTCAAGAAAGCCGTTGGCGATTTTGAGGAAGCTCTCAGGCTCGCCAAAGAAAACGAAATAACAATCGCAGTTCTTCAGGACAAGGGGTGGTATCTACGGAGAGCCGCCAAAGTCTTGAGCGAAATACGTAGAACACCAAGACCGGAAGCCGTGACGGCGACCTGATTGGTGATCGCGAACCGTCGGAGTGAGCAATGCAGTGCTCGCTTCGACGGTTTTAATATGGTTAATTATTTTACCCGACGAGGTTAAACCTCGTTTTATCCACAATTTGCATTTCTGTTGCCATCTGTTAGGCTCTCGGAGCTATGAATAGAAAAATTATTTTCTCCGTCGGCGAGTATTATCACTTGTATAATCGAGGTGTAGAGAAACGTTTAATATTTTTAGATCAATATGATAGGCAAAGATTCATATTATCTATTTATTTGTGTAACAGTAATAAACCAGCCGATTTGGGATGTTTGCTTCGACGAGGTTTAACCTCGTCGAATATATTTAAATTAAATCGCGAGGAAAAACTCGTATATATTGGCGCCTGGTGTTTGATGCCTAATCATTTTCATATTTTATTAAAGGAAAAAGTGGAAGGCGGTATTGCTTTATTTATGCAGAAACTACTGACCAGCTATACTATGTATTTTAATGCTAAATATCAGAGAACTGGATCGTTATTTGGTGGGAGTTTTAAAGCTAAACATATTGATTCTGATGTGTATTTAAATTATCTGTACGCTTATATTCATTTAAATCCTATAGGTATTATTGATCAAGGTTGGAAAGATAAAAGATTAAGGAATAGAAAAGTGGCGGAAAAATTTATTACCGAATATGCTTATTCTAGTTACTTAGACTGGTCAGGGTGCGAAAGGGATTTGGCGGTTATTTTAAACAAGGAACAATTTCCAGTCCAATTCAAAAACAAGTTAGATTTCAATGAAATGTTGTTAGAATGGATACATTTTGACGAAAACGAGGTTTAACCTCGTCGGGGACGAAGACAATTTGACAAGAATGAGATATTGGTGTATGCTTTATGTATCGTCGAACCTTGGTTTGGCGGGCCGTTCGGGAGTCTTGTCGGACTTCTATCATAGGACATTCGAATTCTTCGGGTGTAATGATCCAATTATGGGAGCGGGAAATCTCTAGAAAGGGATAAAAATGACAATGACAATAACAACGGACACGAAAAACTTGCTGAATGAACTAATAAATCGGTTCAAGTTTAGACAGGTTAACAATCAGCGTGGCGGGCTCGGGACTCTTCACGTATATGAGTATGTAAAGACCGTTCTTGCAACTCAGTTTGTTGGGGACTTAACGCCAGTCAAGATGGGCGAAATTGTTGGAGAGATGAAGGGTTTTGGGGACAACCTCTTCTTTGAAGAAATGAAACTGGACGGTCTGGAACTCAAATCAGTTCCCGGAATCCAAATTCTTCAGGAACTCACTCTCCGTTACCTGACCAACCTGTTGTCGTGGATCCTTGCAGAAGAGAGACTAGGAGCAGATCCTTTGGGGACCAAACCAGTACCTCAAACCAAGACAGGGGCGGAACCCCAGTCTTGAACGTTGCCAAAGTGTAACGAAGCCCCGGACAAAAGCACGTAACAGTGCGAGTAGTCCGGGGATTTTTAATTATTGAAATTATTTCTTCAAAACTTCACGTACATCACCAGAGAGGCCGGTTGCGTCGCCTTCGATACCAGTAACGTCACCATAGATGTTTGTGACATCGCCTTTCACATTGGTCACAAAACCAGAAATATTAGAAACATAACCCTTTAGATCCGTCACATTACCAGAAAGACGAGATACATCGCCAGATAGATCGCTTACATCACCAATCAATTTAGAGGTGTCGCCAGAAATTTTAGATACATCACCACGAATATGGGTAACATCGCCCGAAATGTTTGAAACATTGCCAATAATGCCAGAAATATCGCCGGCGAGTGGGGAAATCAGACCGCGGAGGTTGGAAACATCGCCGATAATGTCTGTAACATCACCAGTAATGTTGCTTACGTCGCCAGAGACACCGTCAATTGCTCCAGAGATTTTAGACACATCACCAGTTATTTTATGAAGACTAAGGTTCCCTTTGATTTTCGAGACATCACCACGAATTAAGGCGAAATCGCCGAAAATTTCTGAGTGTAAACCGGTTACATTTTGAGTATTCTTTTGAACGAAAGGATGGGTTTCTTTTAGCATGTTTTAATTATAGCACACTATGTTATAATATTTAGTATGAATGTGGAAATTGAAAAATTGAAGAAGTATGTTCGTGCTACGAACTATCTGACTGTTAGCCAAATTTACTTACAAGATAATTATCTAACCAAAGATAAACTCAATTTTAATCACATCAAAACTCGCTTATTGGGCCACTGGGGTACTTGCCCGGGAATCAACTTTGTTTATGCTTGTTTAAATAATCTGATTATTAAAACCGATGCTGAAATGATGTTTGTGCTTGGTCCTGGCCATGGTTTTCCAGCTTTACAATCAAATGTTTTTCTAGAAGGAACGCTTGGTAAGTATTATCCTGAAGCCACCCGTGACGAAAACGGTATCGCTTATATTTCTAAAAATTTCTCTTGGCCTTATGGTTTCCCTAGCCACTCGAGCCCAATGACCCCTGGTGTAATTTTGGAAGGCGGTGAGCTTGGTTACTCTTTATCAACCTCTTATGGTGCTGTTTTGGATAATCCGAATCTAATTGTTGCTACTTTGGTGGGTGATGGTGAAAATGAAACCGCCCCTTCTGCGGCGGCTTGGCATTTAAATAAGCTTATCGATCCAGCCGTAAACGGTGCCGTCTTGCCGATTTTGCACGTAAACGGCTACAAGATTTCTGGCCCAACGATTTTTGGCCGAATGAAAAATACCGATTTAAAAAACTTATTTAAAGGCTATGGCTATGAGCCTATTATCGTCGAGGGCCATGGTGATGATGTATACGAAGAAATGGTCTTGGCTTTGGATGAAGCTTATAAAAAGATTCGCGAGATTCAGTCTGAGGCTCGTGCGAACCCACACGTTCCATTGAAAGACTTTTTCCGTTTCCCAATGATTATCTTAAAAACTCCTAAGGGTTGGACTGGTATTAAAGAATTAGAAGGGAACAAGATTGAGGGCAACTGTCTATCGCATCAGGTGGTGGGTAAAGAAGCTAAAACCAGTGGTGAAGAATTGCAAGCGATTGAAAAGTGGCTACATTCTTATAATTTCTCGGAATTATTTACTGAAAATAATTTCACACAAGATATTTTAGACTTGATTCCAAGAGAGGGTCGCCGAATGGGTGACAATGCCCACACTTTTGGTTTGAAAAAAGGCAATCACGACAAAGATTTGTTGTTGCCAAACAGTGATCTATTTGAAACTCATACTCAAGCGGTTGGAGCAATGAAAAAAGTGGGTGAATATCTAGCCGAGATGATCAAACTTAATTTGGATCGCCGAAATTTTCGTCTATTTTCACCAGACGAAACTTATTCTAATCGTTTACAGGATGTTTTTAAAGTTACTACCCGTACTTTAGCTGGACCGCTTGAAAAATGGGATAAGGATTTATCAAGAAATGGCCGAGTCGTCGAGATTTTATCTGAACATTCCTTACAAGGATTAATGCAGGGCTATGTTTTGACTGGCCGTTTTGGTATTTTTACTTCTTATGAAGCTTTTATTCCGATTGTTTCTAGTATGGCTGATCAATACAGTAAATTCCTGAAAATCGCCCGCAAGACTGAGTGGCGAGGTGATGTTCCTTCTTTCAATTACCTGCTAAGCTCTACCGGTTGGCGCCAAGAGCATAATGGCTTTTCTCACCAGAATCCAAATTTCATTGATGGTTTACTAAACAAACAACATGATTTTATAAATATTTATTTCCCAGCCGATGCCAATGAATTAGTGGCTGTAACTGAAAAATGTCTAAAATCTAAGAATGAAATAAATGTAATTATTGCCGAGAAGACAGTTGAACCGGTTTGGCTATCCATGGCAGAAGCTAAAAAAGAAGTGGGGGCGGGTATGTCTATTTGGAATTTTGCAAGTGATGAAAACCCTGATATTGTCTTTGGCGCCAGTGGCCAATACTTGGTAAAAGAAGCTTTGGCGGCCATTTCGCTTTTGAAAAAAGAGGCCCCAGAAATAAAAGTGCGTTTGGTGAATGTAGTAGAAATTTCACCAAATACAATTGGCCATAAACACAATCTGTCCGAAAAAGAATTTGAAAAATATTTTACCAAAGATAAGCCAGTGATTTTCAATTTTCACGGTTACCCAGATACCTTAGAAAAGACTATTTTCCGTTTTGAAAATGCCTTGGGCAGATTATCAGTTCATGGTTATATGGAGAGCGGTTCGACGACTACTCCGCTTGATCTGCATATTCGCAATAAAACTGATCGTTATAATCTATTCATCGAAGCGGTTCAAAAAGCAGCTGAGGCTGGAGTCATCGAAAAAGAAAAAGCAAAAAGATTGGTAGGGGTGTACGAAACCAAGATCAAAGATCATAAGGATTATATTTTAAGTATCGGTGATGATCCGGTAGAAATTACTAATTGGCAATGGAACAAAAATATTTAGTTATAAATAGCGGTAGTGCTTCTCATAAACACGCTCTTTATGTGGGTAACCAACAGGTGTATTTTTTGCATTTTGAAATGATTGGTGAAAGTTTTGTGGCTCACGAGACGGTTGGCGAAATAACACGAGATCTTAATATTAAGAAAAAACAATTTGAGAAAAGTGTAAATTTTACCGTAGAACGACTGATTGCTAACCGTCTTATTATAGATAAAAAAGAAATTCAAGCGGCTGGAATTAGGATTGTGGCTCCAGGCCTTTATTTCCAAGATAATAAAGTGGTAGATAAGCTTTACAAGAAAAATTTAAAAGACAATAAAGATAAAGCTCCACTGCACATTACTTCAGCTTTGCAAGAAATTAAATTCGTGAAAAAAGTCTTACCTAAAACACCTCTCGTTGGTGTATCTGATTCGGCATATCACAAAAATATTCCTGAAGTCTCTAAGTATTATGCCTTACCAATTCAGGTGAGTCGTAAATTTGGAATTTATAAATATGGTTACCATGGTCTGTCTGTGCAGTCGGTTATCTCGCGCTTAGAAAAACATGCCGGTAAATTACCAGAGAAAGTAGTGGTCTGCCATTTGGGTGGTGGCGCTTCAGTGACAGCGGTTTTAAGGGGGCAAAGTCTTGATAATTCAATGGGTTTTACTCCGCTTGATGGTCTAGTGATGGCGACACGAGTGGGAGCGATTGACCCGGGTGCGACTTTGTATTTGAGCGAAAAATTACGCAAAGACCGCCACGCGATGACTGATTTCTTTAATCATGACTGTGGCTTGCTTGGTTTAAGTAATGGGCGAAGCGGAGACATTCGTGAGCTTTTAAAATTTGAAAAGGAAGGGGATTTGAATGCGAAATTAGCGCTCGATACTTATGCGATGCGTGTGAAAAAACTGATTGCCCAGGCAACCGCAGTGCTTGATGGTATTGATACTTTAGTTTTTGCCGGTACGGTAGGTGAGCGTTCGATGCCGATGCGGGAGCGGATTTGCTCGGGTTTGGATTATTTAGGGATTAAAATTAATCCAGCTGTAAATGAAGTAAGTGATTCAGTAGAAGTAGATCTAAACACGACGGATGCCAAAGTAAAAATCACCGTTATTAAAACAGATGAAATGGGTGAGATTGCCAAGGAGACAGCAAGGATCGCGAGGGGTTTATAGTCTTTTCCTTAGGCTTTGTTCGACTTCGTTGATTTCATGATCGTTTAAACCATGCTTGCTTTTATTGGCTCGCATCCAGGCGATACGATCTTGAATTTCATCTTCTTGAATACCGGTTGGGCGAGTGGAAGTAGGGCGTTCGTATAAGTCGCCAGAGAAAATACTTTCTACTTTGTCTCGCTTTAGACGGCTAAAACCTTTCGACATTAAATCGCCACGTACTTGTCTAAATTCTTTTTCGTTTACACGTGGTTTACTTGGCCCACCGAATAAAATATCAAATAGTCCCATGAGGACATTATAACAGTAGTTGGAGTCTCTACATTGCTTGACAAAGTATGTAAATTTGCTATAATACCAAAAGATTAAATAAAGGCTCTATAAAATAAGGCTTTTGTTAGATTTCCCCACAGCTTATAGTAAATCAGTCTAAACCCATTGGTTTTTTACAAGCTGTGATCTACTTGAATGTTTCGAGTGGAAGTCTAGCAAAACACGAAAGAAGGAATAGAAGAATGAACTTATTGCAAAAAATTCTAGCGGCAGCCCAGGCGGTCCCGGCGGAAAAAATCGTTGGAGTCACTGAGCCTGTCGGTGAAGGCGAGAAGGTAATCGGCCATCTCAATGATCCGATTCTGCGCGGCCTCCACCATCACATCGGCGATCTGGTCGACGCGGCCAACGCTAAGAATGCGGACATTAAGCTGATTCCTGACCAGCTCGGTCCGCATGATCGCAAGACCTGCCATCGTTGTCAGGCGCTCGAGCAGTTCGAGATGAATGACATCAAACATCTCAAGGTGGTCAAAGACCTGTTCTGGGCCAGTCTCCATGAGGAACTGCCTGAAGAGGTTCGTAAGGCACACCACGCATCTGATTCGTCGGGCATAGGTCTGCGGAACGGATGGGAGATTGTGGCGTTGGCACCTCGCAAGGATGACGGCGAAGATCTGCTGGGTGGCATGCTGATTGCATCACTGCTCGCACGCGGCTAAACTGCAAGACGAAGTTATAGACTTCATCTGACGACTCGTAGAAATACGAGTCGTTTTTTTTACCTCTTTATTTTTTGATAGTTATCTGTTATTATGGGTTTTATTCCAAGTTTAATTGGAATTTATTCCGACGTGGCGCAGCGGTAGCGCAGTCGCCTGTTAAGCGATTGGTCGTTGGTTCGAATCCAACCGTCGGAGCCGATTTTGTTCTTTGTTTTTTAATGAAAGGAAAGCTATTATGGCTAAGAAGAAAAAGCGTTGTGCCCACAAAGGGCAAATCGGGCGTAGTCGGAAAGACGGCAGGGTGATAACCTGTCTTCGGGTGAAGGATAAGGTGAAGATTAAAGTAGGTGACACGCACAACTCTTGCACCAACTCTGGTTGCCCATTCGCCAACATCGACATCGTTCGTGTTGATGAGGACGACCGCCGACACTGATCAAGACCGCCCCCTGAACAAGACCCGCTCTTGTGACAGGAGGGCGGTTTTTGTTATATTATAAAAAATGAAGAAGCGAGACTATAGATTTAAGGCGCAAGTCTGGATTTATCCTGGCCTGACTGCTAATTGGCACTTTGTTTCTTTGCCTAAAAACTTGTCGGAACAGATCAAAAAAGATTTTGGGAGCAAAGCTCGGGGGTGGGGATCCTTGCCAGTAAAAGTCTGTGTGGGTAAAAGTAGTTGGCGAACATCAATCTTCCCAGATAAAAAATCGGGGACGTATATACTACCTATAAAAGCCGAAATCCGTAATCGGGAGTGTATTTTTGCAAAAGATTATCTAGATATTAAGATAATTCTCTAACAATCATTTAATCTACTTGGAATCTTATAAAATAAAAAATCCCAAGGCTAAAAGCCAAGGGAGAAAGCGGACTGACGGAGGGAAACACTCGCTCAAGGATTATTACTTGCGATATCACGGTTGGAGGCGGATACCTTGATTACCGGAAGCGCACCGAGCACTGGTGTCCTCTACAACCTCCGTCAGTCCGTTGTCTATACTAACAAAGAGTTTGCAAAAGTAAATAGATACAAGCTATTTCCCGCTCTTGTGACAGGAGGGCGGTTTTTGTTATACTATTAATAATGATCACCTTAGATTTTGTTGGCTTATTTATTTTCTTTGCTGGGTTTGTTATTGGTCTTGGTTCGGTAACGGTTATCGATATTCACGGATTTTTAGGGAGAAAATCATCTTACTGGACCGAGGCAACAATTCGTACACACAAAGTTACCAAGCCATTGATCTGGCTTGGTACCACCCTGGCAATTGTTGGCGCTTTAATTTTTTATCGTCATGAAGCTTTCTCAGGTATTCCTCTGTATCAAGCACTTATCGCCGTTATTTTGATTCTTAATGGCTTATTTTTATCTTTTTACGTTAGTCCCTTTTTACTAAAAAGAGAACGCGAAGGCCGTCAGACAGAATTATTGCCAAATTCATTACAGAAAAAACTAATTATAAGTTTAATCCTTTCGGATGTTGGCTGGTGGGGTAGTTTGGCTTTACTTGTCTGGTACATATTGCGTCCATGATATAATTATTCAAGCCTATGAAAGAAATCATTGCTATTGTGGCCGTAGTGCTAGCTTTTGTTGGTAATATTTCTTATTTAAAGAATGTATTTAAAGGTAAAATTGAACCACACCCTTACACTTGGTTTATTTGGTCGATCGTTTCTTTAACAACTTTCTTTGGTGGATTAGAAAAAGGAGCTGGGATCGGTGCTTTGCCCACGGGTGTAGCTGAAGGTTTTACCATCATCATTTTCCTGTTCTCTTTAAAGTATTTATTTAAAAGAAAGATTGGTCATATTCGAAAAATCGATAATTATTTTCTAGCTGTTTGTTTATTAGGCCTGATCCCTTGGGCTTTAACCAAAGATCCAACTATTTCTGTGGTGATTGTCGTCTTAGTAGACGTAGTAGCTTTTTTACCTACCCTTAGAAAAGTCTGGTCACAACCTAAAACCGAACAGCCAGTTTTGTATGAAATGAACGCCGCCCGCCACGTCCTAACACTCTTTTCTCTTGAGGCTTATAATATTGCAACCACATTCCATTCAATTGCAATGATTATTACTAATACCATCACCACAATTTTAATTAAGAGAAAATAAAACTAGCCAGGCAGAACGCTCAAACTTATGATATTATAATTAGTATGAACAATATCTTTTTAAAATTATACGCTATCGCTTTACCAGTTTTCTTTGCTATAGATATGATTTGGTTGGGTTTAATCGCTAAAGATTTTTACCGAAATCAAATTGGTTCTCTGATGAAAACAGATATCAACTGGTGGGCGGCAATTATTTTCTACCTGCTTTTTGTGGTAGGGTTAGTGGTTTTTGTTATTTCACCAGCAATTGAAAAAGGTTCTTGGACTCACGCTTTACTATTCGGTGCTTTGTTTGGTCTGATTTGCTATGCCACTTATGATCTAACAAATTTAGCTGTAGCTAAGGATTGGCCACTTCTAGTAACTATCATCGATTTAATTTGGGGAGCGGTCTTGGCGGCCTCAGTTTCTGTCATAACTTATTTTATTGCAGGTAAGATTTAAATTATGAATTACTATTTGATTCTGTCCTTGGTTGTGCTTGTTTACATGAGCAGTTGGTTTGTCTTGTCTCTTTTTAAAAAACGAAACGATGTAGCTGATACCGCCTGGGGGTTGGGGTTTGTTTTAGTTGCTTGGCTGTCAGCTTATCTTATAGTAGGGATTGATTGGCGAAGCCTGATTGTGTGTTCTTTGGTTAGCCTTTGGGGTTTACGTTTGGCTTGGCATATACATAAAAGAAATAAAAATAAGGCCGAAGATTCTCGTTATAAAGTTTGGCGCGAGCAGTGGGGTAAGTGGTTCTATATTCGATCTTATTTTCAAGTTTATATTTTGCAGGGTGCATTACTATTTTTAGTCTCCTTACCAATTTTGATTATAAATAAAAATACTGGTTCGGCTTTGGGAATTTTTGATTTAGCTGGTATTTTGATTTGGATTCTAGGCTTTTCTTTTGAAGTTGTTGGGGATAGGCAGTTGGCAAATTTTACTAAGAACCCAGAAAATAAAGGTAAGTTATTACAATCTGGGCTTTGGGCTTATACTCGCCATCCCAATTACTTTGGTGAAGTAACTTTATGGTGGGGTATTTTCTTGATGGCTTTGGCTGTGCCAAATGGCTATATAGCCATTATGGGTCCGTTAACTATTACTTTTCTAATACTAAAAGTATCGGGCATCCCTTTGTTAGAGAAAAAAATGTCTACCAATCCTGATTTTGAAGACTATAAAAGAAAGACCAGTATTTTTATTCCTAAAAAAATATTAAAAATTCCTTTAATCTCTATTGGCGTGATGGTCTTGGCTAGTTCATTTTTTCTAAATGAATCAAAACCTTGGGGGGAAGTGGTAGTTGGTGATTTAGATAAAGATGGTGATATGGATAAGGCTATATGGCTAGTAGAGGATAGCCAAGGGAGTGGCGTGTTTTATTGGGCGCAACTTTTAATAAACAAAAACGGTCGCTATGAACCAACCAAAAAAATGTTTCTAGGCGATCGTATTGCCCCACAAAATATAAATATAATTGACGGTCGGGCGGTCTATAACTTTGCTGATAGACGAGCTGATGAACCGATGGTTGCTATTCCTTCCGTTGGTAAAAGCGTCTGGGTTCACTATGATCCAGCTACCAATTCAATTGGTGAATGGGTAAAAGATTTTGAAGGAGAAACTAATTAGTTGGATTACTTTTCTACTATTTTAGTCAGATATTTCTGAGCAATGTCTCCGGATAGTATAACCTCACATTCGCCGATATTACCAAGGATTATTTTATGTTCTTTAGCTAAATCGAGGAATTCGGTTACAGGGATTCTGAATTCACCGTAAAGAGGGTAGCGAGAGTAGGCATAAGAGATATTATCAACTTTTGCTGAAGTGTGTATGGCACCAGCTTCTGGGGCTCCGGCCTGACTTAGACTGGAATCCATCATTTCTTCTGGTGAAGCGTTTCTACCAGATTTAATTAAATGCTCACTGTCACTGGCGTGGCGAACCAAAACCACACAACCATCTTCAAGAACTAATTTACTATTTGGATCATCAAAATCGCCATTGGCAAAAGCTTCAACTGGGGCAAGGGTATAATCCTTACTGTATTGAGCTAACTGAACCAAGATTTCTTCCGGGCTCTTTAAGTTTTCTGTTTTAGACTTTTTAAGTCTATCTAAATTATCCGCTACTATTTGTTGGTGTTCTGGTAGAATTAAAGAGACACTTTCTTGGTTACTAGGGGTATTATCTAAAATTATAGCTTCTGGCGGTGGCGGTAATTGTTCGGCTTCAAAATTTTCCATTAATGTAATTATAGCAGATTTTTATTTTCTAGATGGAAAGGGTCGGTCTGCATACCCCATTTGGTGGCAGTTTTGTTTCGGTATTTACGAGCTAAGGTGATTTGAGCAAAACCAAAAATAACTGTTAAAATGGTAGACCAAAATTTGTAAGACACCCAAACGCTCTGATCGTAATTACGCCAGACGATCTCATTCGATAGCGTAAGTAATAGAAAGAATAAGCCCCAGCGTAGGGATAGAATCAGCCAACCCTTATCAGACATATCAAACAAAGCAATAAAAAGCGGTTTTAAGAGTGGTTTACGGTAGCAAACACCAACTAATAACACTAAAGCAAATCCGCCATTATAAAATGTATCTTTCCAAATAAAAATAATTGGCTCTTTTAAAAAGAGGGTTATTACACCAAATAGGATTACGATTATACCAGTAATTAAAGGAAACCAGGCTATTCTTTTTTCGTATTTATAAGATATTAATAAAGCTAAAGCTGTGAGAGTGGTAAAGATACCAGTGGCGGTTAAAAAACCTTGATGTGTGTCGCCTAGGAGGCTTAGAGTGATAAAAAAGGAGATAATTGGTCCGAATTCTATAGACCAACTGATAAAAAACTTCTTAAACATTTCACTTATTATACTTGAAAGTGCTAGAATTAGCTATATGATTAATAAAAAAATAACTGTACCAATTGTTGCTTTAGTTTTTATTTTAACTTTTGTTGGTTGGTTTTTCTATTCACAAAAACTAACTAAAGAAAATAATTCGAGTGATTTAATAAAAGTAGAATTGCCATTTCCTGGTGCGGTGGTGGGTAAACAGTTTAGTGTGATCGGTGAAGCGCGAGGGTATTGGTTTTTTGAGGCTTCATTTCCGGTAGAGTTACTTGATAAAGATGGTAAGATTCTTGCCACTGCTATTGCTCAGGCAGAGGGTGATTGGATGACTGAAAATTTTGTGCCTTTTAAAGCAGATTTAGTAGTGCCTGAAACTTATATTGGTCCGGCTACCTTGGTGTTGAAAAGAGATAATCCTTCTGGTTTGGCGGAGAACGATGCTTCAATCTCTTTTGGAATTAATGTCGAATACTAAATATGCTATAATATGAGCCATGAATAATATTAAGGAAAATATTGGTAAATTTAGCAAAGGAACCAAGTGGTTGGCGGTGACTGACGGTGTGATCGTTTTGGTTGTTATTGCTGTTATTGGTGGTTTTTACTGGCAATTTCAAGATTTACATAATACAAAAAATAAATTAGCTTCGACCACGGCTGAACTAAGTACTAAAATAGATGATCTTGAGGCTGAAGTGATTGCGGCTAATTCTGCCAATCGTAAATTGTTTGATAAGCTAGCCGAGCAAAGTGCAGAATTCGAAGACGCTATTGATGATATTTCTGGTACTGTAAATACATTAGAGAAACTTTCCAAAACTGATAAAGAATTATTACAAAAATATTCTCGCGTATATTTCTTGAGCGAAAATTATGTGCCAATGAGATTATCTGAAATTGACGAAGAGTATGTTTTTGATCCGGCTAAGGTGTATAAATTTCACACTTCTGCTCGGCCTTACCTTGAGGATATGTTGGAGGCGGCTCAGCGTAAAGATATTGAGATAAAAGTAGCCTCAGCTTATCGTTCTTTCGCTGAGCAGACGTCTCTAAAGAGTCAGTATCTAGTTACTTATGGTACTGGGTCAAACCAATTTTCTGCTGATCAGGGTTACTCCGAACACCAATTAGGAACAACTGTAGATCTAGTAGATAAAAATAATACAAATACTAATCTGTTGGTTAGTTTTGAAAATACAGAAGCTTTTAAATGGCTAAGCGAGAATGCTTATAAATATGGTTTTGTTTTATCTTATCCTAAAAACAATTCATTTTACGATTATGAACCGTGGCATTGGCGATTTGTGGGCGTGAAATTAGCCACCCGATTGCATCGTGATGGCTTGAATTTCGCCGATATGGAACAACGTGATATCGACACGTACCTAGTTAGGATTTTTGATTAGTTCTTTTTAGTTTGTTCTGGCTTTTTCTCTTCGTCTTTTTTCTTGCGGGCGACAAAGAAATAATAGAGAGTTGCACCCAAGAGGATAATTACGATTAGTAGTATCCAGTTTATATTATCTCCTACGGTAGCTAAGGCTGCTGCTAGGCCGGTCTCTGTACTAGTCAAAGCAATAGAATCTGTACTGGTTGAGGTGCCAGTCGCAGAAGTATTTTCAGCAATAGTTGGTATAAATGGGGTCTCTGCAATATCGCCAGCGTTTAAAGCTGCTACGATACCAACTAGACGAGAAATATCTTCGTCAGATAAGCCGTTATTGGTTGAAGTGGAATTATTGTCGTTATTATTTCCTCCGCTATTGTTTGAAGTGCTGGTAGAAGTAGTTTGATCATTATTGTTGTTTGAACCACTATTGTTACTACCGTTAGATGATTGAATGGTTGCGTCGCATGAAACTATTCTAGTCTGAGCATCAGCTGAAGTAATTGTAACGGTTGCTGATTTACTGCCAGTACTTGAGTAGGTTTTTGAAACGGTTGAATTAGTACCAGTTAGACCATCAGTACCGCTCCAATTATAAGTGTATGGAGCATCACCACCAGAAACATTTGCGGTCCAAGTGGTTGAATTATTTACACTTAAGGTACTTGGTGAAGCTGAACAAGAAGCAGTCATTTGTGACGGTTCAGCAAAAACAGTTACGTTGCCACAATTACCACCAGCAGTGCTGTGACCCATAGAGTCAGTAATTAAACCAATATCAGTAGTTTTTACACCAGTTGAACCATAAGTGATTGAACCTTGCTGTGCATCAGTAGCATCAAAACCATCAGTACCAGTCCAACTGTAGAAGTAAGGACCATAACCGCCAGAAATATTAGCAGTCCAAGTAATGTTTTGTCCTACCATACCGTTTACTTCGTTAGCTTCACAGCTGTTAAAGGTTAATGGGGCAAGAACATTCGCTGAACAGTCAGCAGAAACGGTTTCGGCAGTATCTAAATCAGTAACCATAACAGTTGCAAATTTATCACCAGCATCAGAATAGGTTGCTGAAACAGATTCACTAGAACCAGTTACGTCGCCAGACCAATCAAAAGATAGGTTGGTCGCACCAGAAACGTCGGCGGTCCAGGTGATCTCTTCGTTCATGTCTACCACATCAAGAGATGGGGAACATGAGACAGACATATGCTCAGCAAAAGAGACGCTTGGTACGAAACTAAGCGCTAGTGCGAAAGCTAAAAATACTTTAATTAAATTTTGCATTTATTTTGTATAAATTATTGTTTATAAGATTAATAAAGACGCCTAAGGACGCCAGTAGGAGCTAAAGTTATTCTTAATATAGTATACACCCATTTAAATAAAAAGTCAAGTATTAAAACAACCCCCGAGACCGTAGTCTGGGGGTGTTTCCGTTTCGGCCTTTTGACCTAAGACGGATTGGCGGGATAGTTGGTGCGAATCCAGAAGACTCGCGCCGACGTACCGAAGGTGGATGGTTTGAAGGTGTATCTTATCCACGGGATTGGTGAGTCCGGCGGAGAGTAAGCTACACCCACAAGCTCACCTGCGATCAGTCCACGTTCGGATAGAGGGTAAGTCATATCCGGCGCGGTTCGGACGATGAATGATGTGTTGGTTCCGTATGCGAACGTAACCACATAATTCATTGTTAACAAATCGATCACGTTTGATGTGAACGAAGGCTGTGGGGTGGCATCTGTGAGAGATGGTAAACCACTTTGCTTCATCCACACTGGGCGCATGTCCACGATATTTACCGTGGTTGCACCGTTCGTGTCCGTGTTGATAACGTGGAGGTTGTCTCCGCCGTACCAAATACCGTTTGTCGCTTCCGCCGCTTTCGTCGACATGATGAGCGTTAGTGCCATCAAAGTCACGAAGATTATCTTTTTCATATTCTGGATCTCCTGAGGGTTCTTATGACTGTTTATAAGTATACACCCAACTTGTTTATTTGTCAAGTATTTATCAAGTTTGATTTTATGAGATAATAATAGGTATGAAAAAAACATCAAAAGTTTTAGCTTTATCAGTTTTCGGTCTTTTAGCTCTAAGTTCTAATGCTTTGGCTAATTGTGACTTCACTCGTGACCTTGAAGAAGGTTCGGTGGGTGAAGATGTTCGTTGTTTACAAAAATTTTTAAATAATAACGGCTTCGTCATCGCAAACAGCGGTGTCGGTTCACCTGGTAATGAAACTAACCTTCTTCGTACTCTAACAAAGGAAGCTATTATCAAATGGCAGACAGCAAATAACTTACCAGCAAGTGGTTATTTTGGTCCAGCTTCTCGAGCGAAATATAATGCCCTAATTAGTAATCAGACTTCAACTCAGACTCCAACCCCAACAACATCTGGTTCAGCAACAGCCGGTACTGGTGCGACAAGTGATTTAATAAAATCTCTAGGGGATCAAATTCTAGACCTTAAATCGCAACTAAAAGCTGCTCAGGGAGGCTCGTCTAATAGTTTAATGTCGTCTGAAGCAAAAGATGCTGAAGCTAAAATTAAAAAAGCTATTGAGATGATTAAAGATGCTGAAGATCAAGTAGATGATTATGACGGCGACAAAGCGATTGCTGAAGATAATTTATCTGACGCCGAAGAAGATCTCTTTGATGCGGTAAATTCTTATTTTAAAAGAGATTTTGCTGAAGCCTCTGCTTTAGCTGATGATGCCTTTAAAAATGCAGAAGATGCTTTTGAAGATGCCGGTGGTGAATCTCAAGAAGATGAGATTGAAGATTTAATTAAAAAAGTAGAAGATGATATTGACCAAGCAGAAATAGATATTGAAGAAGCTGATGATGATGGTGATGATGTAGATGAAGCGGAAGATTTACTAGATGAGGCAAAAGATAAAATAGACGAAGCTAATGAGGCTTTGGATGACGAAGAGTTTGATGAGGCTGAGGAATTAGCTGATGAGGCAGCAGATCTAATAGACGAGGCAATTGATGCGATCGGTAATGGTGATGATGACGAAGACAACGCTGAGGAGGCAATCGATGATGCTAAAGATGCAATTAATGAAGCCGAAGACGAGATTGCCGATGCTAGTGGTGACACCGATGAAGCTGAAGAGCTTTTAGAAGAAGCTGAGGATTTACTAGATGAAGCCGAGGAGGCTTTTGACGATGAGGATTTCGATGAAGCCGAGGATCTAGCTGATGAAGCTAAAGATTTAGCTGAAGAGGCAATTGATGCTCTATAAGATTAGATAAATTTCAAAACTAACGCTAATTGCTCTGGAGTGTTTATACCCAGAGCTTTTTGCGTTTCGATCAGGCAAGAATTTAAAGTATAACCTTGGCTTTGAGCTAGGCCAATTAGGTCGGTTAAATAATATTCACCCTGGGCATTTTGCTTGCTTAGTTTTTTGATATTTTCAACGAGCCACTTTTTATCAAAACAAAAATAGGAAGGATTAACTTCTTTAATTTGAAGTTCTAACTCACTAGAATCTTTCTTTTCGACAATCTTTAAAATATTTTCATTGTAATCACGGACGATTCGGCCGAAATCATAAAAAGGAGCGCGCCAACTTAGAAAATCCTCTACTTTAATTGTAGCTAAGGTGACTGGTGACTTCTCGGCTTGATGTTTGGCGTAAATATTTTTAATTGTCTCTGCATCGACTAACGGGTGATCACCGTAAAGAATCATAACCGTTTCGGTTTCGTTTTGAATGTAGGGTAGGGCACAAGCCACCGCATGGCCGGTGCCAAGCTGTTCTGGTTGTAGGGCATAGCGACCGTCGCCTAAAACTTGTTTTACTTCATCTGCTTTATAACCAAGAACTAGAATCGGTTCGCTGATTTTTAATTTTTTAATTTCCGCCAAAACATAACTAATCATCGGCCGGCCCTTCACTTCAGTTAGCACCTTTGGTTTCTCTCCACCCATTCTTTTTCCTTTTCCACCCGCTAAGATAATTATCTCTAGATCAGTCATGGTTGGTAGTTATCTTTTAAGAGTCGGTGAAATGTCGCCGATTTGAGTAAAACTCATTCTGGTTAGAAGTGGGTAGAGAATATCTACAAACTTTTTGATTTTAGTAAACTCTTTATCAAGATCCGCGAAGTTTGTAAACTTAGCTTTTCGATAGATGATGAGCTCGCCATCGACAAATTCCATATCGTGATTCCAGCCGACATCGATCAAGTGAGCAAAGATATCAGGAGTAAATATTTGCAAAGTTTCAATTTCATATTCTTTTGGTGCATACAATTTAAAAAGACTCTCGAATTCTGTCGGAAGGGAAAGATTGGCTAGGGCGGAGAAAAAAGAAGGAGAGTTGGTTTGGCTGTCATTCTTATAATTTAAATAGAGGTGCGGGAAACTACCTTTGAATTTTATTTCAAAAACAGTTAGAGAATAAGTAGTTTTGTGTTTGCCGGTGCCGACTGTGTAGTTGTATTCAAAAATTTCAAAAGGAATATCATTATATCTACCAGCGATACCGTTACTTATGTGCTTAGAGTGACCGATTCCAAATAAGAGGGCTTTTTCCTTAATAAAATCTTTTGCTTCCATGTAAACACAGCCGTATTTGAAGGCTAGTTGTTGCCAAAAAGCTTTACGAATTTTTCCATAGATACCCATAATCCAAACAACGATAAGACACCAAGGAAGAATGATACTCAACATACTCAAATCTGAGTCTAGCCAGGTTGACGGTAAAAACTTTATTAAAAGAGTGCTCCAAATAGCTGACAGAATAATAGCTGGGGCGATCTTTCCCGCTTCTTTTTTTAGTGCTTGGCGAAAAGCTTTTGTTGTGTCGGTGACTTCTTCGGGCATAGGTTATTGATTTTTAAGTCTTAAATATAACATAAGACATGCGGGGATTAAAATCTGGGGTTGTAATTATTGACCTGTGACGTCGACGTGTCGGGTCGAACTGGTATGTAACGAAGTGGTGACCCTACGCGGAATCGAACCGCGCTTTGAGCCTTGAGAAGGCTCCGTCCTAGCCGATAGACGATAGGGCCATTATAAAATTTTCAAACCGCGCGTTTTGCTTCTTACAGAAGCGGTACACCTTTTCTGTTTTCTTCTCGTGAAGACACTCGATAAAACTATCAAAGGTTTTTCATTTGGGTCCCTTCCCAAATTTCAACCTCTCGAAGGCTCGACCATCATTATGACGATAGGGCCAAATTTGGTATTTATATTATACAAGAGAAGACGCCGCTATCGCGCGGCGCCTCTTGTCTGGGAGATTTCTCTACCCAAACGTCGCTTTAGTTATCCCAATATCTGGGTACGTATTGTGGCGGTGGAACTGGTTTGTCCAATTTTGCTTCAACTCCGCGACACACGATTCCAAAACGATGGGGATTGAATAGTCTACTGCTTCGGAAAGCTGACTCTACAGCCGTGCGTACTGAACAATTATTTTTCTTGACTATTCCTAAAGCTTTTTCAATCAAGGTTTCATCTGATGCATGCATCTTCTGTCTCCTGTATGTAAAAAGAACCAATGGCTAAATTTTAGACCAACTGGTTCTTTTAGTCAAATATTTTGTGGATTACTGAAATAGGCTTTCAATCACTTCTTTTACATCGGCGCCGTCGGCTTGGCCTTTGAATTCTTTCATAAGGAGACCAGTGAATTTACCCATGCCGGCTTTGTCGATATTAAGTTCAGCCTTTTTTGCTTCAGCTACTTTACGGATCTCGTCTTTGCTCATCATTTTTGGTAGGAAGGTTTCAAGGATCGCTAATTCGGCTTTTTCGGTGTCGGCTAGATCAGCACGGCCACCAGCGGTAAATTGCTCGATTGAATCTTTACGTTGCTTAACGGCACGTTTGATTACATTCAAAGCATCAGCGTCAGCAATTTCTTCTTGAGGAGTTTTTCCGCGGGCTACTAGGTCGTTGGTAAAAGCACTAGATAAACCACGAAGTACTGTTAAACGTACGGTATCTTTAGCAATCATCGCTGCTTTAATTCCGTCTTTAATGTTTTGTTGTATAGACATAATAGCCATATTAGCATAAAATTAGGTGTATGTTAACCATTCTAGTTGTTGTCGCTATTGTTTTACTGGGAGTAGTCATTTTTTTATTGGTCAATAAAAAAGAGGTTAAAAATGATACTGGTTTGAATCTAATTTTACAGCAAATCAATGAATTAAATCGCACGGTAGATAATAAGATTAGTGAAAATAATCGCACGATGAGTGAATCTATTCGAGTCCAATTTAGCGAAAGCTCTAAACTCATCAAAGATGTAACCCAGGGTTTAACCAAGCTTGATGAAACAAATAGACAAGTAGTCTCTTTTGCGGATCAACTCCAAAATTTGCAAGATATTTTAAAGAATCCAAAACATCGGGGTATTTTGGGTGAATATTATCTAGAAACTTTATTACAGAATGTTTTAGCACCCACTCAATACAAAATGCAGTATGCTTTTTCGAATGGGGAAATTGTTGATGCGGCAGTTTTTGTAAAAGATAAGGTGATACCGATCGATTCCAAATTTTCGCTTGAGAATTATAATAAATTAAGTGGCGAAACTAACCCAACCGAACGCGAGAAAATCGAAAAAGCTTTTGTAAACGATTTAAAATTGCGTATCCAAGAAACCTCTAAATATATTCGACCAAAAGAGGGAACTATGGATTTTGCTTTTATGTTTATTCCCCACGAGGCTATTTATTATGATTTGTTAGTAAATAAAATTGGTGCTTTAGCAGAAGAGAGTGACAATCTTATTCAGCGGGCTGCAAATAAATACAAGGTGATTATCGTTTCGCCAACCTCCTTCCTGGCCTACCTTCAAACGGTTTTACAAGGCCTTAAAGCCATGCAAATAGAGGAATCAGCCAAAGAGATTCGCAAAAATATTGAAGGGCTCCAGAAGCATTTAAAAACTTATGAAGAGTATCAGAATAAACTAGGTAATGCGCTTAGTACAACGGTGAATCATTACAATGCTTCGAGTAAAGAATTTAAAAAGATTGGTAAAGATGTCTTTAAAATTACCGAAAAAGAGTCGGAATTTGATTTATTAGAAGTAGGCCGACCAGAGAACGAGGAGTAGTCTTGCATTTTTAAGTGAAATAGGTTAAGATAGCCCCTATGGAATTTGCTGTAATAAAAACAGGAGGGAAGCAATATAAAGTATCAGTTGGCGAATCGGTGAAAATCGAAAAGCTTACTGGCGACTTTAAGGTTGGTGATAAGGTCACTTTTGACCAAGTCTTGATGGTTGATAATGGTAAAGATACCACTATCGGCACTCCAACTATCAAAGGTGCTGCAGTAAAAGGTACTATTGCTGAAATCGGCCGAGCTCAGAAAGTAATTGTTGTTCACTACAAACAAAAGAGCCGTTACTACAAGAAAAACGGTCACCGACAGCCTTTCTTCAAAGTCACTATCGATTCAATCAAGTAATCAGTAAAACCGCCCCTAAAAAGGCGGTTTTATTTTTAATAAAATTTGTTACAATATTCTAATGAAAAAGAAGAATCATAAATATATTTTCGTGGTGGGTGGGGTAATGTCTGGTGTAGGTAAGGGGATTGCCGCTTCCTCGATTGGTTTGATTCTTCAAAATAAAGGCTTGAAAGTGAATCCGATTAAAGTGGATCCATATTTAAACGTAGATGCCGGTACGATGAACCCTACCGAGCACGGTGAAGTCTTTGTGCTCGACTCTGGTCTTGAGACCGACCAGGATATGGGAAACTATGAGCGTTTTATGCAGATTAATCTGTCTAATTACGACTATATGACTTCGGGTACTATCTATTATCATATTATTCAAAAGGAAAGAAATTTGGGCTATAAAGGTAAATGTGTAGATCCTCTGCCGTACATTACCGAAGAGATTATTAGTCGTTGGGAAAAGTCGGCTAATGAGCACGGTTCAGACATCTCTTTGATCGAGATTGGTGGCACAATTGGTGATTATCAAAACGTGATGTTTATTGAGGCGGCCAGAATTTTAAAAGTGAAGCATCCAGATGATGTAATGTTTATCATGGTTAGCTATTTACCAGTACCGGGTTCGCTTGGCGAGATGAAGACCAGGCCAACTCAGAACGCAGTAAGACAACTGAATTCTTATGGCGTTCAGCCAGATATGATCATCGCTCGATCAAAGCAACCGATCGATGAAAAACGTAAAGAAAAGATTGCTTTCTCTTGCTCTATTCGCCCTAATCACGTGATCTCGGCGCCGGATATAAGTAGTGTGTACGATGTGCCAGTAAATTTTGAAAAAGATAATATTGGAAATATTATTCTGGAATCTCTACACTTGAAATCTCGACCAAGTAAACCAGGTCTTGGCGGTTGGACTAATTTTGTAAAGAAAAGCAAAACTACCAAAAAGGAAATAAAAATTGCGGTGGTGGGCAAATATTTTGATACTGGTGATTTTGTATTGTCTGATGCTTACTTATCTGTAATTGAGGCTATCAAATATTCGGCTTATCATGAAGGAGTAAAACCAGTTTTAACTTGGATTAATTCCAAAGATATTGAAACAGGTAAAATAAAAGTATCTTCACTGAAAAATTATGACGGTATTTTGGTACCTGGTGGTTTCGGTTCCTCTGGTATTGAAGGTTTGATTAGTACCATAAAGTTTGCTCGCGAAAATAAAATTCCTTACTTTGGGCTTTGTTATGGTATGCAATTGTTGGTAATCGAATACGCTCGGCATGTGCTTGGTTTAAAAGATGCTAATACCGCCGAGATTAATCCAAAAGCTAAAGCTTTGGTGATTGATATTATGCCAGAACAAAAACAATTATTAGAAGAAGGTAAGTATGGTGCAAGCATGCGCTTGGGGGCTTATGATGCTTTGATTGCAAAAAATACTGTTGCTCATGATGCCTATAAGAAAGATGTGGTAGTAGAGCGCCACCGCCATCGTTATGAAGTGAATCCTGCTTTTGTCGAAAAACTTAAAACAGCTGGTTTGGTTTTTTCTGGTACTTCGCCATCGGGTGAACTCATGGAAATCGCTGAGCTTCCAAAAGCTAAACATCCATTCTTCCTCGGTACTCAGTTCCACCCCGAATTCCTTGCCCGACCGCTTTCACCACACCCACTATTTACAGCTTTCATAAAGGCAACTATCGGCGGTTCTCCAAAGCGCTCTTAATTACTCTTAAATTGACATATATTATATATATGTTATGATGTGTTCTGGCCTAGTCAAAAAAACAAAAACCTAAATTAGGAGAATTGTTCCTTGAAAAAAGTATTTGCAGTAGTAATGGTGATAATCGGAGCTGTATTGCTCTACTTCATAAAATCACCGACACAGTTGGTGACCTGGAAAAGTTATTCGCTTGCGGATTTCTATCCAGAAGGTACCGCCACAAATGACATTGTCGGCGACACCTTAAACGCACTGGATCAGATGTACGATTGGTTACATAAAGAGATAAAAGGCGACCCAAACTTATTCCGACTGATCGGAAAAGAAAAAGTCACTGCAATTAACCGAGCAGAACTCGATTCTGACCTTAAGAAACTTAAGGGATTAGAATTGGCTTTCATTGGTCAATTTCACGAGACTATCAATAGTGAAGAAAGGGTTGTCTTGGAAACACAATTGTACATAGCCAAGAAAGTGCGTAGTGAGTACGAGGTTATGTGGTCTGAAGACTTTACGGGCGGGAATGTAATAAATGCAGACAATGCCTGGAGAGAATTAGAGGCCGAATCGAAAGAATCTGATTTACCAGCAATTCAAAACCTCAATAGAGAAAGTGAAGCAGTGACTAAAGAATACATGATTCGGGCTACCCCGATGCATGCAAGCTTTCAGATTCTGTTTGATTCAAATTCTTCCGTTGAGGTGATGGGGGCAGATTACTTTCGAGTTAAAGTCATTCAGCAACATTTTATGGAGTATGAATATCCGCTACACATGAGGGGTTCGCCTGCGCCAGTGGTCGAACCTCTGAATAAGCAGAAAATTAGTCATGTATTGAGTGATGTGCGCAATCTGTATATAATGCGCTACATTGCTTTGAATGCCGACCGAAACAAGAAAAATGTATTAGTCCTTGGTAGTTATCACGTGAGTCACATCACTTACATAATGCAAAAGTACGGAGTAAGGTGTAAAGTAATATTATTACCTTTCACAAAAAAATAAGCCCATCAATTCAAACAGCAGGAAGCCTGCCAAATGTGAGTTGGTGGGTTTTCTGTTGCTTGTATTTATCGGCGGTTCTCCAAAGCGCTCTTAATTGTATCCGCGTCGGAATATTCAAGTTCAGTACCGGTCGAAAGACCACGGCCAAGATGAGAGATCTTGATAGCCTGGTTTTTTTGTTTGATGGCTTCAGAGATAATTTGGCCAGTATAATCGCCATCGCTATTAGCGTTTAGGCCAAGGATGATCTCGGCTGGTTTGGTTTTATCGATTTTGTTTAATAATTCTTTTAGACGTACTCTTTTTTCTGGTTCTTTATCAAGAATGGGTACCGAGCCACCGAGCACAAAATACTGTCCGTCAAAGGAATGACTCTTTTCAATATTTTCTAAGTCCACATCACGCGACACAATCATCAAAACATTTTTATTACGGTTGGTGCTACGGCAAATATCACAAATATTACTTTGATTGGTACCAACCGGAAAATAGCGAAAACAGTCTTGGCATAATCGGGTATTTTTCTTTAATTCTTTTACTAAATCTAAAAGTTCAGAAACATAGGCTTCGTTGCGGGTTAGTAAAAAATACACAAAACGTTTGGCTTGCCGTGGGCCAATACCGGGAAATTCACTGAACAGTTTTGTAAGTTTATTGATCGAGTCCATTTTTAAACGGGATTATTCAAAATCTTTGAATTCTGCATTTTTATCAACATCAAGGAAAGTGGATTTCTTTGGATCAAACATTAGATCCACTTTACCAGTCGGACCGTTACGGTGCTTTTCAATAAGGATTTCAGTTTGTTCTTTACGGCCACCACCGTCTTCATTATTTTCACGGTGAATGAACATTACCACATCGGCATCCTGCTCGATCGCACCAGAGTCGCGCAAGTCTGAAAGTTTTGGACGGCCACCACGAGATTCCACCGCACGAGATAACTGTGAGAGGGCCAAAACTGGTACATCAAATTCTTTAGCTAATTGTTTTAGGGAACGTGAAATTTCTGTAATCTGTTGCACTACATTATCGTTACCACGGCTGTGGACCGGGGTCATAAGTTGTAAGTAGTCGACGATAATCAAACCTAAACCTCGATCATTCTTGAGACGACGCACAACACCACGCATTTTGAGAATGTTGTTGTCTGATTTAGAGTCGATATAAATTGGAGCCTTGGAAATAGGGTCTAAGGCATCGCGAATCCGGTCAAATTCTTCGTTGGCCCAACCTTTACCAGTACGCAATTTCCAAGCGTCGACTCGTGACTGAGCAGAGACCATACGATCTACTAATTGTTGAGTAGACATTTCCAAAGAGAAAATAGCCACCGGGATGTTGTGGTTTACGGCTGCGCGGCGCGCAATATCCAGAGCCAGGGAAGTCTTACCCATAGAAGGGCGGGCCGCTAAAATAATTAAATCTGAATTTTGTAAACCAGAAAGGTAGCCATCTAGATCTTTGAAACCAGTTGGAACCCCACGAATCTCATGATCGCTTTTCTGGAGTTTTTCCCAACGCTCCAAAGCCTCTGGTAAAACATCTTTGATTTCAGAAAAGTGGTTCGAGGTAGTGCTTTGAGTTACTTCATAAATTTTCTTTTCGGCTTGATCGAGTAAAATACCTAAATCTTCGGCTTCTTCATACCCTAATAAAGAGATGTTTTCAGACGCTTCGATTAGACGGCGGAGAGTGTATTTCTTTTGAACTATTTCGGCATAGTGTTCGGCATTAGCTGAAGAAGGAACCAAATTTACTAATTCAGTTAAATAAGAGTTGCCACCAATTTGCTCTAATTGGTTTTTTTCAGATAGGCGAGAGGTGAGGGTAAGTAGGTCGATTGGCTCGTGCTTCTGGAAAAGCTCGGTCATAGCCTCAAAGATGATACGGTGTTTTTCTGAGTAGAAAGATTCTGGAGTAATAATATCCATGATCTCTTCGATCGCTTCAGGACGTAGCATCATAGAACCAAGCAGAGCTTTTTCGGAGTCAATATTGTGTGGAGGAATTCTGGTTCCTGTTTTTCTGGTGGTGTTCATGTAGGCAATTCTATCATCTTCAATCTTTAAACCACAAATCTAAAAAGTGAAAATCATGTGGATAAAAAAGCGATTTTCGTGTATTGTAGTGTGACTAATGGCTAATGATGAAGTAATAGTCCGATTCGACCAGGTTTCCTACGAATACGGAATACATAGACAAATTTTAACTGAGGCGGACTTTACAGTGCGTCGTGGTTCAAAGATTACCTTGATGGGGCAGAATGGTGCTGGTAAAAGTACAATTTTTGGCTTGATTACTGGTGCTTTAAAACCAGAATCTGGTGATATTGATATTGCTCATGGTTTGACGATTGCGACGGCTAAACAGGTTATTCCTCGAGCGGATATGCATCTGACGGTTAAGCAATTCTTTGAGAAATGTTTCCCTAAGAAAGATTATGCGATAGAACCAAAAATCGAAGCGGTTTTAGAAGTGGTAAATCTAAAAGCACCACTTGATCGAATTGTAAAAAGTTTTTCTGGTGGTCAGCAAGCCAGACTTTTACTAGCCTCAGCTTTGATTCAAAATCCAGACCTACTTTTACTTGATGAGCCAACGAACAATCTAGATAAAGCTGGTATTGCTCATTTGACACAATTTCTGATTAATTATCAGAAGACCGTAATTGTTATTTCTCACGATGCCGATTTCTTAAATGCGTTCACTCACGGGGTTTTGTATTTGGATGTTTACACTAAGAAAGTTGAACAGTATGTTGGTGACTATTTTGATGTGGTAAAGCAAATTACCGCTAGAATTGAAAAGGAAAATATGAAGAATTCCCAACTAGCAAAAAGTATTCAAGAGAAGAAAGATAAAGCTAACTTTTTCTCGAATAAAGGAGGTCAGATGCGTTTGGTGGCAAAAAGAATGCGTGAGGCCGCGGAGGAAATGGAAGAAGAGAAGGTGGACGTACGCCGAGAAGATAAAACGATTAAGGATTTTACTATTCCGGCTCAAAAAGATTTGATTGGTGAGATTATTAGTATTACCAATTTTACAACTTTTAAAAATCATAAGCCGGCCAAAAGAAAAGCTGATATCAAGTTACACAAGAAGCAGCACTTGCTGATTTCTGGCCCAAACGGAATAGGGAAAAGTACTTTACTTGAATCGATTGCCTCAGGTAAGGCTGAGGGAGTGAAAATTCAGCCGGGAATTAAGATTGGTTATTATCGCCAAGACTTTTCGACTTTAAATTTTGAAGATACTGTTTATGATAGTTTGCTTTCGGTGATGGATAAACAAGTAGTGCAAGAAATGCGCACCGTCGCTGGTGGTTTTCTGATCACTGGTGATATGATTTACAATAAAATTGGTAATTTATCAGAAGGGCAAAAAGGTCTCGTGGCTTTCGCTCGCCTTGTTCTCGAAAAACCAGGGCTTTTGATCCTCGACGAGCCAACCAACCATATAAACTTCCGCCATCTGCCAATCATTGCCAAAGCCCTCGACCAATACGAAGGTGCGATGATCCTGGTTTCCCACGTTCCCGAATTCGTAAAGCAGATTCGCATCGATCAGGAGTTTAACTTGGAAAAATAATTAATAAACAAAAATGCCTCCAACATTTTTGTCGGAAGGCACTTGTAAAAAATTGCACCCAACTCTCTTGTTTCTAGAAGTAAATCGAGAAACATTGTAGGCGTTGCATCGACGCCTCGTTTTTCGGTAACTTACGTCACCTACAGTTGGAACGAAAAGTGAAAGACCTCCTACTAGAATTGTAGCACAAACTTATTTAAGGTGCAAAAGGAAAAAACATTGACAAAATACCTAGACCTGTGATATTGTAGAGGTCAAATATATGAATTCAAATAATACACGAAGACCAGCAAGTACTGGTTATCAGGGTCACAACCCACGTCCAGCTGGTTCTCGTCCTCCTTCTACAGGTGGGCCACGTCGCCCTTCAACCGGCGGTTATAGAGGTCCAAGCGCTGGTAGACCATCTTTCGGTGGTAAACCAAGGTTTGGTGGCGGTAAGCCTCGTTTTGGCGGTGGTAGACCTAAATTTGGTGGCAGTAATCGCGGCGGTGGCCGTGGTGGTTTTTCTGGTCAGAATATTCACTTCTCAAAATTCATCAATAAAGCTGAACCAGTGGCAGAAGAAGTGCCATATACTCCAGATCATCAGTTTAATGATTTTATTATTGATCAAAAACTTAAAGCTAATATCGCAGCAAAAGGTTATGTGAATCCAACTTTAGTGCAAGATAAAACTATTCCGCACATTCTAGCGGGTCGTGACGTAGTGGGTATCGCAAACACTGGTACTGGTAAAACAGGCGCCTTCCTAATTCCTTTGATTGAAAAAGTTTTTTTAAATAAACACGAGCGAATCATGATCATCGTGCCAACCCGTGAACTGGCGGTTCAGATAAACGAGGAGTTGCGCAGTTTTGTTCCGAACTTAGGCATTTACTCAACCGTCTGTGTTGGTGGTATGTCTATGGGTTCACAAATTTCGAGCCTAAAACACCGCACTAATCATTTTATTATTGGTACTCCAGGCCGACTAAAAGATCTAGTAGACCGTCGTTTTATTGATCTCTCAAAATTCGCGACTATTGTACTTGATGAAGCAGACCGAATGCTTGATATGGGTTTCATCAACGATATGAAGTATGTGATGTCGAAAATGCCAGCGAAGCGCCATACTCTATTTTTCTCGGCGACCATGTCTAGGGAAATTGAAGCTTTGATCAAGCAATTCTTGCATGAGCCGGTGATGGTTTCGGTTAAGACGGGTGATACTTCTAAAAATGTGGATCAAGATATTGTTCGTGTGGGCGGGGCAGATAAAATTGAGGTTCTGCAAGGACTACTCAAAGACCAAGATTTTAGTAAAGTAATTATTTTTGGTAAGACTAAACACGGCGTAGAGAAACTTTCTAATAAACTAGTTGAACGTGGTTTCAAAGCCGACTCTATTCATGGAGACAAGCCTCACTCCCGCCGACAGCGTGCTTTAAATGCCTTTAAGGATAACTCTTTGACTATTCTAGTAGCGACCGATGTAGCAGCGCGTGGATTGGATATTCCAAATGTTTCTCATGTGATCAACTATGACGTTCCAGCTACTTATGAAGATTACGTACACCGCATTGGCCGTACTGGCCGTGGTGGTAAAAAGGGTAAAGCGCTGACTTTTATTGATGGTCATACTGCTTAATATTGCATCTTTTTATAAAAGGTGTAATCTATTATTGAACTAAGTTTTTTATCTTTAACACAAGGAGAGACCATGATACCGGTAGTTGGAAGTATAACCTCTTGGAGTGAATTGCTTCAAGCGGGGGTTAATAACCCAGAAATGGATCCTGTTCCACATATTAAACGCCTTAAACTGACCGGCCATTTGAGCGAATCAATGGCAGAAAGTTTCCTTCTGATGGAATTCCAGACTAGACTTAAAGAAGTCAAAGCCATTCAGTTTGTGGAATAACAAAAGAAAACCGCGGCCAATAGGTCGCGGTTAATTCTTTACTTATCCTTCACTTCAAACCCGGCGCTAATTATCTTTGCTCGGAGTTCGTCCGCCTTGGCCCAATCTTTATTTTTTCTAGCGATCTCACGTTCGTCTATTAGTTTTTGAATTTCTGGTGATACTGGTTTATCTATATCCTTGAAAGTATCTGATCCTTTCTGTAAGTCTAAACCTAGAACTTTATCAAAGTCTAATATTGTAGCTTTTTTGTCAGCATTTGAAAGACTAGATTTTAATAAATCAGAAATGACTGCGAGTGCTTGAGGTGAATTGAAATCATCACCAATTTTAGATAGGAAATTTTGTCTGAATGTTTTATCTATTTTCCCAACTTTTGTACCTAATGCCGAAACAGATTTCAATAATCTTTCATAACCAGTGGCAGAGGCCTGAAGAGCCTCCCAGGTAAAATTTTGTTTAGAGCGATAGTGGGCCTGCAGGAAGAAGTAACGCAAAGCAAGTGGAGAGAATCCTTTTTCTTTTACTTCGGCGAGGCTATAAGCGGTACCTTCGGACTTGGCCATCTTAGCGCCGTTAGCTAATAGCCATTCATTATGTAACCAATAGTGGGCAAGTGGAGCGTTATTAGCTGATTCGCTCTGAGCGATTTCATTGGTGTGGTGAACTGGAATATGTTCAATGCCACCCATGTGAATATCAATAGTTTTACCTAATAGTTTTTTAATCATGGCCGAGCATTCAATATGCCAGCCAGGGAAACCTTGCCCCATTGGTGAATCCCAAGTCTGTAAAGCGTTGGCATGAGTACCAGCTTTAAAAAACCATAAGGCAAAATCTTGAGCGTTCTTTTTTTGAGGATCGGTTATATCGCCTGCACCGGCTCCTTTGATGTTTTCTTCAATTTTTTGGCCAGACAGTTTGGTGTAATCTTTTGCTTTACTAATATCAAAGTAGACAGCTAGATCAGTAGAGTAAGCAAAGCCTTTTTTTAATAAATCTTGGACCAGGGTGATCATCGCTGGTATATAATCGGTAGCTTTTGGTTTAGTGTTTGGTTCCCTAATATTTAAATCATGTACATCAGTTTCAAAAAGCTTGATGTATTTTTCTGCAATTTGCGCCGGAGTAAGACCCTCTCGTTTGGCCCCTTTTTCCATGCGATCTTCACCGCTGTCTGCATCGCCAAGGTTGTCTCCGGTAAGATGGCCTACATCAGTATAATTACGAACAAAATTTACTTTATAACCAGCATGGGTAAAAGTACGGCGGATAAGGTCTGACAAAACCGCCGCTCGTAAATTGCCAATATGCTGAGTCCAGTAGACAGTTGGACCACATTGATAAAAAGATACTTGGCCAGATTTAATGGGTTTAAAGACCTCTTTTTGGCGTGAAAGGGTATTGTAAAGCTCTATTTTGTCTTGCTTTTTGAACCAATTTAGAACCATTTTTTCTTTTTAGCAATCAAGAACAATACTACCAAAACAAAGATTTCTAGGCCAACAAGCCAGTACCAGAAATTTGGCTCATTAATAAAAGGAATGTGGCTGGTGGTCATGGAAAAGAAACCGGTGATCACAGTAAAAGGTAGAGCGAAAAAGGTGAAAATGGTAAGCATTTTCATAATCTCGTTTTGCTTGGTGGAAAGTAGGGCGTTATTAGTCTCGCGCAATTCTTGCAAAACCTGAGTAATATTTTCTAAAATTTTTGAGATTTTGTAGTGTTCACTAATAACTTCTTCTAATTCTAGACTGAAATCGTGACCTAAAATCTTTGGCGAACCATCTTTTAAGCTTTCTAGAATATTGCCTTGAGGATTAATGATGTGGTTAAAGTTAATAATCTCTCGGCCAACTTTAGATAACTCAAAAACCATCTCTCTTTCTTTACCAGAAAAAATTTTCTTCTCGGCATCGTTTAGTAAATAGCTAATTGCATCGAGTTCGTCGGAGAGGCTTTGGTAGATAGTCTTCATAATCGCCAAGAATAATTCACCAGGGCCGATACTGTTGGGGTTTTTATTTAAAATAGAGTTAACCTCAAAGATTTTAGAATATTTATTAACTGAATCAATGCTTTCATAGCGGTTGGTAATCATGAAATTCTTACCAATCACAAAATCGATCTCTTGGCGGTGGCTTTTGTGGTGAGTGTGTTTAAAAGCGGGGAAGTGAAGGACTACATAAACGTAATCTTTACCAAAAATGATACGATCTTTAAAATTTGGCAACAATAGATCTTGCGCCACTTCAGGACTAAGAGAAAATTCCTCCATTAAGGAACGAGCTTCATCCTTGGTGGGCGATTCGGAATCCACCCAGGTGACAGCTTGGTAGTTTTGTTTTTTGATCATGGGTAAATTATAGCATAATCCTTTTTTCTGTGCGATAATACAAGTATGTTAAATTTTGTAAAAAAGTTTCGACTAATTATCATATTGGTCCTCTTCGTCGGATTAAGTTTTTCAGTTGGTTTTTCTTATGGTATCCAACAAACACAGATAACTAATACAGTCCAATCAGTAAAGCCTGGTAATGAAATTGCTAAAGATAAAAGTATCGACATGGCCGCTTTTTGGAAAGTTTGGAATACTTTAGATGAAAAATTTGTACAAACTCATAAAAATGCTTCTTCTACAACCGACGAAGACCGAGTTTGGGGGGCAATTTCTGGGATGACTGCCGCCTTAGGTGATCCTTACACTGTTTTTATGCCACCAGAAGAAAGTCAGGATTTTAAAACTAATTTAAGTGGAAATTTTGAAGGTATTGGTATGGAAATAGATGTGAAAGACGGTGTTTTATCTGTAATTTCACCACTTAAAGGTTCACCAGCGGAAAAAGCTGGTCTTAAAACTGGAGATAAGATTATTGCAATCAACGATACTCCGTCAGCCGATTTTTCAGTTGATCGAGCGGTAAAAATGATTCGAGGTCCAAAAGATACAACTGTTAAAATTACAGTTATGCGTTCTGGTGCGTCTAAATCAATTGATTTTATAGTTACTAGAGCAGTTATAAATATCCCTTCAGTAGACACTGAGCTTAGAGATGATGTATTTATTATTGAATTACATAACTTTTACGGTGAATCACGTTCTCAATTTAATAAAGCCTTGAAAGAGTTTGTTAAAAGCAAGAAAAACAAGCTAATAATTGATTTAAGAGGTAATCCGGGTGGTTATTTGGATACAGCCGTAGATATGGCCAGCTGGTTCCTACCAACAGGAACGGTAATTGTCCGCGAAAATTTTGGCGAAAACAGCAGTACTCCAGAAAAGGTTTATCGTAGTAAGGGTTATGATATTTTTACCGATAAATTACAAATGATTATCTTGGTGGATGGTGGCTCGGCTTCTGCTTCAGAGATTTTGGCCGGGGCTTTAGTGGAAAATGGTAAGGCTAAGTTGGTGGGAACTAAGACTTTTGGTAAGGGTTCAGTTCAGGAATTAATACAAATTACTGATGATACTTCCTTAAAAGTAACGGTTGCTAAGTGGCTTACTCCGAAAGGTAAAAGTATTTCTGAAGATGGACTAACGCCAGAGTATGATGTAAAAATAACAGAGGCAGACATTAAAGCCGGACGAGACCCTCAATTAGACAAGGCTTTAGAGTTATTAAAAGATAAATAATAAAAATATGAAAGTAATACTACTGAAAGATGTTAAAAAGATAGGGAAGAAGTACGATATTAAAGAGGTGGCGGATGGCTTTGCGATCAATAAACTGATCCCTGGTAAGTTTGCTATGCCGGCGACTCAGGCTAACCTGAATTTGATTGAAAGTAAAAAGAAGGAAATAGCGGCAGAGGTAGCTAAAACGGAAGCTGAAGTAAATAAAATGCTGGAACAAGTTAAAAATATCGGTATCACTGTTAAAGGTAAAGTGAATGATAAGGGGTTATTGTTCGCTGGCTTACACGCCGCCGAGATTGTGGCGGCTGTTAAAGCTCAGACCGGAGTAGTTTTGCCGGCTGAACAAGTGCTATTGGATAAACCGATTAAAGAAGTAGGGGATCATTCTATTAAAATTAAATACGGCTCTCGTGAAGCCGTATTTAAACTGACTATTCAAAAGGAATAAGTCTTAGATAACGCTAACGATACCTTTTTTCTCGATCTTTGAGTCAAAAGACATCTTGCGTTTGGTGCCAAACTTTACTTTACCCTCCTTAACGGCAAAAATAGTATAGTCTTTACCCATCTTAACATTACGACCAGGCATAATGTTGTAGGCCTTTTGGCGTACTACAATAGAGCCAACTTGAGCTAGGGCGCCATCCGCCAACTTCACTCCAAGGTATCTAGGATTGGAATCTCTACCGTTTTTTGTTGTACCCGCCGCTTTTTTATGTGCCATTTGTGTGTTTAATAAAGATTAATAGAGCTTACTATAAGCTATTTTGGTAAAAAAAGCAATAGTCGGTCGGTTTTGGTGCCGAACTGGCCCAAGAGCGGTATTTTTAGGCCAGATTTTTAGGGGGTCTGTCAAGCAAAAAAGCCTTATTTTAGGCCATATAATCGTGTTTGACTAGGTCAAAAATACGTGGTAATTCCTTGACAAGAAAAGCTAGGTATGCTAGTATATATATAAATCAGGCGTAAGTCTGATTTTTATATTATGTTAGAACTTACATCAGCAATTGTCTTATTAGTGTCATCTTTGTATGGTCCGGCAAATATCGCCGTCGCACAAGATGTATCGGATAGCTCAAATACTGCCAGTGTAAAAGCAATTGAGAAGCCGATAACCCTAAAAGCTTACGTTCAAAATTACTTTGAAGAAACTCCAATCTTAGCTAAGATCGCTATGTGCGAATCGAGCCTTAAACAGTTTGATAAGCATGGTAATGTGATCCGTGGTAAGGTGGACGATGCCGACGTCGGTTTAATGCAAATCAACGAACGCTATCATGGAGAGATGGCCGAGAAGATGGGTCTAGATCTAGAAACTATCGAAGGTAACTTAGCTTATGCTAAATACTTATACGATAAAGAGGGTACCAGACCTTGGAATGCTTCAAAGCCTTGTTGGTCTAAGAAGTAAGATGGGGAACAATAAAGATACCCGCTAAGCCTTGATGGTCTAGCGGGTTCTTTATTATACATACCATGTCGCACAATATATCTTTTCCCTAATACTTATAATACAAAATGTAATAAAAATAAGGTAATTAAGACGACGATCAAAACTACGTCCCAGAATTCAAAGATACTCCAGAATTCGTTCATTATTAGTTATTTAAACTATCAACACTATTTAGGAATGGTTGCCAAATATAATCAACCCAAAGATGCCAAACAAATTTTACGGGTGTCGCTAAAAGTAAATCCCATATTTTGACAATAAATAGCCAGATATCTTTTAGATTAATTTCGTAGTAAGACAAGATTGCAATAGCAATAATAATTAGAATGATCGCTTTGATAAATCCCCCACTTTTTGTATGTGTCTTCATAATGGGTTAATTATACTAAAAACTTAAAGATAAGTTAATGGGTCTAGATAAGCTTTAGGGTCAGCAATTGGCATCGTATAGGTCGATTTACAGACCTTACTTTGAATACTGGAAACTTTTACACCTTGGCCAGCATAAAGACTCATGTGTAGGTGTGGACCAGTACTGTAGCCGGTGTTACCAGAATAGCCGACTACGTCACCAGCGCGGACTCTCTGCCCTGCTTTACTACTGATTAAAGATAGGTGAGCGTAGGTACTAGCAAGGCCGTTGTCGTAGCGAATAAAAACCCATTTACCAAACGAGGCACCTTTGCAGGCTACATCTGTATCACCAACGGCCTCAACCACACCAGAGCCAGCAGAACGAATTTTGGTACCAATAGAGACACCAAAGTCTAAACCATTATGGTAACCGCTAGCGTAAGCGCTTTTAGCGAAGCTGGTATAGCCAAATTTTTGAGTGATAATTACATTATCTACTGGCCAACTTAAGATACCTCTACCAGCCTTAGGAAAGCTTCTAGGATCAATAGCTAAACGTAATTGAGCTTCGTAGTTGGCTAATTCAGCGTCGAAGGCATCCATTAAGGCCTTTTTGTCTGCTAATATTTTGTTGTAATTAGCTTGGGTATTTTGAGTCTGAGCCAATAAGGTGTTTTTTTCTTTTTTGGTATTATTTAAAATCGCTTGTTGGTTACCTAAGTCTGCCTGATATTCTTCTAGGTCTCTTTTTTTATTCTCTAAAGAAATTTTAGTATCTTCCAAAGCACTTTTAGTGATCTTCAAACTAGAAACTTTCTTTCTTATCTCTTCTTGTAATTTTAGTATTGCCTCTAGATCGTTTGAGAAATCAGAAATGGTGTTGTGCCCTAGAATTAACTCGATAATGTTTTGATTATCTAATTGATTTATTCGTCTTAAGGTATTTCTAATAGCAAGTTCATCTTTTGTAATTTGTCTGGATTGATCGTTTATTTTAACTCCAGTGTTGTTGATACTGATAGAAGTAATCTCGATATTATTTCTAGTCAGTTTTATTTCTGATTCTAGTTTTTTAGCTGATAGATCTAAAGATTTTATTGTGTTTTGCAAGTTATTAGCTTGAGCATTTACCACGTCTAGTTGTTTTTGGTAACCAGCAATTTCTTTCTCTAAGGCTTCTTTGGCTCTGGTGGATTCATCAATCTTATCTTGTAGCTCACTAATTGTAGCCGCATTCGAAAACTGCCCAGCTAGAAAAAGTAAAACAATAACGATTAAACTACTGTAAAATAGTTGTCGCATTTTTAATTCTCTTTAAAGATTCTTCTTTACCAAGAACTGAAAGAAGGGTGAATGGATCCGGGCTTTTTTCCTTACCCGATAGGGAAACGCGTAATGGCCAAAGGACACTTCCCTTTCCATTAGCCTCTGCAAAAGGCATGAGTATTTCTTTAAATTTTACTTCAGTGAAGTCTGTATCAGCTATTTTTTCAATCACCTCAATTGCTTTGAGTAAATTATTTTTTGGGATCGCAAAATCAGTATCTTTTTTCCAAATCAGTATCTCTTTGTTTGGTGTTGGAGCATTGAAAAAGTAATCAAACTCCCCTACTTCAATGTAATTTTTTAATTCACCAAAAGTGTTGATGCGTTCGATAATTATAGGTAGTATTTTTTTAAGTAAATCTGAAGAGTAAGTATACTTAGATGAAAGAATAGCGGAAATTTCAGATTCTAGTCTGGCAGTCGGTAATCTTTTTAGATACTCTTTATTAAACCAAAGTAACTTTTCCTGATTAAAAATTGCACCCGATTTTTGAACCTTATTTAATTCAAATTTCTCAATTAATTCGGTTAGACTAAAAATCTCTTGATCAGTGCCCGGGTTCCAGCCTAGTAAAGCCAAGAAGTTTATAAAAGCCTCAGGTAAATAACTCGCTTTTTTGTAGTATTCAATTGAAACTAATTCACCATGCTTACGCTTGGATAGTTTCTCTCGAGTTTCGGACAGTATAAGTGGTAGATGGGCGTAATTTGGTACTGGGGCGCCAAAAGCTTCAAAAATCAAGATTTGGCGAGGGGTATTGGAAATGTGATCTTCACCACGGATTACATGAGTCACTTGTGAATCGATATCATCAATCACATTTGTGAGGTGGAAAATCGGTTCTGTTAAACTTTTAGCAATGATAAAGTCCCCTAATTCAGTGGTATCGAATTCGATATCACCACGAATTAAATCGTTAAATTTTACTCGCTTGTTTGGGTTACGAAAACGAATAACTTCGGCGCGCTGACCCTCTTCTTTAACTTCTTCTTTTGAAATATAAGCTTTATCTTGAGCAATTAAAGTTTCCAGACATTTTTTATAGACAGAAGTTCTTTCTGATTGAATAAAAGACTTTTCGTAGCTTAGACCTAGCCAGGCCATCGAGTCATAAATCATTTGTGTCCATTCTGGCTTACCGCGACTTTGGTCGGTATCTTCAATACGTAATAAAAAAGTACCGCCCATTTTTTTGGTAAAGATGTAGTTGAACAAAGCCACACGAGCGCTTCCTACATGGAAAAGTCCAGTTGGACTTGGGGCAAATCTGGTAATGATTTTATTGTTCATGACTTAAAGCAATAGTGATTATTTCTCGCGCGATTTTTTCAGCAGCGTCTGGGTGAGCAAAAGTTTTAGCTGAAGCAGACATCTTAGCGCGAAGATCAGGGTTTTGCAAAAGACGATCGATTTCTGAAATTAAAACATTTGTCTGCAGATTTGCCTCTTCAATAACTACCGCCGCTCCGGATCGGGCATAAGAGTAAGCGTTAAGGCGTTGATGATTTCCATTTGATTCGGTGATAGGGATGACAATACTTGGAATACCCCAAGAAGCAATTTCAAAGATTGTAGAGCCAGCCCTGGTTATTATTAAATCTGCTGCCCCCGCCGCCATCATTAGAGATAGGTTGTTTAGATAATCAAACACACGATAACGGCTCTTGTTTGGATTGGTACCCAAGACCACCTCCGCCGTCTTACTAACCTCCTCGACGTTGGCTTTACCAGTTTGGTGAATAATTTGGTAGCGATTTACTAATTCAGGTAAGGCGTTCAAAATTCGGTCATTTATAAGTTGAGCACCAAGAGAACCGCCAATAATTAAAATAGTTGGTAAATCTTTTTCTAATTTTAAATATTCATGGGCTCCATTTTTGTCTACTTTCAAAACCGCTTGGCGTAATGGATTGCCAGTAAAAGCAACCTTATTCTCATTAAAATATTTTGCCGCCTCTGGATAAGATACTGCAATTTTCTGAGCAAATTTACCGGCCCAGAGATTAGTTTTACCAGGCACACTGTCTGATTCGTGGATGATTACTGGTATTCGTAGTAATCGTCCTGCCATTAGTACTGGAAAACTAGCATAAGCGCCTTTACTAAAAATTACGTCTGGATAGATCCTAAAAACTTTTACTAAAGCACTGACAATACCAAAGCTTGTCTTAAAAATATCTAGAAAATTTAAAACAGAAGCATAACGACGGATTTTACCAGCACTGATAGGGATAAATTTTATATCATTTTCAATTAAAGCTTCAGCGTCATATTGACTATCTGACATAAAGTAAAGTTCAGCTGACACTAGATTGTCTGCCTTAGCAATTTTATTGATTTCTTCAGCGACAGCGATTAGTGGATAAAAGTGTCCGCCTGAACCGCCACCAGTAAGTAAAATTTTCATCTAAGTTAATCTTTTGTGATATTTGGAAATGTTTAAAATCAGACCAATCTCGGCTAAGGCAAAAAACAAAGCCGTTCCACCCTGGCTAAAGAAAATTAATGGCGAACCAGACAGTGGTATAACACCAATCATTGATGCAATATTCATAAACGATTGGATAGTGATAAGTATAACAATTCCAACTACTAAAAGTCCACCGAAATTGTCCGGAGCGTTTGTGGCTACTTTAAACCCTCTAGAGGCAAAAAATAGAAATAAGAAGATGATGATTAAACCACCGATCAGGCCAAACTCTTCAGCTGCTACTGGAAAGATAGCATCACCCACTGATTCCGGTAAGAATTTAAATTTCTGAACACTTTGTCCTAAGCCTCGACCAAATATTTCACCCGAACCAACGGCAATGAGTGATTGCTGAATTTGATAACCAGAATCTAAGGCATTGGCTGAGGGATCAAAAAAGGTGATGACTCGATCTAGTAGGTAAGGTCTTATAAAAAGTAAACTAGCAACGCAAACTAATCCAATTACACCTACTGTAAACATATGACTCCACTTTCCACCCCCGACTATATACATAGCTAGACCCACAAAGAAGATTACTAGAAATGAATCGGTGTCTGGTTGGTTTAGTAAAATAAATCCAATCAAACCAATTAAAAACATAAAAGGTAGTAAGCCGTATTTAATCGTTTTTATTTTATCTTTTACGCCAGAAATCCAAGCGGCAAAATAAATAATAAAGCCAATTTTTAAAAATTCAAGAGGTTGAAAGGAAAGACTGCCAATATAGATCCAACGTTTAGCTCCGCCATGCTCTACTCCTAATCCTGGTATAAAAACTAAACAAGTCGCGATGATTGACCCCAGAAAAATCCAGAAAGACCATTTACGCCATATTTTGTAATCAATCCGGCTAGCTACATAACAAGCAATACCGCCACCTACCAAACCAAAAAATAATTGGTTAAACATGATAGAGGCAAATTTAGCTTTATCATTGGCGTAAATACCTAGCGAAGCCGAAATAAAAACAGTGAGTCCTAAAAGGAGTAAGGCTAAAAAAGAAATTAGAAATATTTTATCTATTTTCCGAGGCATGGTTAGTTTTTATTTTGGAAAACCAAGGAGGAAAATAATGATTCCGAGGCTGGCGCAAATGAAGCCAAAAACCCAGTAGCGCATAACTACCTTAGTTGCCGGCCAGCCAAGAGCTTGGAAATGATGGTGGAGTGGTGCAACTAAGAAAACTTTTTTGCCGTTACGTAGCTTTTTAGAAAGTATTTGAATAGCGCTAGAGCCAGCTGATAAAACTAATGGAAAAGCAATTAAAGGCAAGATCACTACCTGCTTGGTAAGGAAAGCTACTACCACTAAGGTCATAGTTAAAGCCATAATACCGGTCTCTGACAAAAAGAATCGAGCCGGTGGAATATTGAACCAAAGAAAGGCTAGTAAGGCACCAACCAAGAGAAAACAAAAAGCTGAAAGATCTACTTGTTGTTGCATAAAGGCCAAGGTTCCATAAGCACCAAAAATAATACTAAAGACGCCTCCAGACAAACCGTCTAAACCGTCTATTACCCCACCAGAATATGTAGCCAACATTACCAAGACAAAGAAGACAGCAAAAAGCCAGCCAGCATCCCAAGCACCAAAGAATGGGATCAATATTTCGGTATTATCTAATTTAGAATAAAACCACCACGCGCCGATCAAAGCGATAATCACCACCATCAACAAACGCTTTTTGGAGGATAATCCGCCCGCTTTTTGATCATAGCGTTCAGTGACACTAAAATAATCATCAATTAAACCAAGTAAACCACCAACTACTAGGGTAAACAAAGGCAACCAAGTCTGATTACGACTTAGAAAATTTAGGTCCTCAATAAAAGATAAACCAACTATAGTAATAAAGGCGCTGACCCAAACTACTACCCCACCCATACGCGGAGTTTTTCGTTCTTCGTCGTTGTGAAGTTTTTGGGAAATAGTGGCGGTACCACCATCAGTAGAAGCGGCCACACTCTTTTTCTTCCACATTTTGTGTTTATAAAGGAAACCGCTGATGAATGGAGTAATTAAAATACCAATAATAAAAGCGATAACGGCTGGCAAAAATATTTTAATTATTTCCATGGGATAATTTTAGTTGGTTAATAATATGTTTGGTGTCCGCAAAATGATCCATTGAACCCAAGACTACATTCACAAGAAATATATCATTAAAAGGCTGGCTGATCAAAATAAAATTTCTTAAAGCAATGTCGGTTTGGCCAGTTTTTGCACCAGAGAGTGGAAGGGTAAAAGTTTTGTCGTTCAGAAGTTTATTGGTGTTTAGTATTTCTTTACAGATTCCATCTAGACTGCAAAAATTATAGATTTTATGGGTAGTAATTTTAAATATTTGAGGATATTGATCTTTAATAATAAACATTAACTTTGTTAGGTCACGAGCGGTTGAAGTATTTACTATTGGGTATGGTATCAATGGATCAAGACCGGTCATGTTTATGAAATTGGTATTTTCTAAACCTAGACTTTTAGCCTTATGATTCATTAGGGCTATGAATTTGTTTGTTCCAATTATGCTAGCCAACAATTGAGCTGAATCATTGTCTGAAGCTATCAACATATTGTTTAGAAGTTCTTTGGCTGTGTACACCTTACCAATTTCAACAGTTTTAAAAGTACCATCACCACCTACATAATCACCGGTAGCTAAGACGGTATTTTTTAAATCAATATTTTCTAAAACGATAATCGCAGACATTAGCTTGGTAATACTAGCAATAGGTAAAATTTGATCGGCATTCTTTTCTAGAATTGTCTTTTGTAGACCAAGCGGACCGGTAGCAACCGACAGAATAGATTTAGCGGTGGTAGTTCCAGAATCGAAATTATCAATTGTTAGTTTGGCAAAATTCTCGGCTAATTTAGCTTCATAACGAGCTTGGCGAACAGCGGCGTGTAAGGCCTCATTTCTTTTTTTATTAGAAATAGAAATTGAGCTAAGTAGCGCGCCAGTAATAGCAAATAAAACTAGACACAATAAAATAGCTAACAATTTTTCTTTTATTGTACGTCTATTCTCCATCGGTAGTTGTGCTTTGTTTATCTAACTCTGCTTTTACTGTATTGTATTCTGGTAAGTCTTCGATTTTAGAGATACCCAAAAATGACAGAAGATCAAAAGTGGCTCGATATAGAAAACGGCGTTGGTCTTTTTCGTCAGCTACTTTTTCGATCAAACCGCGAATCTGTAAATTTCGTAAAATAAAATTACTTTGTACACCGCGGATATAATCTATTTCAGCGCGCGAAACCGGGCCACGATAAGCGATGATCGCTAGAGTTTCCAAACCAGCTTTACCTAAATCTTTTATTAATTCATCCTTAGTGAGTTTTTCAATTAACGTAGAAATTTTAGATGAGGTACCAAGCATTACTTCATCATCTTTAACTATCAATTGCACACCTCGGTCTTTAATTTTTTCTTCCAAAACCGCTAGAGCGGTTTTTATCTCTTCTACACTTTTACCAAGGTTTTCTGCCAGCTTTTTTAAGGTTTGTGGCTCCCCTTTCCAAAATAATAAAGCTTCTATTTGAGCGTCTAAAGATAATTCGTTCATGTGTTTAATTATAATGAGGCACTCCGGCGCTTTGAGTTTCAATTTCAATATCCGCAAAATGATCACTCTGGCGTACATTTACAATGCCCTGCTTCACTAATTCTAACATAGCCAAGAAACTTACGATAACATTTACCTTCTCTTCTTTACCAACGTTAGCGAATTCCTTAAAAGATAGTTTAATACTACTTTGAATTCGGGTGGTAAGATTACCAATCATTTCTTCTAGGCTAATAACCTTTTTTACAACGGCCTTTGGAATATTTTCCACTTTGGGTAAAGCCTGGATTACGCTCTTGATTGCTGAGACTAAATTTTCTTTAGTCATACTAGAATCCGGCGAAAAAACTGGGACGGCTTTGCGTGGTTCAGCGGGAAAAATTATGTTCTCGCCAAACATCTTTTTTAGATGATTACTTAATTCTTTGATGCGAGCATAAACTTTTAAGCGACGCTCTAAATCATTTACATCCTGTTGTTCTTCACTTGTTAGGTTTAAAGATGGAATTAAAGAACGAGATTTAATCAACAGTAAAGTAGAAGCAATAACTAGAAAATCAGCACTTTGGGCTATTGGGAATTGCTCGTGACTTTGTAGGTGAGAGATATAATCATCGGCTACCTTAGCTAGCGAAATGTCATTAATGAATAGTTTCTTTTTCTCAATTAACGATAGTAATAAGTCCAATGGACCCTCAAAAACTTCGGTCTTAATTGTAAAAGAATTCTCGGCCACGGTTATTTTTTAGTATCTTCTTTATTTTCTGTTAGCAATTGATCGATACGATTCATATCTCTTGGGAACATTACAGCTTGGCGAATATTCGGTAGATTTAAGAACTGCATAACTATTCTTTCGGCACCAAAAGCAAAACCACCTTCCGGAGGTACTCCATATTTAAAAGCTTGCAAGAACATCGAGATAGATTTTGGATCAAGACCCCAGATTTTTACATGCTCTTCAAGTTGGTTGTAGTTGTTTATACGACGGCCACCACTTAGAAGCTCACGACCACGACAGATAAGGTCAACACCTTCGTTATATTCAGGTTCAGCTTCATTTGGGTAGACATAAAATGGTTTCTTGCGGGTCGGATAACCATAAACAAAGACAAAGTCAGAGCCAGTTTCTTTCTTTACAATTTCACAGATATCAACCTCATCTTGTGAAGAAAGATCTTTGTCGCCACGATTGTCGCGGCCGGTAGCGTCAAATATTTTCTGTAAAGCCTCTCTTAGTGACATGGTTGGAGTCTTTTCAATCATAACAGGCAATTCTACTCCTAAAGTTTTTAGCTCAGTAGAATGTTTCTTTTTAATTTGTTCAAGTATGAATCTAATAGTTTTCTCGGCCATATCTTTAACGTCTGTCCAAGAATCTATAAAACCAAACTCGGCATCCAAGGAAACGATCTCTGTAATGTGACGGGTGGTAGCACTTGGTTCAGCTCGAAAGATTTTGTTTACAGAAAAACATCTTTCAAAAGCAGTCATTACGATTTGCTTATAAAGCTGAGGTGACTGAGTTAGGTAAGCTTTCTTATCAAAATAATCAATTTTAAAGACCTCTGCTCCACCTTCAGCGGTTGCTGGTACTATCGCTGGAGCTTGGAATTCAAAGAAATTTTCGCTTTTCATGACCTCGCGGAAGCTGTCGATAACAGTTTCTTGAATTTTAAATATTGCTTGGATTTTTGGGTGACGTAGAGTTAGAGCGCGGTTATCAAGCTCAGTATTTAGGTCTAGATTAAGACCATCAGCGGTCATGTCAAATGGTAAGGTTGCCGCTTCAGCTAAAATATTTATCTTTAGTATTTCCAATTCAATATCACCATTTAGTATCCCGGCTTTTCGATTTCTTTCTGGACGTTGATTAACTTTACCAGTTACTTCTACCACAAATTCCTGGCGGAGTTTTTTACCTTGCTCCAAAGCCTCTACCTGATTAGGTAAAATTACACCCTGAACAATACCGGTCATATCACGAAAATCCAAGAAAATCATTTTACCTTGATCACGTCGGATATTCACCCAACCTTTTATCAGTACCTCCTGTCCTATCTTACTAGCTAAATCTTTGATGTATGTTCTTGGCATATTTTTAATTAATATTTAATCCTACTTTTTCTCTTACCTCCTGCATTTTTTTCTCGGCTCTTTTATTTGCAATTTTACCGCCCTTTTTCAATACTTTCTTTACATAGCGCACATTCTTGGCTAAGGCCTCTCTACGAGCCCTTAATGGCCCAATAAAGGCCTTTAGATCGGCAATTAGTAGGTCTTTAGCCTCCTTATAACCCATACCACCTTTTAGATACTTACTTCTTAAGGCCAACCTTTGTTCTTCGTTTAAAAATAGTTTGTGGATGGCATATAGATGGCTTTCATCCGGGTTCTTTGGTTCGGCAACACCCTTGGAATCAGTTGGGATGCTCATCACTGCTTTTACGATTTCTTCATCGGTTGCAAAAAGAGGGATCACATTACCGTAACTTTTACTCATTTTTCTTCCATCAGTTCCCGGTACGGTTTCTACTTCCTTTAGAATGAGTGGTTCTGGCATTTTAAATACTGGAGCATTGAATACTCGGTTGAATTTCATCACGGTATCACGAGCGTATTCCACATGCTGTTTTTGATCTTGGCCTACTGGCACCACATCGGCATCTTGCATTAAAATGTCAGCCGCCATTAGGATTGGGTAATCAAAAACACCGACATTGATTTCATTGTTTTTAGCTTCGGCATCCTTAAAAGCATGAGCGCGCATTAAATACGGCATAGTGGTAAGGCAGTTGAAAATCCAAGCTAATTCAGTTACCTGAGGTACATCGCTTTGCTTAAACAAAACGACTTTCTTCGGATCCAGGCCAATTGCCAAATAATCTAAAGCGACGTTTATAATATCTTCACTCAACTTTTTTTGGTCTTGAACCGTGGTAAGAGCGTGATAGTCCGCAATAAAGATATAGCTTTCGAACTCGTTTTGTAAGTCCAAAAATTGCTTCATCGCGCCGAAATAATTACCAATATGTACTCGGCCGGTTGGTTTTACACCCGAAAGGAGGACCTTTTTACTTGTTTTCTTAAACATTTCTCGATTATAGCACACCACTTCACTTAATAAAACTTACATTAAGCGGTGCAAGGAAAACCTATAAACTTGGGATCTCTGCAAAGAATTGTGAGCCGTGACCACGGCCAGCCGAAGTAGCCCAGATTTTACCGCTATGGCCCTCAATAATTTTCTTTACAATAAAGAGACCGTAGCCAGTGCTGTTTACATTAAATTTCAAAGATTCATCACCTCGGCCACCCTCCTTAAACAATTTAGCTTTATCAGAGTCACTTAAACCAACCCCGGTATCGTGAATTTGGAAAGAAGCAGTTTTATTCATATGAATCACGTCTACTTTTACAGTACCTTCTAGGGTGTATTTGATTGAGTTATCAATCAAATTTTTGATCACCTGAGTCATCTGCAATTTATCAATTTTTACCTTCACAGGTGTGGCTGGAACATTTACCTCATACTGCAGTTTTTTCTCGACGGCCATACTTCTAAATCCTTCGGCCAAGCCTTTTACAAATTCACCAAAATCTACCTCTTCAAAATTGTAAGTCATACGGCCATCACGCAAACTTGCCGCGCTAAGCACTTCTTGGACCATGTCTACGGCTTTATTATCGCTTTCTAGACCTTGTTGTACCAATTCTTTCATTGGTGGAGTTACTTCGCCCAAATCCCCTTCCAAAATCGTCGCAAAGACCATTTTTGATTTAGTAAAGAAACCTTTAACTTGGTGTGTGATGAACCGAATCAACAACTGTTGGTTCTGATTCGCCACACCCAATTCCTCGCGCTGAGCAATTTCCTTTTTTACGGAACGGACAAGCATTAGACCGAGCCAAGATGAGATGACTAGTGTAAAACCAGCAAGAATTAATGCTGCAGGCGATAATATATCAATATAGAAAAATTGTGACCCCACTAAAATAACAAGTGCCCACACTAATGCTTGCGGTCCTATTAACTTTATGTCAAAAGTTTTAAATTTAACTATTATATAAGATAGTAGTATTAGGAAAATTAACATCGCCCACAAACTGTAGGCTTCCAGACTATAACCAGTTAAAATTCCAAGATCGCTAAAATAGACAGATAGATAACCAGCTATAGAAAAACTAATTAAAAAGAATAACAAACCAGAAGAAGCTAGTATTACCTGGATCAAGCGACCACCTTTCGACCTTAGTACTCCATAAATCATAGTGTATATAATTAGTAAAATTGAGATAATTTCTAATACATAGATGTAATTCAAGAAGTTATTTTCTAACGCAACACATTCTGAAACTTTAAAGCCATACAGATTTAGCTCTGTTGGGGTCATTAATATCATCGGCAAGAAAATTATTCCAAGTATATATTTAAAAACAACAGAAAGATCTTTCTGTTTTATAAAAACATACAGAAAATAAAAACTGAGTACGAAGATTAAATTACTAAAAATCCCCATACTAGACCAGGTGAACATAATAACTCGACTATCTGTGCTTATCCAAGCAAATAGATCTAACATAGCCCAAACAGAAAAAGATATTGAAAGATAAAATAATACCTTACTAGCCAAATCTTTTTTATTTTTAAAGAATACAAAATAACCAAGCAAGAGAGAGACTAGTATTGGCGGTATATGTGAGTAGTACAACAGGGAGAGATTTATAGTCTCCACAACTAAATCATGACAAAGCTCTAGATTTGTAACTATACTCATATTTTTATTAAATTATCTATTTCTTTTATTAAATCAGATTCTGGATAACACCACCAGAAAATTTTATCTTCACTTTCTTTTGGAAGTAATTTTACTATAAGAGGTTTCATTCCAAAAATAGCTTCAATCTGTTTAAGAGCGGGGAATAATACGTTTTTTGTAAACTTATCTTCAGCTGGATGTTGTTTATTATCGCATATAAAATTTTCAAACAGGACTCCGTAACAAAGGAAGACTGCCAAGTAGTAGACATAGTAATCAGAAGATCTATCCCCAAAACTTCTATACCAATCAGATCCATCAAACAATTCAATACCATAACCGCTCTTGTCTAAAATTCTGTGATGAAAATCTATCAAATTTTCACCCCACAATGTTTTAATCTCTGTAAAAGGCTTACCTTCGGCCTCTTTAAAATTTAATATTTTCTTATTCACCACTTGAGAATCTTCTATATTCCCCATAGCAAAACTCATTTTACCCAAACACAGCTTATCCTCATTTATTGTAAAAAATTTATCTTTCAAATATTCCCAACTAGATGGTTTAAGATCTATTTTTTTAGCAAGTTCCAAAAAGTATATGTGCTCGTTATCCGGACTAACGATTGCTCGTGGTAATACAGCTTTTGGTTCATTAACCAAGGTAATTGGTATACGTCCTTTTAAAAAAATACTCACCTTCTCAAGAAGGAATTTGTCTTGACGCCTACTATTTAAGATTTCTCTAACTTTTTCTATGGGTGTGTAAATATCTTCGGGATTCATTTTTAATTTAAAACAGTTTTGTTTATAGATATATATCTAGATATTATATCTATATAATTGTCATTATTCAATATAGACACAGAAAAAACACCTCTATCCAATACAGGCTTCTCCATAAAAGTAACCAGACCAGCCAAAACACCGATCGCCACCAAATACAGTGTAGCATTTGAACCCTTAACTTCAGGATGTCCCATCTCTACATGGTAGCATACTTTTTTATGTTCATAATTTAACCACACACCGATAAAATCAGAACCCTCGATTCTTGAATTATCGTCATTACGTAAAACACGCACGCTTTCTTCCGATACGTTTTTTTTGCTTCTAGTTAACCACTGTAGTTTTTTTAATGATTCTGGATGGATTGCATATATAAATTTACCAGGTATTTCCATCTGATTTGACATTATAATTATTTCATCATGAGCAACAAGCATACCTAAAGGATAACTCTGTAGTTTTTTTATTGGCTGAATATACTCTCTAGTATCAACGAGTGTAAAAATTGCTGGTTTATCTAACTGTATGTATTTACCATCATCCCCACAGAAACTTGTCTTGTCCCAGATCGCTTCTGTTAAAAATTGTTTTTTAGACCAAGTAATAAATGGTAGTCTTATGTGATCTGTCGGTTTACCTGAATCATATTCTATCTCTACGAATTCGCTTGGTAGTCCCTCCTCCATGAAACCCTTTATGATTAGATGATTTATTATTCCGGGATTCATACCTAAGCCAAGTACATGGGGGCAATTATTAAATCTTTTTATAAAAGAATGACTTTTAGACAAAAAATCTTTAAGAGAATCAGCTTTTGAGTCATTTAAGGAACAATTTAAATAACTAATACCAAAATAATTACAAGCGTTTAAAATTGGCTCTGTGTCATAATCAGTTATGTCTAATAAAATTAAGGAGCCGTATTTTTCTTTTAAGCTTTTTATTAGATCGAAAATATTATTATCTGATATATTGTGTTTTAAAAAAAAATAATTTAAGATATCGTGTGACACAAAAGAAGAGTGAATAATAGATTCATTTCTATCAACCAATACAATGTTAGAGAACATGCTTCTATACTTAGCGAGTAATACTAAAAAAGCTTGTGCCACTCCACCCGAAGCGCCTAAAATAACTAAACTTATTTTCTTTGAATCTGAAATACTCATTTAATTAATAAAGAATAACATAAAATATCCAAAAAAATAAGAAGGGCTGTCTACAGGTTTACACCAGAGACAGCCCAACGTTTGTGTGACCGCTATCTTTTTAGAATAAGCTCCACACGTGAGTGACTGAAGGAAGTATTAAACTACCTGTTATTACTCCCCAAAAAGCACACGAAAACAAAGTACTTGCAGTAAAAACGAGAAGATCCCTGCGTCCAATTGGTCCAAAGCTTTCTTTACGCAAGAAGGCTGTTGCAACAAAAGAATCTTCCCAGCACGAGAGAACAATGAAAACAACTGTTTTAAAACTCATTAACCACATTGATAACTTGAACGTTGCGGTGATAAGTATGTAAAAAGGTCTTTTCCATTTGTTCACATTGTGAGACAAAATACTCATTTTTAGAGCTTTTTGTTTCATTTCATCCAAAATAGACACTCCAAGCCAATCAATCTTCATCTTTTGGTATATACAGAGAACAATGAGATTGATAATGAACGCTATTGCGGTCAGATACATAAAACCGACAAAACCGTTTTTAGCGATTACTACAGGCCAGAGAATCCAATCCACAGAGAAATTCCACAATTCATATATCACATGCCCACCGGTCACCAAGCAAGCTTGTCGTAAGTTTTTTGCAAACAAAAATACAACAACGGCAAGTACTAGAAACCAAAAGATTGTCTGAATACTCAAGAGTTACCTCACTTTCTAGAGAGTTATTTTTTAAAGAACACCCAGGACACCCTGGATTGTCTCTATTATAGCACAGGTGTTGGGTAAAAGTCAAGTATAAGAAAAAGCCCTATTTAAAGGATTTTTTAGTAGACTATTCCGCACAAACCTCCCCTTCTTCTAAACTATCTGGGTTACAATACATATAAGAGCAGGATTCTTCACCTTCTAGACAAGTAAGCTCCTCATTACAGCCAAGTTTCTCTTCGGTGGCTTCACAGATAGCAATATTAGCAGCCTTTTTACTTACTTTCTTATAGTAACTAACTTCACCAGTTTCTTCATCGGTATAAGAATAACATTTTTCGGATACTGGATCACAAGAGGATTCAGCGATTATTTGATAATCTTTTAATATAAAAATTCTGTAGAAAGTTGCGCTAACCGAGCC
>JACCDR010943923.1_pt1 | contig 81348 bp, 117 predicted proteins | sample 7446431 | NCBI WGS metagenome assembly JACCDR01 (sample SAMN15323443, study PRJNA562643) | freshwater metagenome | isolation source: river surface water | place: USA:Blue River Watershed | collected 2017-08-17
ATCCGACCCGGTAGCTCTCGGCCCATTCGACCAACTCGAGGCGCTTGAACCTGAGCATCCGGCCGATCTTGATGTGCGGGATCTTGTTTGACTGAACAGCGTCGTACAGCCAGTCGCGCTTGACGCTGAGCCAGTCGCAGACCTCTTCGGGTTTCATCCATTCGCCGGTCGCGTCGGCGACGGCCTTCACCGCGGCCTCGGCGTACACGTGCGCCGGGATGATCTGCGGATGCTCCTGCCACCATGCGAGCGCTTCGGGCTTGCCGTTGCTGTCCCTGATGGCTTGCGCGACTTCCTCGACTAGATCGGCCTTGCCGCTCACTCCCAGTCCTCTCCGTCCCAGTCCTCAGGTTCCGGGTAGGCCGCTTGAACGGCCGGCTCGAAACCAGTCCCTGATCCTCTTGGTTGGTTTGCAGTCCTTCGCGGCGTGGACCTGGGCGACGGTCTGTTCGCCGTGGTGCTTGTCGCATGGGATGTCGCCGACGGGGGCCGCGAGGCCGCACACGGCCTTCGGGCAGGGGCACTTGGCCTCGTCGGCCGGGAAGTCGCCTTCGCGGGCGAGGGAGACGTGCCACTGGCCGTTGAGGTGGGCCAGGTCGTCGGGGTCTGACTTTCGGTGCCGGGCGCCGGCCTTGTCGATCACGGTCCCCTCGCTGATCACGCTGGCGGGCAGGACGGACATGAGGGTCACAGGTCGATGTCTGGGTAGACGGCGGCCAGGTTGGCCTCGATGGCCCGGGTGATGGACGGCATGAGGGTGTGCCCGTCGCGGTCGTGGGCGACCAGGACCTTCACGACGCACAGCAGCTGGTCGGTGTTCTTGTCGATGACGTGGATGTAGTTGGAGCCGTCGCCGAACTCGGCGGGGTCTTCCACGATCCGCGTGATCGGGACCAGCTTCGCCTTGTGTCCTGTTGCTGCCGTTGCCATTGGTTCGTGCTCCCCCAGATCTCGAGCGAAAAAGGCCCCAACGACCGCCCCCAAATCGGGGGGCATGTCGCTGGGGCCTCGGCCTAACCGATCCTCAGCACGCGGCACCCTTGGTGACCGCATGTGTGCTGGTCGTAGGTATACACGACTGTCGGGACCTGGCGCCAGCAGTCGTGGTGACGTGTCAGTTGACAACTTACGTGCCACATTTTCGCCTGCGCCGCAAGCGTTTCCGCGACTACGCTCAACGGCCGAGGCCGTGGTGGGGCGTCCGGCTCCGACCTTGAGACGCAGGGGGGCTGATGCGCTACAGGGTGGCTCTGGTGCACGAGGTGGATGCGCCGCATGCGCAGTCGGCGATCGAGACGGCACTGGGCCGCTCGCAGCCGACGACGGTTCGGATCACGGAGGCTTCGCGCGGCCGGCGGCACGGGTTGCAGGACCACTACGACACGCCGCTGGCGATCCTGGACGCGGTGTGGGAGGAGTACCTGGACCGCCTGGCGCTCAGCGAGACGGACGCGGACCGGACGCTGCGCCGCTCGTCCCCGCGGATGCCGTCCCGGGATGATCTGGCGCGCGCGGGCCTGGACGACTCGACGATCTCGCTGCTGTTCGACTTCGCGATCGCGGCCTACCGGCGGGTGCTCACCTCGACCGTCTGAACGGCCTGAGCGATCCGCAGTGCGGGATCACTCCCACCGGAAGTGCTGGTAGTCGGTCTCCCCCATCGGCCGCACGAGGATCTCTCCGCCGCCGCGCCGCACCTCATCGAGTGCGTGATAGATCTGCACGGCCCGGTTCACGATGGTCGTCGGGTTGAGTTCCTCGAGCCTCTCGAGGTCCCGCAGATCGGCCAGGGTGGCGTCGTTGAACGTGATGACGATGTCTCTGGTCTCGCCCATCGCGTCAGTCTGGCGCAATCCCCCGCCAAACGGCTCGTCCCCACCGAATCGGGGCGGGGGCCGGGAATCGGTGGGGACGAAGCCTCACCGGGTGACGGGGGGAACACGTCGGCGAGATGTTCAACATCTTGTCGCCGCTCTCGTCTACGTGTCTAGTCGATCACAGAGCGCGAAACGGGTTCCGTCGGGGCTCGGGGCCGCAGCAGTAGCAGTCGTGCCAACTGTTGGCGGGGTCGCGCCGCCGCCGGACGTGCCGGCGTGCGGATGCGTTGGGCCGGTAGGTCATCGCGTCGACCTCGTCGTCGGAGGCGTGGTCGAGCAGGTCCCGGATGCTCTCCATCGGGGTGAAGACACTCGGCTCCACTTGAACCGGATCGGTCATGACGCTCAGCCTACGAATGACCACTCATCGTGTCTGCGGGCTTTTCGGCTGATGCGGCTGTTCATCCGCTGGCCGGGTGAATCCGGGCATTCGGCTTGTGTCGTTAACGGCAGATAGCGACACTCGACACCAGTCACACGCCCAAGACGTGTGGCGATACGCGCGGAGGGATCAGAACAATGGGCTGGGCACGAACGGACGATCTGGACGGTTCACCGGCCGAACTCATCACCTTCGGCCTCGAGGGCAAGGCGTACGCGATCGACCTGGGCGAGGCCAACCTGGCCAAGCTGCGCAAGGCGTTGCAGCCGTTCCTCACCGTGGCTGTGGAGTACGGCTACCTGCCCGAGCGCGAGGAGCCCGACCGCCGCACGAACGGCGTGGCCGATATCCCGGTTCCTGCCTCGATGACGCGGCGCAGTGGCCGCCGGCCGCCGCCTCGGCCGCCGCAGAGCACGAAGGCGGACACCAAGACGATCCGGTCCTGGGCGCAGGGCGAGGGGATCTCGATCAGCGACAAGGGCCGCATCCCGGCCGACGTGGTGCGCCTGTTCGAGGAAGCCCACCGGTAGTCGCCAGTAGCCACCAGTACCTGGGTACAACGAAGGCCGCCCCCCGCCGTGTCAAGAAGGGGGCGGCCTTCGCTGTGCAGCCCATCCGTGGGCACAGTGTCGTACCGCCAGCGCTCAGCAGCAGCGCGCCTCTATAGAGCCACAACGAGCGATGTTCGTCTAATCCTGCGCTAGTCCCAGAAGCGTTCGGCCTCGGCCAGGCCGGTGATGTCGGAGCGGCCGGCGGCCTGGCCGACGAGAAACGGCCACGGCGCGTAGGTGGGCACGACGTGCTGGAAGGCCCACCAGGACTGGTCGATGATGCTGCGCGCGCGGGTCCAGGTGCGCAGCAGCCCGGCGATGGCGTCCTTGCGTACGACGTAGGCGTGGGTGCGTGAGGCCTGGGTGCAGCGCACCAGGGTCGGGGTGACCCGTTGCGGCTTGCGGCGGTGTTGGCCGCCGAGCAGCAGGACCCGCCAGTCGTAGGGGACTTCGTCGGCGACGCGTTCGAGGCCTTCGGTGAAGTGCGGCACGAAGACCGCGTCGTCCTCGAGCACCATCAGGCTCTGGACGTCGTCGGTGATGGCCTCTTGCAGGGCGTGGATGTGGCTCATGGCGCAGCCGTAGGCGGGCAGGCCGCCGCGCCAGGCCGGTGGCGGGGTCAGCGCCCGGCCGTCGTAGGCCTCGACCAGCTGCGGCTCGGGGAGTGGCCAGTCGGGCGGGAACGCCTCCCAGAAGGCCTGGCGCCGGTCTTCGCGTTGCGGCAGGGAGATCAGGACGACGCGTTCGATGCCTAGTTGGATGTCTAGTGAGGACCCCACTGGCTCATCTTGTCCTCTCGACGGGGACAAGGCGCGCGGTGCTGATCTGGAATTCGGGCACCTCGTCGCATTTGATGGTGCTGGTGTTGACGCCGTTCTCCCAGCGCCGGAAGAGACAGACTTCGCCGTCGTAGAGGACACGATCTCCCGGCCGCAGTTCGTACAGCGGCTTGTATCGGCGGGCCTCGTCGATCTGGTTGGTCTCTTGCTCAGCTTTCACACTGGTCGACGGGTTCGGGATCGGGTACATCGGCTCGGGATGGTCGTGCCGGGACTGGATCGCCACCATCACCAGGGCGGCGATGGCCGCGGCGACGATGAACACCACCAGCAGCATCCCGGGCAGGCCGGAGCGCGGCTTGGCCGGGCCGGCCGGTGGCCCGTCGGCCCGGTGCCGCTGTCGTGGCCTCTCCGGCTCCCCCAGCATCCGCAGGCGCTTGATCTCCGGGTCGGCGTCGCTGGGCACGACGGGGTCGTGCTTGTCGCCGGTGGGTTTACTCCTTGCCACGGGGCCACACCGGGACGGGCTTGGTGCCCTGGCCGGTCCAGGGGGCGGCCCACCCGTCCTGGATGAGGGTGGTCGACAGGTCCCGGCCGTCGGGCAGGGTCACAGCAGCGTCGTACCGGCCGCCGTATTTGTCAGGCTTAACCGAGCGGACGGTGACCTCACTACCGACAGGCGCAAGGGCGGACAGGTTGCGCCGCGCCTCCGCGCCGCCGATCTCCGACTTCTCGCGGGCGTTGACGCCGAGCAGCCGGAAGTTCTGCTGGTGCAGCCAAACTCCGAAACCAAGATCGACGTCCAGGACGATGGTGTCGCCGTCGACCACTCGAGCAACACGAGCCTGATACTCGAACGTCACGCATCCTCCGTCTCGCCGGTGAAGACGATGCGCGTCTTACCCCCGTGGCCGTGGACGTGCTCGGCGACCTCGAGGCTTTCCCACACGACCGTGGAGGCCTTGTCGCCTTCCCAGCGGATGACGGTGGTGCCGTCGTTGAAGACGCAGCCGTAGGCGACGATGCCGGTGCCGCTGACGCCGGAGACGTCCTCGAGACGCTCGATGTAGAAGGTTCGCACGACCCCTAGTCGGCGTCGGGGTCCCCGTATTCGTCCTGCAAGTCCTGCACCGTGGTGGGCGGCGTGCTTACTCGGTACAGCCAGTACCAGGTCAGAGTGAAACCGCCGGCAACGCCCGCTGCGAAGGAACCGAGACAACCGGCGGCGACGAGGGCGGCGCTTGGTCCGTCGTGTCCCCGGCACGTTCGGATCTGGCGAGGATCAAGGGCAGATAGGCGCTCTCGCGTTCGATGGCTATGCACTCGACACCTTCCAGGATGCAGGCCTCGGCGGTGGTCCCGGAGCCGACGAACGGGTCCAGTACGACCTCGGCACCCGAGAGTCGCACGAGCCAGCGCATCAGGCCGAGCGGCTTGACCGCGACGTGGGAGACGCCGTCGACCTTGGGGCGCTCGGCCTGGGTGGCCTTCTGGTGGTAGTGGAACGAGGGGTAGAACCGGCTGGCGCCGCCGGTGTCGCCGTACAGCTGCCCGGCCTGCTGGGCGTCCTTCCACAGGCCCTTGCCGCCCCCGTAAATGGTGGCGTTCCCGCTGGGCTTGTTCCGGTAGTGGCCCCCGGCCTTGGCCTTGCCGCTGGTGAGGGTCCCGGACTGTTCGTCCACGGCAGCTGCGGCGTGCTCGTCCAGCAGGACGTTCGGTGGCCAGCGGCCGGTGTCGGTGCGGGTGGCGTGCACGTCCAGCGAGCCGGTGCCGTACTGGGCCTTGTTGGCCTTGAGCGTGCCGTGCAGCGGCCGGCGCGCCACGACGATCGGTTCGTGGGCGGGCTTGAGGACTTCGGCGTGCTTGGGGAAGCCTTCGGAGTGCAGCCAGGCAATGGAGTCGCGGATCTCGAACCCGGCGTCCTCGACGGCGCTGGCCAGGCGGTGCCAGGTGCGCGCACCTCCGAAGGAGAACAGGTGCCCGCCGGGCTTGAGGACCCGCAGGCACTGCGAAGCCCATTCGGTGCACCAGGCCTGGAATTCGGTGGCCGAGCGCCAGGCGTCCCATTTGGCGCCCATGAACTCGAGCGCGTACGGCGGGTCGGTGATGACCGCATCGACGCTCTCGGGTGCGAGGTGTTCGGCGATCACCTGTGCGGCGTCGCCTTGGTACAGCTGGAGGAGGCGGCTCACGCGCTGGCTGCCAGCGCCGCGACGGGGCGCATCTCGCAGGCGTCGGTGGTGCAGCCGGACTCCCCCATGGCGTCCAGGGCGTCCAGGTCGCCGGTGTAGATGGGCTCGAGGTCGAGCGGGAACAGGGTCTCGGCGGCCTGGTCGTGCGCCTGCGGCGTGGACTGCGTGAAGGGGGCCTGCTGGTAGCTGTGGGTACCCATCGGCAGGAAGGAGACGGTCTTGAGACTGGCCTGGTGCATGCCCAGGACGGTGGGGATGTGCTGCGCCTCGTCGGGCTTGAACGACACGGTGACCGAGACGCTGTTGTCGGACCAGTAGCGCTGGACGAAGGCGGCGAGGTTGATCTTCTCGAAGATGCTGACGTCGGCCTCGGAGCGCTTGGCCCCAGAGCGGATAGCGAAACTGACGAACACGGTGTTCGGCGTGTAGACCGAGGGCTCGACGGGGTAGCCGGCGCTGCGCAGGACGGTCACCAGCGGGTCGTCGGCGTTGAACACGATGCCGCGGTTGAAGAACGTGCCGCCGGGCGCCCAGTGCACGCCCGGAGACTCGCCGGCCAGGATGGAGACGGTGCCGGACGGCTTGACCGTGGTGGTCTTGATGGACTCCCGTACGGCGAGCCATTCGCTGTAGATCTCGTCGTAGTGCTGGACGACCTGGTAGCCGGAGTCGAGCCAGCGGCGCAGTTCGGCCATGCCGTGCTTGTCGACGAAGTTCGCCACCCCGGACACGCCGGTCCCGATCCGCCGGTTCCGGGCCATGATGGCGTTGGTGCGCTCCCAGTGGGTCGGCAGCAGGGTGACCGACTTGGCGTACATGAACGCGTACTTGAGGGTGATCTTGAAGTCCTCAAGGGATTCATGCCGGTTGAGGAACGTCTCGACCAGCGTGCAGCACTCGAAGGATTCCAAGCTCTGCTCGGCGCAGGGGTTGTAGCCGGCGACGCGGTGGTCGCGGTGATCGGCCGGGTCGGCCAGGCGACCGTGCGCGCGTGAGACGTCCAGCCAGATGATGCCGGGCTCGCCGTTGCGCTGGATGCCCTCGATGATCGGCGACAGGTCGTCCCCGACCTTCACCGAGACCGAGTTGTTCGACATCCATCCCCATTCGGCGCGGTCGGCGGCCGGGCCGGGCTCCCAGCCTTCGGCGCCGTTGTGGCCGTAGTTCTTGGCGTCGAGGAAGGCCTTGTCGGTGATCTCGCCGAGCGCGAGTTCGGCCGAGCGGCGAACGTTCCCGGACACCACGCAGACGCCGATGAGGTTGCAGATGTCGAGGATGTCGATGGTGGTCAGCAAGTCCCCGTCGCGCCCGTCGAGCAGCTTGCGCAGGCTCTCGTGCAGCCGCTGGAGGGGTTCGGGGCCGGCGGCTGTCCCGCCGAAGGTCCGGATCGGTGATCCGGCCGGGCGGATCGCGCTGTAGTCGAACAACGCTTCGGGCTGCCCGGGCTTGAGGTACGACCCGAGCAGGTACCGGACTGACTCGACCCAGCCCTCGCGGGTGTCGGGGATCGCGTAGCGCATCGGGTCGGTGCAGGCGGGATGCGCGGGCTGGTGGATCTGGAATCCGCGCTCGGCGCCCTTGGTGTCGAACCCGACTCCGATCCCGAGCATGCTGGCTTCCATCAGGAAGCAGAACGGCTCGGCCGGCTCGTTGCGGGTCATGGATTCGGTGGACACGAACGCGCAGTTTTGCAGCGCTGCGCTGTTGCGGTGCACGTTCACCAGCGGGGTGCCCATCATCCACAGGCCGCGCCCGGGCGGGAGCCATTTGAAGCTGAACATCCGCTCGTAGGCTTCCTGCGCGGTGGCGTGGGCCTTGCGGGCGTTCCACGGCAGCCGGTTGGTCAGGGCGTGATCCTTCTGGATCGACATCATGCCCTCGATGACGCGGGCGCAGACCTCCCACCAGCGTTCCTTGGACCCGTCGGGCTTGACCCGGCTGTAGGTCCTCAGGAACGTGATCTCTCCGAGGCTGTTTCCGGCGGCGTCTTGATACCCCCAGTCGACGTCGCGGGTCCGGTAGGGCTCGAGGAACTCCTCGGTCAGTTTGAACGACAGCCCGTCCTGAACCTCTGCGACCATCTCAGCTCCTCGCACGTCTTTCGGACCAGCGCTTCAACTGGAGCGCTGTGATTCCGGGTACGCCGACGACCTGCTCCAACAGGGGCAGGTAGACGCGTTTGTGTTGGTGCACAAGGTCATGGCACGCGGGCATCCCGGGCGCCGGCCCGTACATCCAGCAGACGGTGACGAGGTTGTGGGGGTCGTGTTGCCGCCGTCCGCCCATTCCTGTTCGGTCCCCTCCATAGCGAATGTGATGGAGGGCTCGGGCGTCTCCCAGGTGCCGTCCGCAGACCCGGCACATGTGCTGATCCCTCGCGTCGACCTCTAACCGAACGGCTTTCGGGATGGCCCGGGTCTCCTCCCTGGCCGATCCCTGGATGTCCGCCTCATCGGGTTGGTCGCTCATCAGTCGACCATGATCGGGCGCACCACGAGGGAGAACTCCTCGGCCCCGACCGCTTCGTCGAGGGCGGCGACCAGCAGCCAGGGCTTGCTCAGGTACATCTCCCACAGCCTGGTAGCGGCCTCCTGCGGGCTCTGCCCGTCCTGAAGCGTCTCAGTGACGGCGAACCGGACCGAGATGTCGATGTCGACGATGTTCTCGCTGCTCACAGCGTGGCCAATCTGGTCGAGACAATCGGTGGTCAGCCCGAGTGCTCGGCACTTGGGGCAGTGGATGACCTTGTCGAGTCGCTTGCCCATCCTGTTGTCCAGCAACGGATTCGCCTACCCATCCGGGTCATCCTCCTCGGGCTCGTCGGTGAGCTTGGGGAGCTTGTCCCAGTCGTCGAGAACGTCGCCGATGAGAAAGTCCGCCGCTTCCAGGACGGCACGCATCTCGTCGTCGTAGTCGAACCCGGCCGGCACGATCAGCGTGTGCACATGGACGGCGCCGGGTGTGGTCACGTCCAGTCGGGGGGTGAAGTAGCTGATCTCCATATCGCCTTCTGGTTCTATGGCGATGTTCCGGATGATCCGCTCCCCCAACAGGTTTCGCTCGTTCACGTGGATCCCTCCTGACCGGAACGGGAGGCTCCGGCCCGCTTGGCACGACGGACCAGCGACTTGCGCTCGGACTCGTCCAGCCCACCCCAGATGCCGTGCGTGCCGGGGACGGCGAGAGCTTCCGCCAGGCACGCGTCGCGCACCGGGCAGAACCCGCAGATCTCCTTGGCGCGGTCCCGAAGTGGGTCTTCCTTCGCAACCGGGAACCACGCGTCGGCGGTTAGGCGGGTGTGTCGGCAGGCGGCGTCATCCGACCATTCGTCCTGCCGCAGCGGCGATACGCGCTCGCGGATCGGAATCGCGGCTCCGGCGCCGACGGGCCGCCCCCGATACGGGGTGATGACCTTAGGCATCCCGGCCGCCGTTCTGGCCGCCGCGGCTCAAGATGGTCGAGATCTCGAACTCCCACGGCAGGGCGAAAGCGTCCAGGACCTTGACGGTATGGACGCGCTTGAGCCGGCCGGTCTTGTCGTCCACCACGTGGTCGACGCGCACGACGCGGCCCTCGCAGACCAGCTTGACGATGTCGTCGATGTGGACCGCTTCGTCGAGGACCTCGAGGTCGTTCACCGAGGTCAGCTTGAGCCGGGCGAAGTCGACCTGCTGCCCCTCGAAGGCGGGCAGGTCGGCATTGCCGAACGATGCCTCGACCTTGTCCGGGTCGAACTCCTGGTCATCGACCGAGCGCAGGTGGCTCACGCGTCGTCCTTCCTGTTCCTTTGGTCGGTCTTGGGGTCATAGGGATGTGTGCGTTTGCAGCTGGTGCAGATCCACCACAGGTGCGTGCCGGCCAGGCGGTAGGTGGCGCGGTCGTCCTTGCTGGCCAGCCGTGACTGGTCGATGCAGCAGGTCTTGGGACGCGCGTTCTCGATCAGCAGCTGCCACGGGCGCCCGCCGCGGCAGGCCGTGCAGCGCCCGTCCTGGTCCGGGGCGATGCAGGCGTCCTCGTAGCGGGTGTGGCAGTCGCGGCAGCCGTGGGCGTGCAGGCGACCGAACAGCTTCTTGCTCGCCATTCAGCTGTCCTTGGGGCCGCGCCCGGCCTGGCGCCACTCGACCAGCACGTCCCAGCGGGCCGGGCCCATGGCGCGGATCAGCCGCGAGACCCACCGGCGGCTGTCGGCGTCGGGGTGCTCGTCCTCCCAGACGATGGCCTCGCTGATCTGGTCCTCGATCGGGTGCACCACGACCGGCTCCGCGGCCACCGCGCGCGCCTCGTCCACGAACCCGATCAGCTGGATCGGCTTCTGGATCGGCAGCCGGCGCCGCGCCGCCCATGCCACGGCCAGGGCCAGGTCATCGACGGTGAAGCCGTGCTTGGTCATGGCGTGCTTGAGGATCGTGAACTGGGCCTTGCGGACGGTGAGCCGGTCGCCCTCAGGTACCCAGCCGAGGTCGTTCTCGCAGGCGTCCAGGACCTGGCTGATGTTCATCGCTCCCCCTGTCGCGCGGTTCCGAGGTTGATCAGGTCCTGGTAGAAGGCGGTACGGGCTGCGTCCCGCTCGCGCTCGCCAGCAGGCATGGAGCCAGGGATGTGCTCGGCCTCGACAAGATCGGTCAGGTCCATCTGGTCGGTGCATGTCCAGCCCTCGAGCTTCCGGTTCAGTGCTTGGTCGCCCACGGCGCCGGGTGCATCTGCTCGTCCAGGCGCTCGACGATCGCCCGGTAGCGGAAGTCGGTCAGCAGGGCGTTGTCGACCTTGTGCAGGCATGTCCTGGCATCGAACGTGCGTCCACCCAGACGCAGGATCTCCACGGCGATCACCAGCGATGGGCGCTGCTTGCCGCCCTCGGAGCGGACCAGCACCCGGCGGTCGGCGCGCACCTGCCGGTCCACCCAGTCCACGGCGGCTTCCAGGCGCCCCTCGGGGATCTCGCCGCCGTAGGGGATGTGGATGTGCGCGTGGCGGGTGCCGTCGGGCACGAAATGCGCCTCGGTGCCGACGTCCAGGACGGCGTCGAACTCGCCGCTGACCAGACGCTGCTCGTACCTGCCCAGGTGCATGCCGGCCACCACGTGCGGGTACGGCTCCCAGGCGCGCTTGATCGCCTCCACGCGGGCTGGCTCGTCATTCACGGCGTTCACCTCGGCATTCACGAAGACTCCATTCGCATCTGTTCGGGGGCGGTTTCACGGGCGCGCAGGGAGTCCCAGTCGTGACCGTCGTGGGCCAGGCGGTTGTGGTCCTTGGCGCGCGCGGCGGCCGGGGTCATGTCGTCCACCACGGCCAGGGTCAGCAGGTCCATCTGCAGCGGGAAGACGCGCCCCTTGCCGCCGTGCCGGCTCTTGAGGACCGAGAGCTTCACCGAGCCCGAGGGCCGCACGTTGTGGATGTCGTCGGGGTTGAGGGCGTCGTCGGGGCGGAACAGCGCCAGCAGGAAGTCGGCGGTCTCCTCGACGGCGCCGGAGTCTCGGGCGTCGTCGAGGTCGATCGCCTTGCCCTCTTTCGCCAGCCGGTTGACCTGGCTGGGGGTGACCAGCACGAACCGGCCGGCCTTGGCTTCGGCCTTGAGTTGCATGACGGCGTTGCTGGTCTTCTCGTACGGGGAGTTGCCGCGTGCGCCGCGCGCGTAGTAGCCGAGGTAGTCGACGAACACCAGTTCCGGCGGGGCTTCGGCCTCCAGGACGAACTCGGAGATCAGGGAGCCGATGTCGCGCTCACCGAGGCGGTTCTCGTCGCAGATGTAGATGTTCGCCAGGGCCTGTTCGACCTCGTCGGTGGTGGCGCGGGGGTAGTAGAACCAGAAGATCCGCCGGAGCCGGTCGTAGATCTCCTCGCGGGTCATCTCGAGGCTGATGAACAGGGTTCGGTGCTGGCGCATCTGGATCGCGAGGTTGCACAGGAACAACGTCTTGCCGGTGCCGGTCTTGGCCAGCACGATCACGACCTGCCCGGGCAGCAGGCCGGGGCGGATCGTCTCGTCGAACATCCGGTACCCGGTGCGCAGGCCGTCGTTCTGGGCGCGGAAGGCGCGGAACGCCTCTCCCGACTCGGCGACCGAGAAGATCCGCTTGCCTGAGGCGTTGGACAGCAGGCGCAGCACGTCGCGGGCGTCGTGCCCGGCATAGGGGTGGTCGGTCTTCCAGGTCCGGTGCCCCTCGGGTGCCTCGGCCGGCAGCAGGAACTCGGTCCAGTCGCATTTGCGCCCGTCGGTGTACGGCAGGGTCAGCACGCGCGCGCGGGTGCCGATCCGGTCTTTCAGTTGCTCGGCTGCGCGCTTGCCGGGCTCGTCGGAGTCGAGCCCGATGTAGATCCGTTTGGCGTCGGTGAGGATGTCGTCGAACTCTTCGGGGATCGCCTGGGTGCCGGGCAGGCCGATGACGGCGATACGGCGAGCGCGATTCTCCGGCGAGGCGGCCAGGGACTGGGCCAGGAGGATGGCGTCGAACTCGCCCTCGGTGATGATGACGTCTTCGGCGCCGTCGAGAGAGTCGGCGTTGTAGACCCGCGGGATCTCGCCGGGGCCGGTGAAGTATTTGCCGCCCTTGGTCTCTCCCCATGCCCGGCCACGCAGCTGCACGGTGTGTCCATGCCTGGTGATCGGGATCAGGATGTGCCGGTAGAAGAAGTCCTTGCCTTCGCGGGGGCCGTCGCGGTGCACCAGGCCGGTGGATTTCAGCTGCGTGGTGGTGACGTCCTCGGGCAGGGTGCCGACCAGTGACCAACCGCCCGCGATGAACCCGAGCTTGCGGTTCACGATCGTGTCGGGGAACAGGCCACGGTCGTGCATCAGGTACAGCAGGGCGTCGTCGTTGTGGGTGAGGATCTGCTGGCCGCGGTCGGTGGCGGCGTCCAGGATCCGCTGGCGCATGAAGACGTCGTCGCTGGTGCCGGCGCGGGGCTCGTCACCGAAGTGCTTCTGCAGCGTGTAGGGGCCGCCGGAGACGCCGCAGACCTTGCACTGGAACAAGCCTTCGCTGGTGTTCACATACAGCTTGCGCTTGCCGGAGGTGGGCGACTCGCCGCAGTCGAACCAGCACGGGTATGTCATCTCCCGCCCGCCGGCTGCGGGCTTGCCCCGCAGACCCTTGCCGGCCAGGTAGGCGACGACGTCCAGGTCCACGGGGCTCCCCTCAGATCAGCAGCATGAAGATCGACATGACGAGACAGACCAGGGCCACGGACATCAGGTGCCAGTGGTGGTCAGGCAGGTAGGTGCCACGGAATGCGTCGTGCCACGGCACTGGCCGGCGGGCGTGACGCGAGATGAGGGCCGGGGCGGGCCAGGGGGCCGGCCTGCCCCACGCGGCCGGCCCCCCGGGCACCGGGACGGTGAGGTCCCGATGCGCGCCCGCCGAGCGTGTGGGCTCCGAGGCGAGCGCAGTCAGAACGGGGGGTCGAAACTCTGGCCCCCCTCGGCCGCCTCGCCGACGTCGCTGACGAACGCCCACGACTTGGTCGGGTCATTGCGGTCCTTGCGGTACGCAATGACAATTTCGGCCTCGAGGCCGAGCAACTGATCGGTGTCGAGGCTCTCGCCCACCTCGATGGGCTTCTTGCGCAGCGCCTCGGCCCACTTGCGGAAGTAGTTGTCGCTGCGGTTCGTCAGCCGGGCGTTGCACTCGCTCTTGAGGCGGCGGCCGATGTACTGGTCGCCGTAGTTGGTGCGGGTGATCACCCACCACCAGTCGAGGGACTGTCCCTGCTTCAACTCGCCGGTCTTGCGGTCGGTCCACTCGAAGTTGCGCAACTCGATCGATTCGAGCCGGGCGGTGTGGATCGAGTCCTCCGGGAGGCGCCCTTCGGGGACGTCCTCGTTGGTGAACTGCATCGCTCTCCTACTCCGTTCAGGCGGGTGGTCAGGCGGGTGGCTGGGCCGGTTGGTGGATCGGTTTGCTGGTGCGCACCAGGACGGCGGCGTTGCGCCCGGATCGGGTGGGCCGGCGTTCGCCGTTGGGCGCGATGAGGCCGAGGTGCTTGGCCTCGGTGATGCGGGCGGAGACGGTCTGGTGGGGCAGGCCGGAGGCGATCTCGACCTCGTCGCCGGTGGCGCCCCTGGCGCCGCGCTTGCCGATCCAGATCACGATCCGTTCGCGCAGGGCCGCCTTGTTCGGCAGGGAGGCGTGCGCGGCGTTGGACTCGGCGTTCCCGCCGTGGAAACCGCGCGTGGGATCCCCTGGGTGCGGATCGCTCACCGCTTCATGGCCTGGTAGTGCTCGGCGCAGAGCTTCTTGCGGTACTTGATCCACGAGAGCTTCACGAAGTCGGGGTTCTCCCCCGCCAGGTCCTTGCCGCACTCCTCGCAGGCCGCCGACGGCTGCGCCGGGGCGGGGTCCGGGTCGGGCTTGGGCTCGGGCTTCGGCTCGGGGGCGCTCTGGGCGACGACCTGGGCGCCGAGGACCTCTTGCGCGGTCTCGATCGCCTGCTGCTCGTCCGGCTCGTCGGGCAGCACCTGGAGGTGGCTGACGTCGATCGGCGCCTTCTGCGCCGGGGCCGGCACTGGGGCGGGATCGGGCGCCGGGGCGGGAGCGGGGGCCGGGGCCTTGACCCGCTGCTGGTTGGCCACGTGGCGGGCCAGGGCGACCTGCGGGGCGTCGCTCTCCTTCCCCTGGGCCGCCGGGGCTACCGGGGCGGCCTTCGCGGGCTCGGGACCCGGACCGGTGGCAGCGGCCGGCCGGGCGGGCGCGGGGCTCGGGGCAGCGGTGGCTGTTCCCTTGGCATCAGCGGCCTCCAAGGCGGCGATCAACTCGCCCTTGATCGTGTTGCCCTTGAGTGGTGCGCCGTCGACCGTCTGGGTGATGCCCCGGTCGCGGGCGGCCTTGGCGAGGGTGATCCGGTCCATCTGTGCGTACGGGACCGGGCGCGGGGACTGGGCCGGCATCGGGACCGACGGCAGCTGCCCGGGCGGGACGACGAAACCCGAGGCCGGTTCGGCCTGTTCGGTGGGGACCTCGCCGACGACCTCACCCGAGCCCATCTCGGAGATGCGCTCCTCGATGCGGGCGAACAGGTTCTTGTAGTCGGACTCGTCGAACGAGACCTCGAGCCACTTCGGGGTGGCGTAGAGGCGGTCCTTGAGGAACGGCTTGTCCGGGGTGGGGGTGAACGTGATGCCGCGCTTCTGCACCCGCTCGCCGTTGGCGGCCTCGAAGTAGGTGCCCATCCAGCCGCACAGGTCGAAGTCGTTGAACGCGGTGTCCGCGGCTTCACCCTGAAGCTGCAACATCAGTTCATGGGTTTCGCGGCCGGTCTCGGTGTCGCTGGTGACCTTGTCCTTGTAGTGGCAGTTGACCACCACGTTCATGTCGAGGTTGAGCAGCCTCGTCATGAGCATCTGCATCTTGGAGCCGACGAACCCCCAAGCCTCCCAGCCGGTGAAGACCTGCTTGCGCTCTTTCTCCATCCACTCGTTCTTGAGCTTGCGCTGGAAGGCGTCCAGCGTGTCGATGACGACGGTGTCGAAGCGGCGCTGGCTGGCCGGCAGCTGGCATTCCTGCTTGAGCATCGCCAGCAGCGCGAGCATGTCGTCGCTGTTCTTGATCTGCACGTACGGGACTGACCGGTCCGCGACAGAGGCCAGGCCCTTCTCGCAGTCGGCGTAGATGGGCCGCGGGAAGTACGAGGCCCACCGCGTCTTGCCCACGCCGGGGCCGCCGATCATCAGGACCTTGACGCGCGCGGCACCTCCTGGCGCGTACTGCTCGAGGCCGGTGGTCTGGATCAGCAGCGGCATCAGCTCTGCTCCACCAGCGTTGCGACGTCGCGGTCGCGCCGGACCTTCACCGACACGACGTCCGGTACGGCCATCGCTGCGGCGGCGAGCACCTTCGCGACCTGCATGTCGGTCAAGTCCTCGCCGTCGATCTCGGCCTCGAGGATGAGAATGCGCACTGAAACGGTCCTCTCGCGTGGATAGGAGTGGCTAGGAGATAGGTGAGCCGTGCTTGTTGTCCGGGACGCCGACGCCGACGCAGATGTCGCCGTACTCGCAGAACTGGCACGTGTCCCCGGACAGGGAGAGCGGGAAGATGTCGGCCTTCCAGGAGGCGACGAGTTGCTCGACCGCGAGCGCGAACCGTTGGTAGTCCTTGGGTCCGCGCCATCCGGCGTCCTGGAACTTGACCTGGCGCATGTTGATCCAGGTGCCGCGTCTGGCCTTGCCGTCGAACCGTTTGAACAGCCGCTCGCCGCGCTCGGGGCCGAAGCCGTCCTCGCCGCGCCAGCCGAGCCAGAACTCGCGCCGGGTGGTGGCGTAGGCGTAGGCGGTGAACTGGAGGTTCTGCCGCAGGTAGCGGTACTCCTTGCCGGACTTGTAGTCGTCGATCCCGAGAATCAGCCGGCCGGAGTAGTGCCGGACACAGAGCCGGTCGATGGTTCCGGCCAGCACGTGGGGTTCGCCGAGGTCTTCGTCCCAGGTGCCCTCGATCGGGACCTGGAAGCTGTACTCGACGGCGAGCACTTCGTGGTCGTCCAGCCGTACGAGGGCGAAGTACGCGGCGAGCGCTTCCATGCCCTTGGTCCGCAAGTCCCCGTAGGACTGTTTGGGGAGCCAGAGGTCGACCTTCGGGCAGACGGCCTCGATGTTCATCGGGTGCCAGTAGTGGTCGAATGTTTCGATCGCGGCGCGGGCGGCGTCGGTGAAGGTGACGCCGTCGGTGTGCCGCAGGCGCTCGAAGGTTTCTAGCGCGTAGTGCATGACCGAGCCGTAGGCCAGCGCCGAGGACTGCTTCTGGGGGCGGCCGGCCTTCTGGTACATGAAGGCGGTGGGGCATCGCATCCATGCGCTCAGGTCGCTCTGGTGGACGATGGCCACAGCCGGGACTCCCTCGGAACCGTGTCTGGACAACGAAAAGGACCGACCACGTCGGTGACGTGATCGGCCCTTGCGACCCCTGGGGTCGAGTGACCGGGTCCGGCCTGGCCGGTATCCCGCGGTATTGGGTTATCTAGTGGTTGTTGCGAACGTTAGAGGTTTCGTCCGACAGTTTCGTCCGTTCGCTACGTCAGGTCGTTGTAGCCCTCGGAGCGGAAGCCGGCTTCGGCGATCCCTCGCTTCTTCCACGCGCACGGGGCCTGGATGACGACGGCGCCACCGCGTGCGGCTTCGGCCGAGTCGAGCAGCAGCGCCACACTGGCCAGCGAGTCCTCTCGCATGGTGGCCAGGAGTTTGGCGAAGCGCTCGGCCAGGCCGTCGATGGACATGGTGGATCAACCCCTTGGTATGGAGTGGTGGTTGGTGCCGCGGAATGGTGCGCTGCGGCTACGGGAAGTGACCGTATGTCGGTGTCGTTCTGCGACACAACCCCCGCCCGGGCGCGGCACGAGCGCCGCACGGCGCATATCGGGCGCCGTCTCGGTGTTTGCGCTGGCCAGCAACAGATCTGGCAACCAAGTTGGTCGCCAGTGGGCTATCCGGGCGCACGATTCGGGCATCATCCAAACGGAGTGTCGCCAGGTGGGGTCAGGTAGGGCTAACAGTCACGATCTGTGAGTTCCTCGCCGCGCATTTCCGCGGCCCGCGCGTTGTCGACGTCGGTGGCCGCGGACTCCACGAGCGCCGCCAGGGACAGGAACACCAAGTACGGCACCGATTCGCGGATCGACTCGACCAGGACGGCCGGCGGGATCTGCACGGCCCAGAACGCCAATCGCATGCTGTGGAACCAGCGTCGGCGTGACCAGTGCATCCGCATCCGCTCCCGCGCTGCGCAAAAAGCGCGACGCCCCGGGGCATCGGGCGGAAGTCCGGGGCGTCGCATGACCCGCTGAGGTCGCGGTCAGTCTTGCACAGGGCCCGGTCGCTCGCTGGGGCCACCGACACCCTGGGGGACAGTGGTGGCCACGACACCACCTTCGCCGGTGATGTTCGTGGGCTTGAGGAGGCCGAAGTGGAAGCCGACGCTCATCAGGAACTGAAGCGTCGTGGCGATCAGGAAGGGCCGCCATTCCAGCAGGCCGTCGTCGTCGAAGACGCCCTGCAGCGCGGTCGAGATGACCGTGAGCGCGATCAGGACCAACGTCTTGACCGCGCCGCTGGCGAACCGCGCGGTCACGAGCGCGGTCACAACCGGCAGCACCGCGGCCAGCAGCAGGTTCAGCAGGTCGAGCGGAAGAATCACCATGGCTGGTATGTCGGTGATCTGGCCTAACTAGCCCACCAGCCGGAGCATTTCCCGGGTCGCACTTTCAGGGCGTTGCTGTCGGCGCCGATGGCGGCACGGGGGTAGAAGCCGACGGCGCGCTGCGCGAGCCAGTACAACTGGAGGCGCTTCTTCTCCCCGCCGGGGGCGTCTTCGTAGTCACCGAGGATCTCGACAGCGGACCAGTAGCGCTCGCCCATGTCGTACAGCTGGATACCGAACGCCCATCGGGACAGGGCCTTGACGGTGTTGCCGGCGTTGTGCGCGTACAGCGGGTTCGCCTTGAGGGTGATGGTCTTGGGCCCGAACAGCGGCCGGGTGATGGCGTCGGTGCCGCCCGGGTACTTGTCGAGCACCTTGATCTGCGCGTTCTGCAAGGCGTAGGTGTAGTTGGGCAGCTTGGAGCCGTTGACGTACTCGCCGAACCCGAACGGGGCGAAGATCGTCTGGAATCCGTCGGTGGAGCCGATGGTGGTCTTGGCCGTGGCCTCGAACAGCATCTTGTTGTCGTTGATGTAGACGCCCCAGCCGCCGGGGGTGATGCCGGTGACCTGGAAGTTGGGGCTCGAGTTCGAGAAGACGGGCCCGAACTTGCCGCCCTTGTTGGTCGGTTTGGATGCGACGTCGGCGTTGGGCCGGTTCCACAGGTAGTTGACGGTCCAGACCGCCTGCGGCAGGAACTTGCCGGGCACGTGTGCTCCTAGGTGATCGACACGTACGTGTTCTCGCCCGAGGTGAGCGTCGCGTACTCGGTGGGGGTGCCGACCATCGGGATCACCCAGTAGCCGCTCTCGTTGCTCCACCCGTTGGCGGCGATGGTGATCTGGAAGCCGCGCGCGGAGTCGGCGCTGAGCACGGTGACGGTGTGCGGGGCTCCGAAGAACGCGGCGATCGCGTCGTCGCGGTTGATCCCGTCGGCGTCGGGCTTGGAGATCAGGAAGTAGGCGCCGGCCCGTGCGATGCAGCCGGTGCCGGGGGTGACGTTGGAGTTGGTGGTGGGGTTCCACGTGTAGCGCCACCCGGTGGGGGTGCCGCCTCCGCCGCCGGGGTCTTCCTCGTCCTCGACGGTGATGACGGTCCAGGTGTAGTCGCCCTTGTCGAAGTACAGGTCCCCGTCCACGGCGTCGGGCGGGTTCTCGGTCAGCGGGCCGTCGCCGGTGTAGACGGCCACACCGCGCGCCGTGCCGGTCCCGGGCGGGCCGGACGGGCCCGTGGCCCCGGTCGGCCCGGTGGGCCCGGTAGGGCCGGTGGCGCCGCCTCCGGAGCCGCCGCCGTAGATGTTGCCGAGCAGCTGGCTCATCAGGCTCCGTCCAGTTCGTACAGGTCGCCGGTGTCGAGGTCGAGGTACAGGTCGCCGGCCAGGGCGGCGTCGGGCTCGGGGCTGGGGGCGCCGTGGCCGGTGAAGAACCCGGCGCCGCGGACCAGGCCGCCGCTGATCGGGGTCCAGACCGGGGTGTAGCCGGGCAGGCCCTTGGTGCCGCCGGTGCGGATGTAGAAGATCGCCGCCGTGCCCTGGCCGACCAGGACGGGGTACCCGTTGGGGTAGTCGTCGGGGTCCGGGAGGGTGTCGGCGGTCTCGAAGCTGAACGGCAGCTGGTCCAGTTCGGTGGACTTGATCTTCGGGGAGCCGACGAGGGTCGCGTCTCCGTCGTCGATCCACGACACGACCCGGGGGCTGGACTCGTCCAGGTCGTTGGTGTGCTCCACCACCTCGTGGACCAGGGACATGCTGCTGTAGGCGCCCGAGACGTCGGTGCGGTAGATCCGCCAGCCGGCGGTCTGCTGGACCTCGTCCGCGTCGTTGCCGGTGAGGGTGATCTGGACGCCGTAGTTGCTGATGCCCTCGTTCACCAGTGGCGGGACGTTCTCCGGGTCGCCGTACTCGCCCGAGGGGACACTGCCGTCGTCCAGGTAGGTCTCCTGGTCGGTCTTGTCGATCCTGGTCCAGCTGGCGTCGGTCTCCTTCATCCGCCAGATCTGGTACTGCTCGGCGTCGCCATACTCCGGCAGCGTGAGCAGCACCGCGTCGTCGCCGGCTACGACGGTGGCCGCGACCGGTTCGGACTGGATCGACTCCTCGACGCCCCGGATGCCGGTGATCGCGTAGTAATACTCGCCTTCACCCAGGGTGCCGCCGGTGGTGGACTCGATAGTCGGCGGGTCGGGCTCCTCGAGGATGTCGGGGGTGTCGATCGACACCTCGGGCCCGTGCACCGATTCCAGGCCGTCCTTGTTCACGAAGGACAGCACGTAGTAGTACGTCTCCCCCGCAGGCAGGGAGCCGCCCTCGACCAGCAGCAGGTCCGGCTCCTGGTCAGGGATCGGCAGCTTCGTCGGGACCCGGTGGTCGTGGGTCTCCAGGGCGGACAGGAGGCGGTCGATGGCGAGGCGGTCCTCGCTGGTGTACTTGCCGCCGTCCTCGTCCAGGTTGCCCGGGGTCGCGCCGCCGAAGTAGTTCAGCCCGAACCGGGGTGTTGTCGCTGCCACGTCGTCCTCTCGTCTGCGCAGTGGCTACTTATCGACCTTGCTACCGATCGACCTTGCGCGGCTTGACGTTCTCGATGCCGTCGGCCGGCAGGTCCTTGACCGCGATCCCCATGAAGGTCAGGTAGTGCACGACCTGGCAGTCCTGGGGCGGCAGTAGCAGGTCACTGCCGGGGGTGATGGGGTCCATATCGACCCGCAGCCACACGTAGGCGCCGGTGTAGAGGCCGTTCTTGTCCCGCACCCAGGCCCGCACCCCTCCCGAGCCGCGCGGGTCGTGCCAGAGCTTGGCGTGCGGGTTGGACCGCACCCCCGAGCCGGTGGCGAACTGGGGTTCGGTACGGAACCGGACCGGGAAGTCCAGCGGCTGGGCGAAGCGGACCTGCCCGGTGCCGGTGGACAGGTAGGTCATCTCGGCCACCGCGTGCCGGTTCCGGTTGTTCATCCGGGTGTTGTTGCGGGCGATGTCGTTGGCCTGGCCGACCGCGGCGTCACGGTTGGCGATCAGGACGATCGCCGCGGCGAACGCCTTGTCCAGGTCGCTCATGGTCATCTGCGCGGTCCCCCTACACGTCGATGGTGTACTCGGGGCCGGGGTCGTCGATCACGATCGTCCCGGGCCGGCGCAGGTTGGAGCGCAGGTCGGCGAGGAACTTGTCGGCGTTGCGTCCGTAGATGGGCCGCCGGATCATGCCGCGCCCGGGGCCGGTCAGCTGCTCGGGGTGGAACAGCCATTTGGACTTGGGGTCGAACCCGAGCCAGAACGTCTCGAGGTCGTACGTCCACTGGCCCGAGCCGACATCCATCTGGGAGGAGATGCCGGACACGTAGTGCAGGTAGCCCTCGGCGGTGACGCGCTCGTTGACGCGGCACTGGTCATCGATCTGGATGGCCGGGTTGGCCGGGATCCGGATCCTGTCCTTGCGGTAGTCGAACACCTGCCGCAGGGAGATCATGTCGGCCATGCCCTCGGCCAGTTCCAAGGCGTCCTTGACCTGCTTGATCGTGGACTTGCCGTCCTTGTCGGTCTCGGGCGCGAAGCCGGCGTCGGTCCAGATCAGGAACCTCATCAGACCGGTGGGGTTCGGGTTCCATCCGGGCGCGTAGGCGCCGAGCTTGCCGGCCCAGTCGCCCACGTAGTTGGCCTCGCGCACGTTCTTGCCGTCCAGGCTCGAGGACAGCTGCATGATGACGCGGCGCTCGTCGATCGGGTGCACGTAGCCGGTGCGGCCGGGCTTGGTCGCCAAGCTGGTGATCCAGTTGCCGCGGTCGGTGATGTTCGGCAGCCGCCACTGGATGCCGCCGGTCTCGTCGATCGTGAACAGGAACCCGAGGGTGTCGCGGATGAACACGATGCAGTCGAGCATCGTCTTCTTGTCGAAGTTGTCGACCGAGAGCATGTTCGGCCCGGTGGTCCCGGACTGCTGGAAGTCGCCCCACACCCGGCCCTTGACGCCCTTGCCCAGCACGGCCTCGTCGGGCTTTTCGGGGGCCAGGGTCCGGTAGGTGCCGGTGGCGTCGGAGACGCGGGCCTTACCGGTGGTCGGCCAGAAGAACCCGGACCACGCACAGAACAGCTTCACCAGGTCGGTGTAGTCGTTGTAGCGGTTGTTGTTGGAGCCGGCCGGGCCGGGTTTGAGCTTGAACTTCTCGTTCTTGGTGGTGGCGCCGATGACCTCGAGATCTCGGATGCCGGCCCGGTACTTGTACGTCCACGGGCCGGGGAAGTATTGGAGGTTCCCGAGCGTCACCCGGATCATGTAGACGTTCTTGTACGTCTTCGGCAGCTTGATCGTGACCCAGTCCTCGGACGTGATCCGCTGCTGCTTCACGTACGGGATGTTGGCGTCGTTGAGGCCGATCTGGTCGCGGTGGTAGTCGATGACCTCGGTGCCCTGCCACTTGTCCTTGACCCGGACCGAGACGTAGCAGTTGTAGCCCTTTTTCTTGGTCCGGATCTTGATCTCCGAGACCGACTGGTTCGAGATCAAGGTCTCGACCCATTCGTAGGCGAACCGCCGGCTGGGTGAGACGTTCCCGACCGAGAGCCAGTACGTGTTCGGGTCGCCGTCGAACGCGTGTTCCTTCTTGTGCCCGGCCAGCGGCTTGTCCTGGTTCCACGGCAGGTTCGAGGTGACGATGATGCCGGTCTTGAGCTTGCCGCTGACGTTCTTGGTCCGGTCGAACGTCTCATCGAAGCTGGACCAGCCGTTGGGCAGGAAGTCCGGGGGGACGATCCCGCGCCAGTAATACTGCTGCTGAAGGATCCGGCCGATGTCCGAGCAGGAGATGGTCATCTGGCCGTCGTGGGTCATCTCGACCCGGTCGATGATCCACAGGCCGGTCTGGACCAGGAACGGGTCCAGTTCCGGGGGCTTGGTGGGGTCCGAGCCGTACCCCTCGTAGGTGCGGATCAGGTTGTCCGGCATCAGCATGCCGAACCACTCGTTGCGCTGCTGCTGCCAGCGGGAGGAGAACAGCGACCCGCCGCGGGTGGGGGTGTACCAGCCGGGCTGGTCCAGGGCACCGCCCTGTGCGGCCTCCCCGATCTCGAGCGGGCGGGTGTTGGCCAGGGTGATGGTGCACTGCGCGACCTCGGCGTCGATCGAGCGCGACCAGGAGACGCCGGTGATGTTCGGCAGTTCCAGCGGCTTGCCGAGGTTGGAGAACAGGAAGTCCTGGTAGGAGGTGTTGACCTTGTGCCCCTTGGAGGGGTCGAGGATCCCGCCGTCGCCGCCGTTGCCGTAGTGGCCTCCGGCGTTGTTCCAGTAGTTGATGTCGGCGACGTCTTTGAGTTGGGAGTCCTGGTTGTTCGGGTAGCCGCCGGCCGCGGGGGTGCCGCCGTTGGCGAACTTGCGCACCGGTAGCCCGCCCTTGGTGCCGCCCTTGCCGTCCTTGCCGTTGCTGCTGGAGGGCGGCGGCTTGTACGACCAGGTCGACATGAGCGTGTAGTGGCGGCGCTTCATCGTGGGGTGCTGCACGGTGGCGCGCGCGACCGGGCGGCGGTCGCCGATGAAGTCTCCGGTGAGCCATGCGGTCTGCATCGAGGCGGGGACCTCGCGCATCAGAACACCCCCGGCCCGAGGTCGGTGGCGGTGGGCTCGGAGACCGCCAGGATGAGGCCGGTGACGGTGTATTCGTGGCTGTAGTAGATGTTCACCCTGCGCTTGGGCACCAGGTCGATGGTCTTGAGCACGGTGGAGATGTTGCGGCCGTAGTGGTCGGTGATGACCAGCCGGCGCCGCTTGTAGACCCAGCGGCGTAGCTCGTCGAACAGCACCTTTTCCAGGACCGGGCCGGAGAACGACCACTCCTTGGCGGTCTTGGGTCCTTCCCAGAGCAGGATCTTGTTCCCGGCCGTGGTGGGCTGGGCGACGATCGGCCGGTCCAGGTAGATCGAGGTCATCTCGCGGGGGTTGCGGATGAACGTCCACTTGTTGGTGGCCGGGTCGGTGTCGTACGGGTCCTTGATGACCCAGCGCCTGACGCTCACGGAACCCTCCTGTTCGTGGTGGCGACGGCCCCGACGCCGAACATGTCCTTGACGATCGCGATGACCTGCTGCAACGGGATGCCGTTCAGGGTGAGGTTGCGGGTGGAGTTGTCGTTGACCACGTTGCCTTCGGTGGAGAACGGGTTGTTGGCGGACATGAAGCCGCCGAAGGTGCCGGCCTTGACCGCGCGCCGCACCTCGTACGGGGTGGGCAGCTTGATGTCACCGATGTTGAACATCTGGTTGGCCGACTCGCCCGCGCTCTTGGCCAGCAGCAGCAGCTGGTCGCGGAACTTGATCGCCTGGTCGTAGCCCTGGCTGAGCGGGTCCATCAGGGCGATCTCGGCGTTCACCTGGTCGATCTTGTTGCGCAGGGCCTGCATGTAGGCGTTGTGCGAGATGCGCCCGATCTGCTCGGCGCGCTGCAACGCGTCCAGCCATTCGGAGTTGATCGTGCCCTGGGTGTCGAGTTCGTTCTGCGTCACGTCCACCTGTGCGGAGTCGATCATGTCCTGCGGGGCGCCGATCGACTGGAGGTACGCGAGCTTCTTGCGGGCCAGCGCCAGCTGGTTCTGCGCGGTCTGGATCGGGTTCGACAGGTCGATCGTCAGCTTGGCCGCGGTGGAGGCGGCCTCGAGCAGCGTGATCGTCTCCGCGCGCTCGAGGCGGGCGACCTCGGCACGCTGGTCGTTGTACTCCTTGGACTGCTTGCCCAGGGCGCGCTTCTTGTTGTAGAGCAGGCGCAGCCGGTCCCGGGCGTCGTTCGTGGCGCGGATCGCGGTGTCCACGGCCGACTCGGGGAAGGCGTCGATGTTGCGGAACGAGATGGCCTGCTCCATGCGGGCCTGAAGGTTCTGGAAGTTCGCGTTGCCCAGGGCGATGATCGCGTCGCCGTAGGCCTGGCTGTCGTAGATCGACGGGTCCTTCTCGGCCTTGCGGCGCAACTCATCGACCGCTTTCTGCGCCGCGCGCACGTCCTCGCGCGCGGCGCCGAGCGAGTCGCGCGCATCGACCCGCGAGCGCCGGATCGACAGGGCGTCGGCGACCTCCTGGGCGCGCAGGGCGATCTCGTTCTGTGCCTTTTCGATCGCCAGCGCGGTCTGCTTCTCGGGCGAGATCCCGGGCTTGGCCAGTTCGGAGTCGATCTCGGCGCCCAGGTCCCGCAGCCGCTGCGAGGCGGACTCGCTCGGCAGCGAGGCCTGCAGCAGGCTGAACTGGCTGCGCATGTTCTCCACCGATGCGTCCTGCATGGCGACGAACCGCTGCTTGTCCTCGAGTGTCGCCTGCTTCAGGCCCGGCAGCAGCGACTTGGCGTCCTTGTACTGCTGGCTGCTGACCGGCGCCTTGAGGCCGCGCTCGATCTCCTCGCGGGCGACCTCGAGGTTGCCGTGCAGGAAGTCGTACGCTTCCTTGGCGGCGGTGTACGAGGACGACGCGACCCGGCCGCTGTTGTCGCGGTTGGCGAAGGCGACCTCGGTGGCGCGCGCCTGGCCGTAGGAGTCGGTGATGGCGGAGACCTGGCGGAAGAAGTCGGGCAGGTTGGAGACGAACTCGGCCCGGTTCTTCTTGATCAACTCCCGGACCTGGGTGGCCGCGTAGGTCGCCTGCTCCTTGGTGTCCTGCGCGTCCAGGCCGGAGCCGGTGAGGATCTTCTCGTACTCCTCGACCAGGTACTTGAAGTCGAGCGCCTTGAGGATGTCCCTGCCGTCGTTCAGGAAGTCGTCGGTGACCTTGGTGACATCGGCCTGGACCTTGTTGGTGTCGATGCCGGCGTACTGGTCCTTGAGGGATTTCAGCGCAGCGTCGCCGGCCGAGTTGACCGAGTCGCGCCGGCCGTAGGTCTTGGTCTGGTTGATCAGGTCATCGACGCTGGCGCTGGGGATGGTGACCCGGGTGGCGGCGCCCTTGCCCGCCGCGACCGCTTCCTGACGCCCGGCCAGATCCTTGATCACCAGGGCGCCGACGTCCTGGCCGACGATCTTGCGGGTGGCCTCGGACAGGCCGGTCGAGCCCAGCTGCGCGGCGGCGGCCATCTCCTTGAACTTCTCGGTGATGGCGTCGCCGACGTCGACCACGGTGTAGCCGGCGTCCTGCATGGCTTGGATCGAGGCGGCCATCGCATCAGGGCTGGACAGGTCGATCAGGGCGGAGGTGTCGCCGAGGTTGAGCGCGTCTTTCTTGATCTTCTCGATGTAGTTGGCGGCCCGGCGGTAGGCCTCGGAGACGTCGGCCGCGCGCTCCTGCGCTCCCTCGATCTCGTCTTGGCTGAGCTTGCTGGTGATCTTGCCGAGGAAGCCCTTGCTGGCGTCGTCCAGGGCCTGGGAGGCGGCGTCGAGGTTCGCGGCGGCGTCTCGGAACGTCGCGGGGTCGGCGAGCTTGTTGTAGTCCTCGATCGTTCCGGCGGTGGCCCGGCCCAAGGCGTTGATCTGTTCCTGGATCTCCTCGGACTTGTCCTTGGCTGCGGTGCCGAAGCTGGCGCCGATGGCCAGCAGGCCGATCGGTCCCAGGAATCCGGCAAGGCCGCGGGTCAGGGCTCCGAGGTTGCGCACGGCCGAGCCGTTGCCGAGCGCCTTGTACAGGTCCTTGACCGAGGTCGCTGCGCCGATGGCGCCCTTGTTGACCGCGTCGGTGACGGACAGGTCGCTGAGCTTGACCTTGTCCCGCTTGCGCCGGCCCTTGCCCTTGCCCTTGTCCTTGCCGTCCCCTCCCCCGCCGTCCCCGTCGGCGTCGATGTCCGGAAGGTCGGTGCCGCCCTTTTTCTTCTTCTTCTTCTTCTTGTCCTTGCCGCCGTCCCCGCCGCCGTCGATGTCCAGGGTGCCGTCGGCGTCTTCGCCGCCGCGGCCTCGGCCACCGCCGCGGAATTTCTGGATCAGCTTGACCGTCGCCAGGATGGTGACCAGCTGGGCGATGAGGCGGCCGATGCCTTCCTGGTGGCCGAAGATCTCGAAGTTGGCCAGGTCGTTGAGCCGGTTGAACTGCTCGGCCATGGTGCGCAGGCCGCTGATGGCCGGCAGGATCCCGAACTTGATCAGGGCCAGGAACGGGTCGAGGATGCCGGAGTTCGCCACGGCCGAGAGGAAGTTGCGCAGGTTGCCCAGGATCTGGGTGATCGTGGCGGCGATGTCTTCCAGGCGGTCGCGGAACTCCTTGGAGCCTTTGCCGAGGAAGCCGCTTTCGGCCGAGGAGTTGACGTCGTCGAACAGTCCCTTGACGTTTTCCAGGGCGATCGTCAACTCGCGTGAGCTTGTGGTGCCGCCCAGGGCGTTGACCAGGACCGCTTTCTGTCGCTCGGACAGGTCCTCGAAGATCGCGGACAGCTGGTAGACCTGGTTCCGGATCGGCCCGCTGATGTCGATCTTCTTGTCCGGGCTGAGGGTCTGGTTGAGCGCGATCAGGGCGCTCTTGCCCGCGCTACCACCGATGATCGAGATCACCCGCGACAGGCGGGTGGCGACCAGCTGGCCGCTCTGGTCGGTCTGGCCGATCACCTTGCCCAGCAGGACCGAGGTCTCCTCAAGAGAGAAGCCGACCTCGGAGAACGTGGTTCCGACGTTGGCCAGACCCTGGCCGATCTGCTTCTCGTCACCTCCGGCTGCCTGCTTGGCCCCGGCCAGGGCGTCGGTGACCCGGCTGAACGAGGCGATCGGCACGTCGTAGGCCAGCGCGATCGCGCGCAGGTTGCCCTGCGCGTCCTCGTAGGTGGTCTTCGTGATGACCGCGATCTTGGATGCCTCGGAGGCGAACGTGGAGCCCAGGTGTCGGATGGACTCCTCGGTTGCCTGCCCGTTCTTCTCCATGTCCTCGCCGAAGGCGCGGATCGCGCTACCGGCCGCGTCCATGGCGTCGCCGACGTTGACCCCGGCGGTGCTGGCGCTGTCGGCCAGGCGGTTGATGAACTCGACACTGGCGTCGTTCTGCCCCAGGCCGTTGAGGGCGATGTTGAGTTCGGTGACGCTGTCCTCGAAGTTGCCGATCTCCTGGATCGCCTGCAACGCGGCGCCCTGAAGCTCGTACATCAGGTTGCCCAGCAGGGAGTATTTGGCGGTGATACCGCCGGAGCGGGCCAGGCCTTCCAGCTGCCCGCTCAAGCCCTGGGTGCGGTCGTCGTGGTCGAACAGGCCGCCCTGGAAGAACCCGGCCTTGAAGTTCTCGAAAATGCCCTCGGCCTCGCGGGGCTTACCGACCGGGTTCTGGCCCTCCTCCAGACGCTTGAGCGCGTTCTCGGCCGGGTTGAGGTCCTGCGCCTTGGCGTAGCCGGCCAGTTCCTCGAAGTCGTCGTTGACGAACCGGTAGAGCCGCTCGATGTTGCCGTTGATGACCTCGGCAACCTTGTTCTTGGCGTACGGGAAGAGGGTGCCGCCCTCGGTCCCGTCCGCCTCCAACGCCCGGTCGCGCAGGACGCCGTTGTCGTCCAGCAACCGGCCGCGGTTGGCGCGCCGCTCACGGGCCGCGTCGACCTCCGGCTGGAGCCGGTCGATCATGTTCTGCAAGGTCTGCCCGACCACGGCCTGCATGCCGGTGGAGACCTGGCGGTAGATCGACTGGATGTTGCCGTCGGGGTCGAGTTCGGCGACGACCGACCGGTTCTTGTTGACGTCATAGACCGAGTCCGGCGAGTCCTGACGCAGCTGCCGCAGCCGCTCGGAGGTCTCGGTCGGGGTGCCGCTGATCGCGGCACGCAACCGCTGCTCGAAGTCCTCGGTCGTCTCGTTGATCCGGTCGAAGTTGTTGGTGAAGATCCGGATCTGACCGTTGAGTTCACGGCGGGTGTCGACGATGTCGCCGGAGTCGGCCTGGAAGACGCCGGTCTCGAACCGGCCATCGGGCGTGGTCAGCGAGGTGCGGGTCTGCTGCCGGGCGGTGTTGCGACGCTCGCGCTCGCGCTCAATGTCCTCGATGGCATTGATGGCCTCATCGTTGGTGAGGTCGAAGGGGCCGGGCTGACGCTGTGAGCGGGTAGCCGGGTGCCGGTCGATCGCGGCCCGGCGCAGCCGGCGCCGCTCGCCCGGGGTGAGGCCGTCGTCGGGCTCGTCGTCGTGCCCACCTCCTCCACCACCACCGCCCCCGCCGGGCGGAGTGAGGCCACCGGCGCCGCGGCCGGGCGGCAGCTTGCCGCCACCGCCGGCTCCGTCGGCGCCGGTCAGCCGGGCAAGTGTCTCGGCGGCGTCGTCGAACAGCCGCGCGGCGTGGTCGATGTCGTCGGCGGCATCGGCGAACTTGTTGCTCGTGTCGGCGGCGGGGGTGCCGCCGTCCTCGGGCAGGTCGCCCGCAGTCGGGCGCTGCAGCGTGACCGGCGTGCGCAGGTCGCCGGTGAGGGCACCGATCCTGGCCTCGTCGATGTCCACGACCTGTGCGGCGCGGATCGAGTCGCGGTTGGCGGCGGCGACATCCTCGAACCCGGGCCGGGAGATGGCCCGCTCGGCGCGGTTGACCTCCTCCGCCCGGTTCGAGGCGACCTGCTCGGCGCTGGCCAGACGCTGGCGGGCCTCCTCGTTGATCGCGTTGTTGAGCTTCGCCCGGGCCTGGTTCTCGATCTCGTCGATCTGACGCTGAAGCTGGAGGCGCTCCTCGTGGCGCTGCTCGAAGGCCTCGGCATCGTCCTGGGTCAGCTGGGGGCGGAACGTGCCGTCCTTGTACTCATCGCCGACGCGCCGCTCGAAGGTGCCGCGGATCTCTTCGTGCAGGGCGTCCAGGATCTCCTGGCGTGCCTGCCGGCCGGTGCCGGGCTCGCGCCGCTCGGCCTCAGCGTGGGCGCCTTGCAGGAGGTCCTTGAGTGAGGACCCGGAGGTCTCGAGCGGGAAGCGGTAGTCCTCATCGACCAGGCGCCGGTCGACGCCGAGCGCCCGAAGGAAACCCCGGAAGGGCTGGGCGTTGCGCTCCAGGGACTTGCCGGACTTGTTGGGGGTCTGGCGTGCGTAGCGCTCGGTGAAGTCCGCCAGCAGGGCCTGGGCGGGCTTACTGAGGGTCTGGATCGCCTCGAGGGGATGCAGGCCGCTGGCGGCCGGCTGTAGCTGGTTCAGGCGTCCGCGCAGGGACAGGGCGCGCTTGCCGGCCTCGATGAACTCGTCATGGGCATCAGCCAGGGCGCCGCGCTGGCGGCGCTGCTGGTTGGTCGCCTGGTCCTGCTCGCGGGTGGACTCGCGGATCGAGGAGACGTAGTCGCGTACCGCGTCGATGATCTCGTCGTTGGGCTTGTTCAGGACGCGGCCCTGGCCGGCGACGTCCAGGAAACCGGCCTGCGCAGCGTGCAGGGCGTCACCGGACAGGTCACCGCGGCGCTGCTGGCCGACCTCGCGCAGCCCGAGCAGGGGCGATGCCTGCTTGACGAAGCTCTCGATGCGGCTGCTGATGGTGTCGGACAGGGCGTTGTCGATCTTGCCGATCAGGTCCCGCGGCAGGGCCTGGTTGTTCCTGGCGGCCCGGTGCCCGACGTCCGCGGCGGTGCCCAGCCGCAGGCGCTCGTCGATGTAGGCGCCGGCATCGCGCAGGCTGCCGCCCTTGAACCCCTCGATGATGCCTTCGGGGATCAGCTGCGCTCGGCGCTTGCCGCCCCCGGTGCGCTGGAGGTCCAGCACCGCGTCCTTGAGGCGGTACAGGTCCGCGACAGCCTTGTCGACCTCGCTGGTGAACTTCCTGTCGAACCCGGTGTTCAGATAGGTCGCGTTGTTGAGGTCACGTTCGACCCCGGAGGCCTCCTTGGCCGCCGTCTTCATGTTGCGGACGGCCTGGGTGAGGTTTTCCTCGAAGTCGAACAGGTACGCGGCCACGGGTCACCTCTTGAATCCGGCTGTCAGTTCGTTCTGCTCGAGAGGTGGCCCATCGGGGACGACCTCGACGCCCTTGCTCTTGGCACCGCGTCGTTGGTCGACCTGCTCCCAGTGGGATGCCAACGCCTCGTCGTCCAGCCAGATCCGCTCAGGAGGTCTGTCGTCCTCCGGCAACTCGAAATAGCCCAGGACGGCCAGCGCATGGCTGATCGCGACGCTCAGGTACCAGGGACTGCGGCTGGCGTCGCCGTGGAGGTAGAGGGCTTGGAGCCCTCCGGCCCGCTTGGCGGTGGAGACGAGTCGGATGAACTCTCCGGACTGGCCGAACCTTTTGGGTCCCGGCCCCCCAGGTTCACCTCGTCCAACGCGCTGCGCAGGAGTGAGAACAGCTGGGTGGGCGCAGAGCGAGCGTCGTTCTTGGTCTCGAAGACCTTCTGCCGGTGCCCGTTGCACGGGTGGTGGTCCAGCGCGCCGTCCTCACCGGGGACCGCGTCGCAGTAGCGGGTGGCGAACCACACTTCGGTGAGCCGGTACTCGGCGTTCGCCAGCTGGCTGCCGCGCCGCTCCACCCAGGCCTCGACCCATTCGTCGATGAACTCGGACTCGTCCAGCCGCATCAGCCGGCGCTCCTGGAATTCGCGCTCCTCGGTCTGGCGGCGGCCGAGTTCGGTGATGATTTCGATGTTCGTCTTGTCCAGCAGCGCCTCCTCCTCAGGGGAGAGGCGGCCGGCGATCTGGTCCGCGTCGGTGCGCAGCACCATGTCGAAGCGTTCTTTCCACTCCGGGTCGTCGCGCAACTCGTCGGTGATCTCTGCGGTCTTCTCTTCGGACTTGAGCCGGGCCAGTTCGGAGGCCATCTGCTCGTGGCCGACCTCACGCAGTCGCGCCTCGATCTTCATCCGCTCATCGCCGTTGTCCTTCAAGGCCAGGATGATCCGCGAGCGTGCGATCTGGGCGTCGGAGATGCACTCATCGCGCTCGTAGGCGTTGATCACCTGCACCCACAGGTGCGTGCCGTCGGGCATCTTCACCGGGGCGCCCTCGACGAACAGGTCGGTCAGGCGCCGGAAGCGGCTGCCAGTGGTGGCCATGGTGTCCCTTGTGCTCGAGCCGAATCAGTCCAGTCCGTGAATCCGTTCCGAGCGCTGGCATCGACCGGGCGCGGCGAGAATGCGACAGCCCTCCGGCGTAGGGGCCGGAGGGCTGTCGGGCGTGGGGACTTGACTCGTGGGACTCAGGCGCCGGTTACGGCTTGGCGCCCTTCCAGATGGTGAGGTCGCCGGTGTCGGACTCGTAGTTGAACGTGACGTTGAGCTTCTGCCCGCTGCCGGCCTGGCCGGAGTAGCCCGGCAGGGTGAACCGGGCGTCGGGGACCTCGATCGTCTTGAGCACCCGGCCGTCGTCCGGGGAGTGCAGCACGACCAGCAGCGGCAGCGGCACCGTGGTGATCGGGCCGGCCACCTCGCCGAGCGTGACGCCCGCGACCTGGCAGATCTTGGTGTACAGCTCCTGGTAGTCGCGCGGCTTGAGTTCGACCGAGCCGGAGACCTCCGGGACGTCGAAGGACTGGGAGACCGCCTGCGCGTTCCCCAACTCCTCGTCCTTTTCGAGGGTCACCCGCCACTCCACCGACACGCTCTGCACCGAGGTCCAGCGGTTGGTGATGGCCTGGCCGCCGATGTAGATCTCGACGTCGCGGCCCCGGATCGCGGCCGGGCGGACCGGGGAGACCGGTGCGTGCACCCGCTGCGGGTACTGCGCGGCCTGGGTGCTGGCGTAGATGACCCGGACCTCGTCGGTGGTGGGCACCGGGTTGGTCAGGGTGATCGTCAGCGCGTAGCCGGGGCCGGCGCCGGTGACCGACTCCTGGTAGTCCGCACCCGGCAGCAGCCGCTTGCCCGAGGCCAGCGAGACCGACAGGGCGAACCGGGTGCTGTTCTGCGCGGCGCCGTTGACCGTGGAGAGGCTGGTCGTGTCGCCGCGGTAGATGACCGCCGGGAAGGCCGGGGTGATCGTCTGGCCGGCGGTGTTGGTGCCGGCGAAGAACTCGATGAACGTCGAGTTCGGGTTGTAGAAGATCGTGTCCCCGCGCAGCGTCGCGTTCTGCTGCGCGTTGTCGGTGACGCCGAACTGGTAGGTCAGCGATTCCAGCTGGAGGTTCGGGATCGCGACCGAGCCGACCACGTTGTAGCGGGTGGCCGGGGTGGCCTGGAAGCCGGGCTTGAACGAGGACGCCACGTCGATCGGCAGTGCGCCGGCCGGCTTGAGCGGGGTCCCGTCGAGCATCGAGACACCCTCGTAGGCCACGGTGGTGATGGTCCGCCCGGCCGGGGTCAGCCCCGTCGCGTCGGCGGTGACCGTCGTGGCCGGGGTGCCGTTCAGGTACGCCTCGGAGAACGTGATGGTGTACGTGCCACCGGCGTTGCCGGTCACCGTCACATCGCCGGGCGCCAGGTTCGAGAGCGCCTCGAGCGCCGTCTGCACCTGACCGGGGCTGGCGTTGAACGGAATCGCCGCGGTGGTCTGGCCGCCGTAGGTGAGGGTGAAGTCCCCGCCCGTGGTGCCGGTGCCGATCTGCGCGGTCTGGATGCCGTTCGCGGTGTTGAACGTCTGGTTCAGCAGCATGGCCTCGAACTCTGCGGACACGTCGAACGAGTCGCAGGTGAAGGTCATGTCGGGGTTGTCCGGGATCGACTGAAGCGAGAAGTAGTTGCCTACTTCGTAGATCTTCTCCCGGTTGATCGTGACTTCGCCGGGACCGATCGTCTGGGCCCTGTCGATCAGGATCCGGTTCCCGACGTGGATCAGGTCGCCGCCCTTGATTGCCACGCGATCACCCTTCTGTGTGTAGCGCCTGTGGCCGTTTCTCAGGTGTTCTGGGAGATGCGGTAAGGCGCAGTCAGTGGCGCGCGGGACGCCGAGGCGTACCGATCTCGAGCACTACGTCGGATGGGTGAATCTGGTAAGGAAGTTCTGCCCTGACGCTCTTGAGGCGGTTACGTTGGCCTGATGCCTGAGTGGGAGTGGGAACCGACGCCCGAGGTGCAGCTGGCGTGGCACCAGGCGGTGGCCCTCCACGACCAGGGCCGCGAGGTCCAGGCGCTCGCCTCGGCACTGGATGCCAGTGCCCTCACCCCCTGGGATCTGCTGCCGCAGCACCGCCGTGCCAAGCCGGTGATGTACTGCGTGCCCGGCCTGCCCGACACGTGGGCCTTCGCCGACCCGGTGCACGACAGGTTCTGCATCGGCCCGCAGCTGTGGGACGGCTTCGCCGAGTCCGTCTGGCCCTACCTGCTGGCTGACCAGACCGACAGGTTGGATGCGCCCGCGTTCCGTCCGGTGCCGCTGGACACGTGGTGGCGGCTGGATCTGGCGTGCGCGACCGTGCAGGATCACCTGACCCGGCGCGGACTTAGCCCGCTGCACGAGCGCGACGTCGCCGAACCGGACAGATAGCTAGCTAGCCCTCGAGGTTGATCGGCTTGCGGTCGGTGATGCGGGCCAGGTCCAGGCCGTAACGCTGACGCAGTTCCGAGCGGTAGCCCTCGAGCAGCCGGGCGTAGATGTCCTGCCGGACGAACTGCTGGCCGGCCTTGCGCGCGTAGTGATAGGCGGGCACCGGGCGGCGGATCGTGACGTAGAAGCGCTTGCCCTCGTGGCCGATGGCGCGCTGCTCGCGGGGGCCGATCAGCCGGTCGGTGCGCAACGCCTCACGGTTCTGGCGGACCTTGCGGAACCGGCCCGCCTCGTGCCGGCGGATGCTGTCCGGGATCCCCTTCTTGGGGTCGTTGCTGCGCTGGACTCTGTTCTTCTGGGCGTACTGGTAGTTCTTGAGCGGGTCGCGGCGGAAGTTGCGGCTGCGCTTGTCCGAACGCACGCTCAGGAACGCGAAGTCGATCTTGCGGCCGATCTGGGAATGGTCGCCGAACTCGATCGAGCCGTAATACGGGACATCGGGCCGGATCTTGTGGTCGATGATGAAGCGGACCTTGTCCTTGGTGGCCTCGCTGTACTTGTCGTTGCCGATCGCCCGGGACAGGTTCTGGGTGCGGAAGTTGCTGCTGGAGAACCGGGGCCGCTTGTGCTTGCGGATGCTGCTGGCCAGGTTCTCCTGAGCCTTGTTCTGCAACCATTTCAGCGACTGCTTGTTGGTGCGCTCGAGGTATCCGCCGTCGCCGGTGAGGGCATCGAGGCCGGCGAGGATGTCGTGGACCTGGCGCTCGAGCGGCCGGCCCTTGGCGGGCTTGCGCTGGATGATCTCGCGCTGGCGGGGGTAGTTGACGCCCTCCACCCGGCGGCGGCTGCTGCGCCCGGCCATCAGGTCCCCCCGTCGCTCTCCAGGCGTTCGACGATTTTGATCTGCTGGCTGTGAATGGACCGGATCAGGTCCAGCGCCAACTCGTTGCGGTCCACGTCGGCCGAGGTGACCTTCACCAGATCTCGGGTCAGGTCGTAGAAGACGGTCAGGGCCGCGCGGACCTGGTCCTTGAACTGGGTCTGCTGCTCGTTCGACAGCCGGCCCCACCAGGTGCTGTTCTCCGAGGCGGTGAAGATCGTCGCCATGCACCTCTTGCGCTGCTCGGCCAGCAGCTGCACCACCACCGACTGCCCCGGCATGCCCGCTCCCAGCCCTCGCCATTCCCAGCCACGTTCCGTTCCGTATGCACGGATCGGCGGTTGGTCAGGCAGAAGTCAGGAGGAGAAGTACAGCTGGGCGTCGATGCGCATGCTGCGCCAGTAGCGCTTGAACGCCTCGGCGCTGCCACCGCCGTCGGGGCGTTCGGGTCCGTACACGCTGTCCACGACGATGTTGGTGCCGAAGATCGGGCTGCCGGTGATCTGGTCGATCAGCGGGCCGGTCCAGTCGGTGTAGTGGTCGCGCACGTCGTCGCAGACGGCGATCGACAGCGCCTGCTCGGCCATGTAGCAGTCGATGTAGACGTTGTAGAGGGCGCTGCGCAGCCCTCCCCCGGCCGCGCCGACCTCTTCGTCCTCGTCCGCGGTGTAGTCCCCCAGCGTGATGGAAACCGTGTTCCGCTTGATTAGTTCGGTGCGGTCATCGGGCAGGTAGTCGATGACCGAGATCGGCTGGGTGCCGAAGTTGATCGGGGGCGTGATCCAGCCGAGCGCGTCCAGCTGCGTGCGCCAGTCGTTGACGAACGTGGCGTGCAGGTGCCGGGTGCGGAATCTGATCGGTGCCAACGGATCAACGCTCCTGCTCGGCGACGAAGTACATCTCGTGCACCCCGACATCGAACAGGCCGATCGCGGGGGGCTCGAACTGCTTGTCGTACCGGTCGCCGTTGACGATGACGAACCTCGCGTCCTTCACCTGTTCGTAGTGGACGTCCAGCAGGGTGATCTTCACCCGGTCGGGGATGACGGTCCCGAACGAGGTCACGACCTCCGAGGCCGGCGCGAACTCCACGACGCACGGCACGATCATCGGCGGCCGGACGGTGCGGGTGACGGGGACGGTCGGGTCGAACGGGACGTCATCGCCGTCGGAGGTGCCGACGTAGGAGACGATCTCGGCGAAGTGGAACGCGGCCTGCCGGGCGATCTCGGGCGGGGCGCCCATGTTCATCACGAATGTGATCTTGTTGCGGAATTTGGCCGCCGGGAACCGGCGGAAGCTGCCGGCCACTAGCCGATCACCTGCCTACCAGCCGATCGCGACGGGCCCGTCGCACAGGATGCGCGCAAGGTACTGGTCGGCCATGTAGAACGCGGCTCCGGCGCCGGCCGCGGCCCCGGCGTCGATGATGTCGTCCTTCTGCGCGAGCAGGCCCTTGAGAATGTCGCGCAGGATGTTCGTGGCCTGGGTGGCCTCGTAGCGCACCGGCCCGGCCTGGTAGACGACGCTGGTGTCGCGGTTGAGCAGTTCGGCCCGGATGAACCGGATGGCACCGAACAGGACGACCATCGCTACCTCACCGGAGGTGAGGTGCGTATCGGCCATGCCGTCCTCGTCCACCTCCTTGCCCAGCATCAGGGCCTCGAGGTGGATCTCTCCGACCGCGTCGCACAGCACCGCGAGCAGCATGTCGTCGGTGGTCTCGGGGTACAGGTCCGAGAACGTGCCCGGGCGGGCGACCATGTACTTGAGGCTGTCGACAGCGTCGCTGAGGTCCAGCATCCCCTACCTCCCAACGGCTCCGGGGTCGTGCACGGTGGCGCTCGTGTGAGGTCAGGACTGGGTGATCTGGATGGTGACGTCCAGCGACACGGCGGTGGTCTTGTTGAACGGTCCGATCGGCGCCAGGCGGTTGTAGAGCACACCGCCGGAGGCGGTCAGCAGGCCCGCTTCCTGGATGTTGATGTTCGCCTCGGACGTGGTGTACGACGTGATCGCGGTGACCACCAGGCCCGAACGGGTCGGGGTGCTGGCGAACGCCTTGTAAGCCGGGCTGGTCAGGGCCGTGTCGCCGGCCGCGGCGGCGGTGCTCGAGGTTCCCACGGCGGTACCGGACAGGGACACCGCGCTGGAGAGGCCGAACAGCCGGTCCAGCATCAGCTGCTTGCCGGTGTTGACGATCAGGTTCGTCCTGGTCTGAGTCCACACCACGGGATTGAGCACCCGACCCTGCTCGTCGACCTCCTTGTCGCCCTCGTAGGCGGTGAAGGTCCACACGCCCTTGAGCGGCGCCACGGTGTCGATCAGAAGCATGGGGGGTGCATCGACGGATCTCAGAAGGGATTCGAGGATCGCACGCCGACCGCATCGACGTACCAGGTGGAGTTGGCCAGCAGTGATCCGATAGCTGTGAAGCTGACCGTGAGCGAGGTTCCGATCGTGGTCAGCGGCACGTCGGTGAAGCTGCCGGCCGCCCCGCCGGAGGCGATCGACACGGTGCCGGACGCCGGGCTGCCGCCGGTGTTGCTGTACGTGCAGGTGGAGACCAGCAGCAGGCCCTCGTTCAGGCGCGCGTAGATCCGCAGCACCTTGGCACCGGCGGCCGGGATCGAGGCGACCGGGATGGTGAGGGTCAGGGTGCCGTTGGCCGCGCCCAGGCCGGTGGTGCCGGCGCACACGGCCTCGGTGCCGTTGTTCTGCCCCAGGGCGTTGGCCGGGTTGCTGGTGTTGGAGTTGGTCTGGCTGCCGGCCCAGGTGGAGACCAGGGTGGACCGGCTCTCGCTCGGGGTGCCCGAGGTGTCGGACAGGCCGCTGCCCATGAATCCCGTCCTCACGGTGTCGGTGGGTGCCGCGTTGCTGTCGATCAGGCCCGCGAGCGCGAGTGCGGTGAGGGCGTCGGCGGGGGTGTCGTTCGCGTCGGCGATGCCGAGCGCGAGGCCGTTGAGCGCGTCGCTCTGGCCGGGCGAGGTGTCCGGGAGGGTGGTGCCGAGGTTGAGGACGTCGCTGGGGGTGGCGTTGGCGTCGGGCAGGCCGAGGCCGAGGCGGTAGTCGTCGCTCTGTGCACCTGCGGTGTCGGCCGTGGTGAGAGCGAGCTTGTTCAGTGCGTCGGCCTGTGCGGCGGCGGTGTCGGCGAGGTTGACCTTGGCGTAGAGGCTGATGTCGTCGCCCTGGCCGGGGCTGGCGTCGTTCAGGCCGACCTTGGCGTAGAGGGCGAGGCTGTCGGTGGCGGTCTGGGTGATCGTGTCGCTCAGCAGCACCCGGGCGTACAGCGCGATGGTGTCGATGGTGCTGGTGGAGCCCTCTCCCCCACCGCCGACGTATACCGTCCTGGTGGTCAGGACCTGTCGTAGCGCCATCTCGCCTACAGGTGGGTCACGAGGTTCAGCAGCACCTCGAGGCCGTTGCCGGGTGGGAAGCTCGGGCTGTTGAACAGGTCGTACGCGTAGTAGGCGATGCCGGCCAGCAGGAACGGGTAGGTGGTGCCCCATTGCGCGGCGTGGGCACGCTGGTCGGGGGTGGGGGCGTTCACCCAGGACCGTCCGCTGTAGTAGCCGAGCATCCAGTGCACCGTGCCGGGCGTGACCAGCGGGGGTGGGGTGGCTTCGTCGTCCTGCGAGGCGTAGTACGTCAGGACGGCGAACCAGTGGGCGCGGTCGATGCCGACCAGGTCACCCCAGGCGGCCATCGAGTCCAGCGAGGTGTTCTTGCCGTGCAGGAGCAGGAAGACCCGCGCATAGGGGTATGCCAGGCCGATCTGCGTCATGTCCGGTGGTGTCTCGTTGTAGGCCATCAGCCCGCCCCGTCCTCGACCCAGAGGGTCGCGTTGTCACCCGCCCCGCCGCTGGTGTTCACCCACAGGTACTTGCCGGCCTGCACGTTGGAGGGAGCCGTGGTCTGGATGTACATCGGGTAGTTCGGCACCCACGCCGCCCCGTCCCAGGAGTGCAGGACGCCGGCGACCTGCACGACCTGTCCCGAGGTCCCGGTGGCGGGCAGTGCTCCCAGGATCGGGACGACCAGGGTCCCGATCTGCCTCATCCGACGACCACGATCCGCAGGGTGTTGGCGCTGGGGGCCACCGCGTAGGTGATCACGACGGTGTTGGCGTCGGTGACCTGGCAGTCGGCCTCGACCATGGTGCCGTCGCTGACCTGGCGCAGGGACACCACGACGTCGCTGGTGTTCAGGCCGTGCGTGATGGTGTCGGTGGTGGTGCCGCCGTTGTTGGCCGCGTACTTGCCGACGGTGCCGAGGTTGGCCCGGGCCTGGGCGGCGGTGGTGGCGCCGGTGCCGCCCTTGTTGACCGCGATCGGGTCTGCGGACCAGGTGCCGGTGGTGATGGTGCCGAGGGTGACGATCGAGGGCTGGCCGGCGTAGGTGCCGGCGATGTCGATCGTGTCGGCCAGGACGGTGATCCGGTCGGTGGTGCCGCCGACGTCCAGCTGGTTGCCGGACTTGGTCAGACCGGCGCCGGCCACCACCTGACCGGCGCCGGTGAACTGGGTGAACGACAGGCCGGTGCTGCCGAGCGTGATCGGGGCGTCGGTCGTCAGGACCCACCCGGAGTCGGCGAGGGTGTTGCCTTCCTCGACGAACGCGAACAGGCCGGGGTTGACCTCGTTGTTGGCGTCGGCGTCGGTCGCGCGGGTCCACGACCCGCTGGCCACGACGTAGATGCCGTTCTGGGACGCGGTGCTCTGGTTCTTCACCAGCACCCGGTCCCCGACGGCGAGCGCGACACCGTCGATGGTCTGGGTGCCGCTCAGGGTGATGTTGGTGGTGGTGCTGGCCCGCACCGACTGCTTGACGTCCAGGCCCTGGGCGCTGGCATCGACGTAGGACTTGGTCGCCGCGTCCTGCGCCGAGGTCGGGTCGGCGAGGTTCGTGATCCGCTGCCCGTTGAGCGCGAGCGACCCGGTCGGTGACAGGAACTGGTCCAGGCGCGAGGTGCGGACCTGGGTGTCGAAGTCGCTGATCGTGGCGGCCAGCTGGGTGCCGGTGTGGTTGGCCCGCGCCAGCGGGTTCAACTCCAGCTTCGCCAGCTGGATCGCCGCCCCGGCGGCGATGTGCTGGTCGGTCAGCACCCCGTACCGGATGTACGGGGAGGGGTAGGACCCGCTCAGGTCGCCCCCGGCCGCGCCGGTCGGACTCGAGGTGTCCTGGTAGGCGGCGCGCCAGGTTCCGCCGTCGTAGAAGTAGAGGTTGTTGGTGCTGGTGTCGAAGTACAGCTGCCCCGTCGCCGGGGTCGCAGGCGCCGTCGCCAGGTTCTGGACCCTGGCGTTGCGCAACTCGTTCTTCGCCAGGTCGATGGCTGCGAGGAAGCGGGGCATGCTGTCTGTCTCGGTTGTCCCGAACGCGGATCAGAGCCGGTCGGCGTGTTCTCAGGCGGGCAGCAGCTGGCCTTCGGGCTCGCGCGTGCCGGCGTACCAGCCGCGCCCGTAGAGGCTCTCCACCCGGGACAGGTACTCCCCGTACAGGTGGGCTCCGACGCCGGTGGTGTAGCGGGCCTTGGCGTAGTCGAACACCCGCTGCCGGTTGATCGTCTCCGCGGCCTCGACGGCCTCGAGGAAGTCGACCAGCATCCGGCACCGGTAGCCGGAGACCCCCTGGGCGACGGTCTCGGTGAAGGCGCCGTAGTCGGTGGTGATCGCGGGAGTCCCGGACAGCATCGCCTCGACCGCGACGCCCCCGAACGGCTCGAGGTACGTCGTGGGCGCCAGCAGGGCGCGCGCCCCGGCAAGCAGGGCGGCTTTCTCGGCGCCGGTCACCACGCCCACGTACTCGGTGTGCGGGATCGGCTCACCTGGCTGGCCGGCGATGTAGACCGGGACCCCGGCCCGCTTGGCGATGTCGGCCACGATCGGCAGCCCCTTGCGGGGGTTCGGCCGTCCCAGGTACAGCAAATAGTCCCCGGTGGTGAACGAGGGCGTGAAGTCCTCGAGGTCGAAACAGTTGGGGATGACGCTGTCGAAGAACGCGATGTCGTCACGGTGGTAGTAGCCGGCGACGTGGTGCATCCACGCGTAGGACTCGAACACCTTGTGGGTGCCGTCCAGGACCCCGGAGTAGCCGATCCCCCACTCCACGGTCAACGGGTTCAGGTCCGCCAGCTGCGTCATGATCAGCTGCTGGCAGCGCCCGCCGATCAGGCCGAGCATGTCCCCCGGCTGCCAGCGCTCGCGGATGGCCAGGGCGGCGCGGTGGTTCATCGTCACCCAGCAGGGGTCGTTCTCGTCCCAGCGGTCGAAGACCCGGTTGATGTCCCACTCGGGTGCGCCGAACCAGTTGATCCGGTCATCGGTGTCAACGACGGGCACGTAGTCGGTGACCGTCTCGTCGATCTCGGCGTAGTCCGGCCCGTACAGCAGGCAGTCGATCTCGGCGGCGCCGAGCATCCGGGCGAACCTTCTGGTCTTGGCGGTGTAGGCGCACCAGTCGTAGGACTTGGTGAGCAGGGTGTGCGGGAGGGAGACGACGTGGATGCGGGTCACGCCGAGCCCTCGACACCTCAGGCGATGGTTTGAACCGCGCTGTAGAACGGGCTGATCGTGATCGTTCCGCCTGTGCCTGCGTTGGCCTGCTGGGTCACGGTGCGCGTGCCGGTGGTGCCGAAGTCGATGATGCAGGAGTTGTAGAAGGCGCCGGTGCTGGCGCTGCCGAGGGTGAAGGTGCTGCCGCTGGTGCCGTAGTCGGCGCCGACGGTGCCGCCGTAGATGATCTGGTTGTAGTAGTAGGTGACGGCGGCGCTGGTGGTGATGCGCACGTTCGGGCTGGCGCTGGAGGGGTTGTAGAACAGGCCTCGCAGGTCGATCCGGAACCGGCGGCCGGTGAGCGAGTACGTGGCCAGGGTCGAGTACGTGGCGGTGAGGTTCGTCGCCGCGGTGGTCATCGTGTCGGTGGTGGCGCCGCCGCTGGGGCCGGTCGCGCCCGTGACGCCTGTGACGCCCGTTGCCCCGGTGGGTCCGGTCGCGCCGGTGGGGCCGCTCGGGCCGGCGGCGGCCGGCATGACGGGGACGACGACTCCGCCGACCTTGGTGTAGAGGACGCCGGTTGCCATGGGGTCCTCCTACAGGAAGCTCGAGGCGGGGGCGTAGACGACCGCGACGGTCGTGTTCGAGGTGGCGTTGGTGTTGTTGTTCGCCGAGATGGTCAGCCGGCTTCCGGCAACCAGGCGCACGGGGTATGGCAGCGGATTCCAGAGACTTTGGCCGACCGATGTGCTCCAGGTCCGCGAGGTCTGCGCGATGCGGTATTCGGCGATGAAGGGGAAGGTGTTGCCAGAGCCGCTGCCGTCGATGCCGACGACGGTCAACGCTCGCGGAGCGCCGACGTCGATCTTCTTGACCCGAAATCCGGCGCCGGTTCCGGTTCCTCCGTCGACCAGGTACAGGTTGCCCTGCGGGTCGGTGCTGAACTGCCCGTAGTTGGTGCTCGTGCCGGTGGCTGAGAGCACGTTGCCGGTGCCTTCGGCGTTGCCGCCGGTACCGCCGCCGAGGGTGGTGGTGACGGGGAAGTTGCCGGATAGCCCGATCCGTCGGATGGAGCCGCCGGTGCCGGCGTTCCCGCGATCACGCACATAGAGAGCGGTGTTCGTGGCGTCGATCGCGATGCTGTAGGGGTAAAAGAACGCTGCGCCTGTGCCGGTGGTGCTGTTCGAGGCGCTGTTGACACCAGCCTGGCCGGCGATGAGCGTTCCCGCGCCTGCGGCGGTGAACCGGTAGATGACGCCGTCGAAGGTGACCGCGTACAGGTAGGTGCCGGTGGAGTCCCAGACCACATCGACGACGTTGCTGCCGCTGGCTGTGGTGCCGAAGGTGGTGACGACGCCGCCGGGGACGGTGACTTTGCGGACGTTGTTCTGGTCGCCGAAGTAGAGGTCACCGGTCGTGGGATGGGTGTTGATTCCGGCGACCGAGGAACTGACGCTCGCACCTGTTCCGGTGCCGTTGGTGACGGCGCTGTTCCCACTGCCGACGAAGATCGATGCCGTGCCGGCGGTGGTGACCTTCCGGATGTGGTAGGAGCCGTTGTCGGTGACGTAGAGGTTCCCGTCCAGGCCCATGCACATGCTGATCGGCGAGATGAACCGCACGGCCGAGCCGGAGCCGTCGACAGCAGCGACAGGGATCGAGCTTCCGGCCGTGCCGGCGACCAATGTGACGACGCGATCGGGGGTCATCTTGGTGATCCCGTTGACGGCGTTGCCGTTGCTCGCTTGCTGAAGCATGTACTGGTTGCCGGCGGTGTCGTACACCACCTTGATCATGTTCTGCACCGCGAGCTTCTGACCGGTCCACAGCTGCCAACTCATGTAGGCGCTGTTGGCCGGCGAGATCTCCTGGACGCCGAAGATGATGATGTCTTCGCCGATGCTGGTGAAGACCAGTGCCTGTGAACCGAACGAGTAGTCGGAGTTGCTGGATGCGGCAACGGTCACTGGGACGGTGAGGTAGTTCGGCTCGTAGGCGTTGAGCCGTCGGGCGATGCCGCGCTGAGTGGCGGTGCCCACACCGGAGAGGGTTCCCATCAGTTGTCCACCTCCTCTCCGAAGACGGAGACGGTGAGAACGTTGGCCGTGCCGGCAGTGGCCACGATCGTCTCGGCCGCGACCGCGACGAGGCCGGTCTCGCTGTAGACCTGCCCTGCGCTCAGGGGCATGTTGCTCATGATCACTGCGCCGCCCACGGTCAGTGTGACCGTGGAGGAACCCGTGGCCGCGACCAGGATCTTCGCGACGAGCGCCTTGGCGGCCGGGACGGTGACCAGCGTGGTGGCCGTGGTGGTGGAGAGCGTGGCGGAGTACCGCCGTAGGGCCGAAGCCACGGGCTATGCCCCCATCGTCAGGAAGTAGCGGTAGTAGCCGGACGTGCCGCCGCCGCCGGTTCCGGCAGGGCCTGTCGCACCGGCTGGTCCGGTCGCTCCGGTGACTCCGGTGGGGCCGGTTGCGCCAGTGGTGCCGACGCCGGTTGGGCCGGCGGGTCCGGTAGCTCCTGCAACGCCGGTCGGACCGACGGGGCCGGTGGCACCGGCAGGGCCAGTCGCACCAGCGGGGCCAGTCGCACCAGCGGGACCGGTCGCGCCGGCAGGGCCGGTGACGCCTGTGGCCCCGGCCGGTCCCGTAGCTCCGGCGACCCCGGTAGCGCCGGTGACGCCGGTGACTCCGGTGGCTCCGGTCGGGCCGGTGGGGCCGGCCATCTGGACCGAGACCCAGACGTCCTCGCCGTCGGCGAAGCTGCCGCCGTTGGTGGCCAGGAGGGTGACGTCGAACCGGGTGTAGCTGGAGGCGTTGTAGTCGGTGACGCTGTTGATGCGGAAGGCGCGCAGCCGGCTGGTGGTGGTGTTGGACCGGATCCAGATGTAGGAACCGGGTGGGATGGCGGTCACCCAGGGGCTGATGTTCTGGCTGACGGCGTTGGTGTAGCTGAGCGCGACCTGGGTGGTGCTGGTCTGGTCGGGCACCAGGACGGCGTTGCCGCTGGTCCCGGCAAGAGTCTGGGCGCCGAAGGTCACGTGGTAGGCGAAGCTGCCGCCCGCGGGTCCGCTCGCTCCGGCCGGTCCGGTTGCCCCTGCCGCGCCCGTGACGCCGGTGGGGCCGGTAGCGCCCGTGGTTCCGATGCCGGTGGCTCCTGCGGGGCCGGTGGCTCCGGCGGGTCCGGTGGGGCCGGTCGGCCCGGTCGCGCCAGTGCTGCCGGCACCTGCTGGTCCCGTCGCTCCCGGCGCACCGTCGGCTCCGGGGGTGCCGCTGGCACCAGCTGGGCCGCTCGCACCAACAGGTCCGGTGGCCCCGACCGGGCCGGTCGGGCCTGTGGCCCCGGTCGCGCCCGGGGCTCCGGCGGCTGCGGCGGTGCCGTCTGCTCCGGCGGGTCCGGTGGCACCGATCGGGCCGGTGGCGCCGGTCTGCCCGAGGGGTCCGGTGGCGCCGGTGGCCCCGGTCGGGCCGGTCGCTCCGGTGCTGCCTGCCGGGCCAGTGGCGCCGGGACTGCCGGGAAGGCCGTCGACACCGTCGATGCCGTCAACGCCGTCTGCGCCGGCCGGTCCGCTCGCTCCGGTGGCGCCTGTGGGGCCGGTTGCTCCGGTGGGGCCGACTCCGGATTCGACAACGGGAACCCACTGCCCGTTGACGCGAACCTTGAGGACTCCCACGCACGATTTCTCGGCGCGGGACGGGATCTATCGGACCGACTAGAAGGTGGTGACCTCGGTCAGGAAGATTCGGGCGGAGGCGGCCATCGTGGTGGCGTTCCCCGAGGAGGTGTTCTGGGCGAACTGGAGGGTGATCGTGCCGCCCACGCTGACGTCCAGGTACAGCGACTCCTGGATGGCGGAACTCGAGGCGGCCTCGACGCCATACGGGGTCGGGTTGGTGACGGTGTGCGCGACCGAGCGCATCACGGTGGCGCTGGCGTCGGTGGTGCTGATTGCCGGGCCGAGGCAGTGCCGGTAGCCGACGTTCAGGGTGCCGGAGAACGACCAGGCGATCTTCACGTCCGCGGTGGTGTCGTTACCGGAGACGGTGATGAAGGCGTCGAGCCGGTAGATCTTGCCGCCGGTGAGGGTGATCGAACTCAGGACGCTGTCGTTCTGGAGGGTGGCGTTGGACGTGAGCGTCTGCGCCGAGCCCTTGACCCGCGACTTCATCCCAGGGCCGGTCGCGCCGGTCGCGCCGGTCACGCCCGGGGTTCCTGAGGCGCCCTGGACGCCGACACCCGTCACGCCGGTCACGCCGGTCACGCCCGTCGCGCCGGTCGGTCCGGTCACGCCGGTCGGGCCCGTAGGTCCGGTGGCGCCGGCCGGGAAGACCGCCTGGTCCGCGTCGGTGTCGAACCACAGTTCGCCGTTCTGCATGCCGGCCGGCTGGTCCGGCTGCACGTAGTAGGTGACGCCGACACCGGTTGCTCCGGTGACGCCGGTCGGACCGGTCGCACCGGTCGGTCCGGTGACCCCCGTCGGGCCGGTCGGTCCGGTCACCCCGCTCGCGCCCGTCGCACCCGTGACGCCGGTAGCGCCGGTGGTGCCCACACCTGCCGCGCCGCTGGCGCCGGTCGGGCCGGTGGCCCCGGTGACGCCTACCCCGGTGGGTCCGGTCTCGCCGGGCGCGCCGCTCGCCCCGGCCGGGCCGGTGGCGCCTGTCACGCCGGCTCCGGTGGGGCCGGTGGCACCGCTCGGACCGGTCGGACCGGTCGCGCCGGTCTCGCCTACCGCCGCGGCAGTGCCGGGGATGCCTTGGGCTCCGGTCTCCCCGGGCGGCCCGGTCGGTCCCGTCGCCCCGGTGGCTCCGGTCGCACCGGTGGGCCCGGTCGCGCCGGATGGGCCGACCTGCGGGCCGGGCTCGTCCGGGTCGTACCAGACGTCGCCGTCGTTGGGGTCGGGCGGGGCGCCGGTGGATCCGGTGAAGTTGATGCCGCTTCCGGCCGGGCCGCTGGGGCCGCTGGCGCCGGTGGGTCCGGTCGGGCCGGTGGCGCCGGTCGGGCCCGTCTCGCCGATGGGGCCGGTAGATCCGGCCGGGCCGAGGGCGCCGGTGGCTCCCAGCGGGCCCGTGGGGCCGGTCTGGCCGATCGGGCCGGTTGCTCCGGACTCTCCCAGCGGCCCGGGCACGCCTGTGGCGCCGGTAGGGCCTGTGACGCCGGTTTCGCCGTCCAGCCCGGCGGGGCCGGTGGCGCCCTGCACTCCGGTGGGGCCGGTGGCCCCGGTGACACCGGTCGGGCCGGTCGGGCCGGTGACGCCCGTCTCGCCCGCGCCGGTCGGGCCGGTCTCACCGATCTCGCCCTGCACGCCGGTCGGGCCGGTGGGGCCGGCGATGCCGGTGGCACCGGCCGGGCCGGTCTCGCCGATCTCGCCCTGGACGCCGGTGGCGCCGGTGGGCCCGGCTTCACCCTGCGGGCCGGTCTCGCCGATCTCGCCCTGCGGGCCGGTGGCGCCGGGCATGCCGGTGACGCCGGTCGCGCCCGGCAGTCCCGGGTCGCCGCGGGGGCCGGTCTCGCCGATCGGTCCGGTCTCCCCGACCGGTCCGGCGACCCCGGTGGGTCCGACGGGGCCGGTCTGGCCGACCGGACCGGTCTGGCCGATATCGCCCTGGGCGCCGCTGGGGCCGGTCTCCCCGTCGATACCGTCCACGCCGGCCGCACCGCTCGGGCCGGTCGCGCCCGTCGGGCCGGTCTGCCCGACCGGTCCGGTGGGTCCGGTGACGCCCTGGACACCCGTAGGGCCGGTAACGCCGGTCTCACCGGCCGGGCCGGTAGCACCCGTGGAGCCGGTGTAGCTGGACCCGGTGGCGCCGGTGAAGCCGGGCTGCCCGGCCTGGGCCAGCACGATCCAGTAGGTGCCGTTGTTCGGCGGCGCCTCGGCCTGTGAGTTCGTGATCGCGTAGTAGCTGGAGCCCTGGTAGGCGACCGAGTCGCCCTCGGCGTAGATGGACACCGAGGTCCAGTCGCCGCGCCAGTTGATGCCCTTGCTGCCGGTGGCGCCGGTCGCGCCGGTCGGCCCCGTCGGTCCGGTCGGTCCGGTGGCGCCGGTAGCGCCCTGCGGGCCGGTGGCTCCCGTCTCCCCCGCACCCGTCGGACCCGTCGCGCCGGTCTCACCGGCCGGGCCGGTCAGGCCCGCCACGCCGGTCGCGCCGGTCGGGCCCGTCGCACCCGAGGGGCCGGTCGCGCCGGTGACCCCGGTGGGGCCGGTGGCTCCGCTGCCGCCGGCCGGGCCGGTGCCGCCCGCGTAGTTGGCCGACCCGGCCAGCGCGATCGGCTCCCACCAGGGGGTCTGCGGGTTGTTCGGCGGGTTGCCGACGTTGTGGTCCAGCCGCGAACGGTAGGACGAGCCCTCGTAGAAGACGACCTGACCGGCGGCGTAGTCGACCGAGGTGATCCAGTCGCCGTACCAGACCATCGAGGCCGGACCGGTGGGACCGGTCGGGCCGGTCGCTCCGGTGGCGCCGATCCCGGTGGGCCCGATCGGGCCGGTGGGGCCGGTCAGGCCACGCGGGCCGGTGGCTCCGGTGGCGCCCGTGGTGCCGACACCCGTGGCGCCGGAGATACCGGTCGCACCGGGGGGTCCGGTGACACCGGTCGGGCCCTGGGTGCCGGTCGCGCCGAGCGGCCCGGTGGCGCCGGTGACGCCCGCCGGTCCGGTCGCGCCCGTGACACCGGTCGGGCCGGTGCTGCCGGTCGCACCGGAGGGGCCGGCGGGACCGGTCATGCCGATCGATCCGGTGGCGCCGGTCAGGCCGAGGTCGCCCTTGGGGCCTGTCGCGCCGGTGGGGCCGGTCTGGCCGATCGGGCCGCTGATGCCGTAGGCGCCGGTGGCGCCGACCGGTCCCGTCGCCCCGGTGGGACCGGTCTGGCCGATCGGACCCGTCGACCCGACCACACCTGTCGCACCGACGGGACCGGTCGGGCCAGAGAATCCTCGCAGACCCGTGGGGCCGGTGATGCCCTGCGGGCCGGTAGATCCGGTGAGGCCGTCAGCGCCGGTCGCGCCGGTCGGGCCCGGGACGCCGGTGAAGCCCTGTAGGCCCTGCGCGCCGCTGGCTCCGGTCGCTCCGGTGGCGCCGGTCGCTCCGACCGGGCCGGTAGCGCCGATCGGGCCCGTGGCACCGGTTTCACCGACCGGGCCGGTCGCTCCGGTCTCCCCGACCGGGCCGGTCGCCCCGGTGGTGCCGGCAGGTCCGGTGGGGCCGGTCAGTCCCGGGGTGCCGGTGGCGCCGGCTGCTGCCAGCAGTTCCCAGAGCGGGGTGGTGACTGTGGTGTCGTCCGGTGCGGTGCCGGTGGACGGCGCGGTGGCGTAGTACGTCGAGCCCTGATGGGTGACGACATCGCCTGTGTCATAGGCGGTCGCGACTGACCAGGTGCCACGCCCGAGCATGCCGCGCGGGCCGGTGGGGCCGGTGGCACCGACAGGTCCGGTGGGGCCAGGATCACCCTTCGGGCCGTCCGCGGCGGCCACCAGGATGGCGTCACCCTCCTCCTCGACGGAGATGAGGATGACGTCAGTGGCGGTCACCGTGGCGTCGGTCGTCGTCACCGGCTCTCAAGCCCTCTCGGCAGCTACGTCAGAAACGCCTCCCCTGCGAAGGGGGCTGAGAACTCGATCGTCAGCTGCGAGGGCGAAAGGTATGAGACGTCGCCTTCCACCATCGACCCTGCGGAGTCCACGACGGTGACCGCGACGAACCTGTTCAGGGTGTGCGTGATCTCCCACGTCTGGGCCGGGGAGCCCTGGATGTGGCGGTAGTAGTTGGCCCCGAACGAGGCGACGAATTCGGAGATGGTGCCGGTGTTCCCGGCGGCCACCCACGCGTCGTAGGCCGAAGGACCGAGCGCGCCAGACGGGCCAGCCGGTCCCGTCTCGCCTTTCGGCCCACTGGCGCCCGTCGCACCGGTTGCTCCACTACCCGTGGCACCTCTCGGGCCGGTGGGCCCGGTCGCACCCGTCGGACCCCGATCGCCTTGTGGGCCGGGCTGTCCGGTGGAGACGGTGACGTTGTTCGGCTGGGATGTGCCCGCGACCTCGCCCTCGGTCTCGTAGAGGACTCCCCCGATTTTCACCCATGGGGACATGGCGCCCGCTAGAAGGCCGTGCTCGGCTGGTCAAGGACCTCGGTGTCCATGTCGACGTCCATCTCATCGACCCCGTACACGCGATCCACGCCCGTGGAGATCTCGTCCAGATCGGCGTCGGTGGTGATCTGCGGGCTGATCCGCACCGCGCCTTGCAGGATCCGGCGCACCTGACCCGAAGGGTAGGAAAGCTCAAGGTCGTACATGGCGCGCTTGACGTTGAGCGAGTCCGTGGCCTCATCGGTGATCGTGACGCGGATCTTCCCGGTGGTGGGGTCATCGAACGTGATGCCGCCGTTGCGGGAGGTCGCCGAGATCAGCACCTTGCTGCCGGGACGCTGGCGGATCTGCATCCGTGCCTGGCAGCCGGTGATGTCGTAGGGCACGACGTTGGGGATGCCGTTGGCGTCCACGGTGCCGTCCTTGTGCCCGTACGTCATCGTGAAGCTGAACGTGGCCCCCTGCTCGATGAAGAGGTCATAGTTCGCCGCTGGCATGACAGATCAATCGGTCCGCTGCCGGACTTACCAGACCCGGCTACCAGACCTGGGTGGCGCCGATGCGCTCGCCGGCCTCGATCATCTCCCGTACGGACTTCTGGGTGCCGCCGATCGGCCAGCGCGCCTCGCACACTTCACGCAGAACACTGTTCTGGGCGACGGTGCCGTCGGTCTCGGCCAGGGCCCGCAGCCGGCGCACGATCAGTTCGGACTCGATGGCCTCGACGGCCTCGCGGAACAGGTCCTCGTCCTTGATCTCGAGGAGTTCGGCGATGTCGGCCGGGGTCATGTGGTAGCGGGTGTCGAGGCTCTCGTCGCGGGTGGCGGAGTCGACCAGACGCAGGGCGCCGTTGGTGAACGGGTCCAGGCCCTTGTTCTCGTCCGGCAGGCGTTCCTGGTTGTACTTGCGGTCATCGCGGGTGATGTGGATCCGCCGGGATCCTTCGCGTCCCCCGACCCGCTGCTTGACGTACCGGTCGTCGCGCCGGTCGTAGACGTGCACCCACACGGTGCCCTCGATCATCACTTCCCAGGTTTCGACGATCCGGTCCTCGCCGTCACGGGCTATGGGTCGCACCATGTCGGACTCCTCTCCACTCCAAGCCAAAACCCTGTCCGGGCTGAGGGATCGGGACCGGACGCGAGAAAAGCGAACGGGCATCCCGGTCTTCCCCGGACCGGGATGCCCGTTCACGTCGAGTTTCTCAGGCGCTCTGGCCGCCCTGGCCCTCGCCCTGCTGGCCGCCCGACAGGTCACCGGACTGGTCGCCCTGGACGTCGGCGTCGGTCTCGGTCGTCACGCCCGGGGGGAGCGCGTCGGCCGGGTCGGACTGCGGGAAGTCGCCGTTGTCCTGGCTGGCGCCCGGCTCGGCCGGGGCCTCCGGGTTCTCCGGCGTCTGCGGGGTCTCCTCGGCCGGCGGCACCGGCTCGGCCACCACCTCCGGCTGCTCCGGGTCCGCCACGGCGGACGGCTGGGCCAGGCCCGAGACCAGGTCAGCGGTCTGCTTCACCTTGTCTGCCGCGGCCTGCAGGGCCGCGGTGTCCGCCGAGGAGGAGGCCAGCTGGTCCAGAGCCGCCTGAAGCTCGGCGGCGTCGGCCGCCAGGCGCTCCTGGAGGCCCACCATCTGGTCGTCTAGCTGAGCTAGCGCCTGCTGCATGTAGTCAGAGGCGTTGGACATCATTTGCTCCAATCGCTGAACCGTCTGAAGGATGCGGCGCTGTACTGACATGTCCACGAACGCCCACATGGTTGTCAGATCGGGCTCTACGGCAGCGAATGGGACACCGATTGCGATCTTGCGCTGCGATCTGTTGGCCGATCTGGTGGCCGCGCAAAACACGGAACGGCCCCGGCATCGCTGCCGGGGCCGCCCCAGGCCCATCCCCCTCAGGAAGGTGGGCTCGATCTTACGGGATCGCTGTCGTGGGCTCCGCTACTACGGCGTGACCGACGAGTCGACGATCCGGCGCGTCATCTCCGGGTGGTTGATGAGGCCGCCGATGTCCTTCCGGGCACGGTAGTGCCGGTAGTCCACGGTGTTCTCTTCCCAGGACTTCACGATGAGGCCGCCGTAGGTGGCGAACTTGCCCGCGGTTCCGCCCAGGACCCACAACTCGTTCGCCGGGAGGAAGGACACGCCGTCCTCGTCGGCCCAGTTCCGCAGCGCCACGACCTGCGCGCCGCGGTAGGTGCCGAGGCGGCCACGGAGCCGGATCTCCTCCTTCGCCTCGTCGGCGAAGCCGTCGAAGTCGGAGATCTGGTCGATCATCGCCGCGCGCCCGATGATGGTCACCGGCACGTTGCCGAGACCGCCGGAGGGCTGGAGGTTGTCCTTCACCTCGCGGATGGCGGCGTTCAACTCGTCGGCCGTCAGGCCGGTCGAGGCCACGTAGAACGGGCTCGTCGGCGGGACCGCGGTCTGCACCAGCGACAGGATCCGCCGGTTGACCTCCACCTCCATCTTCTGCTGGCCGAGGGAGACCAGGTCGTCGATGGAGGTGGCGAAGTTGGCCCGCAGCTTGTCGATGAACTCGCTGACGTGGAAACCGAGCGTGTCGCGGGGAAGCTCCCACTGCTCGGTCCGCAGCTGCGACTCGTCGATGTAGCCGCCGCGCGCGGTGTAGAAGACCTTCAGGCCCCGCCGCTCGCGGATGACCACGCGGTCGAACTCGCCCACGTTCTGCACGTCGATGTACGTGCTGAACATGTTGTCCCACGTGAAGCCGTAGTCCAGCGAGGACGCGATGTCAGCGGCGACCTGGCGGTGCCACTCCTCGCGGTCCCAGTTGGAACGCGCCTCCTCGTTGAGCTTCTCCGCAAGCGCCTTGGACTGCTCGATGGCGTTGCGGTCGCGGCCCCACGGGTCGAATGCCGACCGGTTGCGGATGAACTCGGATGCCGTGGTGGTGGTCACTTGAGGAGCACCCCCTCGACGTAGCCGGCGGAAACGCGCACGTCGGTCACCGTCATCCAGGCGGCGTTGGCGTCAGTGGTCTTGACCCACTTGCTGCCGTCCCACCCGAGGGTGTCGCCCAGAGCCACGCCGGTGAGGGTCGCCATCGTGACGGCCGGCGTCTGGCGCAGGTCGATCCGGTTCTGCGCTGCGGTGTTCTTGAACCAGACCTTGACGCCCGCGCCCGTGCTGATGATCGCGAGCGTGTTCTTCTTGGCCAGGCCCAGGTTGAACGAGTCGTACGTGCTGACGGGCTGCCCGTAGATGGACGCGATGTGCGCGTCCTCCTGCACCAGCAGACCGGCGACGCCCGGGACGATCGGCGCGTTCGCGGCGCAGACCTTCATGAACCCGGGGTTCGCCGAGTCGATCTGCACGGCGGTGCCGATCAGGAGGGCCGCGCCGGTCGCGGGGGTGCGGAAGCGCCCCTCGCTGGACCGGTAGCTCTCGTCGCTACGCCGGAACCCGAAGTTCAGGCCGTAGTCGGATGCCATGAGTTTGCCCTCCTCTCAGGCGATAGCCCGGCCGCGCGCGACCAGGAAGCGCGAGAGAACGGAGCCCTCGCTGTCGTTGGACGGGGTCTCGCCACCCGAGAAGGCCGCGGTCTCGCGCGCCTGCTCCGTGGTGGACTTCTCGTCGGACTTCTCGTCCGACTTGGCCTCGCCCTCGGCCGGCTTGGCAGCCGCCGCGAACTCGGTCATCTCGGCGACGAGCGCGTCGAACGCCTCGTCGTCCATCTCTGCCCAGCGGGTGATCCGCTCGTCGCTGAAGTAGCTGTCGCCGAGGTTCTCGTTGGCAGCCTTGACCCGGTCCTTACGGGACGACTTCTTGTCCTCGACCTGCTTCTTCTTCTCGAGGAAAGCCTTGAAGTCAGCCAGTTCGGTCTTCGCGGTCTCGGCCGCCGCCTCGGCGGTCGCCTTGTCGGATTCGAGGACGTCGATCTTCGACTTCGCCTCGGAAAGCTCGGTGGCCAGGGCCGCCTTCTCGCTCTCGAGCGTCTCGACCTGCGCCTGAAGCTCCGACTTCTCCGTGGCCAGAGCAGCGGTTTCCTGCTCGACCGCGGACTTCAGGAGAGAGAAGTGCTGGGCCTCTGAGTAGACGTTGCCCTGGACGGGCGACGTGGTCTCGGCCACGTGAGCTACCTCCTGTTCGGCGTTAACCCCCTCGCCGCACAGCGGGCAGTTCTCATGAGCGGCGCCGTCCGGCTTGAGAGCCAGAAGCGCGTCATGTGCCTGCTGCACGGTTTGTGTGGGCATCGCGATAGGGGTGTCGCCCGGCGTGCAGGAGATATGAAGAACGGCGTTGTGGTGATGAGGTGGTGATGAGGTGACAACAGAGGGCCGAAGGCCCTCACGGGTCCCTACTGGTCGGCGAACCGGACCAGCTGCGCCATCAGCTGCTCCCACTCCGAAGTGGGGACGTCCGGGCGCCCGGCCTGCTCGAAAGCTGCCTCGGCCAGGACCGTCGCCTGGTTCATGACACGCGCATCCGCCTCAGCCCACCCGGGCCGGCTCGGCGGCACAATCACCGCCCCGCCGAGGAACACGGGGCTGACGAAACGCCGGACGCTGGCGCGCTGGCGGACGTGCTCGCACGCGGCGCCGGCCATGTACTGGGCGTAGGAGGTGGTGTTGCCGCACCCGTCGGGCCCGGCGCAGGAGACCTCTTTGGAGATGCACTCCATCGAGTACCAGAGGTGGCCGGCGTCCGAGGCCTGCTGGATGACGTACGCCTCGTCGGGGTAGATCCACTTCCAGACCGCGGCGGTGGCGGTGATGTGCGGCTCGACCGGCGGCAGCACTCCCCCGACGTCGGCGACCTGCATCGAGCCCGTCTTGCCGGGGTCGATGTAGTCGGCCTTGGCGATCGCGCCGATCACGTGCCGGGCCTCGTGCAGCCAGTTCAGCGGGCCGTGCACGACCGAGCCCTTGGCAAGCTCGAGATCGCCGGAGGACCACATGGCGCCGTTGCGGTTGGGTGCCTCGGCGCCGACGAACCGGCCGTGCATCCACAGCAGCGGCTCGCTGGTGATCTCCTCCAGGCCGGGTTCGCGGACCTCGGCCTTCTGCACCCGGGCGGTGGCGGCCGGCCCGGAGACGAACGTCCGGCCGTTGATCTCGGTGACGAAGGCGTTCTCCGAACGGACCTCGGTCTCGGCCGGGGCGCGCTGCGTCCAGTCGGACCGCCCGCACAGGATCTTGTCCAGGGCGGTGAACATCTCGCTGGGAGCGGGCCACTTGTCGAGGTCGGCGGCTTCGGTCGTGCCGATCTCGGTGCTGGCCTCCATCCCGCGCTGCTGGATCGCCTGCACACCGAGCGTCGGCGCCCAGCGCTGCTGGAAGTTCTCACTCATCAGGTGGTCCTCCGCTGGGGGTTGCCGTTGGCGCTGCGCGGCTTGGCCGTCTTGGCCGGGGAGTTGGCGCTGCTGCCGCCCCCGGTAGGTCGGCCGCCGCGCGCGCCAGACACAGACGGGGATTCCGGAGTGCCGTTCGGGGTGGCCTTCTTGGCCGGCGCCTTGGCCGGGGCGGCCTTCTTGGTCGAGACCGCCTGCTTGGCCGCGGGGCTCGCGCCGGAGGTGACCCCACCCTTGGGCTGTGCACCGGAGTCGCCCTGGGTGTTCGCGTTCGACGGCGCGGCCTGCGTGGAGCCGGTACCGGCGGCGGCGAACGGGATCTGGGTCTGGAAGATCTCGTCGTAGATCTTTTCCTCAAGCTCGAGGCGCTGCGCCTCGGTGGCCTGGTCCAGGCCCATGTATTCCAGGATCGTGTCGCGGGAGATCTCCCGCTGAGTCCGCAGCGCCAGCAGCGTCTGCATGATCACCGATGAGGTGCCGACGTGCACGGTGCGCGGGGTGAACACCATGGACGGCCTTTCCTCGAACACGTCCTTGTTCCGCGGGTGCTCCACGACCGCGCGCGCGATCTCCCTTTCCAGGCAGCGCTTCATCATGTGCCGCAGGTTCTGGATGCCGGAGGCGAGCACGTCGGAGAACGTCGAGCCGCCGGAGTCAGAGGGCCGCGAGACGGGCGCGGAGAACGTGGCCAGGGTGCGGGCCAGGATCCGTGAGTCGAGCGTCTCGTAGGCGTCGTTCTTGATGACGAAGTCGAGCTTGGGGGCGATGACGTCGATCTCGAGCCGGTGGTCCGAGATGATCACGGGCAGCTTCGCGAGGAAGTTGTAGTTCTGTTTGAGGTTCGCGATCTCGGCCTCGGTGCCGGGCTGCTCCTTGGAGCCCTTGCGGATCAGCAGGATGTAGTTGGCCGCGCCGATCAGCGTGGCCCGGTCGCTGGCCATCAGCTGCCGCTTGAGGTCCAGCAGGCCGAACACCCCGCGCAGGCGCAGGTCCGGCTGCTTGCACCAGTCGGGGCGGGTGGTGGTGTGCCGGAACACCCACTCGGGGTTCATCCGCAGCAGCCGCTGGGTGTTGACACCCCAGTGGCTCAGTTCCTGCTCCTCGTCCGGGCCGGGCTTGTACTGGCCGGTGAAGAACACCGACATCAGCGGGTCCACGCCTTCGGGGCCGGCGGCCGGGCCGGAGTTGACGTGGACGTTGTTGCGGAAGATGCCGATCTCGTGCTGGGTGGCCTGCCAGGCCAACTCGTCGCGCCGCAGCGGCCCGTGCCCGATCGGGACGACGTGCTCGGGCTTGAGCAGGGTCAGCTGGACCGGGACCCACACGTCGTACTTCTTCTTTTTCTTGTTGCCGTTCTCGGTCTTGCCGCGCACGACGTACTCGCGCTTGTCCCACAGCTTCACGCAGACGAACTGGTCGACGGTGAACAGTTCCCGCCACATCTCCCGCAGCTTGCGGTCCAGGTTGATGTCGGCGGACAGCTGGTTGAACACATCGGCGTCGTCCGGGTTCGCCGACTCCCACTTGACCCCGCCGTCGAACGCCAGGGCCTCGGTGGCATCGGCGAGCAGGCCGACGATGTCGTCCTCGCACACCGCGTGCCGGGCGATCCGCATCTGGTCGTACGGGCCCTTGGGCGAGACGTACAGCTGCCGGTTGAACATGCCCGGCTCGTCGCCGACGCGCTGGCGGGCCTGCTCGACCCACTGCCCCAGCTGGTTGGCCAGGGTGCGGACCTCTTGGCTGTTGACGATGTCGCCGGTGGCGACGGTCGACAGGTTGGCGACTCCCAATTCGCCCCCGCCGGGCATGAGCAGGCCGCTGCCGGCCTCGACCTCGAGCACGGGTCAGGACCCCCTGGTGAGTTCGATGTCCTGCCGGCGCACCTCGACCTCGCGTGAGGCGATCTTGAACTGGCGGTCCAGTTCGGCCAGCACCCGATCGACCTGCATCGTGCGGATCTGCCGCCATTCCCGGTACCGCTCGAGGCGGTGCAGGTGGACGGACAGTTCCGTGGCGCGCGCGGACATGGCGGAGATCGACTTCATCCGCCAGTCCGGCTCGTGCTGCCAGAAGTTGCGCAGCGTGGTGAGCATCAGGTCGATCTCGGCCTCGACGGCCTCGCGGCTCTCGAGGGCACCTTCGGCCAACTGCTCGGCGACGTCGGGCACCAGGCCATCGACGAAGCCGGCTTCGCTGGTGCCGGTGTTCTCGAACCGCATGCGCGGTTCTTCGTCGATTTACCGGGCTTTCCGCAGTTTTCTGGCCCGGTGCCCTCCGGCGTGGCTGTGCCGGCCGATCGCGGGCCCTATTGCTCCACTGCGGCCCACGGCCAAACGCAGCGCATGAAGCCCCAGAACCACCCGGCGACGGGCGCCAGGATGAACCAGCTGATGATCGCTAGGACGATCCATCCCATCCCCTCGACCAGGTCCCAGAGCGACTCTTGCCAGTCGCGCTCGTACTCGTCGTCGTCCTCATCCCAGTAGTCCCCCCAGCCGGCCACGGCTTACGACGCCGGATCTACGCGTCGGGTGAACTCATGCCCGTTCTCGCATCGGTAGGGGATCTCGTAGTGGTGGATCTCCCCGCCCCAAGTGCTCGTTATGACGGTTTCGGGTACACCGATCCATCCCCTATCCGAAGCGCATTCCGGGCACTCGATTCTGTCGCTGCTCACACCTCCTTACATGCCCACGAACGCGTCCAGAACGGAAGTCTGCTCAGGGCGGCTGGCCAGGATGTCCTCCAACGGCGGGATGTGCTTGGCGGCGATGGCCATCTTGGCCGCGTCCAGGGTGTGGAAGCTGCCCCCAGCGAACAGGCGTTTCATCCCGTACGGGTCGCCGGTGTCGCGCACCACGGTGTAGGTCTGGCCCTGGAATTCCTGGATGACCTCGCGGTCGTACGGGAGGCGGAACTTCTTGGCGTCCACGTAGTCGTTGCGCAGCCAGTCGGTGGAGGCCTCCACGACGTTGCGCTCCTTGGCCAGGTCGGCCATCGTCTCGGTGCCGATCAGTTCGCGGTCCTCGAACGCGACGACGCGCTTCTCGGCGAAGCCGAAGCCGTAGATCCGCGGGCCGTAGACGGTGCGCGAGAGGTGGTCCCAGATCGGGAAGCCGACGCCGGTCTTGTCGATGCCGAGCTTGATCTTGTCGCCGTAGAAGTCCATGACCCTGGCCACCACGGCCATCTGGTCGTCGGTGTTGATCCGGTGCATTTGGATGCGGGTGAGCAGTTCGAGGAAGTCGGTGCCGGTGCGCTGGCCGAAGACCAGAAGCTCGCTCGGGTGGTTGGTGACACCGACGTCCATGCCGGCCCAGAAGTACGACCAGCCCTTGGGGGCGCCGACCTCCTTGGCGCCGAGCTTCTGGGTGTAGCCGTGCCTGTGCATGCCGGGCAGGTCGATCCAGGTGTCCAGCAGCGCCAGGCGCTCGTCGTCTCCGGCGCCTTCGGGGAACTGCTCGAATTCGATCTTGGTCTGGGAGTAGACGTCCTGGTTGTAGATCGAGCCGTGGTCCAGGTCCACGCACGCCATCAGACGGGCCATCACGAAGACCGAGTTGGCCGCGTCGCCGTGTTCGCCGTAGATGTTGCGTCGGTAGTCGATGGCCTGCCGTGAACCGCCGTACTCGATGATCTTCTTTTCGCGTTCGGCGGCGCCCCAGGTGGGCCGGTGCATCGCCATCGGCCGGTGCACGATCCAGCCCGAGCCCTGCTGGGTCTTCTCGAAGAACTTGTCCCGCACGCCCTTGGACACTCCGTGGCAGCGCCACATCGCCCCCGGCAGGCCGGCGTTGAGGGTTTCGACGACCTCGATCCAGCCGGCGAGTGGGTAGTCCTGGGCCTCGTCCAGTTCGATGTTGATCACGTGCTGGCCCTTGACGCCCTTGCCGTCCCGGTTCGGTAGCCGGGAGATCAGGCCGGTGTTGTTCTTGAACCGGACCTGCCAGTGCGGCTGGCGTGCGACGCCCTTGCCCTTGCCGTCGGGGAGCATCTCGCGCAGCAGCCGGGTCGACAGCAGCGCCTTTTCGATCTCGTCGGTCAGGGGCCGCAGGTGGTTCAACTCCGGCGCGGTCAGCAGCATCCGCTGGCCCTCGAACGCGAACGGGAACGCGCACGCGCGCATCTTGATCCCGACGGTCTTTCCTAGGGCTCGCCCGCCCTGGTCGATCTGCTGCATCTCGTCGCACGTGTACCAGGGCCACTGGAAGTCCCAGGCTCTGTAGCAGCCGTCGGGGCTCTCGGGGTCGAACCACGAGAACTCGGCCAGGTCCAGTCCGTTCGGCGCCTCCAGGAGGGCCAGCAGGTAGCACTCCTCCTCGTCGGGCATGACGACAGCGGTCACATCGCTCCGATCCAATCCCCGATCCGGGACTCCGGATCACGGGGCTTCACGTCGACGCGGCGGTGTCGCTTTCAAAGCGTGAGTCCTGCTTGATGCGGGTGTTGCGCAGGCCGCGCAGGGCGGTGATGCCCATGTGCGGGTTGCTGACCAGCACCTCGGCGATCAGGCCGCCGATGTACTGGGCCCGCCACTCCACGAAGTGCCACGGCGGCACGTCGGAGGCGTCGGCGAGGCTCTCGAGCAGGTCCAGGCTGGCGGCCTGGTTCCCCATCAGAAGCCGGTTCAGGTGCGCCTGGGAGATCGGTACCTTGCGGGCGAACGTCCGCTGGGACCGGCCGCGAAGCAGCCGCCGCAGCGCCACGTGCAGCGGCTCGTTGGAGAACTCCTCGGGCTTGACCACGGCCATGACCGCGGCCAGCGACGTGGCCTCGCGCGCCGGGCGTCGTCCGATCCGGCGCTTGCCGGCTTCGCGTTCCTCGCGGGAGACGACCTCGTCGTAGATGTCGTAGATGATCCGGCCCATGGCCCGGAGCCCTGCGGCGGTGGAGAAGAACGACATCCACTCGTCCATCCCCATGTTGCAGCTGGGGTAAAGCTCCCGGGCGCGTTCGAGGTCAGCCTTCGCCATCGGTGGAGTCGTCGGTGAGGTCGTCGTACGCACCGGCGGTGATCAGCAGGGCGAGCAGGTAGGCGCGCAACTCGTCCGCGTCGAGCAGGACCTGCCCGTCCCGGGACCAGGAGTTGATGTTGGTGAAGTCCATGATGTCCCGGATCACGCTGCGCATGCCCTGCTGGACGTGAAGCTCGGTCACATGGAGCGGATCCAGTACCTCTGCTGGTTGTCCCGGAAGTGCTGGTCCAGCTGGTCGTACTCCGGGATCAGCCGCGTGCGTACCCACTCGATGATCTCCTTTTCGTCCTTGAATCCGAGTCTGACTCGCTCCTCGTCGTCGGAGCGGTCGAAGGCGCCGACGATCGCCTTGAGTTCGTTGATCAGCACCAGCGCTTTCATCAGCTGCTGCTCGCGGTGAATGCCGAAGATCTTCGCGCGCGCCTTGAGGTCGGAGATGTACGCCGACAGGTCCCCGCCGGAGGTCTTCTCGTCGCGGGCGGCCTTGGTCAGGCCCATGGAGCCCTTGACCCGGGTGATCTGCTCGGAGTATTCGCGCACGTGCCGGCGGACCAGGACCTCGTCGATCTCGAAGCCCTGGTAGTCGTGGCCGGCGGCCAGGTGCTGCGTCATCCGGAACACCGAAAGCTCGAGCCCGAGAAGCCGGTCCAGGTCCCGCAGGTCGGTGGTCTGGGTGAACTTGGTCTGCTCGACGTAGGTGTCGCGGCTGGTCTCGAACCAGCGCCGCTCGGCCTCGGACTGCACGACGAGTGTTTCGCCGCTGATCATCTGGACCGTGATCGGTGGACTTTCCGAGCCGGATTCAGGCGTAATTTCGCTCAATGCGTGGGGGCGCCCCGTTCCGAACACGGCACCATGACGGAGTATGCCATCCGGGCGCATTGCTGATCCGTGCGTACGGATCAAATCCGACCCGCAGTTCGGACGATGTTCGCGCCATGACCCTGCTGGAGATGACGCTGCACGGCGACCCGGTCTCGAAGGCCAGGCCGCGGGTGAACAACAACGGCCACGCATTCACCCCCGAGCGGACCAGGTCCGCCGAGCGCGCCATCACCACCCTGGTGCAGAGCGAGTTGAAAGGCGCCGCCCCGTATGAGGGGCCGGTCGGAGTGGCGTTCGAGTTCTTCTGTGCGACCAAGCGCCGGACCGATGGGGACAACCTGATGAAGCTGGTCCTGGATGCGATCAACGGCGTGGTGTTCCTGGATGACTCACAGGTCCTGGAGTACTACTGCCGGATCCACCGGGGCGTCGGCAAGGCGAACGCACGCACGGAGGTTCTGGTGTACGAACTGGACGAACTGATCGAGCCGGCCGCCATGACCGAGCCGGCCTGACGCCGAATCATGCCGACGTACGCGATCAACTTGACCATCCACACGGAGAACCAGAACGCGGCCTTCCGGGTCGTGGAGATGCTGGCCCGCCCACTGGTGGGGTTCGCGCTCGAGGACGACCTGTACACGAACTTGTCGGTGATGAAGATGGAGGACGAGACCGTCCACGATCACGACGACTAGCGGCGCTTCTTGCCCAGGCTCGGCAGACCGGCCGAGGTGACGCTGGTGACCCGGGTGGCGCGCTGGCGCGGGTCCCGCTGGCGGGAGTAGTTGCCGCCGCCGGCCAGGAACGCGGTCAGTTCGGCCTGCCACACCGCCTGTTCCATCATCAGTTCTTCCCGGGTCCGAAGCCCCAGGCGCGCGCAGTACCGCAGGTACAACTCCGGGTCGACGCCGCGCAGGTCCTGGCTGGTGCGGTTGCGGTCGAAGCATGCCTGGCAGACCGCGGTGGGTTTGTTGCCCTTGCCGACCACATGGCGCAGCACCGGGAACAGCCGGACCTGCCGGGGGTCGGCCCGGCAGTACCGGCACTTCGCCGACTGGGTGCTCACTTCGGGGACGGCACGCCCGGTAGCGCCTTGATGGCGTCCAGCAGGGCCTGCTTGCTGATCACCTCGTCCTCGCGGATCAGCGCGCGGAACATCGTGGCCCGCACGGTCGGCCCGTCGGCCTGGCGATTGAGCAAGGCCTGTAGCTCAGGGTTGTCGTCGAGGTCGCGTTGGGCCTGCTCGTGCTCCCCGACGCGCAGCATGGCGCTGTCGAGCACGAACTGCTGGGGATCGTCCGAGCGCAGCTGCGCGATCGCACTCAGACGGGCGTACTCGTCGTCGGTGAGCGTGATGGTGATGTCGGGCATGCGTTCACGATAGGCACGAACGCCGTTCACTACACCCAACCCCGCTCAACCCGCTCAACCCGTTCAACCGGCTTAGAGGACGTCGATGGTGTGGACCAGGGTCTCGATGTCCAGGGTGATGGCCACCGACAGGTGGACGCGGCCGGCCAGCTGGCGCACGGTGTGGATGGCCTCGTCGCTGATCTCGTACTTCCAGCCCTGGCCGTTCGGGCTGCCGTACATCATCACCATCAGCGACAGCCACGACTCCAACTCCGCGACGCGCGCGGACAGCCGCTGGATGAGCAGCTGCTCCTCGAGGTTCGCCACGGGCTCTCCTGGTCCTAGCCGAGCAGGGACTGGTCAGGCCCAGCGGGAGCCGAGCCAGTTGTGGTGGAAGCGGCTCGGGGCCGGCGCGGGCTGGCCCACGTACTTGCCGTCGTAGACCGCGCAGCCGGGGCTGACGCGCTCGAAGGCCAGCTGTGCGATCGGCATCCCCGGGTACAGCTTGATCGGCATCCGCACCACGGTGGAGATCTCCAAGGTGATGGTGGCCGGTGCCCAGCCGGGGTCGACGAAGCCGGCGGTGGAGTGGACCAGCAGGCCCAGGCGCCCCAGGGATGACTTGCCCTCCACGCGTGCGGCCAGCGAGTCGGCCAGGCCGATCGTCTCGAGCGTGTGCGCCAGGACCATGTCCCCTGGCAGCACCATGAAGTGGTCCCCGTCGGTGATCTCGACGAACGTCATCTGCTCGCCGACGTCGAGCTTGGGGTCGATGAACGGCCGGGTCTGGTGCAGGAAGTACCCGAAGCGGTTGCCCAGGCGCACGTCGAGGCTGGCCGGCTGGATGCGGGAATCGATCGAATCCTGGGGCTCCACCAGGAGATCACCGGCGTCGAGCGCGGCCCGGATCTCCCGATCGATGAGCAACCTTCAACTCCCGGAGAATGACAAAATTTCCAGCGCCGGGTTCAAAAGGTTTGGCACTGCCGTTTGTTTGCTTATCCGTTAGGTTTGGCTGTTCGGTACACCTACACGGATAAGTACCGAACTCCGTGGCGTGATCCTATCGAGCCGACAAAATCGAATCCAAGTCTGGTGATTTTTCGGACACATTCGGACGACACGCCCGGGATCCCAGTCGCAGTGAATCCTGTGTTTTTTGTCAGACTCCGAGTGAAGAACGTTCTACCTGGTCAGGGCTAGTCAGCGGCTGTCAGGACCCCTTTTCCCAGCTGATCTTGTTCGTGGCGGCGGTCTCACGGCTGGCCAGGTCGACCTTCGCCCAGGCCTGGTGCATCTGGTCATCGGCCCCGGCTCCGCAGGTCACGCAGACCCGCCCCGCCTGGACGAACTCGTGCGGCATGTCGGCTCGCTCGGTCGCGGTCTCCCGCGGCATCGGCTTGGTCACCAGCTGTCCCTTCGTGATGACAGCGGCGGGCCACCCCGCTCCGTGGGATGGCCCGCCGCATCGAGTGTGTCTCAGCTGTCCCAGCTGTACTGCGCCGGGGTCTGGTCCTCGGCGTCGTACTGAGCGGGGATCTCGCCGCCGTCGCCGCCCCGGCCGCCGCGGTTGTTGCCGGCGTTGGCTCCGGACAGGTCCGGCTCCTCGGGCCGCTGCCGCCGCTCGGGGCGCTGGCGGTCCTGCTCGGACGAGGCGTCGGCCTCGTCATCGGCGTCCTTCTTGCGGCGTCCACGGCCCTTGGCGGTCGGCTGACCGGCCTGCTGCTGCTCGTGGGCCAGCTTGGCCTGGTTGCTCTTGTTGACCTCGTCCGAGCCCGACACGTCGCTCGTGGGGTTCACGGCCTCGAGGCTGATCGGCGCGTTGCTGGGCTGGTCGCCCTCGAGCAGCTTGCGCTCCTCGTCGGTCAGCTGCGGCTTGTCGCTCACTTGTTGTCCTTCGCGTCGTCCTGCTCGACCTCGCGCGGGTCGGCCGGCGTCTGGTCGATCGGCGAGCCAGCGGCCGGGTTGTCCACGTCGCCGTACGCGCCCGTACCGAGCACCGGCTTGTTCTCGTCGACCTCGTCGTCCTTCTTCTTCTTGGTCATCGCGTAACCCCTTGCCTCGTGGTGCTAGTGGTGGTCGTGCTCGCGCTCGGGTATCGACCACGCAGCAAGGGAAAAGCGCAGATCAGGAGAGTGTTCGAGGGTCGTCTCGAGTGGCGGGATCGGTAGAATCGGGCTTACAGCGAGCGGGTCCAGCCTCGTTCGATCCGTTGCCAGCCTTGGGTTCTGATGCTTGCGCCTCGCCCGTCCGGATATCTCCGGCCGTACCGCCACGCCCGACTTTCGCACCAGATCCCGAACGGCATTTCGCGACAGCAGGCCGTTCTCTTCGGCCTGCTCCTGGTCCTCGGGCTCGCCTCCGGGCTCGCCGGGGACGTCGTGGCGTGGCTGGTGAACTGGTTCCTGATCATCGTGTTCGCCAGCGTCCTGCTGTTCGCGGCGGTCATCACCGATCCCGGAGCCTGGTTCTAGCGGGTGGTTCTAGCGGGCCACCGGCCGGGTGTGGTTCCACACGCAGTCCGGCCCCATGACCGGCGAACGCCAGCACGGCTCGGAGTACGCGGTGTTGGTCGTGGCCACCGGCGTCGGGCTGGGGGTGAGGTTCACCGTGCCGCCCGTGGCCGGCGGGATCTCGGTACCTGCGGCGGCCAGGCTGCCTGCTGCCAGCGCTAGCCCGGCCGCCACGATCCGTAGCTGAGTCATCGACGCCAATCGGTGTTGAGGCGCCGCTGCAGCGCCTTGATGGTCTGGGGCCCCCAGTCGCCGTCGACAGTGACGCCCAGCTTCTTTTGCAACGCCTTGCGGGTCACCCGGCCCCACGTGCCATCCGGGGTGACGGCCAGGAACCTCTGGAAGGCCTTGCGCGTGGCGGGCCCGATCTGCCCGTCGTCATCGACCTTCACCAGCCGCTGCACCGCGCGCGTGGTGTTCCTCCCCCACTGTCCGTCCACGGTCAGCGGGGGTCGGCGGTTACCTCGCGAGGCGCGCTCGGGCGGCATCTTGGTGGTGCCGCGCTCGTCCAGGTACCTCGGCCGTCCGTAGCCCACGATGATGCTGGGAGAGCGCACCCGCCGGTACACCCCGCCGCCGGACTGCTGCCCGGAACCGGAGCCTGAGCGGGTGTTGCCCTCGATGGTGACGACCCGGCCATCGGGCCGGACGGACTCGACGATCCCGACGTGCTGGATCCGGCGCTCCGAGTCCGGGAAGTCGAAGAACACGATGTCCCCACGCTGGGGCTTCTCGTGCCAGCGGCCGATCGCCCGGAACCACGCAGCATGGCTGGGGGTGTAGGCGGCGCGGCCGATGATGTCCTTGGCGCCGGCCTGGACCGCGACCCAGGAGACGAACATGTCGCACCAGGACACGTTGTTCATCCCGTACCAGCGGCCGAACTTGGTGTCCTTACGCCGCCCTTCGCGGTAGCCCAGCTGGGATCGGGCGATGTTGAGGACCTTCGTTGCGGTAGAAGTCATCCCGGGCCTCAGTAGGCCTCGTGGACTTCGGGATCGTCCTCGTCGTCCGAGTCAGCCTCGGTCTCCTCGTACTGGAGTTCCTGGTCGACGTCCTGCTCGCCGTCTTCCTCGGTGGGGAAGGTGTCGATGTCGTCCGGCGCCTCTTCCGCGCCGACCGGCACGCTCGGGTTCAGCCCATCGCTCATGCCCGGGATCTCGTCGGCCCCGGGCCCGGAACGCAGCGACTACCGGCGCTCTACGCGCTCGCGTGATCGCGGACGCAGCCAGCGGCGCCACGCCCACCAGATGGCCAGCAGCAACGGAATGGTCAGCAGGTTCCCCACCAGCTTGACCAGAACGTCGTACCAGAACCCGTGACTCATGCCGGTTCCTACTTGGGCAGACGCACCGACGGATCGCCGGAGTTCCGCTGGGACGGCATCCTCATCACCTGCTCGCGGCGCTCGGTGGTCATCTGGTCCAGCATCTGCTGGATGCTCATCTTGTGGATCCGGCGCTCGCGGCGCTCACGGCGGGTCAGCAGCCACGCGATCGAACGCGGCCCGTACATGCCGATCACGATGCCGAGCGCGACGAACAGGGTGTCGTCCATGGGAGTGCTCCTTCTTGAGAGGGGCTCTGGGAGGGGATTCAGCGGGGTGGTTCGTCGTGCTGACGGTGGACCGACTGGACCTCGCGCTGATCACGGATCCCGTCGGGGGTGTCGACCGGCCAGAGGCCGTCGAGGATTGAGTCGTTCACCAGGAAGCTGCGGACCGCGGGGCCGTTGCTGGTCTCCTCCACCACGTGGTCCAGGCCGATGCCGATCACGGTGCCGCCGCCGCGCTCGAGGTCCACGACGCGGAACTCGCCGTTCTCCACCTCGATCAGCAGGCCGTAGGAACGGCACAGGATGTACAACTCGACCAGCCAGTTCTCCAACCGGGAGTGCTGGTCGTGGGTCGGGGCGCCCTCCAACGGGAAGGGCTCACTCGGCAATGCCCCGGTCCTTGAGCAGCCGGCCGCAGTCGGGGCAGGTGTACATGTTGTTCGCGGCCAGGTTCGCCCGGTCGACCTCGGACAGGTGGTTCAGCACGCAGTCGGCGAAGTCCTCGGGGGCGGCGACGCCGTACGTCAGGTGTGCACGCTCGGCCGCCATGGCGGCGCTGTCGCGGATCGCCGCCAGGCCGGCGGCCATCAGCGTCGCCCGCTCGGTGTCGGTCAGTTCGCGGTCGAGGTCTAGAAGATTGTTGACGTCGTCGTCGGTGGGCATTCAATCCCCTTCGGGGTAGGCGTCCGGGCAGGGCCACCGCTCCAGGCAGTGCTCGCACACCACGAAGCTGGTCGCCTTGGCGGTGTTGCGGTGGATGGTGGCGCGGGCCGGGTAGTGCGGCGCTCGCCCGAGCAGGTCGGTGTTGCGGATCTTCCGGGCCATGAAGCTGGCGCGGCTGGGCGTGACGTCGAGGACCTCTCGGATGACGTGGGTCGGCGCCATCCCGAGTTCGACCGCCTCGAGGTAGAGCTTCGCGACTTGGTCCTGGTCGAAAGGGGCGTCGAGCCACTGGGTCATGGCGCGGCTATCGGCATCCGTGCCGCAAGCCTTAACCCTTGGCAGGGGGCGGCAGTGGCGGGTCGGTGAAGCGGGACAGCTGGCGGGTGCGGATCCCGAGCGCGGTGGCCAGGTCCCCGATGGCGAAGCGTTCGAGTAGCGGGATCAGTGCCTCGTGGATCTGGCGGTACTCGGTGCTGGTGCGCCCGACGCTGTACTGCCGGGACGCGGCCGATGCGACGGTGCGCAGCGCGGCCCGCAGGTCGCGCAGGTCTTCCTGGGTCGGCCAGGGCCGGGCCTGGCGGTTCACGGTGTGGTCGCGCATCAGGTAGATCGCCTGGGTGGTGACCCCCAGTGCGCTGGCCACCGGGCGGATCCCGTGGGCGGCGACCGCGTCGTCGAGGGCGACGAGGAACTTCTGCCCCGCCTGGGTCCGCCAGCGCACCACCCGCGGCGGCAGGTCCACGTACATCGCGTGCAGCTGGTCCAGCTGGTGGTGCGCGTCGGGCTCGGGTGCTGGTGTCATCACTCCGGCTCGTCACGTGGTGCCGGGACGGCCTGGGCCGGCGTGATCAGCGCCCGGCGGCGCGCGTCGTCCAGGTTGATCATGTCGAGGATCTTGCCGGGCCGGAACGACAGGACGTCCAGCTTGTGCGCCTCGTGCTTGGCCACGGTCGACTTGTGCGCGGCGGCGTGCCGGTCCACCAGGTCCTTGTCGTCCATCACCAGGGCGCCGGCCACGCCGTGCACCTCGAACACGTGCAGGCGCAGCGACTCGAACATGGACGGCTCGTAGTCCCCGTCCAGGACGATCGCATCGTCGGGTCCGATGGGCTCGCTCGGCTCGGCTTCGGGCGTGCCGGCCTCGCTGATCTCGGCGCTGACCTCGGCGCTGATCTCGGTACTGGCTTCGGTGATCGCCATCGCGCGCTCCCCTGGTAGTCGACCTCGTGGCCGAACACGGACCGTGTCCGTACGACTACGGCTGAGCCTATGGCGGATGTCTGACGGAAAGAGACTCCATGACGAGGCCGTGTCGTGACATGAAGCCATGTCACGAAATACTGAGCGACGTTCTCCCAGGTCAGAGGCCAATTGTCATTCTTTTGTCCTGTGCTCAAGGACCGAGAATCGGCCATTGGGGTGAGTGGAGCGCTCGTTATTCAAGTCAATCGGGTACATGCGACGCTAGGGGTCTAGCCAGGCCAGATGGGTCGGGAGCATCCGGATCGGCTCCAATCCGACACACCCAGGGCCACAGGTCCTTTCTCGACAACAGAGAAACTGTGTATCTTTGTTTCATACCACCGCGATGGCTACCGAGCGTGACTTCTGGAGGACCGAACCATGGCCCAAAAAGTGATGGTGCTGCTTACCGACGACACAACCGGTGAGGAAGCCGATGAGACGGTGACCTTCGCGCTGGATGGTCGCAACTACGAGATCGACCTGACCGAGAAGAACGCCGACAGCCTCCGGGCGGCTCTGGAACCATTCCGGTCCCACGCCCGTGCAGTCCGTGGGCAAAACCGGTCGACTCGGGGCGCGGGGAACAACTCCTCGATCACCCCTGCCGAGCGCAAGCAACTCAAGGCCTGGTGCGAGAAGGTCGGCAAGCCGATCCCGGCCGATCGCGGCCGGCTGTCCAAGGATCTGGTCCAGGAATGGCGCGACGCCGGCAGTCCGACTTCCTGAACTTCACGCACTTTCAGCAACACCACAACCGGCCCCGGTGATTTCACCGGGGCCGGTTGTGTTTGTCAGGCGTTCTCGGTCCAGGCGGCCTTGACCTTCTGGACGTACTCCTCGATCTGGAAGACCCGCCCGGTCACGTACGGCGGTTCACCGGTCACGGCCCAACGCTTCGCCAGCAGCGGGCTGTTGTGGTTGGCGATCGCGATGTCCCACACATCGGCCTTGGTCTTCCCCCGCCAGGTGGCGGCGATCTTCGCCAGGTCCTGGATGGTCCAGTCCACCGCGTAGTCGGGGGTGAGCGCCTGGACCAGGCTGACCCGGTCGCCGTGGGCCTTGAGGTTGATCTGGGCCAGGCCGTGATCGACGCCGTTGACGCCCACCGCGGCCGGGTCGAGAGCGGACTCGTGGGTGAGCAGGCCCCCGATGATCTCGATCGGCACCCCGGTCACACCGCAGACGTTGCGCAGCATCGGCGTCAGTGCCGAGCGCATCGTGGCCCGCCCCACGATGCCGTCGTCTTCGATCCCCCACAGCTGCTGGGCGGCGCGCACCGCCCGGTCGGTCCCGGGCCCGAACCACCCGTCGGGGACCGCGCCTACCAGCGACTGCATCGCCTTGGTCCCGAGCCAGACCGCGCGCGCGTGGTGTGTGGTGTCCAGGCCCTGCATCCAGCCGCCGCCGACCGGGATCTCGCCTGGGGCGTTGAGCCGGTAGTAGCCGGCATTGCTGGTGGATCCGGGCTTGGCCGGCAGCAGGCCACCGGTGGTGCGCCAGGCGCCGCGGCCGGGCGAAGGGTAGGCGGGCATGGCGCAACCCTCGGCCCAATCAGGCCGCGAATAACCACCACGGCGCCGTCGATGCCTTGTGGGTGATGCTGCTCGAGCTTGCCTTCCTCATGGCCGGGCAGACACCTCAGCCGGCAGATCCGACGCCGGCCGCCACGGCGACATCGGGGGCGAGTGCCGCGCTGCCATTCGACATCACCCAGATCCTCCAGTTCGGCCTACTGGGGTTGATCTTCCTGTGCATCGTCTTCCAGAAGTTCCTGGTCCCCGAGTGGGTGTTGCGCCGGGCCGATGCGGACCACGAGAAAGACCGAGCGGAATTGGAACGACGGCTTGCCGAAACCAAAGAGCAACTAGATCGGCTCCAGGACGTCTTTCAAGATCGCATGATCCCGGCGCTGACCAGAGCCACGGAGATCAACGCGCGCTACAACGAGGAACTCCAACGCGCGCGCTACCGCCGCAGAGACGACGGCGACGACACCGGCCACATCCCTTCCCCAGTCGAATGACGGTGCTCATGCCCCCCGAGTCAGCGGCTTCCATCCACACGACACCCCACGAAGTACGCGAGATCTCGGACGAGGACCTGAAACTCCGCACCCGCCAGCTGCTGAAAGCGGCGGAGGAGACATCGGTCCAGCTGATCATCCAGACCGAGCGCCTGGCGGCGGCGATCGAGATCTTCCAGCAGGAATTCATCGAGCCGTTGCGCAGAGAGCTGGACAAAAGTGACGGAACCCACGGGACCGGCAACCCCTGACCCTTCCGAGCCGGGCGAGCCCGCACCGTCCGCGGCCAACATTCCGCGGCCCACCATCGAGCAGTTCCGGATCCTCGACGAGGGCAACCGGATGCTGGCCGGCGACGTGCGCGGCCTTACCGAATCCCTGGCCCTGCTGCAGCAGCTACAGGAGAACCAGCGCGAGACCGACCGGCGCGCACGCGAGGCGCAGGCCAACGTGAACCGCGTCGAGCGCGAGAGCACCGAACGCAACGCCCGGGTACGGCGCAGCTTCACCCTGGCCACCGGCGCGATGGCGATCCTGCTGCCGCTGGTCTCGATCCTGGTCTACGCCAGCTTGATCCAGCACGTGGACAACCTGCTTTCCCAGCAGCGCCGAGACCGCATCGCCTCCTGCCAGGCGCGCAACGCCGGCACCCTGGGCAACATCGCCCGCGAGGAGATCCTCGCCGAACTCGACGAGAACCCTGCGGTCCAGAAGGCGCACCGCGATTCGGTGGTGGCACTGCGGGCGTCCCTGATCGACTGTGACGCCAACCGCCCCACGGCCCCGACACCGAACCCGGCGCGGTGATGATCCTCCATCAGCTGTGGGGCGCTAGTCAGATCGACGGTGTCTCCCCCTCACCGGTCCTGCTGTTCGTGTTCGTCCTGGCGAACGCCGCCATCACGGCCGGCTACGCCTTCCTCGCGATCGCCGTGATCCCCAAGGTCGCCGTTCAGCTGCTGCGCACCAAGCTCGGCGGCATCGGGTTCTTCCTGCTGTGCGGCCTCACCCACGCCCACATGGCCTGGGCCGCCCTGTTCGACCAGGAACACGGCGGCTACGCCTACATGGCCGTGACACCGGCGATGCTGGCGATCCATGTGCCGCAGGCGATCTGCGTGTGGTTGTTCGTGTGGGGCATCTACGTCGAGATGGGCGAGTTCGGCCTGCTGCGCCTCAAGCGTGACGCAGAGCCGGACGCAGCGGCGGTCACAGACCCTGGTTGAGTGCGGTGGCCATCGCCCGCCATACCTCCGTGGGCGACCTGTCGATCTTCCGCGCGTGCGCGACGGTCATCAGGCAGGTCATGCCGACCAGCTGCCCCACCAGGCCGTCGAACGCACGGGGCTCGGGATGCTGCTCACGGAAGTCCCGCATCACCTCGCCGGCCAGCCGGTTCAGTTCCGCCTCGTCGAACGGCTCGACCGCCGAGATCGCGAGGGTCACCATCTGCAAGGCGAACGCCTTGTACGAGGCTGACTGCTCCTTGCCCATCAGTACGGCTCCGGAGCTTCGATGACGCGCCCGCCGCGCATCAGCGGCATCGTGGTCATGGTGCGTCCGTCGCGGCGATAGTTCCACGCGCGCAGCACCATCGACAGGTACGCGTACTCGGGCACGCTGGTGCGCTTGTCCTTGACCTCCCGCAGGCGCGACTTGAGCGCCAGGATCGGGTCACCCTCGTCCAGGCCGACACCTGTGGCGATGCGCATGAAGAAGTCCTTGGCGGCCTCCTCATCTACCCGCCACAGGATGTAGAACGAGGCGGCCATCAGGGTGGCCGGCATGTCGATCTTCTTCTTGTAGCGGTTGACCACGATGCTGACCACCTCCTCGAGGTCCGGGTTCTGGTCGATGTAGTCGATGACCTCGGAGTTGGTGATGCTGCGCTGTGCGCCCTTCATCTCCAGCACGGCACGATCGAACGTCAGCGCCCACCGGGCCGCGCCGGCCAGGACCACCGAGTGCCCGTGCCCGTTCATCCTCAGCTGGTCAGCGACGCTGCGCTTGACCCCGGAGTCGATGACGGCCTTGGCGTCCTCGGCCACACCTCTCAGCACCAGGAACCGGTACCGCAGGTCAGGGTTCTCCCGGCCGGCGACGATCAAGCCCTGAAGCCGGTGCTGGGCATCGCAGAGATACCCCTCCTTGTCGAACCGGACCGGGTTGCCCTCGAACTGCCAGTTCCCCGCGAGCATGTCCCGCGCGATAGCCGCGACCTGACGCTCCTTGAGCTTTCGGTTGCTGCGGTTGAGTTCCATGTACTGCTCGGCGATCGCGGGAGTGATCCACTCCTCGGCGAGGGTCTCGCCGCCGCTGAGCTTGAGTTCCGAGTTCGGCGGCCCGGGCTTCGCGACGACGCGCTTGGCTGGGGTCTTGGTCGTACTGGTCACGTGGTGCCCTCGCTCCGGTCGGATTGGCGCTCGTCCTCGTTGAGCCGGATCTCCTCCTCACGCGCAGCTGCGGTGAGTTCGTCAATGACCGATTGCAGTTGGTCAGCCGCACGTTGCAGGTCGCCGATGTAGCGGGTCAGGGTGAAACGGTGCGCCCGCCACCGGTGATCTGTCATGCAGTTGCGCATCGTCGTGATGCGCCTGGTCGCCTCGTCCGCGGCATTGCCGAACGCCGTGGGCAGGTCGAAACGACGCAACACTCCGGCCCCACCGCCGGCTCCCCGTCCGTCAGAGCGGCCTCTGGGGGACTTGGCACTCACGCAGTGGCCTCCCGTGGTGTGGGGTGTTCGGTCCGTAACGGGATAACACCACAACAGACCGCACTCGGAACACCACTCTGCGTCGTCTGCGACTGGTGTGACGAAAGAGAACCGAAATCAGCCGGTCGGGGGATTCTCAGGATCGGGCGTGTCCTTGCGCGACCCGTTGCTTGCCCCGTCACCGATGCCGTTGCCGGACCCGATGACCTCACCGGTTATCGCCGTCGTCGAGCGCCACGGCCGGCCGGGTCCTTGAGCGGCCCACTCCTTCTGTAGCTGCGCGGCGATCAGCTTGACCGTGTCGTCCGGGAACCCGATGTCTTCAAGGACCGCATGCAGGGTCTCGTTCTTGCCCGTCTCGTACCCGAGCCAGAACGCCTGCGACTTCATCGGGCTGTGCGTGGTGGCCAACAAGATGAGGATGAAGTTCCAGATCACCGGCCAGGTGTCACTCCACCACCAGCTGAGCAGCGCGCTGAGCGGCACCAGTGCGATGGCTGAGGCGACGAACACGTCCAGGACCGGCGGCGCCGGATTGCCCATCGGCGTGCGTCGCCTGCGGAAAAGCCTGACGAACGAGCGGACGTGTCCCATTCCCGAATCGTATCCACCCAGCTACACCCATTGACAGAGCGTGACACAGATCAGATCCTGAAGGACTGGCCTCGAACCATCGGGGGTAACGATGAGCGAGTTCGTTGTGGGCCTGCGGATGTACCTGGCCGGCGAGGTGCGCCGGATGATGAAGGAGCAGACGCTGACGGCCAAGCAGGTGGCCGCGGCGATGCACTGGACCGAGTCCCGGCTCTCGCGGGTGCTGACCGGTCACCGGTCGCTGAACTGGACCGAGGCCAAGGTGCTGTTCGAGTACCTCGGCGTGCGCAACGACGAGGCCGAGGTCCTGCTCGACATCGTCGTGCGGGCCGAGTCGCGCCGGGTCTTCGGCGGCTACGTGAACGACATCGGCGACATCGACGTCACCTTCTACGAGGCGCTGATCTCCGCCCCGACCAGCGACCACATGAGCGGCCCGATGCTGCCGTACATGCTGTGCCCCGACGACGTCGTGGACCGGGTCCTGGCGATGGGCTTCCCCCGGCCGGAAGACCACGCCGAGCGCGACAGCCTGGCCGCAGTGATCAAGGCGAGCAACCGAGCGCTGCGCGAGAGCGAGCGGAAGATCACCATCGTGGTCGGCGAAGAGGCGATCACCCGCGCCAGCACCGAGCACCTGGAGTACCTGCTGGCCAATGACTGGGGCTGGGACGTCTACGTCCTGACCCTCGACAAGGGCATGCCCGCCGGCTACCTCGGCCGCTACTCGCTGCTGAGCTTCACCGACCCCGCCCCGATGGACCTGCTCGCCCACCACCTGCCCAACTGGCACGTGAAGGCACCGATCGTGCGGGATGAGGAGATCATCTCGCTGATCCGCAAGAACTACGTCGACTTGCAGGACTGGTGCGTGCCGGCCGGCTCGTTCAAGGCGTACCTCAGGCGACGGCTTGTCGCCTGAACTCGGCCCACCACGTCTCACCGCCGTACTGCCCGAGTTCGTTCACCGCGTGGAAGTCACCGTCTCGCTCCTCGATCAACCCGAGCGCGCCGAGGAAGAACAGCACGTCCTCCGGCATCTCGCCGAACCGGTCCGCCACCGCCCTGGCGGCTGCGAGCCGGTTCGCGTTCGTGATCGGCCCGAGGCTGGGCATCGGGGGTAGCAGTTCACCCATGCGCGAGGGCATCGGCTGTCCCCTTCCTTCTACGCAGTCCCGATTTCGTCCTCCATCGCCCTGACCGCACGGTCGACCTGTCGGCTCAGCGCCCTCAGGTCCCCCAGCGCCTGGGTCAGCACGGTGATGTCCGGCCCGGCCGGTACGGACTCGTCCGGCTGCGCGCCGCGCTCGCCGGCCTGGGTCTGCAGGCCACGGATCGCGCCGCGCTCCCAGGGGTCCTCGTAGACCGCGCTAGGCCACGCGGCGCCACGGGAGCGGGCGCCCCTGGCGAGCATGATCGCCAGCGCCATCGCGACGTTCGGGTGGATGCCGTCGATCACCTGTGCGTCCGCGAAGCCGGGCAGGCCCTCGGCGGACAACTTGCCGACGTCGCCGTCCCAGCTGATCCCGTAGTTCGGCATGTGATCGCGGTCAGATGTGGACGTGGCGCTGCTCGCACCGGTTGACGACGAGGTCGAACGGGTTCTCCGCCCGCTGCCGGTGCACGAGGTGGTCGATGACGCCGGCCAGGGCGTTGGCGATCTCGATCACGCGCTCGAGGTGGGTGCTGGCGGCGCGGTGACGACCCGGGTCACGCAGCTTCCCGTCTTCTCCGCCGTGACGCCCCCCGCCGTGCCCCAATGCGGGGCCGGGAGTCTCGTGGCGCCCATTCCACCACGCGGGCTCCGACGGTTGGCGCGGCACGGGCAGCTGCGTGACCGCGGCGATCGTGAGGGAACCGTCCCGCTGGCCGTGACCGATCGCAACTCGGATCGCGTAGCCGGGGTCGAGCATCGGGAGAGGCACAGCGTCATCGCTCCGTTCCCGGTCGCGGCGACCGGCTCGTTCCTTGTGATCGCCCCGTGGCCCGGCAGAAATGCTCGGACCCTTGCCAAGGTGCTTGACGTTACGTGGCGATCTGGACACGCTAGGCGACGAACAGGCCTCGAAAACCCCTACGTACGGAGGAGGTGGTCCTCATGAACAGGACCTAGCGGCGGTGCGGCCCGGACCGTCCGGGCCAACTCCGCCGCGCCCCCGGAGTCATGAGCAGGACCGACAAGACCAAACCCGTTGCGGTGCGGATGATCGAGCACCCGCCACTGATCGCCGAGCACAACCACCAGGACGGCATCTGCGACCTGCCGCCCACTCCCCTGCACGACCAGCGCCGGTACCACACGTCGTTCAACTGCTACTGGATGGAAACCGCGGTCTTCGGCTACCGCGGCTGCTGTCACGGCTGCGGCTGCCGGCTGTGCACCGGCCACTGGGAGCGGCGCGAGGAACGCCGCCGCTCCCGCCATCAGGCCCGCCGTCAGGGCCGGGAGATGGTGAAGACCTGGCAGGACCTCGACTAGAGGCTTGGGACGCGTCACCTGGCCAAGCTCCGGCTCCACCCGGAGGGCGCGCGTCCCCGAGGGGCGGGGCTCCGGTATCGATGGGCCGGAGCCCCGCCGCAGGACCCCCGGCGTGGTACCGGGGGTCCTGCTCTCTCGCCCGGCTGCGTAGCCTGGGGTGGTGCCAGGTGGATTCGACAAGCACCAGCGGTTCCTGGCGGTGCGCGCGATCCCCGAGGGCGAGATCCACTGGGAACGCCACCCGGTGCCGGTCGACCTGACGGTCCGCGTCACCCATCCGGTGATGGACATGCGCGTCGAGGGCTGGGCCACGGCCTGGACCAGGAACGCCGTCTACTGCTTCTGGTTCGAGAAGCTCAGCAACGGCATGCGCCCGCAGTGCGGCTGGCTCCCGCCGGCCGACGTCAAACGGCGAGACCCCGGGGCGGCAACCCCGGGGTCTCAATCAGCAGCTGGCTAAGCCGGCTCGTTCAGTGTGCAGGCGAGTCCCGCTCAGGTCTAGATGGGCCGCCGCCCCGCATGCAACCAGGCGCGGAAGGTCAGCGGCATCTGCGCGGCGAAGTCGTCCTCGAACAGGGCGGCCAGCTGGGCGATCTCGTACTGCGGGTAGCTGGCGACCGCGGAGTCGGCGGTGGCGACCGTGCGCAACGACAGGAAGTTCGTCAGCGCGCGCGCGTTCATCGTGACGTAGAGAGACCAGTACAGGTTGAACGGCAGACCCATCCGGGCGACCTCGTTGCAGATGCCGCTGCCGGTCAGCAGCTGGTAGTCCGCCCACCACTCCAACGAGCGGCGACGCAAGGTCTCAGTCACCAGGTCGTGCTGGTGCTCGGTGCCGGCCTCGAACCGGTACTGCCCGGGCTTGCCCGACTGCACCAGCGCACGGTTGGCCGGCGGCAGGTAGAAGACCGGTTGCAGCTTGCGGTACCGGCCGGACTCGACGTTGTAGGAGGCCACCCGGTGGCGCACCAGCTGCCACACCACCACTGTCGGGACGCGGATCAACCAGTGGAACACCGAGTGCTCGAAGGGGCTGCCGTGGTGATCCCTCACCAGGTATCGGATTAATCCCTCGGTGGTCTCGGAGTCGATCGAGTCCGCGCCCTTGGTCGAGACCCGCGCGGCCCGGCACACGGCCTGGTCCCCGCCCATGAAGTCGACCAGCGTGGCCTCCATGTCCGAGCGGAACTCGACCTCGCCCATCGCCTCCCGGCGCGTCAGGCCGGCCATCCCAGCCGGCGGGCCAGGGTCTCCTCGATCTCCGTCTCCCACGTCTTGCCTCTCCCCTTTCCACTCATCTCGAACGCCCGGCAGTCCTGGCGGACCCCCAGCGGCAGGTACAGGCAGATGTTGACCCGCTCGCCGGTGTCTCGTGAGACGCCGAACCCGCAGCCGGGGCAGCGGCTTTCGTGCCGGTGCATCAGCGGGCGCTCGATGCGCTTGACGATCGGCCACACGAGCTTGGTGTACCGCTCGTAGGCCAGGTACTTGATCCGCTGCCGGCGCGGCTGCTCGTAGTGGATCAGCAGGTAGGTGGAGGTGGCCGGGGAGAACTTCTGCACGATCTCGGTGTAGAGGGGCAGACGCTTGGTCATCCGGTCAGCACCGGGTGCCGAAGCGGGTAACGGTGAGCACGAGCGGACGACCGCGCCACGGTTCGCCCGCTGGGACGTCTTGGGTGCAGACCGCCCAGTCACCGAGATCGTGTTCCACCCGTCGGGTCCGCGGGTCTTCGTCATGAGTGTCATAAAAGATCAAGCTGGCTTTCTTGCCGAAGTCCTCGCGCACCATGAACGCCGTGCGCGGCCACGGCTGCGTCAGGTCGGGCATCAGGTCTGAGGTCCCCATCGGCCGGGCGACGCCTTGATCGCCCATGGCCCTGGGGCACGCTTCCTCGACCAGCACAACGCCCAGCTCGACCTTCGTGTTACGTGGGTTCGAGCCCGCCTCGGGCGACTGGAAGCAGACCTCCCACTCCTTGTCGTCCGAGTCCCGGTCCCGGCCCCACGCATCGTGCGAGTCGATGTCGTCGTAGCCCGCCGATCGCAGCTGTGCCAACGCATAGGCCTGTCCCTGGCCGACCACCGCGGGCATCGTGTCCGGGTCCGACTTGGGGTTCCAGGCGATCACCACCACGGCCAACAGGCACAGCGCGATGAAGGCGCACACCACGATCAGCGCGCCCTGGTGGCCGTCCTTGCCGAAGTCGTCCTCGCCGGCCGCGCTCACGGTGCGGACTCCTGTGTCACCTCGTCGAACACGGACCCGAACTCGCTCGCGACGTCCTCGCCCTTGAGCGTGATCACACCCAGCACCAGGACCGCGATGCCGGCCGTCACCAGCGCGTACTCGGCCGCCGCGGCTCCCAACTGCGGGTCGGTGGGGCGCACGACCTTCAACCGGCCACCGGCATCGACCACCCGCTCGGCGGTCTTGCGCAGGAGCTTCTTGCGGCGCTTGTCGTGCCGGCTCCACCAGACCCAGCCGCCGAAGATCACCATCAGCAGGTAGATGGCGCAGGTGAACCAGTCGCGCTGGATGTAGAAGTAGACCGCCAGGACGAACGCGATCAGGATCTGCAACGGCTCGAGGTAGAACTCGACGGCGTCGTAGTACGACGGGCGCTTGATGAACAGGATCCAGTCGATCACGGAGATGACACAGAAGGCCGTCGCGAACCCGGTCACCCACAGCGGGTAGGTGGTCACTTGGCCACCCGCTCCCGCTCGTCGCGCAGCTTGCGCACCGCGTGGGCGATCCGCGCGCTCGCGGCGCCGAAGATCACCCCGTCGAACAGGCAGAGCCAGTAGTCGCGCTGGCTGACCGCGATCCCGAGCAGGGTGCCGGACAGGAACATCAGCGCGAGACTCGCGCCCAGATCCCACTTGGTGTACCAAGCCGGCTGCTTGACTCCGAAGACCGCGTCCAGGGCGAGCAGGCCGATGATGAGCGCGCCGAGCACCATGGCGAAGGTCTGCAACTACTCCTCCTGGGGATCAGGGACGAGACGGACGTGCCGGGTCTCTTCCGTGATCACCGGGCGAGCAGGCTCAGGACTTTGTGCCGCCAGCTACGACAGGGGTAGTGGCCGAGTAGGTGGTCCCGCCAGTGCTTGCAGGACCGTCGTTGGTGGGGCATCGCGGTCGGCGTCCTTCGCTCGGTCGGCAACATCAAGATCCGCCGCGGCGTAGAAGCGTTCCTTCACCTCGGCCGGCATCTGAGGCCACATGTCGGCCATGTGTGCCGGGAGTCGGACATCCCCACCGGCCGGCGAGGTGGCGACCGAGATGAGATCGCCGGCCTTGTGTTTGCGGTGTTTCCCACGTTGCTGCGGAATGCGCCAGATCACCGGTGTTCCTTAAGTGTCAGCGACTGGCCGTCCCTCGGCCGCGTAACTGACAGTGCCCGTCCGAATACACCACGTCAAGCCACTCAACGTGACACGCTGGAGGTGTAGACGTTCGGCCGACGGGGGGCCTGAGCGAAAGGACGGGGCTATGCCAGAGGGACTCGAGAACCTGCTGATCTTGGCGGTCGGCGTCATCATCGGCGGCACGATTACCGTGGGGCCGCAGTTGTTCAACGCCTGGCGCGGCCGGCACCGGCGCAACAACGTGATGATGGCCCAGGTCACGATGGAACTCGTGCGCATGGCCCGGGCCCGGGCGCTGGACGACGAGCCGGCCTGGACCAACATGCTGCGCCAGGTGACGTTCAAGGCGACCAAGGACCCGGTCCTACTGGCGATCGCCTCGGCCCAGCTGCTGATCCAGCTGGTCCGCTCGGACGACCCGGCGAAATGGGCACAGATCGAGCAGCAGATGGAAGCCGCGGCACGGGACATGGCGCGCCAACCCGACCGCGGCGACCTCAGGCCTTAGGGTGCGCCGGTGATGTTGGAGTGATGATGACGGACGGCCCGGCAGCGATGACCTGGCGTGACGTCGAGGTGGCCATCGAGGACCAGCTGCCGCTGTGGAAGGTGCTCGGCTTCGGCGGGATATGCCCCGTCCAGGGGTGGGGCGACCTGCCTGACGGGCGGGCCTGGTACTTCCGCTACCGGCACGACGAGGCGACGCTCGAGGTGTTCCACCGCGACCCCGACGACGACCTGTACGTCGCGCGCTCGCGGGAGGACATCACCCACTACAGCGAGAAGATCGACGCCCTGGGCGTGCCCGACGGCGGGAACCTGACGCCCGAGGAGGCCGTGGATCTGTTCTTGGAACTGTGGCGCGGCCTCAAGCCGGTCGACATGTGGCCCAGCACCGGCAGCGACCGCCTGGCCTCGGCCGTCGACTTCTGGACGAAGGTGTACGCCGCGGCGGACGAACAGCAGCAGGATCAGCAGAACGAGGAGCAGCAGTGAGTGAGATCAAGGAAGGCGAGCCGTGTCCCACGTGCGGGGACGAGTACGACCAGCACGTGCTGATCGCGACCGCGCCGGACGAAGACCCGATGAAGGGCGGCATCTCGCTGTGCCCGGTGAAGGGTTGCCAGTGTTTCGGCACCTGGTCCCCGCCCGGACACCCGGTCGACCCGAAGGACATCGTCGTCCCTGAGCAGGCCAAGGTGGAAGCGATGCGCAAGTTCGTCCAGGCGGGACTCCTCAGATGAGCGTCGCGATCTCCGAGGAGGAGTACGAGCGCTGGCAGGCCGACGTGGTGACGTACGGCCAGACGATCCGCTGGTTCGGCAACGACTGGGGCGCCGCGGTGTGCCTGCCAGCGATGAACGTGGCGACGCCGGCCGACGAGATCTGCGAGCCGTGCGGGATGCCGATCACGGCCGGCGATCAGGGCTTCGAGATCCCGGCCGGTGACCGGCCGGCGTTCACCCCGTACCACCGCGAGTGCTTCGCGGCTTCTCTCCAGATCAAGACCTCGCCGTAGGGCGACACCGATCACAAGACCCCGCGCTCCGGGACGCCGGAGACCGCGGGGTCTTGTCGTTTGTCACTCCTTGCCAGGCCTGGTGTGCTCCACGGGCGCGATGGCCTGCTGCACGGCCCTGCCAAGGTCTGTGAGCACGTAGTAGCGGCGTCGCCGCCGGCCGAGCTTTCGCTCGTTCTCCTCCTCCTTCGTCGAGACCACCAGGCCGGCGTTCTCCATCCGCTCGAGCGCCTTGTAGACGCCGGTGTGGGAGCGGTCCAGCATCCGGAGCATCGCCCACACGTGCATCGGCTCGCCGTCAGCCCTTGCCAGGAGTTGCAGGGCTTCCCGCGCGACCACGGAGTATTTGACCGCGCCCTTGCCAAGGTCGATCCGCCACGAATCCATTGCCAAACCCTAGTCCCCGAATTACCCTCGGATAATCGCGCAAAACAAGCCGTTTTGAGGCTCAGAATGGCCTTCCAGGCCCTAAAAACGGCCATTTTGGACCATTTGGAGCCATTCTTGACAAGGTTTTGAGGCCAAAACGAGCCTGTTAGCGCCTAACGCTCGCCGGCCAAGGCTTGACAGGGGTCGATACCAGGAAAGAATCCGGTTTTGTTTTCGGCCGCGCATCGTGTGAAAGGGGC
>JACCDR010527008.1_pt1 | contig 81329 bp, 66 predicted proteins | sample 7446431 | NCBI WGS metagenome assembly JACCDR01 (sample SAMN15323443, study PRJNA562643) | freshwater metagenome | isolation source: river surface water | place: USA:Blue River Watershed | collected 2017-08-17
CATTACCCAAAATCGCACGGGCATTTTTCGGGGTTTCTTTGGCGTAAATCATTTCAGGGCTGTTGACCTGAATTTCGCCGGTAATGCCATTTTTGGTTTTGAGGCTTGAGTTTACACCGCTATAACCCATGGGGTCTGTCGCTGCATTGATGCGTTTTACCGCTGCGCCATTATGGGCTAATGCTGAAGCAACGACATCAATTTGGGTTGCGGGGACGATAATCGTGTTGCGCGCTAGATCTTTAATTCTAAACGCATCACCACGGTAGTCATTTACAATTTTCTCCAGTGCACGCTCCCTAGATTTAATTGGTGCAGTTGCTACTTTGCCATCAAACTGATCGGCAATGCTTTGTGCCAAAACTGCTTGATAAAATTACCAATCGCTTTCGAGTTGCTTTACGAATTAACGATGAGATTCCCTGATCTTTACGCGCAGCGTAAGTAGGGTGCCGACCAGCCTTTCGCGTCCTTTGTGAGATTGTTTTATCACCAATCCTTACAGGGGCACTAGCATGCGCAAGACGATCCACTTGAATCTCTTAAGGGCGGCCGTTTTGAGCCTAACCCTCACATTAGGTTACGCACAGGCCGCTGAACTGGAACTCGGTACTGCAACCATTGCGGAATTACAGGCTGCTATGGCAAGCGGTAAATTAAGCTCCGAGCAGTTATTGAATTTGTATCTGGCGCGCATTGATGCCTACGACCAGAAAGGGCCAAAACTCAATACGATTATTACTCTTAAAGACCGCGCGCTTGCACTGAGTGAAGCCCGTGCGCTGGATGCCGAACGCAAATCCGGCAAGGTGCGCAGCCCACTTCATGGAACCGTGGTATTAGCGAAAGATGTTTTCGACACCAAAGACATGCCCACCTCTGGTGGCTTTAAGCCCATGGCGACATCGCAGCCGATTTACGACAGTTTTGTGATTGATCGTTTGCGCGCAAGTGGGGTCATTATTTTAGGTAAGCTCAATCAATCCGATTGGTACGGTGTTGCCAATCAAGGTGCAAGTACACTTCAAGGGCAAGTGCTTAGCCCTTACAACCCTAAAAAATTAACGGGCTACTCCAGTTCGGGTACGGGTGCGGCCATGGCGGCTTGGTTTAGTACCTTTGGTTTGGGGTCAGACACAGGTGGCTCCATCACCATTCCCAGTGCTAACAGTAATTTGGTTGGCTTCGCCATGTCGCACGGTTTGATATCTCGCACGGGCATGATGTGGAGTTCTCCTCGCCAGGAAAATGGTGGCCCCATGTGCCGCAGTGTTTATGACTGTGCCGCCGTACTGGATGTGATTGCGGGCTACGATGCCGCAGACCTCGCCACGGAAGAGTCGGTCGGTAAAATGCCTGAGCAATCCTATGTCTCCTACGTTAACCCCCAAGGTTTGCGTGGTGCGCGCGTTGGTGTACTGAGTCAAATGGTGCGCAAAGGCAAAATGCATGCTGAAGGGCAGGTGCTGTTTGATAAAGCGGTGCAAGATCTGCGCGCTGCGGGTGCCATAGTCGTCGAGCCACTCACTGTTGAATTTGATCTGGTGCAAGCACAATTTGATGCTTCCGCGGCGGGCTTTGAGCGTGCAGTCGCCATCAACAAATATCTAGCGGCTTTACCGAAAGATGCGCCGATTCGCACAGTGGCAGAAATGATTCAAAAGGGCGGTAGTTTGGTCAAGCCTGCCATTATTGATGCGGCAAAAGATACGACTCCTTTAGAGCGACATCCCAACCTGATCGCCGCCTATAAATCCCAAGACATGTTGCGTTCCGCGTTAGTGAAGTTAATGGACACCTATCAATTGGACGGTCTGGTTTTACCTTTCAGAACAGCCACTATCGAAAATGTGGGCAACTCATTGCCCATGACTCTCGACACCCGCAATAGCATCAGCTCTTACACAGGGTTACCAACCATTATTGTGCCGGGTGGTTTTTTCCCCTCTGATGGTATGCCCTTTGGTCTGCAGTTTTTGGGTCGCAAATTTACTGAACCGACACTGATTAAATTAGCGAGTGGTTACGAAGCCTCAACCAAACATCGCAAAGCGCCAGCACTAACACCCGCTCTGGCCGGTGAAAAAATTACTTATTAACGAAAACCATTTTGGGAGTTGAATAATGAAAAAATTCAGGTTTACTCGTCTGCGTCTTGCCTTGAGTTGTGCGTTAATAATTGCCAATAGTGCATTAGCGGCCGATATAGATTTATCCAGCGCAACCATCGCTGATTTGCAAAAAGCCATGGAGCAAGGTGAATTCAGCTCCGAAAAATTGGTTGAGCTTTCTTTAGCGCGTGTAAAAGCCTATGACGATGCAGGCCCAACACTGAATGCGTTGATTTATGTCAATCCAAAAGCGATGGCCGAAGCAAAAGCCTTGGATGCAGAGCGTAAAGCCACAGGCGCCCGTGGCCCTTTGCACGGTATTCCGGTCATTCTTAAAGATAACCACGATACGGTTGATATGCCGACAACGGGCGGCTCTGTTTTTCTGGAAGGTTCTATGCCGCCAGACGATGCCTTCATCGTAAAAAAATTGCGTGAAGCGGGCGCCATTATTCTCGCCAAATCAAACTTAAGTGAATTTGCCTCCAGTGCAAAAACCAATGGTTTTAGTTCACTCGGTGGGCAAACCCTCAACCCTCATGATTTAACGCGCGGCCCGTCAGGTTCCAGTGGTGGCTCAGGTGCTGCGGTTGCCGCATGGTATGCGCCCCTTGCATTAGGAACCGACACGGGCGGTTCAATTCGTAACCCTTGTTCAGTGGGTGGTTTGGCTTGCGTAAAACCAACACGGGGTTTGTTATCGCGCGATGGCGTAATTCCTTTGGGGCTTTCTTTCGATACCAGCGGCCCTATGGGACGTTCGATTTATGATGTCGCAGCAGCACTGGGTGCAATGACGGGTATTGATGCAGCCGATGCAGAAACTGCAAACGCCGTCGGAAAATATCACACTGATTACCTACAGTTTTTAGATGCAAACGCGTTAAAGGGCGCTCGCTTGGGTGTGTTAGTTGACTATGCGGGTGTCGATGAAGGTGTGAAAAAAGTGTTTGCTGAAAATCGCAAAAAATTGGAATCACTCGGCGCGACTTTGGTGGAAATTAAATTGCCTGATTTTATTTTGCAGCGCCAATCCATTCACGAAACCATGCGCCCCGGTGAATTTAAAGTGCAAGTAGGTACTTATCTTTCCACGCTCAAAAAAGGCTACCCGAAAACCTTGGCCGAGCTGATTGAGCGCGCTGAAAATTTCAAACCCAAAAAAGGGCAATTAGCGAATCCTAGTCGTTGGGAACAATTCAAAGTAGAGCAAGCCGGTTACGATTTGGATGATCCAATCTATCTTTCCGCCAAAGCCCACGGCCCGGCTTTAATCTCTGGCCATTTACAAGGTTTACTGTACAAACATAAATTGGATGCGTTTATTTATCCCACCAACACCGTACCTGCACAGCGTTTGGATATAGATTATTCGCTACCGCGCGCAATCAGTGCGACCAGCATTGCCAACATCACCGGCTTCCCCGATGTGATGGTGCCTGCAGGCGCAACGCCAGAAAAACTTCCCGTCACATTATCTTTCATGGGCACGTCTTTCAGCGAACCGCGTTTACTCGGCTTAGCCTACGCATTCGAACAAGCAACACATGCCCGCATCAATCCACCTACAACACCTGCTTTGGAAGGTGAGGTCATTCGCTATTGATAGTGTTTAGACATTAACACGCACACACAAAAGGCCGTTTGGTTTAACTAAACGGCCTTTTGTGTTTTTAACGGTCTGTCATGCTCATCACGCGGGGTAGGTTAGGTGTTTCTCGTGTCTACGTATTAGTTAAAGCCTCTTGTGTAATAGCAAAAAGAATAAAATCGAACTTAACGTGTAGGTTAAATCGTGAATCCGTCTTTATGGGGTTTAACTACAAATTAACTACAAATATTGGTACTTTAAGCATCTTCAGGTAGTATGCGGAAAAACTGGTTAATGGATTACCGTCATGATTAAAAAATCGCTTGACGCAATAAAAGATATTCAGCGTCGTCACCAAGAGCGCCATACGGCGCTTGAATTAGCTTATGTAATTGCGGATAGCATCGAATTTTTAAATCCTGCTCATTGGGATCAAGTTGCTTTAGGTAAAACGCTTTTTTTGAGCCGTCGTTATTTAAGCGCGATAGAGGCCTATACCCCCGCAAATATTCAACTTCGTTATGCCCTTATATATAGCGAACAAAAACCCGTAGTCATTGTGGTCTGTCAAATTGCAGATATTTCCGGCGAGAAATTCGTGGATGCTTCCGAACCCAGTAAATTATCCGGTGTGCTTAACAAGGTTCAGCAGCGCATTCTTGTTTGTGGCAATTTAATTTCTAGCGGTTTGCATGGTGTTGCTTTTGCTGAAGGCTTTGAGGTTGAACGTGGCTGGCGCGCACTTTCAGAAGCGCTTTATCGTATTCGTCGTGCCGACAAATTACACGGCAATATTGATTTTTCCATGATCAAAGATCTAAAAGGCGAAGCCCATGAGGCATGCAATATGCTCACTCGTTACAGTTATCGCCCCATCAAAACTGATCCCGATATGGTATTGAATTTTCCTGATGGTTGTCATAACTATGCAGATTATTTAACGTTACTTAGCAGTAAGTATCGAGCTCGCGCGAAAAAAATTCATCAATCTATATTGGAAAATGGCATGACCATTGAGCGTCTGTCACAAACAGATGTGGCCGTGCATGATTTGGAGTTGCATGCTCTCTATGCTGAGGTAGAGCGGCGTGCACCTGTAAGACTTGCTACCATAGCGCCGGGGTATTTTTCGGCAATGGCGCAAGCCTTGGGTGCAAATTTTTGTTGTACAGCTATAAAAAAATCCACATCGCTTGTAGGTTTTATTATCACTATTAAAGATATAGACATGGGCGTTGCTTACTATGTTGGTATTGATTATGGTGTTAATGAAAACAATCCTCTTTATTTGTGTTTGCTTCAGCTCGCAATAGACGATGCGTTAATCATGGGGTGCCGGGCCATATCTATGGGGCGCAGCGCATTGGAGCCAAAAGCTAATCTCGGAGCGAAACCCGTTGAAACCTTTGTGTGGATGCGTCATCGGATTCCGCTGGTCAATTTCACATTGCGAAAATTATTTCCCATCATTCCTTACGATGAGGCTCCAGAGCGAAGCGCGTTGAAGGAATCTGGCAGTCAGGAGTAATCGTGGGTAAGAGTAATATTAAATTGAGTTTTGCGTGTGGTTGGAGTTTTTATATTTTTAATATTAACCAAAATATGGACTGAAGGTTTTCAATGAAATTACCTATTACAATTGGGGTCAGCGTAAAATAAAATTGAATTTTTGCGTGGAGTTTTAGCTTTTTATTTTTAAAATTTTACTCTTGTATCTTGATCATCAGCTAACTACGTTTGTACAGGCATAGATTAGCTGGGCGAGTGAGGATGCTTTTACTCTTGGGTATTTAACTTGCGGGTCAGATTATTCCCTCGCCCTTTTTTTTTTACTGAACGGTATCTTAGGCAATTAAGCCTGCATTCACAAGGTTAGTAAAACAAATGAATCAAAAAGAAAAGTACATTTTAGGTATTGATATATCCAAAAGAAGTTTTGACGTAGCTCTATTACTTCCAAATGGAAAGCGAAAAAATAAAAAGTTCTCTAATGATACAGTGGGTTTTAATGCATTGTACGATTGGCTTGGTGAGTTTAATGTTGAACTGCTCCACGCTTGCATGGAGGCAACCAATGTTTACGGCAATGCGTGGCAGAATTTTTGTTCGATCACGGATATGAGGTCAGCGTTGTTAATCCTGCAAGAATTAAAGGGTTTGCACAAGGCGAATTATTAAGAACCAAAAATGACAAGCAAGATGCTGCCTTAATTGCACTCTTTTGTGTGGCAATGTCGCCAAGTCTTTGGTGGCCAGATCCATTAAACGTAAGGCAATTAAAGGCTATGGTAAGGCGAATTGATGCTCTTCTGGAAATGAGACAGCAAGAGGTTAATCAGCTAGATGTATCGGAAATACTTGTTAGATCAGAAATACAAAGCCACATTGATGATCTTGATTGTCGAATAAAAAAGTTTAGAAAAGACATTCAAGATCACATTGATAACGATCCAAATTTAAAGCAACAAAAGGACTTACTGATATCCATTCCTGGCATTGGAGACAAAACCGTTGCCACGTTGCTATCCCACTTTTCAACTATAAATAAATTTGATGGCGCAAAAAAGCTCGCTGCTTTTTGTGGTGTTGCTCCAAGAGAGTTCCAGTCTGGCTCTTCTGTGAAGGGGCGTGGTGGCATGTCTAAAATTGGTTCAGCTCAACTACGCAAGGCTTTATTTTTGCCGACCATGGTGGCCATTCGATACAATCCTACCATTATTAAAATGAAAGAAAGACTAAGCCTGCAAGGTAAGGCCAAGATGGTGATAATTGGCGCTGCCATGAGAAAACTAATACATGTTATTTTTGGCGTATTGAAAAACAATGCGCCTTTTAACGAAAATTTCGCGGTTTAGAGCTTGTCAAACAAGACGGTATCTGACCCCAATAACGAACGGAGCGAACGCCGCTGCCAGATACGAAGATACATTGCTTGCGTAATTCATTGCTGGTGCGGTGCTGCCCGTGTGCAGGTTGATTGATGGAGTAATCTAGGACGGCTTTTTCTATGGCTTCATCTACACGATTTTTAACGTTCGGTTTGCGTTTGCTGCGATCAATCAGTGCTTCAACACCGCCATCTTGAGCCAGCTCTTGATAACGGTAAAGCGTGTCGCGTGAGAAGCCCATAATCTTGCAGGCTTTAAAAACATTTCCAAGCTCCTCCGCAAGATTCAGTAAACCCGCTTTGTGTTTAATAATGGGATTGGTAGTATGTAGCATGAGAGTTACCTCGGTGGTTTTGATTCAGGATTCGACACTCATATTCAAAACCGGTAACTCTCTTCTTTCAAGCAGAAGTGTCAGATCAAGTCGCGACTAGTACAATTTATGATCCTAAAATATGCAATTAATAAAACTATTAATTGCACATTACAAAATCTCACTCTAATCCCGTATTTGGTTTCTGCTTTGGGTTGCGCAACACTATAATCTTTTAAAATTAAGTTATGAGCTTCCCCATTATTCGAAGTTACCTAATCTTTAAAAATTTAGGCTCAGCCCACATATTGGTGTTCTGGTTATGAATCAAAACATTTAGTGACGGGTATTTCTCACGCACCATAGGGGGAATCTCGAAAGTCACTAAATTATCAGTGCATCTTAGACCCCATGTTCCATTCTCAATAACAATGGCAGGGGTCGCACTAGATGACCAATCTCCAGCAAACAACTTCGCGATACAGTTTTGTGAAAATCCAACACCAGATACCCAAATACATTGTTTTTGATTACAGCCGAGACCAAGAGAGTTAATAACTGGTGCCTGACCTTTTATAATTGTACCTTCTAATAATCGGGGTCAGAGTAAAATTAAATTCAGTTTTACGTGTGGTTGGAGTTTTTATATTTTTAATTTTACCAAAAATATGGAATGAAATTTTTCAATGAAATTACCTATTACAATTTTTTTTATTATCACTATCCAGTTTTAGCTATTCAGCAGAATTCGATAACTCAATTGGTTTTGGCTTGCAATATGCAGGCATCTTTGGTTGGCAGGGTTCTTTATCTGAAGATAATATTCAAATAATCGGGGTCAGAGTAAAATTAAATTGAGTTTTGCGTGTAAATAATAGGGGTCAGAGTAAAGTCACGGTCTTGACCGTTGAATGAACTGTTATATGTAGGATATCAGCTGATGTTTAAAGGTTTTATTTTTAGCGTGCCGGCCTCAGCCATTCTGTACATTGGCTCCGGGCTAGATGGTGATGTGGGGTTTGCAGTTGTATTCTCTGTTTTTTTATTAGGTTGCCCTATTTCAATCATCTGTATACCAATTGCTATGGTAGCTTGGGCAATGAGCATGAATAACGTGGCCGGCGCGGGGCTCGTGTTAATCTTGTCCTTTCTATCTATAGCAGTAGGCGTTCATATAAATGGTAATTTACTAGTTAAATTTTTTGAAAAAAAACTAGCCGAAAGAAAACATCAAAAAATCCAATAAAAATAGCACCTTTATGAAGCAGTATTTCTACTATAAATTAATTCTTCATAAAGTAGCATTCTGAAAAATATATAACAAGGCGTTGCAGCACGCCACTTCGTGGCTGGACAGTTTGTAAGTAGCGCCTTTGTGGTTTTGCTCCGCAAAAGGTTTCCACAAAGCCACTACTTACAAACTGCCCGCTGAATTTAGCGTTATGTTGCCTTACCTGAAGTATTTAATCATTAAAAGGAAATGTGAATGAACCCAATAAAGTTTAAAGACCTATGGAAATCCGAATAATGAGGGTCAGAGTAAAATAAAATTGAGTCTTGCGTGTGGTTAGAGTGTTGTGTGTTTTTAATTTTTCTGCGTCAATTAACCTTCATTAAAGGGCTTTACGCCTTTAATAAACATCAATATTAAGGAGACGATCATGGCATGTAACAATAATAAAGCTCGTTCAGTTCACAGCAAATTGTGTGAGGTTAACTATCCTTACGTTCGGTATGCAGCATCTACTAATGTTCCAGCAACAAAACAAAAAAATTGTACTCTCGATAGCTCCTCTGCGCCAGATACGCAAACACTCGGCTATGAAGCTAATATGGATTTAATTAGTATTGATGAATTCATCAGCTTCATGCCTGCAAACGCCAAATTTGGTACTTACTGCGATCTGAAAAAGAAAACAAAAGGCGCACATTTTTGTGTAGATCGTGGCCGCAGAACAGTTGATGGTAGACGCCTCTCGTGGTTGTGGGTTTTCCCCAAAGGTATCGTAGGTGCTGCACACAAAGTAATAACAGATGACCCTTCTTTTATTTGGACAAAACAAGATATTGTGGATGCCTATCGTGCTGCAAATAACCCAACTCTCCCCATGTTCACTCGTCACGTCGATACCTATTCCGAACTCGCCATTACATTTTGTTTGCCGTTGCCGAAATGAGATTAGGTAGCGGGGCGAATAGATAGTTTTTTCTTTGTGATTAATCATGAGTAGGGCAGTTTTGCGAAGCAAGCCGCTGAAAGTCGTGTGAGTGATCAAGGCTGAAGTATAATTTCACTCCTGCACCAATTGTGGAGAAATCAAAATGTATTCAGCAACTTTCATTTTCATCAAAAAACAATTTGATGAAGAGTTTTTTATGTTAGATAAAGCTATTGCAGAAGTGGCAAAAAACTCTACAGGTTATCTTGGAGAGGAAACCTGGGAAAATTCAGAATCAGGTTTAATTTCTACGGTGTATTATTGGAAAACTATGGATGGCTTGAAGGAATTAATGAGTCATCCTAAGCATTTAGAAGCTAAAGCTGCTCAATCAAAATGGTTAAATGGATACCAAGTAATTATTTCTCAAGTCGTAAGGGCTTATAATGACAATTCCTTTGAGCATCCATTATCATCATTTGAAAATGTGGTTGCATAATTCGATTTTTTAAAATTTTTTAGCAAGCGTGCGATTCTTATAGTTTGGCTAGTGGGTCGCTCAGGCGTCTGCTGCTTGATTTGTTAATAGAAAATCATGAATTTAAGATGATTTATTGCTAAAGTATTTTTGTTCGTATTGGCGCTGTGTGTAACTCTATAATTTTTATAAGGAATACGAAGTTGAAAAAAATACTACTATCAATTGTGATTTTACTTGGGTTGATTGGCTGTAATAACACGCAGGTCAAGCAGAGTGGGAACTTAGATGTAAACATTGCTTTGGGGAAAATTGAGTCCGATGGCATGGCTCTCTTTAATGCAATGCAGTCCTCTGATGCAACTGATGTGCCTACATCAAGGGAATCGGATTTGTTGGAAATGGCAGCCGACAAATTGCTTTGTGAGGGCGCTTATCAAGCGGTGAGAGTGCAGGATGCGGATACCCAAATTGAACACATATATCTTATTCTTCAGCCGGAAAAGTCAACGGGTATTCTTTTCGGGCGCCATGTGAGATTTGATTTTAAGCTTGGCACCAATGATCTTATATCCATTACTCCTTCCACAAAATCTTGCTTACTTGTTCCGGTAGAAAAATCTTCGGTAGAGGCTGCATTCGTAACTCATTTGCTATCGGATGTTCCTACAGAGTTTCACGTATATCTTAATTTATATCATGGAAGGCCAATATATGTGAGCACGAATTCTGGTTTGTGGAAAATAGAAAACGGAAAAATATCTAAATCAAAATAGATTTAATAATACATTAAGTGCGGCTCATTTTTTCCACACCGAAAAGTGATTTTACTCTGACTCCGTATTTCCTAGCTATTTAACCTTACAAGGCAAAAGCATCACCAATGTTCAAGTTAAATACTGAGCGACTAATTCTGCGTGACATGCGAGTTGATGATGCGGAGGCGTTTGTTGCGATTTCTCAAGATGCGAAGTATCAGCGTTTCTATGATGAATCGGATTGTGAGCCTGAGAAATATAGACAATTAACGAAGTTGTTTATTGAGCAGTCTCATGAAAACCCCCGTAAATCATTTCAATTGGCGATTGAACATAAAAATAATGGTCAGTTCATGGGCACGATTTGTTTACGTGTGGAGTCTGATTTTCAAGCGTCTATAGGGTGTGGTTTATCTAGGCAGTATCAAGGTGGCGGACTCATTCACGAAGCGGCAAAAGCTTTAGCTGGGTTCGGTTTCGCTGAACTTGGTGTTCACAGGCTTTATGCGGAAACGATCAATAAAAATCGTGCAGCAATTAAGTTATGTGAATCGCTTGGCATGAAGAAAGAGGCTCATTTTCGAGAGCATCGTTTCTTTAAAGGGCAGTGGTGGGATACTGTTGTCTTTGCAGTTCTACGTAGTGAATGGGACGATAGGGCGTAGGCATACGCCATCAAAAATATTTTTAAAGCAGTAATAGGGTCAGTGTTAAATTAAATGTCTGGTTTCATCCAAAAACAATTATGGGTAAGTCTTAATAAATAGCCCAAGCATTGCCGACTTCCTGTGCTGTGCAGTTTTTAATTCGCAGTTTTGTCGTTTTGTGGTTTTATGGTTTTGTGGTTTTGTGGTTTTGTGGTTTTGCGTTGCAAAAGGTTTTCACAAAACCCTAATTTAAGAACTGCTGTTGAACTTAGCATTAAATTCCAGTAATGAGAAAATCCAAAGCATTCAATATCTCGGTTCTTGCATATTCAACATCTTTAATTGCTTTGCCTAGCTCCTTACGTTGAATACCAGCCAATTGAGGTGTAAGCATAAGATATTCTATGCCTTCAATTACAAAAGTTGGGGTCAGCTGAGTTAGAACCTTGTCCTTATTTGCTTCGAGTTTTTTGAGTGGAACCACAACCGTTGTCTGTAAAGAATCGAGTAAGTGAGTTTGAATATCTAAAAGCAACGGGTACTCTTTTTTACTCTGTGAGTTTTTATTTTGGTAAATTGTAAACTGCGTCATTTAGAAGCTCCGCATACCATCGCTAAAAGTCCCGCTTTCATCTACTGACTTATTGTAGGCTGCTATGGCGTTTCTATTCTGCTCTAGCCATTGCTCCGCTTGTTTAGTTTTTAACTGGTCTGTAAGTGCTTGCTCTAGAGTGGCGGAGAGGTTTATGCCTAAATCCCTGGCTTTTTTCAGTAAGTCACTGTTTATGCTGAGGTTTGTCGGTTTTTTGGGTGCGTTTTGGTCGTAAAGTGCAAGCATGGGTTGTCTCCTTTTAATCAATGCGTATATATTATGCGCATGAAAGCTGCGGGGTCAAATGTGCGAAAACTAATGTAAGAGGTCGGTCAAGCATCGCACGCTTCGTGTGCAGTACAATTTTTAAGTTGCAGTGTTGTAGTTTTGCTGTGCATAAGTGCTCCACAAAACCGCAACTTAAAAACTACTGCTTACTATGACCCTGTAAGCCGTGACCCTATAAACCGATTTTATGCCCCCCAAACTTTAATCCGTGAAGTTGACTATGCAATCCGACGCTAAAAAACTGGTAGAGAAACACAACAATCTCAATCACTCCGAACTGCTGAAAGTGGTATCGCATATTCAACGAGAGCAAGGTGAATGGATTTTGCACACCTTAGTGGTCGAGGGTTGTGATGTGCCTTTTAAATTCAAGCGCAAAGATAATTATCAAAGTTTAAAAGGTGCCAGAGTGAACATTACCTACTACCCAGAACAGCAAGTTGTCGCGGGTATCACATTTGACGTTATGAAAGTTGTGCGTAATAAAAGAGCATAGGTGGTGGGGCACTCTGAACCTCCCCCATTTAACGGACGGTTTTATTACTGCGAAGATCAAGTTCAAAGAGCAGCAGTGGGTCAGCGCTCTTTGTTTTGTTTGCTTTGTTTCGTTATTGATTATGCCAAAACGGCTGCCCAATCGTCGGTGTGCTGGGTTCTGCGGTTTGGCGTTTTTGCATTAAGCCTGCTTTGTAAGCCTTTCTTCCTGCATCAATCGCATCAGCAAAAGCTTCTGCCATTAAGGGTGGATTGTGCGCTTTGGCGACGGCGGTGTTTAATAAAATTCCATCAAAACCCATTTCCATCGCTTCGGCGGCTTGTGAGGGTGCGCCTAGGCCTGCGTCGATAATCATGGGTGTATCTTTAATGCGTTCGCGCAGGGTGCGCAAATTGTAGCGGTTTAATAAACCTTGGCCGGTGCCGATAGGGGCGCCCCATGGCATTAATACTTGGCAGCCAACATCGAGTAAGCGTTTGCACAGAATTAAATCGTCGGTGCAGTAAGGTAATACTTTGAAACCTTTTTTAATCAGTATGTCGGATGCTTCTACTAAACCGAATGGGTCAGGTTGTAGGTTGTAGTCGTCGCCGATCACTTCTAATTTAATCCAATCCGTATTAAAAATTTCACGCGACATTTCGGCGAGCGTTACGGCTTCTTTTACCGATTTACAGCCTGCCGTGTTGGGCAATAAGCGGCAGCCACTTTCTTGAATGTATTGCCAAATGGCATCGCCAGATCGGTCTGCGGGGTTTTGGCGGCGTAATCCGAGTGTGACAATGTCGCAGCGCGATTGTGTTATGGAGTCGCGCATTAATTGTGGCGATGCATAGAGTGCAGTGCCCAATAAAAATCGGCTAGAAAAGGTTTCGCCGTAGAGCGTGAAATCTTTTGCGGGGAGTGTAGTTGTTGTGTTCATTGTGGTTAGCCTCCGCCTACGGGTTTTACAATATCAATCTTGTCGCCGTGTTTTAGGCGTTGCTCGCTGTAAGTGGAGCGGGGCACAAATTCTCCATTAATAGCGACGGCAATTTTTGCGCCGCCATAATTCCATTGCACTAATGCATCACTGAGAAGCAGATTTTCAGTGATGCTAAAGAGTTCATTGTTGACGCTAACTTGAATCATAAACCAGGCTCGCGATTAAGTATGTCGTTAAATACGGGTGCGGTTTGTTGTGAAATATGAGCGAGTATATTTTCTACGATGGCAGGAGCCAACAAATAACCGTGGCGGAATAATCCGTTGGCGGTAATAAGGCCATCTTCAATGATGACTTTGGGTAAATTATCCATATAGGCCGGGCGCAGGTTGCTATCCATTTCGATGATGCGTGCTTCGGCAAATGCGGGCGATAAGGTGTAAAGCGCGCTGCTTAATTCCAGCGATGATTGTAGTGTGACGGGCGATCTATCTTCGCTTTCAATTTGTGTCGCGCCGATGATAAATCGATGATTTGGTTTTGGCACAATATAGAGTTGATAACGCGGATGCATTAAACGTACGGGGCGATGTAATTGAATTTCTTTGGTTTCTACATGCAGTGTTTCGCCGCGCACACCGCGTAAATGTGGGTGCTGGGTTTTAGCCCCGAGGCCGCGGCAATCAATCACGAGATCGACATGTTCTTCGCTGTGTTCGGTGATGATTTTGTAAGGCGCAATTTCAACGGCGGTGTAATCGCGAATGGTGACGCCGCGCGCGATAAGTTCGTCGCCAAGGCATTGCAAAAGTTCGCGATTATTAACATGGCCTTCTTCGCGCAAAAATAATCCTCGTAAAAAGCCGGGGCTTAAATCTGGCTCGAGTGTTTGAATGTGCTGTTGAGTAACACGCTCGTAGGTATTGCAATCGGGTAATACGAATTGCAATTCGCGTTCAAATTGGTCGAGCTCACTGGTGTCGCGTGGGTGTGCAATCACTAAGCTGCCGTTTTGAAAAAAAAGTGGTGAGGGTGTTTTTAATTGCGTGAGCCATTGTGGCCATTGCATAAGCGCGAATTGCCCCATGCGATATACGCCTTCATCCGACACTACGGCTTCGCTTAATGGTGCAATCATTCCGGCTGCAGTAAAAGCAGCGGCTCGTAAACTCTGAGGTTGGTCGGGGGTAAAACTGCCCGCTTCAAAAAGTGTTATTTGGCTGCCATGACTAACACAGTTCTTATTCAGTAATTGCCATGCAAGCAGCCGCCCTAAAAGGCCTGCGCCAGCGATAGCAATGGTGTGTGGGCGGTTAGTATTCACAGTGCCTCGGCTATTCAAAAACGAGTGAGGCGGAGTGGTGGAGCTAAGGGCTATGGATGGAAAAATCGATAAGCACCTTGTTCCCTCCGCAGGTCTTAACCTGTTCAGGTTCTACGGGTTGGGCCGAGCCCATCTCAGCCTCCGAATGGTTTAATCCACCAAGGCGCCCCGACAAGAGCGGCCAATATACTCGGCCGCTGATGCAGGTGCAATCTACGTACATTATTTGACGATAGATTCCACGCGCGTAATAAATTCCCCATCAGCCACTTTGGTGTTGAGTGAATCGCCAATGACCAGTTGTTGACTGGTTGTGATGACTTTCCCTTTCGTATTGGTGACTAGGGCGTAGCCGCGATCAAGAGTGCTGAGCGGGCTGAGGGTATTGAGCATGCGTGCGGCTTCGTTAAATGCTTGCTTTTTGCGTTGCAATAAATGAGTTTGTGCAGTAACCAAACGGGTGTGTTGATTGTGCATGCGCTCAGTTAATTGCCGCAAACGAATCTGTGGGTGATGCGCTTGTTGGCGAATGCTGAGCTGTCTCAATCTGTTGTGATAAGCCGTGAGTTGTTTTTGAATAAGATTATTGAGGCGCAGCTCCAGCGTATCTAAGCGTTGGGCTTGCTGTTCAAGTTGCTGGCGTGGATGGCGTAAACGCGCGCGCAGCCATTGCAGTTGTTGTTTGAGGGCGCTGAGTTTGCGTTGGATGGCTTCTTCCAGCAGCATTTCAAAACCGATAAATTTATCCAGCCAGTCATCGCCATCGGGCGTAATTAATTCGGCGGCGGCGGAGGGAGTGGGGGCGCGCAAGTCGGCAACAAAGTCGGCGATAGTGACATCCACTTCATGGCCAACAGCACTTACGATGGGTAATTCGCTCGCATAAATCGCGCGAGCGACACTTTCTTCATTGAATGGCCAGAGGTCTTCGAGTGAGCCGCCACCTCGACCCACAATTAGCACATCAAATAACTCGGCACGATTCGCCAATTCAATCGCTTTAACGATTTGCGGCGCGGCTTCTTTGCCTTGCACGGCCACAGGAATGATGCTTACCGGAATACTGGGGAAGCGGCGTTCCAACACATGCAAAATATCGTGAATGGCTGCACCGGTTGGTGAGGTAATGACCCCGATATGACGAGGCAGGGCAGGCAGTGGTTTTTTATGGCTTTCATCAAACAGGCCTTCTTTGGCAAGTTTGATTTTGAGTTCATCAAAAGCGCGTTGTAATGCTCCAGTACCGGCTTCCTCCATGTGCTCCGCGATAATTTGGTAATCGCCGCGCCCTTCATAGAGGCTAACCCGCGCCCGAATCATGACCTGCTGGCCTTGTTGGGGTTTGAAGCGCACCAGCATATTGCGATTTTTGAACATGGCGCAGCGCACTTGAGCTTGATCGTCTTTGAGGGTGAAATACCAATGGCCGGAGGAGGGTAGCGATACATTGGATAGCTCACCCTCCACCCACAGCAGGGGTAGATGGGTTTCTAGCAATTGTTTGGCGCGGCGGTTAAGTTGGCTAACCGATAAAACTTCGCGTTCGCTAGTGGGATGAAATAGGTCTGGAATTGTTGTCATTCGGGCATTTTAGGTGAACCAGCGTGCCGTGGATAGTCTGTTGCCGAACGCCTCATAACCACAAGCTATTGTGTTTTGTGTTTACCCAAGTGGCTTATATCGCTATAATCCCGCGTTTATTTTTCACCTGCTTTGAGGTTGGTTGGTATGTTACGGATTGCTGAAGAAGCCCTCACGTTTGACGATGTTTTGTTGGTGCCCGGTTATTCCGACGTAACCCCTAAAGACGTGTCTCTGAAAACTCAGTTGACACGTAAAATTCAATTGAATATTCCCCTGATTTCCGCCGCCATGGATACCGTGACTGAGTCGCGTTTAGCGATTGCTATTGCCCAGGAAGGTGGTATCGGCATTATCCACAAAAGCATGTCGATTGAGCAGCAAGCGGCAGAAGTACGCGCGGTTAAGAAATTTGAAGCCGGTGTGGTCAAAGACCCTATTACGATTGATTCCAGCGCGACTATTCGCGATCTGATCGCCTTAACCCGCAAAAACAATATCTCTGGTGTTCCCGTTCTACATAAAGGCGACTTGGTGGGTATTGTGACTGGTCGTGATGTGCGTTTTGAAACCAATCTCGATGCCAGCGTCTCCAGTATCATGACGCCTAAAGAGCAGCTTGTAACAGTTAAAGAAGGTGTTTCAGCAGAAGAGGTTCGTAATCTGTTGCACAAGCATCGCATCGAGAAAGTCTTGGTTGTGAATGACAATTTTGAGCTGCGCGGATTAATTACCGTAAAAGACATCAACAAAGCCGAAAAATACCCTAATGCCTCTAAAGATCCTGAAGGTCGTTTGCGTGTAGGTGCAAGTGTTGGCACCAGTCGTGATACCGATGCCCGTGTTGATGCTTTGGTGGAAGCGGGTGTTGATGTGTTGGTGGTGGATACCGCCCATGGGCACTCCAAAAATGTATTGGATCGTGTACGTGCCATCAAAACTAAATATCCAGATGTTCAAGTGATTGGTGGCAATATCGCCACGGGTGAAGCCGCGTTGGCACTTGTTGAAGCAGGAGCGGATGCGGTTAAAGTCGGTATCGGCCCTGGTTCTATTTGTACAACCCGCATTGTCAGCGGCGTTGGTGTACCGCAAATTTCCGCCATTGCGAACGTTGTTGCTGCATTAAAAGGCACAGGTGTTCCCGCTATCGCTGATGGTGGTATTCGTTACTCTGGCGACATCGCCAAAGCGATTGTTGCCGGTGCGCATGCAGTGATGATGGGTTCTATGTTTGCCGGTACCGAAGAGGCGCCAGGCGAAGTAGAGTTGTATCAAGGCCGTACTTACAAAGCCTATCGCGGTATGGGTTCATTGGGTGCTATGGCGCAAACCCAAGGCTCTAGTGATCGTTACTTTCAAGATGCAAGCGCAGGTGCAGAAAAATTAGTGCCAGAAGGTATTGAAGGTCGCGTACCTTACAAAGGTTCATTAACGGCGATCGTCCATCAAATGATGGGTGGCGTGCGTTCGGCAATGGGATATACCGGTTGTGCCGATTTGGAATCCATGCGCACTAAACCTGTATTTGTACGCGTGACATCTGCTGGTATGGGCGAAAGTCATGTGCATGATGTGCAAATTACCAAAGAAGCCCCTAACTATCCTGTCGGCGGCGGTCGTTAATCCATTGAGCGCTTAATCGCTACCACAACAGCGCTATAAAACTCGGGTTATGCCCGAGTTTTTCATTTAAGCAGAATTTATTTTTTATTTTTAGGAATCAGCATGACTCACGATATTCACGCACAGCGAATTCTTATTTTGGATTTCGGTTCGCAATACACCCAATTAATTGCACGTCGTGTGCGTGAAATTGGTGTCTTTTCTGAAATCCGCGCATGGGATATGAGTGACGAAGAAATTCGTGCTTATAATCCGCGCGGTATTATTCTTGCGGGTAGTCCTGAATCAACAACGGAAGCTGGCTCGCCGCGCGCGCCTGAAATTGTATTTACGTTGGGCGTTCCAGTGCTTGGTATTTGTTATGGTATGCAAACCATGGCCATGCAAATGGGTGGTTTGGTTGAAGGTTCCAATATCCGCGAATTTGGTTACGCGCAAATAAAAGTTAACGGCGAATCGTCACTGTTAAAAGATATTAAAGATCACGTCGATACGGACGGTCGCGCCTTGTTAGACGTGTGGATGAGTCATGGTGACAAAGTCACCAAAATGCCTGAGGGCTTTAGTTTGATGGCATCAACACCTTCATGCCCAATTGCGGGTATGTACAACGAAGCTAAAAAATTCTACGGCGTACAATTTCACCCTGAAGTGACTCATACCTTACAAGGCAAACGAATTTTCGAACATTTTGTATTGCAGCTTTGTGCCTGTGAACCACTCTGGACGCCTGCCAATATTGTTGAAGATGCGATTAAAAAAGTACGCGAGCAAGTGGGAACAGACAAAGTATTGCTCGGTCTTTCAGGTGGCGTAGATTCATCCGTGGTTGCCGCGCTATTACATAAAGCAATAGGCACACAGTTAACTTGTGTGTTTGTTGATAATGGTTTGCTGCGTAAAAATGAGGGCGATCAGGTGATGGATATGTTCGCCAAAAACATGGGTGTGCATGTAATTCGTGCTGATGCGCAAGATCAATTTTTAAATAAATTGAAAGGTGAAAATGACCCAGAGAAAAAACGCAAAATCATTGGTGGTACCTTTATCGATGTGTTTGATGCGGAAGCAACGAAATTAAAAGATGTTAAATGGTTGGCTCAGGGAACCATTTATCCTGATGTGATCGAATCAGCCGCCGCTAAAACCGGTAAGGCGCACGTTATTAAATCGCATCACAATGTGGGTGGCTTGCCAGATGATATGGCTTTCAAATTGGTTGAGCCATTGCGTGAATTATTCAAAGACGAAGTGCGTGCAATCGGTTTGGAATTGGGTTTGCCCTACGACATGGTTTATCGCCATCCATTCCCTGGTCCAGGCTTGGGCGTGCGTATTCTTGGTGAAGTCAAAAAAGAATATGCGGATATTTTGCGTGAAGCGGATGCAATATTTTTAGAAGAATTACACGCATCAGGTTGGTACCACAAAACCTCACAAGCCTTTGCTGTTTTCTTGCCAGTAAAATCGGTGGGTGTCGTGGGGGATGGTCGTCGCTATGAATGGGTTATTTCGTTGCGCGCGGTTGAAACGGTAGATTTTATGACAGCACGTTGGGCTCATTTACCCTATGAGTTGTTAGAAAAGGTTTCAGGCCGTATTATCAATGAAATAGCGGGCGTGTCGCGTGTTTGCTACGATGTATCAAGCAAGCCGCCTGCAACTATCGAATGGGAATAATTCAGTTTCCCTATCACAGATGCACAAGGATGTGATCGAGCTGCCCACAATGACTTTTTTGCGAGTTCACTAGAATGCACAAACAGATGATGGCGGTGCGATACCCTCGAATAGGGTTTCACTTTTTAACCTTATGGCTTCTTCTTATTTCCTCAACCCTCGTCGCAGAAACACTTCCCTCTGTCGTTGTTGCACATTCTTCGGCTGTCACTAGCTCAGAAGCCAGTTCTGAAAATCACTCCTCCATCGATGCCTCAGTTAGCTCGACTTCAACATCGGATTCACAAAGTTCAGTATCAGCCAGCGAGATAAGCAGTTCCGCAGCTGCCGCTGAGATAAAGATGAACAGTTCGATGAGTAGTACGGTGAGCAGTTCTGTAGAGTCGATGAGCGTCGCTATGGAATCGATGAGTTTCTCCGCATCCAGTCAAACCTCCTCCCTAGCGGCAACAGATGAATCACAGATAGCACAACCTTTAATTTCATCCAAATTTATTTTGGATACAGAAATAAAACCTAACTCCTCAGTACGGTTAACCTGGAACTCCGAAAGTGCGGTAGGTGGCTTCAGTGAAGAGACGCCCGTATTGGTTGTGAACGGCCAGCAGCCGGGTAAAACCTTGTGTTTGACGGGAGCAGTACATGGTGACGAATTAAACGGTATTGAAATGATTCGTCGAGTGGTTTTTGGAATTGATCCAACAAAATTAACCGGCACGATTATTGGCGTACCCGTTGCCAATATCATGGGGTTTCGTCGCAATTCCCGTTATTTGCCCGACCGCCGCGATTGGAACCGTTATTTTCCCGGAAATACGCGCGGCAGCTCGGCATCGCGTTTGGCGCATTCATTTTTTACAAAAATTATTATGCATTGTGATGCTTTGGTAGATATTCATACAGGTTCGTTTCATCGCACGAATTTGCCACAACTGCGCGCGGATTTATCCGATGAAAATGTTGCGCGCCTTGCACAAAGTTTTGGTTCGATTGCCGTATTGAATAGCCGTGGTAACCCCAATTCATTACGTGCTGCCGCTGTGCGCGCTGGTATTCCTGCAGTAACACTGGAAGCTGGTGAACCCATGGCTATGCAGAGTGATGTCGTCAATGAGGGTACGGCGGCAATTAATACTTTGCTGGCAAAAACGGGTATGTACGGTAAACAAAAAACCTGGAATAAGATTGCGCCAGTTTATTATCGATCCACGTGGGTGCGCGCTAATCAAAGTGGTATTTTGTTCAGTAAAGTGACTTTGGGAAAACGTGTTAAAGAAGGTGAAATTTTAGGAACGGTTACAGACCCTATCACCAATGGTCGCAGCACCATTGTGTCGCCATACCAAGGGCGTATTCTAGGTATGGCATTGGATCAAGTTGTACTCCCTGGTTTTGCTGCTTACCACATTGGCATACAAACGCCGGAAGCCATTTTAATCGAAGAAAGCCAAATGGATGATGGCGCTTTAGAAGAAGATGAAGAAGATGGCGATGATGCGGGTGTTGACTCTGCAGGTGATATAGAGGAGCCTGAAACTGGCGTGAGCAAAGCACAAGACCGCATGGCGGATGAGTAATGCTTCCGAACAAGAGCATTGCCTTGGTTATATTTAAAAGAAATTAGCAAAGAGGGCAAAAAAATATGCTGGTGGTATCGGATAAAGTGGGTGCAGGGACGGAAAGGGTTTGTTATGTCCACCCACACGATCAAAATAAGGCTGTTAAGATACCTATAGGTAAGCGCCGAAAACAAACGGATCGCGAAATTGACTATTACCAACGTTTAAGCAAGCGCAAGAAAATTACGTACAGCCATATTCCGCAGTTTTATGGGGTAGTAAGTACCAATGTGGGTGAAGGTTATGTGGTGGATTTGGTGCGCGACTATGATGGTGAAATATCAAAGCCCTTGCTCTGGTATTTTCAGAATGGATATAAATTAAGTTATTTTTCGGCGCACTTGAATGAATTTAAAGAATATTTTATAGAAAATCGAATTGTATTTAATTATGACATGAATGCGGGCAATGTTTTGGTCAAAAAATTGTCGCCTGAGCGTATGAAATTAGTCGTTGTTGATGGATTGGGTGATGTAGTCTACATCACATGGCCAAATATTATTCCGGTGTATTTGCGTCTTAAAATTGAGCGTCGTTGGAAGCGTTTTATGCATTGGTTGGAAGTGAACGCTGCGCGCTATTAAAATAATTGCGAGTTTCTAGATTAGACTTAGTAAAAACTCCCACTCTTCTTTCGTTACTGGCTGTGTTGATAAACGACTTTGTTTTAGTAGCACCATATTTACTAAAGCTGGTTCTGATTTAATTTCAGCCAGAGAAATAATACGGGGAAAGATGTTGGTGAGTTTTATATCCACTGACACCCAGCGTGGATTTTCCAGCGTAGATTTTGGATCGTAATAATCACTCTCAGGATTAAATTGAGTGGGGTCGGGATAAGCGGTTTTGACCACGGTAGCGGTGCCGACTATGCCGACATGTTTACAGCTGCTGTGATAAATAAAAACTTCATCATTCAGTGCAACCTGATCGCGCAAAAAGTTGCGTGCTTGATAATTGCGAATGCCATCCCAGCGGCCGATTTTATTCGGCGCGGCTGCGAGATGTTCAATCCCATAAATATGCGGTTCTGCTTTGAATAACCAATAATGTTTTGTATTGCCCATGTGCGGTTACTCCTGCCGCCTGCTAAATCACTTTATAGCCATGCGCTTAAGCGCTCGGCAGTTTCTTGATCCACAAGCTCCAATTCTATTTTGCGTTTTTCAACATCAACGGCTTTTATCATCACATAAACCTTTTCATCCAAGCGATAGGTTTTGTCATTGATGGTGAGGCTTAATCGGCGTGCGTCAAATTGTGCTTTTATATCGCCATCTTTAGGTGCGAGTAGGGCATAGCCATCAAAACCTAAATCGTCCAGCTTTACACCAATGCCGTTTGAGTTAACCAATGCAATGGTACCCGGATGCACGCTACCAACATGTTGTAGTAAGAACTGGCAGCCCAGCCAGCTTTCTAAGTAGCGACAGGCTTGACGGCCAATATTAATTTGGTTTTGTAAAGTTTCAGCGAGTTGGGTTTTTAATGCTGTACTGGCCGTTAAGCAGGGTGCGCCGCGCAGAATGCGTTTGATAGCCAGGTGATTGTAAAAATCGTTATAGCGCCGAATCGGCGAAGTGATCATCGCGTAGGCGTTAAACCCTAAACCAAAATGGGCGCGTGGCTCAAACGTGAGTGCTCCTGCTTGTAACATGCGTTGTAGCAGTGAATGCAGGTTGGCGTTTGCGGGGTGATTACTGGGGTTTAAGCGTAACTCTTTAAACAATGATTGAAATTCGTTGAGTTGTGATATGTCTCCGACGACTATATCCGGTCTATCTTCTTTTAATAGCGCTAAGACATCGGCGATGCGTTCAGGACGAAAACCAATATGGCTGGAAAAAATACCATAGCCGGGGTGCTGTAAAAATAATTCACCTGCACAAATGTTGGTAACCAGCATAGCCTCTTCAATCATGCGGTGTGCAATATTGCGTTCGCGCTTTTCAACATGATCAATTTTTTTCTGGTCATTTAAAATATAAAAATAATCCGCTCGTTCTTCCATAACCAGCGCATGCTCCGTGCGATATTTTGCGCGCGCTTGCGCAAAATCTTGTAAGCAATAGAGCATAGCTTTCGTGGTATCACTGATGTTGACTTTGTTGTCGGTCAGCGATTTTAATCCTGTCAGTTCTTCATAAACGACTTGATAGCTGAGCTTGCATTGTGAGCGGATTTGTCCTTCGGAAAATTCATAGTGGCTGATGTCGCCATTGTGGGTGATTTGCATGCGACAAATAAGAGCAGGGCGTGTTTGCTCCGGTACTAACGAATAAGTATCGTGCGATAAATCTACGGGCAGCATGGTCACGGTTTGGCCCAGTAAATAGAGGGTGCTTGCACGCTCGCGCGCTGCTAATTCGAGCGGGCTATCCATCTCAATGTGTTTGGTGGGATCTGCAATGGCTGTTATTAATTCCCAGCCTTGATCGTTCGCTTGAATATAAATCGCATCATCCATATCGCGAGTATTTTCAGAATCGATGGTGACAAAGGGAAGGTGTGTTAAATCCAATTCGCCTTGATCAAAGGTAAGTGCAGACCAATTAATGCTGCTCGCTTGGTTGAGTGTCGGCGGTGTCCATTCATTGGGTATTTGAAATTTAGCAAGAGTGTAACGCGCTTCTATGCCATTATCATCGGCTGCACCCAATCGTTTAATGATATGAATTTGTGCTTTGCCTTCGTTGTTAAAAGGATGGCGTGCGATTTCACAGTGAATTAAATCACCGACTTTAAAACCTTTGCGCTCTTGCGGTGGAATAAATAACCAACGCGAAAAGTTTGGAACGTCTGGTTCCACAAAATCGTTATTGCCTTTGTTTACATAGCGCCCGACAAACTCTTTTAGCCCAGGTGTGATTAGCTTAGTTAATGTGGCTTCGAATTGACCTTTACTGTTGGTGATGATTTCTGCTTCAACAATATCATCAGGAAGAACGCGCATCATTTGCTCGGGATCGATAAAGGCATCGCGTCCATCATTCAGAGCAAGGAAACCAAAGCGTTTGGTGGTGCTGCGAACCACGCCTTGTGCTATGTCTTTTGATGCAACTAGAGCGGTTTTTAATTGAGAGAGTTGTTGCAGGGCATCTTTATTTAGCATGTAGTACAACTTATGACGAGAGAATGTGGCGCGAATTATAGCCGGATTTACACAATATGTTAGAGCAAACTCAACCGGACTATGCTTTAGTGAATAATGGGTTATTTTGACAGATTTATGCTGCCTCGGGTTAAAATCGATTTGGGCATATATGACATGACATTTTTTATCGATAGAGGTCTTATTTTTGGACGCGGTTAGTATCAATAACATACTGTTGATTGGCGCCATTCTTGTGGCGGCCAGTATTTTATTCAGCTCTTTATCATCCCGCGTTGGTGTTCCCATTCTGGTAATTTTTTTGGCTGTGGGGATGTTGGCAGGGGTTGATGGCCCTGGCGGCATTGCTTTTAACGATTATTCCCTTGCGTATTTAGTGAGTAACCTTGCATTGGCTGTCATTTTGCTTGATGGCGGTATGCGCACTCGGGCAGCCACTTTCCGTGTTGCACTTTGGCCTGCATTGTCACTCGCCACTGTTGGTGTAGTGATTACTGCAGGGCTTACCGGTGTCGTGGCGGCATGGTTGTTCAACCTAAGTTGGTTGGAAGGGATGTTAATAGGTGCCATTGTGGGCTCTACGGACGCGGCGGTCGTCTTTAATTTGCTCAATGGCAAAGGCTTAAATGAACGTGTTGGCTCAACGCTCGAAATTGAATCGGGCAGTAATGATCCCATGGCGATGTTTTTAACCGTTACGTTGATTGCGATGTTGGCATCCGGTCAAACCAGTTTTAGTTGGAGTGTGTTAACCAGCTTAATTCAGCAATTTGGTATAGGTACGGCGTTAGGTTTGGGCGGTGGATGGTTACTGCTGCAATTAATTAATCGTTTATCCATCGCTGATGGACTCTACCCTTTGTTGGCGGTGAGTGGAGGGATCATGCTCTATGCGATTTCCAGTGCGATTGGTGGCAGCGGTATTCTCACCGTTTATGTGTGTGGCTTGTTGTTGGGCAATAAACCCATCCGCAATCGCCACGGTATTTTGCACATGTTTGATGGTTTGGCGTGGCTCAGTCAAATAGGCATGTTCTTGGTGTTGGGATTGTTGTTAACGCCAAGTGAATTACTGCCTATCGCAGTGCCTGCGCTCTTGTTGTCGTTGTGGATGATTTTATTTGCACGACCTTTGTCAGTATTCGTAGGGCTGCTGCCATTTCGTACCTTTACGTGGCGCGAGCGCACTTTTATATCCTGGGTTGGATTGCGCGGAGCGGTGCCCGTTATTCTGGCGGTATTTCCTTTAATGGCTGGTTTGCCGAATGCGCAACTGTTTTTTAATGTCGCCTTCTTTATCGTCATAGTGTCGTTACTGCTTCAAGGCACCACATTAGGCTTTGCGGCAAAGCGCGCTAAGGTTGTTATTCCCGCTACGCCTTCACCATTTTCACGCGCCGGGTTGGAAATTCATGTTGCTAGCCAGTGGGAATTATTTATTTATAAACTCGGTGCAGAAAAGTGGTGTATAGGTGCGAGCTTGCGTGAATTACATATGCCAGAGCACACGCGTATCGCCGCATTATTTCGCGATAAGCAATTACTTCATCCTTCTGGCAGCACCATTTTGATGGCGGGCGATATTATTTGCGTAATAGGCCATGAGCAGGATTTACCTGCACTAGGAAAATTATTCAGTGAGGCACCAAAGCGCACACTCGATCTAACATTTTTTGGCGATTTTATTATTCAAGGTGATGCAGAGTTGCGCGATTTGGCCATGCTCTATGCGTTAGATTTAAAAGGTTACGAAGCGCATGAAACCTTGGGTGAGCTTATTTCTTATTTGGTGGGTGGTAAACCCGTTGTGGGCGACTACTCAGAATGGAGCGGCATGGTTTGGACAATCGCCGAAGTCGATGGCAATGAGATCCGCAAAATAGGTGTTAAACCTATTGTGAAAAAACGCAATACGACTGAGTAAATAATGACGTTATCTTTCTCGTTAAATAATCCAGCACTTTGGCGTACCCAGTGTTTTGTTGGGGGACTTTGGTGCGACTCCACCACACAAAAAACCTTTTCAGTGATTAATCCTGCGAATGGAAATCTGATTGCGCAGGTTGCTGATGCGGGCGTGAGTGATGTGCAGAATGCGATTAGTCTTGCGGTAGTAGCACAACAACATTGGGCCACACAAACCGCAGAAGCGCGCAGTCGTATTTTGCGTCGTTGGTTTGAATTAGTCATGATTCACCAAGATGATTTAGCGCGTATTCTCACGCTCGAACAAGGAAAACCATTTGCTGAAGCGCGAGCTGAAATTGCTTATGGTGCAAGTTATATAGAATGGTTTTCTGAAGAGGCAAAACGTATTCAGGGTGATGTGATTGCTCCACCGAGTCATGACAAACGTATCATCACCCTCAAGCAGCCTGTAGGCGTTGTTGCCGCGATTACGCCATGGAATTTCCCCAATGCCATGCTTGCCCGAAAAATAGCTCCCGCATTAGCGGCGGGTTGTGCAATAGTCGCTAAACCAGCGGCAGAAACTCCACTTTCCGCATTAGCGCTCGCTTATCTAGCCGATGAAGCGGGTGTGCCCGCCGGTGTTATCAATATCCTATGCGGTAGCGATGCCGCAGCGATTGGCCGTGAATTTACGGATCATCCACAGGTACGTAAACTCAGCTTCACGGGTTCTACTATGGTAGGTAAGCGATTAATTGCGCAATGTGCATCTAGCGTTAAAAAAATTACCTTGGAATTAGGCGGTAATGCCCCTTTTCTGGTGTTTGATGATGCAGATGTAAATGCGGCAGTAGAAGGCGCAATCGCTGCAAAATTTCGCAATGCGGGTCAAACCTGTGTGTGCGCTAATCGGTTTTATATCCAGCGCGATATTTATGATGAGTTTGTGGAAAAATTTATCGCGGCATCGAGTCAATTCGTTATTGGCGATGGTTTTGATAGTGCGACAACTATTGGTCCCTTGATATCGCCTAACGCCATTAAAAAAGTTGAGGCCCTGGTTGCAGATGCGGTTGAGAAGGGGGCGCGTATTGCCTATCAATCCCCTATAAGGGATGTGTCCGCCAGTGGATATTTTTATCCACTGCAAGTCTTGACCCATGTGCCGCCCTCGGCTCAATTGGTTCATGAAGAGATTTTTGCCCCCGTAGCCGTACTCTTTCCATTTGATACAGAGGCAGACGTGATTCGCCTCGCCAATGCAAGCGAGTTTGGTCTTGCGGCTTACTGTTATACGCGTGACGCTGCAAGGCAGTGGCGTATTCCCGAATTATTGGAGGTCGGTATGGTGGGAATGAATACGGGTTTAATTTCTAACGCCATGGCGCCTTTTGGTGGCATTAAACAATCTGGCTGGGGGCGTGAGGGGTCGCGTTACGGCATCGAAGATTACCTGAACTTGAAGTACATCTGTCTCAGCGTGGTGTAAGCAAGAGTGCTATAGCGGCGACAGTTGAAATATAGGATTTTCTACTATACTGAATTCAGTTTTTTACTGGGTATTGAGGGAGAATGCTATGTTCAGTAGCTATCAGCAGTTGAGTATTCGGCTGAAATTAATGTTGCCACTGCTAATGCTGGTGGGTTTGTTTTTATATATTGGCTCCTATTCAATCTACAGTAGTCGTGCGCTGAGTGATGATGCGCAGACTGTCGCGAAAGTGAATCTTCCCGAAATAGAATTATTGATACAGGCTGATCGTGATCTTTATCAAGCCTTGGTCGCGGAGCGGGCGTTATTTCAACAAGATACTCATCAATATCAAACATTAAGTGCCGATCATGAGGAAAATGCTAAACAAGCGTTGGATCGTGTAAAGGCGTCGTTTGAGGCTTCCAATACCGCCACTGATGCAGAGGAGCGCGAATATATTCGCCGCTACGATGCATGGAAAAATCTTTCCGATTCCATAACCGAGAATGCCCAATCCTCCGACGAGGAGACCCGTGCGAGGGCCTTGGCTGATTCCTATGGCAAAGGCTTGGAGGCCTTTAACCACCTTCGCTCTTATATTGACGAGCTGGAAGAAAAACGATTGGCTCATGTGGAACAGTTTAAACAGCATATTGATGCAGAACAGCAGGGCATATCTACACAATTAATGATTCTATTAATTATTGGTACGGTCGTGAGTTTAGCGGCGGCTTATTTTGTTCCACTTCTCGTGGTTGAGCCATTAAATCGTATCAGTCATCGCATTCAAAATATTGCAGATGGTGATGGTGATTTGACGATACGTATCCCTATTGATAGCAATGATGAGTTGGGGCAATTAGCTAAACACGTCAATCACTTTATGGATAAGCTCCAGTCCATCATTGCGAGCGTGTTACAAAATACGGCGGATGTTTCAGCGGCTGCTGAGTCTTTATTAAATTTATCCAGTCGCAGCCAGCGAGCGGCAGATGATCAGAGTCAAGCTATTACCATGGTGGTGACTGCCGTAAATGAATTAACGATGGCGATTCAGGAAGTGGCTCGCAATACGAGTAATACGGCGCAGAATACCAAAGAAGCGGCGTCGATTACTGATTCTGGTCAAGCGGGTATTCGCTTGGCCGTTGAGCGGGTTCAAAGTTTATCTTCGCGTATTACCCAAACTGCCGAGATTATGGTGAAGCTGGAATCGCAAGCTAAAAATGTGACATCTGTGATTGATGTCATTCGTGGCGTCGCAGAGCAAACCAATTTATTAGCGCTGAATGCGGCCATTGAAGCGGCGCGTGCCGGTGAACAGGGTAGAGGGTTTGCGGTAGTGGCTGATGAAGTGCGCACCTTGGCAAGTCGTACACAGCAATCTACAGCGGATATTCAAGGTATGTTGGAGCAGTTACAAACAGGCGTGCAACACGCGGTTGATGCGATGAATGCCAGTGCTCTCATGACATCCGATGCGGTGAAGTCTGCAAATGAAGCCGGTAGTTCTTTAGCGGGTATAGGTTCCGCGGTGAAAGGAATTTCCGATATGACTCTTCAAATTGCTACCGCTGCCGAAGAGCAAAGCTCAGTGACATCGGATATCGATAAGAACTTGGTTCAAATCAATACACTGGCCATGAATACAGCAGAGGATGCCTCTCAAACGGCAATTCAAAGCCAGCGACTTAATGAGCTTTCAGTGAGGTTGCGTCAATTGTTGTCGCAATTTAAGGTCTAATTTCACACGCGCTTCTCAGCCTATTTAGATGGGTAGCTGAGTCGTAAATTTCACTTGTTTTAATGCAAACGCTGAATTGATTGAACCAATATTGGGAAGATGAATCAGCGTTTTTTTCATTAAGCGTTCGTAGTGTTCAACGCTTTCAACCACGACCCGCAATACATAATCTTTTTCACCACTGGTGGAATAACATTCCACCACTTCAGGTATAGCTAAGATCATATTTTCAAACGCTTCGAGTGATGCAGCATCATGGTGTTTAATGGTGATGTACGCGTGCACAGTCACACCGAGATTCAATAGTTTGGGATCAAGAAGCGTAACTTTGCCACGAATAACACCCTCGGCTTCAAGCCGTTTTAAGCGTCGCCAGCATGGTGTGTGGGAAAGGCCGATTAAATTACCCAGGTCAGTCATCGAGTAATCAGCATTCTCTTGTAAGGCGCGTAGAATTTTGCGGTCGTATTCATCCAGTTCTATTGTCTGCGCCATGATTTTTCTCACATTGGGTGATTTGCTAGGTATTTTAGGATGCGCCTTTAGCACAAGCAAATGTAACTAGGATGCATGCAGTGTTTTAGCTCTAATGGGTAGACAACTGTTTTACTATTGCCGTTTTCCTTAGGTCATTTATTGATCTCCATTTGTCCAGAATACAATGGTGTATTGTGATTGGCCTTTTGGGCGTGTATCGTAATGCCTCTTTTGTTGGGCCTTTTGTGCCGAAGTTCGCGGACGGGTTGAAACTCACTCGGTGGTAAATTCCGGTCTCGCTAAAATAATGCTGAGGAGCAATCCGAAATGAGAGTGATATTGTTGGGCGCGCCTGGAGCGGGTAAAGGAACTCAAGCGCAACTGATCATGGAGAAATTTGGTATTCCGCAAATTTCCACGGGCGATATGTTACGTGCAGCTGTGAAGGCCGGCACTCCTTTAGGTTTGCAAGCAAAAGACATCATGGCTACTGGTGGCTTGGTGTCAGATGATTTGATTATCGCTTTGGTGAAAGAGCGCATCAGTTCCAGCGATTGCTCTAACGGATTTTTGTTCGATGGTTTCCCTCGCACTATTCCACAGGCTGAAGCCTTGTTGGATGCGGGTGTCGATATCGATCACGTGATCGAAATTGATGTGGCGGATGAGGAAATTGTTTCGCGTTTAAGTGGCCGTCGTGTGCATGAGGCCTCTGGCCGTGTTTATCACATTATTCACAACGCTCCCAAAGTAGCGGGTCACGACGATTTAACGGGTGAGCCTTTAGTGCAACGCCCCGATGATTCTGAAGAAACCGTGCGTAAGCGTTTGGGTGTTTACCACAGCCAAACCAAGCCGCTCGTAGGTTTTTATCAAGCCTTGGCAGCTTCAGGTAAAGCGCGCGCACCTAAATACACCCGTATCAGCGGTGTCGGTAGCGTGGATGCCATTAGACAGCAGTTGTTGACCGTACTGGGTTAATCCTTGCTGTTGCTTGGAACAACTAGGCTCTGCGGAGCCTATTTTTTTGTCCATGATTTAGGGTTTTGTTATGAGTCGCATTCTTGCGCTGGATTCTTCTACTGATGCTTGCTCTGTGTCATTGATGATCGACGGCAACTGTTTGTCGATCTTTGAATTGGCCGCCAAAAGTCATACCCAGCGCTTACTGCCAATGGTCGATGAGGTCTTACACCAAGCGGATTGTTCATTGGGTAGTTTGGATGCAATTGCATTTGGCCGTGGCCCCGGTTCATTTACGGGGTTGCGCATATGCATGGGAATTGTACAGGGCTTGGCCTTTGGGGCTGACTTGCCCGTTATTCCCGTGTCTACCTTGGCGGCAATGGCGCTTGGCCACTACCGCGCTCATCCAACCGATACCCGCGCTCTACTGGCTGCTTTGGATGCACGTATGGATGAGGTGTATTGGTCGCTGTTTCATCCTTCGAATGCCATGCCCATCGCTGATACTGATGAGCAGGTGATGAAGCCCGAGCGGGTGGTAGAGCAAGTGATGTCACATCTACCAACACAAGGCTTGGTGGGTATTGGTTCTGGTTGGAATTACCCGGTCATGAAGGGGTTAAATCCAGAGTTGGTTTTAGTTGATGCTCATCCACAGGCTGAAAACATTCTGTTGCTAGCTGAGCAGGATTTCATAGCGGGTAAAGTAATGCATGTTCTGGATGCCCAGCCGGTCTACTTACGCGACTCAGTATCATGGCAAAAACGCCAGCGCATTCGTGATCTATCCTAGATAGCGCGAGTCATAGCATCAAAAGCACGAGACATAGCAAGCACGAGACATAGCATCAAAAACTCTTCTGAAATACACAGTAAACGGTGAGGCGAGGTTGATATGCCAGCAGTCCTATCAAATGCGGATTTTAATACGGAGCTACTGAATTTTTTGCAGGCATCGCCAACGGCTTTTCATGCCACGCAAACCATGGCTGCTCAATTGCTGCAAGCTGGGTTTACGCGCTTACGTGAAATCGACAGTTGGCAACTGGTTCCTGGACAACGCTATTTTTTAACGCGAAATGATTCATCCCTCATTGCTTTCATCTATGGCAAAACGCCCTTGTTGGATTCGGGGGTTCGTATGCTAGGCGCCCATACGGATAGCCCTTGTTTAAAAGTGAAGCCTCGCGCTGAACTCAATCGTCGTGGTTATTACCAGCTAGGCGTAGAGGTGTATGGTGGTGCATTGCTGGCGCCTTGGTTTGATCGCGATTTATCCATGGCGGGGCGCGTGAGTTATCGGGATCTGGACGATCATATTCTGAGTGCTCTGGTGGATTTTAAACAACCAGTAGCGATTGTCCCCAGCCTTGCCATCCATCTGGATCGTGAAGTCAACAATGCCCGAAGCATCAATCCACAAAAAGATATTGTGCCCTTGCTTCTACAGTTACCGGCGGAGGAGGCAGCTGCCCCTGATTTCAGGCAAATACTCTCAGCCCAATTACAGAAAGAGCATCCAACCGTGAAGGTTGGCCAGCTACTGGATTATGAAATTAGCCTTTACGACACACAGGCTCCGGCATTGCTCGGACTACACCATGACTTTATTGCCAGTGCTCGGTTAGATAATTTGTTGAGTTGTTTCATAGGGTTAAAATCCTTACTTGAAGCGAATGATGAGGTTTCAAGTCTACTCATTTGTACCGATCACGAAGAGGTTGGTAGTGCGTCTTGTTGTGGTGCTAAAGGCCCTATGCTGCAACAATTTTTAGAGCGGCTTATGCCTGACGTGGATACCCGTGTTCGTGTGATCGAAAAGTCACTGATGGTTTCTGCCGACAACGCTCATGGCCTTCATCCCAATTTCATGGACAAGCACGATGAAAATCATGGCCCTTTGTTAAATCGTGGCCCTGTCATTAAAGTGAATGCCAATCAACGCTATGCAACGACCAGTGAAACCAGCGCCTTCTTCCGTCTGTTGGCCGATAAAGCCGAAGTGCCCGTGCAAACCTTTGTTGCCCGTACCGATATGGGGTGTGGCAGCACCATAGGCCCCGTGGTGGCGTCTGAAGTGGGTGTTAAAACTATTGATGTAGGTGTTCCAACGTTTGGCATGCACTCTATCCGTGAAGTGGCCGGTGCACGAGATGCTTGGTTCCTCTATCGTATCGGTGTTGAGTTATTTCAGTATCGCAAAGCTCCCGTTGCTTTGCTGAGTCTCGGTTAGTTAGTAGAAATAGGCGACAAAAATCCCACAGTAGATGTGACAGACTGCTAAGACTTGATAGTTGGATAAACCGGATAAGACAGGGCTGTTTATAATCCCCACATGACGTTTTGTTTGATAACGGCTAAAGCCGCTGCGTGTTGTTGGAGTGAATAATGGCAATAAGTTTAGATGTGTTGGCTTCTTTTACGCCGTTCAACACCCTCAACCATGATTATCTGAGTCAGATTGCTGAAAAAGCGGTACTGCGTGAATTTAATAAGGGAGCCATCATTTTCAAGCGGGGTCGCCCCTTTCCTGAAAAGCTCTATTTGTTGAGCGGCACGGTTGATCTTATTGATTCGTCTTTTCAAGTGTGCACGGTTAACCCCGCCAGCGAATCCCGTCGATCCCCCTTGAATATCAGCCAACCGACGCAAGTCTCTGCGGTAGCCAAAACGGATGTGACTTTATTGGCCGTTGAAAGTGATTTTCTCGATTTGGTGATGGCATGGAGTGAGAGCGGCGATCAACAAGAAACGGCTGCTTCATCTCTTCAGAACTCTAACGATGATGATGGTGATTGGATGTCTGCATTATTACAGGCACCCTTATTCGCCAAGTTGCCACCATCCAATATTCGACAGTTATTTGCTCGCTTTACCCCTCAAAAAGTGCAAGCGGATGAGGTCATCATCAAGCAGGGTGAACGTGGCGAATTGTTTTATGTTGTGGAGTCAGGTAGCGCAACAGTCATGGATGCCTCCGGAAAAATTCTCGCCGCGCTACGTCCCGGTAACTATTTTGGTGAAGAGGCATTAGTGGGTGATACAACGCGCAACGCCACGGTAAAAATGCTCACGCCTGGCAAGCTCATGTGCTTACAGAAAGAAGATTTTCGCGAGCTGCTACATCATCCTGTACAAAAATTTGTCACGGCGGATGAATTAAAAAATCGTCCAGCGGATGCTCCCCACTATCAGCTGATTGATGTGCGCTTACCCGTAGAACGCCGTTTTCATGCAGTACCAGAAAGTCGCAATATTCCGTTGAATCAACTGCGCAATAGCCTTAAAGAATTTGATCGATCAATCATTTATGTTGTGACGGATGATTCTGGGCGTCGTTGTGATGTGGCAGTACAGCTATTGACACAAGCTGGTTTTGAAACCTGCATTTTGCGTAACGCCGATCAGTATTATTCCGGTTTTTAACGCGCTCTTTTCTTAAGTCTCATCTTTAGATTCAGCGCTGCAATTTTGCGGCGCTGCCTGTATGATGCCCCCTGATTTTTTCTCTTTCTACCACAATTCATCACTACAGAATCGCATCATGATCAAACAACGTGTTCTCACCGGCATAACCACCACCGGCACTCCTCACCTTGGAAACTATGTAGGCGCCATTCGTCCTGCTATTGAATTAAGCCAGCGCGCTGATGTGCAATCCTTTTATTTTTTGGCGGATTTTCATGCGCTAATCAAATGCCAAGATCCACAGCTAGTTCACCAATCTACACGTGAAATCGCCGCGACTTGGCTCGCTTTGGGTTTAAATACGGATAACGCGATTTTTTATCGTCAATCGGATGTGCCAGAAATCCCCGAACTTTGCTGGGTACTCACCTGTATGGCCGCAAAAGGCTTAATGAATCGTGCACATGCCTATAAAGCATCGGTGGATGCCAATGTGGAAGCGGGGGCTGATCCTGATTTTGGGATTACAATGGGTCTATACTCCTATCCCATATTAATGGCCGCTGACATTCTCATGTTCAATGCCAATAAAGTGCCTGTCGGAAAAGATCAAATTCAACACATCGAAATGGCACGTGATATAGCCGCGCGTTTCAATCATCACTACGGCGACCATTTTGTATTGCCCGAAGCGCAAGTAGATGAAGATGTTGCAGTGCTGCAAGGGTTGGATGGCCGCAAAATGAGTAAAAGTTACGGCAACACCATTCCGTTATTTTTACCCGAAAAACAATTAAAAAAATCCATCAATAAAATTCTTACGAATCTACTAGAGCCGGGGCAACCAAAAGACCCAGCCACTTCACCGGTATTTCAAATATGGCAAGCCTTCGCCACCCCACAACAAACCGCTGACATGCGCCAAGCATACGCAGATGGCATTGCATGGGGCGAGGCAAAACGTCAGCTGTTTGAATTAATTAATAGTCACATTTCTGAAGCGCGTGAAAAATACGAAGCGCTTATGGCAAACCCGACACACGTGGAAAATTTGTTGCAAGAAGGCGCTGAAAAAGCGCGAGCTTATAGCAAGCCTCTGCTCGAAAAAGTGCGCGATGCGGTAGGTATTCGGAAAATTCGATAAGTGTTTTGCGAGCATACCTCGTTGGTTTTGATTTGGGATTCGACACCCAAATTCAAAACCAGTAACTCTCTTCTTTCAAGCAGAAGTGTTAGATTAAGTTGCAACTAGTGCCGATTAATGTACAGTTAATGTGGAATAACAAATCATAAAAAATTACCATGGTCAAAAATGAAAAGGATTTGATTATGAAAAAATTTATTTTATATATATTCATTTTATTCGCATCTAACAGCTATGGCGAAGCCTATAAATGTATCAATGCTCAAGGCAAAACAACCTACCAGGAAGCTCCCTGCAAGAATGCCACTCAAACAAGTGTTGTATTAAATCCCATTAATTCAATGTCTGCAGCCAAAACACAGAACACCCTTGCAGCAAAGGAAACGCCTACAACTACTCATTCGCTCGGCAATAATTACAATCTAACGGTTGAAGAAGCTTATGCTGCCATCCCCCACAATCGAACCATATTTGTCCCTAAACAATCATTATTGGCGGTCAGCGAAAGCAGTATGCTCATGCAATTATTTGACTTTGCTGATAAAGCAATCGTACTTAAAGTCATCGCCGCAAAAGCTATGCAAGCCAATGATACTCCGCGAGTCAAACAGACTATTGCTGGCTACGATGCTCTTATTAATCATTTATCAACCCTAACTACGTCTGATGATTTAAAAATAGTTAAAACCAATCTCTTAACTGCTATTCAAAAACATCGAAATCACTTTCAAACAAAACAAACAGAATTTCAATCAACTAGTCACTATGATCAAAGCTTCACGCCTGATATTCATGAGGCAAGTAGAATCTTGCAGCAAACCTATGGATTATTAATGAGAACTTTTCCGCAAGAGTCCAGCAACAATAAAATCGCTTTTTATGATTATTTGTGCGCACTGGATTTTATATAGGGAAGTTAACAAATGAATAACTATATTTTTATAGTAATGCTCGGCTTTATTTTTTCCGGATGTTCCAATAATGCCGTACAACCAAAAGACACCAATCAATGGGTGCAGCAAGCGGATGCAATACGCGCGCAAGCGAGGAGTCAATTTGAACAAGGTCATCCACGTAAGGCACTTTCCACTATCAAAAAAGCGTTAAGAGTTTCAGCTAACCTATCACTCTCTAGCAATAACCTGGTTGAGATTTATGATGATGCTGGCCTTTATTTTTACATGGATAAACAATGGAAAGCAGCAGCCCGTTATCAAGCAATTGCAGTATTGTTGGCGTGTGGCCAAAATGAAAGCGAAACACTTTTTGCTGAGTATATTCATCGACTAGGCTGGGCTTTTGCAGCTTACAGTCCAAAGCAGCCCTATGATGTAATCGCCAAAAACCCTTTATTGTTGATGAGTGATCCCGACTTAAAGTTATATAAAAATATTGATATACGTAGGCGTTTTTTCACTGCTTACCCTGTTGTTAATAACAATAAAAAGGCAAATAACGTTTCCTATAAACTGAATCCTGAATTGCTGCCTGCTTCTTGCTATTACCATTCAAATTAAAATAAAGATTTTTAACAAAAAGCCCGGTGTGAAAACCGGGCTTTTTGTTTTGCGCTGAACGTGCAGTTTATTGCTTTGCCAGGGGTCCAAATGCTGGCGGTGGTGTGCGGTGGTGAGTGGCGGCTTCATAGGCGGTGCCTACTTTGATGAGCATTGGCTCTTCGCCTTGGCCGGAGAAAAAGGTAATTGAAATTGGCAATGGATTCGCGAGTTTTGTTTTTTGGGTGCCTGGTGCGATAACGGAAATGTAATCGGTTTTATCGGGATTGAGTGCGTACACCGGCTCGTAGATCACATCGGTCATGCCCGCTGGTATGGCGATGCGGGGAATTTGGAAGAAGGGGCTGATGCCATCCAAACTGTGAACGCCCACATTGGCGCCCAAAATTTTTGGCGTGGGTACGGTATTTTCAGGGTGTACGAAGACATCGATTTTATTTTCATACATCATTTTGGTGAGTGCGAGGCGTGCAATGTAACTGCGCGCTAAGGAATCGGCTTTGCCGGGCTGTGTGTGCCCTTTGAAATTCACCCAGTTTTTTGCACCAGCCACTGAGGCATCTTCACGGAATTTTGCATTAGCAACCCACGCTGCCCAGTTGGTAATGCGTTTATCGCCGCGCGCTTTTAAATAATGATCGAATTCAAACACCGTATCGGGGCAGAGCGATGGCATGCAGGGTAGCGCACCAAAAGTTGCGAAATTGGTGATATTGACGGCGGGTGTCAATGGCGCTTCCAGACGACTTAATTTCAGTAAGTAATCGTAAGAGGTGACATCGTAACCGGGCACTGCAAATATCAAATCACCTTTTGCATCGCGACGGGTAAATATTTCCGGCATAAAACGCGGCAACAATTCCGATAATGCATCACTAAAGCTGTAACGCAGGTTAGGAACATCGGGGTCATCCGCATAACCTTGTGCGCTGGTTTCCACTAAATCGGCACCGAGTTTATCGCGCAGAATGGTTTTAATTTCTTGATCGATTTGATCGCTAATCGCAACGTGATTCAGCGTAGGTTTGAGCATGTGTTCGCGCACAATCGCAATCCGAATGCCTTTTAAGGGTTTAGGATTTTTTTTCAGTTGCTTATCGCTCATGGCAAAACTGGTGTAACCCTCTTCAGGAATCAGAGCTTTAGGAACGGCGGTGTAAGGATCTTTGCTGTCGAAATAACCTTGCTCTGGGTCTTTTACGGCATCCAATACCAATGCAGCATCTTTGAGGGTGCGTGAGTGAATGCCCGCGCGATCGTTAAACCATTGATAGCCAATGCCACCGCCATCGGGTAGCAAACCTTTGGTGGTGAGTAGTGTGACTATGCCACTGCGTGATGCTGGCCCTTGGCAGGAGGCGCCCGATTGTTCGCAGATGCCGATAGTCGCGAGGTTGGCGCCGATGGCTACTCCCGAGCCACTGCTGGAACCGCGCGCTACTCGCTCGGTATCGTAGGGGTTACAAGGTTGTCCCGCCCATGCGCCCATACCTAAACCGCCACCCATAGGGCGGGTGGTAGATTTCACAGAGCCGCCTGGATCGCCGGGGCCACCATTGAATTCATGAGCCACAGATTTGGCATAAATGATGGCGCCTTTATCGCGCATGCGCGCCACAATTGCCGCGTCAGTGGGTGGCACGTCCATCGCAAAATTCACATCGTTATTGGCGGTGGTGCGCATGTCCTTGGTGTCGTAAGGATCTTTAATGGCGGTCACTACGCAATAAAGTGGCAAGGCTTTCAAATCGGGTTTGGCACCGTAAAGTTTATCCAACTCAGCTGCTCTCTCTATGGCATCCGGTTGTTGGCGAAAGGCTTCGCACACCGAGGGAGCATTGGCGGGCAGGGGGCCGGTGGATGGGTGGGCATCAAATGCGCCTTTACAGGTAACAGAGCGCTCGCCGCGAATATTCAAGGTTTCTAAGGCATTCAATTGCCCTGCATTCGGAATGCCCACGCGCATGCCGATTTGTGCCCATACACTCGGGTCAGACACTGTCGTTTCCATCCGCCCATATTCAAATGGCAGACCTTTATAAGCGGCCATATCGGGGAAAATGCTGGAGGCTTTTACGGTTTGAGTGGGGAAGCTGAGCGGAGCGCCAGCGCGTACATAGCCTTTGGCTGGGTTGATCGGTGCCCCATCGGCAGTGACTAGCGCCGTGCACACGCCGTTGTAGGCTTTTGCGCGTTCGATGTAGGCAAGTACCACATCTTTACAGGTGGTTTTTTTGCGCGTGATGGCTTCCTGAATGGATTCAATCGTCGCTTCTTCAACTTGAAAACTGCTGCTGGCCAGCGCACTGGTCGCTTGTGCAATGACAATAAAACACAGGCTCGCGGTCATCAGGTGATGACTTATTGGACGATGTAGCTTCACGGAATTACCTCTGCTTGCGTAGTGTCTTTGATGGATAACGCGCGCGATTGCTAGATTGCAAGAGCGTTAATGGTGATAACTAGACGGGCACGGATTCATCAACCCCACCTGTTGTGGTGAATGGCTGAGTGGGAATACAGAAAGAGGTAGGGGATCTTGCCCAGCTCACGTCAAATGATGTGATGAACAGAGAAAATGTCGATCATGTAGCCGCTTATGGTGTCGAGCCTCGCCGTGAGGATCTTCACACCCTCAGCAGCGCTCACCACAATTTCCTTGGCCAAGACCCAGCGGCCAAAAACGCACACCTACGTTCTACACGCCCTGCGCAAAATTGGGTGTTAGATCCCTTTCAAGATATGCTTTTTATCATAGGCGCGCCTTTATTGTGCTTAGCACTGGTGCTGCTCATGATGCAGTATTACGGTTCTGAACGCGGTGCGGCTATGGTGATTACCGCGCACATTGTGCTCACGGTTGCGCACCATATGCCTACCTTCATTCGCATTTACGGCGACCTTGATTTGTTTCAGCGATTTAAATGGCATTTTGTTTTAGCGCCCATTATTCCCTTAGTTTTTTCTGCTGTGGTGTTGGTGTATATCAATGCTAAAGGCTATCCCGTTGAATATTTTTTATATCTGTATATTTTTTTAGCGCTCTGGGACCCGTGGCATTTTTTGCGGCAACATTTTGGTTTTATGCGCATTTATGATCGCCATAATAAAGCACCTGTAGCCTTAGCATCGAATATGGATTGGGCGATTTGTGCGATATGGTTTTTGCACATTATGGTCGCCAGTGCGGATTGGATTCCGGGGTTGTTAGAAGATTTATATCGCAATGCCAACATTCCCTTGTTGCTATTTTTACCGCAAGGATTTATTCCATCCTTGAATACCATCACGTGGTGGTTAGCTGCCATCACTACCGTGGTTTATGTTCTCTATTTGTGTTGGTGTGTGAAGCGCGGCTATTACATTAGCCTCGCAAAAATGGCGTTGTTGTTATGCACCTTTGGCGTTATGTATTTTACTTACACACCTAATGAGTGGATTTTGCAGCTAGTTCCAGCCTGGGGTTTTAAAGTGGGCTTTGCCACCTTAGGCATTGTTCACATGACACAATATTTAGCGATTGTATGGCGTTATGATCGACGCATTGCTGAACAGGGGCGTGCGCGCGCTAATTGGTTTAGTTGGTTGCATAATCGTCGCACCCCCTTGGGCATTGCCTTGGCGGCACTGGCGTATGTAGGTTTTTGTATTTTGTATGGCGATGTGATTACAACCCGCCACGACAGTGCGTGGTTAATGTCATGTTTGTTGGCTATAGGTTTTACATCCACCTTAATGCATTATTATTTTGATGGTTTTATTTGGCGAGTGCGCCATCAACAAAATCGTGAGGCGCTGGGTTTGCAACCACAGGCTGTTTTATCTGAGCCGAACACCTTGGCGATGCAAACAGACAATCAAATGCTGGATGCTTTTGCGGATAAAAAATCATCGGCATCTTTTTCGTGGTGGAAAAATGTTAAACAAGTGAGCGCTGTGCGCATGTTCCTGTGGCAATTGCTGTATTTTGGTGTGCCTATGGGGGCTCTCACATTCGGTGCTGTTTCAGTGTGGCAGGGCGCCAATAGCAATTACATTTCCTATATGTATCAAGCTCAATCCTTGAGTCAGCAAGGGCAAGCTGAAGCGGCTGCCAATAGCGCGCGCGCGGCTTATGCCAGCATGCAAAAAGAATTGCCTATTGCCGAAAAAATGCTTGAGCTAAAATCCAGTGCGGCCAATAAAACCCATTTGGCCTTTTTGGTTTACAACGAATCACTGTATAAACATAAAATTATGCCGGCGTTAGCGGGTAATAATCCCACCTTAACGCAACAGCAATTACATAAAGAGCATTTGGCGCGCGCCATAAAACTCCTTCAAAGTGCTATCGACCAAGGTGGAAGTTTGGCTCATGCAGGGCGCGATGATTTTACGCTCGAGCAGGCGGATGCAATCCTCAGTAGTTGGCGTCGGCAGGCTCAGCTGTAATTAAAATATTTTTCTATTTTTAATGTTAAGCGTTTTTTAATGTTAAGCGTTGATTTTTATTTGTTCTTCATCTCGTCGGGTAGGGTGCCTAAAAAAATCATCGTCTTCACGAGCATCGATATCAATAGTGTTATCGTTATTCGGAGGACAGTGCATGTCTCGCACGCTTCTTTACGTCACGTCGGTGACGCTCTTTCTCTCTCTTTTTTCTGGTGCTCTGGTTTCGGCTGCAGAATTGCCTAACGTTAAATTATTTACCACGGGCGGCACTATCCAAAGCAAAGGCGCGCATCGCCAAAAGCTAATGGAATATTCTGATGGTCGTGTGTCGCCGGAGGAATTAATTAATGATTTACCGGAATTAAAAAAGATTGCCAACATTACGTACATTGAGCAATCCAACGTGGGTTCCGGTTCGATCAATGCAAAAATTTTATTGAAGTTAGCGCAAGATATTAATGCGTGGTTAGCTAAGCCGGAATCATCGGGTGCTGTGGTGACTCATGGTACGGGCACACTGGAAGAAACCGCCTATTTTCTCAATCTCACCATTAAGTCGGATAAGCCTGTGGTGGTCGTTGGTGCTATGCGCCCCTTCACCGCTGTTAGCCGCGATGGTCCTTTCAATTTACTCAATGCTGTGCGTTTGGCGGCGTCATCCGATGCGCGTGGTTTCGGTGTGATGATTATGCTGAATGACGAAATTAATGCGGCGCGTGATACCACCAAGGGCAATACCTATCGCATGGATACCTTTGTAGCACGCGATATGGGCCCCCTTGGTTATACGGATTCAGATCGCATTGTGTTTTATCGCAAGCCAACGTATCGCCACACGGTGAAGAGTGAATTTGATGTTTCTAAATTGACCGATTTACCCCGCGTTGATGTGACCTATGTATATCAAGAATCCGATGCTACGGCGATTAATGCGTTTGTCGCGGCGGGTGCAAAAGGCATAGTGCTGACAGATAACAATGAAGATGCGATTAAACAAGGCCAGAAAAAAGGTGTGGTATTTGTGAAGAGTGATCGCAAAGGTTCTGGTCGTGTGGCGGAAAGTGAAAAACAAGCCAGCATGGGGATTGTTACCTCTGACAATTTGAATCCACACAAGGCGCGAATTTTATTGCGCTTGGCATTAACCAAAACGACCGACCCTAAAGAAATTCAGCGCATGTTTAATGAATATTGATGATGTTTTTTCATCGCTGTAATGAAATGGCGTTACTCGTGTAAGAATTTTTTTGACTCAATAGTTTGCCTACAGGTGTGAGCGTATGAACGATTCCCCAACAACTTTTTTGACGCATTGCTCGCGTTGGTGTGGTGTTGCCATGCTGTTGCTGAGCGTTGGTGGCTTAAGCTTTTCATCGGTGGCGCAGGAAGTTCCAACCTATGCGCCGCCGCCAGCCATGCCGGCAGCGGATGTTAAATTGCCCACGATTGTGTTGATGTCCATGGGCGGTACTATCGCGAGTCGTGGTGATACTCGCTTAAATATTACGAACTACGGCGGTAAAGATTATCCGCGCGTAAACCCTGAAGATTGGGTGAAAGATTTACCGGATATTAAAGGTATTGCCAATATTATTTTGGAAGATCAACGCGCGCCCCAAGATCGCGTAGCGTCAGAAACTTTCGAAGATTTTCAACGCGTTGCTAAACGTCTAAATGAATTAGCCTTGGACGATAAAGTGGATGGCATTGTAGTGACCCACGGCACCAATACCATGGCGGAAACCGCGTTTTATATGAACTTAACCGTGAAATCGAAAAAGCCGATTGTGTTTGTGGGTTCGCAACGTCCGTGGACAGGATTGAGCGGTGATGGTCCCCGCAATTTATACGACGCTGTGCGCGTAGCGGCGTCAAAAGAGGCGTGGAATAAAGGTGTTCTTCACTGCATGAATCAAGTCATAAATACCGCGCGTGATGTGACTAAAACCAGTGCTTATCGTGTTCACACGTTTAAAGGTATTGATGTAGGTGCAATTGGATTTGCGGATCCAGATCAAGTGAAATTTTATCGTGAACCTGTACGTCGTCACACCACCAATTCGGAATTCGCGGGCATTGATTATCAAACTATGCCAAAGGTTGAAGTGGCTTATGCCTACCGCGATGCACCGGCATACATTATTGATGTGATGGTAGCTAATGGCGTTAAAGGTATTGTGATTGATGGTACGGGCGCGGGTAGTCCTACCTCTGGTCAAACGGAAGCGATTAAACGTGCGCAAGAAAAAGGTGTAGTCGTGGTCGCCACCGCGCGTACTCATGGTGGTCGCGTGCAAGATACGCCGCGCAGACGCGAAGCAAAAATAGTTCCTGGCGATAATTTAATGCCGGAAAAAGCGCGCATTCTTTTGCAATTGGCATTAACCAAAAGTAGCGATATGAAAGAAGTGACGCGTATTTTTAACGAATATTAATCACTGGTTGTCGTTTTTATGTTGTTTGTGGTTTGTATCTTATTTGTATTCAACACTCAGTATTATGAAAGGTAAATGATTATGCAAATGGCCAGACGTCAATTTAATTTTTTAATGCTGGGTGCTGCGGTTCCCTTGATATTTCCGATCAAAATGGCGGAAGCAAAAATAGGTAAGGGTGTTTCTGAATTGGCGTCACTAACCTTGAGTGAAGCTGCAGCAAAAATCAGTGCTGGACAAATCACAGCAAGACAATTAACCGAAGCTTGTCTCGAGCGCATCGCCACCTATGATGCAAAATTAGATGCATTTATTACCGTGATGCACAAAGAAGCTTTGGCCTTGGCTGATCAATTGGATGCTGAACAAAAAGCAGGAAAATTGCGCGGGCCTTTGCACGGTATTCCGCTAGCGATTAAAGATATTATTGATACCGCCGGTACACGCACCACAGGCGGTAGCGCCTTGTTTGCCGATCGTGTACCTAGCGAAGATGCAACCGTGGTGGCGCGCTTGCGTGCAGCTGGTGCGATTATTATTGGTAAAACCAATACACAAGAATTTGCGATGGGCGGTGGCGAAACATCTTATTTCGGTCCTTCCCGCAATCCATGGAATTTGGCGCATAACACCGGTGGTTCTTCATCGGGTTCTGGTGCGGCTATGGCGGCACATCTTGCTTTTGGTGCGCTAGGCACTGACACCGGTGGTTCGGTGCGTATGCCTGCTTCTTATTGCGGTATTGTGGGTTTAAAACCTACCTATGGTTTGGTGCCGATCAAAGGTATTTTGCCGTTAACCGTATCCTTGGATCACTGTGGCCCTATGACGCGCACAGTGAAAGACACCGCCATGATGCTGAATGTCATGGCCGGTTACGATCAGTACGACATCACCAGTGTTGATCATGAAAAAGAAGATTATGTAGCACAATTATCGCAACCCGTATCCGGTTTTAAATTGGGATTACCGGTGGGATATTTTGATGATCTTGATCCCGAAGTGGCCAAAGCCGTAGAAAAAGCGATTGCATTACTGAGCACTATGACGAAGGGCGCTGAAGAAATGTCATTGCCTGCAGTGTCGCATTTAGGCAGCTTGGGCACCTTGGGTGAAACCTATGCATGGCATGAACCTTATTTTAAAAATGCTGCCAACAAATACATGTTAGCGGAGCGTCGTCGTTTACAAGCGGCGGCAGATGCACCACCCAAAGCCGTTGATTATATTCGTGCAAAATGGGAAGTAGAAACGGTGCGTCGTCATGTGGACGATGCCTTCAAAAATATTGATCTAGTGGTGACCCCCACGCAAAGAATTTTACCGCCTACATTGAATGAACTTGTTGGTCGCGCCAATGAAGGAAAATCCGGCAGTCCACGCGTTACTTCCAATTGTCAGCCATTTAATGTGATGGGCTTGCCCAGTATTTCTATTCCCTGCGGATTCAGTAAAAGTGGTTTGCCGATTGGTTTGATGATTACTGGGCCACATTTTTCTGAAGGTAAAGTGCTCGCCTTAGCTCATGCCTACGAACAGGCCACGCAATGGCATAAAGAATTGCCACCACTCTCACCGGATACTGCGGTGCCTGCAGTAACGCCTTACAGTTAATAGAATATAGACACACGGATGATCCACTGGTCGTTAGCAATTGATATTGGGTGAGAAAAATGCGCAAGAAAAATATTCTATGTTCCTCGCCTGTGTCGTTGCCATCCCAGAGGCTATTCGTGAGTACTTTACTCTTGAGTAAATTCACTGCCGTGTTATTCGTCAGTGTGTTAACGAATGCTGCCTTGGCTAAAACTCATGAATTAAAAGCGTCAACCACAACCGTGCATCGCAGTTTTTTTGATGCGAGTTTAACGCCGGTGCTGACCATTGATTCCGGCGATAAAGTTAAATTGGAAACTGTATCGGGCAACCCGCGTTATTTTGAGAGTTTGGGTGTGCCCAAAGAAAAAATTCCTGCTGAACTTTATGCCGCTTATGAAGGTGTAGAGGGCGTGAGTCGTGGCGATCACACCTTGAATGGCCCTATTGCGGTACGTGGAGCAGAGCCGGGTGATACGCTCGAAATTCGTATTCTTTCTGTTGAGGTGCGTTTAACGATTGCGGGTCAAGGTTTTCGCCCCGAACGTGGCGCATTACCGGATGAATTTAATTATCAAAAAGATCGCGTTTTGTGGATTGATTTAAAAAAACAAAGTGTCGAATACGCGCCAAACATTCATGTGCCTGTTAAACCCTTTTGGGGAGTAATCGCAGTCGCGCCACCAGCCTCTATGGGGCGTATTCCTAGCGGCCCACCGAATTTTTTTGGTGGCAACATGGACAACAGCGATTTAGGTGCAGGTAGTACCGTGTTTTTGCCGGTACAAATTGCCGGAGGTTCATTGTCGATTGGTGATGGTCATGCAGCGCAAGGGCATGGTGAAGTGTGTTTGTCTGCAATAGAAACGTCGCTCAAAGGCGAAATTCAAGTGATTTTACACAAACAACAACACCTCAAGTGGCCGCGCGCTGAAACGCCAACGCATTATATGACCATGGGGTTGCACACGGATCTTGATGAGGCGGCACGTATGGCCACCAGTCAAATGTTGGATTTTCTGGTGGAAAGAAAAGGCATGAAGCGCGAGGATGCTTATATGTTATCCAGTGCGGCTATGGATTTAACCGTAACTCAAGTGGTGGATGGAACCAAAGGCATTCATGCACTGATTCCTAAATCCATTTTTACAAAATAAGAAATTACGCGTAGGCCTTTATTTTTCAATAAAAAGGTAGGGGAGCGCTGAAGTTTGAGCGTCTCAAGCTGTGATGCCAGCAGCCTTAACACCGGTTGTGTCGTAATCAAACCTTGGCCGATCTTGAAAGAGGTTCTATGCACGCTCGCCGTTTGTTTGTTGTTCTCAGTATTATCCTTAGCGTTTGGATTGAGGGTGTTAGTGCTGATGAAGCTGCCATCCGCAAAAGTCTCACCACTCGCTTACCTTCTTTAGCGCCTATTGATGAAGTCAGTAAAACCCCACTGAGTAATCTGTGGGAAGTGCGCATGGGCTCCGAAATTATTTATACCGACGATCAAGGTTTATTTGTGATCGAAGGGCAAATTGTGGATTTGCAAAAGCAAATCAACGTCACTCAAGCGCGCATTGCCGCTCTCACCGCCTTTGATTTTTCTGCGTTGCCTTTGAAGGATGCTGTGGTGTGGACGCAAGGCACAGGCGCTCGAAAAATAGTGATATTTGCTGATCCCAATTGTGGGTATTGCAAACAATTTGAACGTGAATTAAACGCTGTAAAAGATATTACGGTGTATACATTTTTAATTCCTATTTTAGGTGCGGATTCCCCCGAAAAAACCGCCGCTATTTGGTGTGCGAGTGATAAAGGCAAGGCTTGGCGCGATTGGATGTTAAATAACATTATGCCCATGCCTGGCCCCAAAGATTGTGATACTTCTGCTTTAGAGCGCAATGTGGCGCTTGGCCTCAAACATGCCGTGAACGGCACACCCACCTTGGTTTTTGCTGATAGTAAACGTGTGCCGGGCATTATGACGGCAACTGAACTTGAGCAAAAATTTGCAGAAATAACGGCAAAGGTGCAGTAGGGGATAAGACGCTCCTCACGTCCTAGAGGCGTGCATGACATCGGTGGTCTGTCGCTGTGAGAGTACAGTCGCCCGAAGACGCACACCCGTCCCGATTCCTTTGCGGCAACCGGTACCCATCATTATTGTGAGGAGACTCCTATGTCAGTGCGCATAACTGTTCGTATGCTTTTAATGGCGGCTTCGCTCTGCGCCCTCGGCGCGCAAGCGGCCGGAAAATTCACGATTGAAGAGGCAACTATCGATAGTATTCACGCCGGTATTCGCGCGGGTGATGTCACTTGTACACAAGTGGTTGAAGCCTATGTGGAGCGTGCTCGCGCGTATAACGGTGCTTGTACAGCGTTAGTCACTAAAGACGGCGCCAAGATTCCTACTGCCACGGGTCGTATGATTGCTGGCGTAGATACCACTTACGCCACTGAAACCGTTGCCATGAGTAAAGTGGTTCCCGATTTTGACAAATACAAAGGTTTAGTGCCGGATTATGGTCGCATGGAACCTACGATTTCTGACCCCAGTGTTATGCAGCAATACGGTATGGTTGTTGGTATACCCAACGCCAAACAAGTGAATGCTTTGGAAGCACTGAATCTGCGTGGTGAGCGTTCAGTATCCTGTAAAAAAGAATGTGATGTGGCGACAGGCGCCTTACCTGCCAGTTGTCCTGCAGCCTGCGATGCTTTCCGTAAGCAACCGGATGCCTTGGAAGTAGCGGCCGCATTAGATAAACAATATGGCAACAAACCCGATACGAAAGCTATGCCTCTTTACTGTGTGCCCATGTCTTTCAAAGCCGTGTTTGATGCGAAAGATATTCGCTCCATCGGCGGTGGTGATGTGAATTATGCGATGGATGTTCCCAAAGAAGATTCAACCTTAGTAGCGCGTATGCGTACTGCCGGCGCGATTATTTATGCCAAGGCCAATAACTCGGAATACAACGGTGGTAGTGGTGATCCTCTCGGCTCTGCCAAGTTAGAGCATCCACAATTTGGTCGTGGTGGTTCGCGTGAATCATGGGGCGGTACCATTTGTAACCCTTACGATACTACCCGTGAAACCGGTGGTTCGAGCGGTGGTTCAGGCGCTTCAGTCGGTGCCAACTTGGTGGTGTGCTCTATTTGTGAAACCACGGGTGGTTCTTGCCGTAACCCAGCCAACTTTAACGGCGTTGTGAATATTGCGCCCACCAAAGGCATGATCTCTTTCAGCGGTGGCATTGGTGCAAATCCTTATCAGGATCGTCCCGGTATTAACTGCCGTACGGTAAAAGACGCCGCCATAGTGTTGGATGCGTTCCGTGATCCTAAAGATGGATTCTTTGATCCTAAAGATCATTACACCGCACTGACTCGCTCTTTCGCTACAGATACCCCTTACGTCAACTCCCTCAGCGCACCTGGCAAAGCCAAGCCTTTAGCGGGTATGCGTATTGGTGTTGTGCGTGAATTTATGGTGAAACATTCTCCCGGTCATGCATCGGTGAGTGATGGCGTGAACAAAGAAATCAAAGTCCTCAAAGAACTGGGCGCTGAAGTGGTGGAAACGCTGGACCCTGAGTATGGCGATGACCCGTCCATTCCCAACATGACGTTTGGTTTCCAAGAGGCGCTTGCGGAAATATTGCCGTTCCATATGCCAGAAGTTTTGTCATGGAAAAAAGACGGTAAACCTGAGTTCAGTGTTGAGGGTTGGGATGTCACCAGCCGCGATTACTTGGTAGCCGCCTCTATTCACAAAGCGCCTTGGCCAAAGAATCTGGACATTCAACGTATGGTAGGAAATCCACCAGAAGATCCTAATGCCATCACCGGTTACACCTTCGCATGGGATTTTGCGCGTTATTTAATGTTGCGCGGCGATGAGCGCGTGTATGACTGGGCAACACTGAACGCTAATGCCAAATATTTCAGCGATGCCCGTCGGGTTGCGATGAAGAACTGGGAAAATAAACCCATGGATATTCGTACCAATGCGATTACGCACACCATGAAGCGTCGTGAAGTCTTGCGTATGGCGACTCAAAAAGTCATGGAGCAGAACAAGTTGGACGCATTGGTCAGTCCGTCTGACACCGCCTTGCCCACCAAAATTGGCGGTGCCGATGATCCAGTTCGTTATGGTTTCGGTTATGGCGCCACCATGGGTATTGCAGAAGTCTATGTACCAGCAGGTTTCTCCACCGTGGCTTACGATCCAGAATACGTGTTAAGTAAAGATGGCACCAAGTACGAGTATGTGGTTGGTACCAAAGCCAAAAAACTGTCTAGCCCGCTGCCGTTCAACATTGCATTCTGGGGTGGTCCAGGTGAGGAGGCTACGTTGATTAAGGTTGCATCCGCTTATGAAAATGCGACCAAGCATCGTAAACCGCCAGAAGGTTTTGGCCCGGTGAAATAGTCAGTCATTGTTTGATGCTTTCTCCAAAAACCGCTTCTGCAAAGAAGCGGTTTTTTTATGCATTTTTAATGACGTTAGCGACACTATTTAGCTTTTTAAAGCCAATCAATGGTCATGAGTCGGTAGGGGCAGGGTGATGCTGAACGTCTTTCTTCCAAGTAAATAGTCCTATCACTGGCCTCTGGAGTCCTTTCTATGAACATGTCTAACCGCAAGCTCAAATACATGACTTGTCTTGTCGCCACCACCTTTGTATTAGGTTTTGGTGTGGTATCTACCTCCTATGCCGATACTCTCAATATTGAAACCGCGACGATTGCCGATTTGAATACTGCGTTTGCCAGTGGCAAGGTCAGTTCTGAGCAAGTTGTTAAAGCCTATTTGGCGCGCATAGAGGCTTACGATAAACAAGGTCCCAAAATCAACTCAGTGATTACCTTGAATCCCAAGGCGCTGGAACTTGCCAAAACCATGGATGCCGAGCGTAAAAGCGGCAAAATCCGTGGCCCCTTACACGGTGTTCCCGTGGTGTTAAAAGACAATTTCGACACCTTTGATATGCCAACCACAGGCGGCTCACAATTATTGGAAGGCTCTATTCCACCGGATGATGCCTTTGTCGTGAAAAAACTGCGGGATGCCGGTGCCATTATTTTGGCCAAAGTAAACCTCAGCGAATGGGCAGGTGGCGGCGGTAGTGTGAGCGGCGCCACTGATCCTGCCATTCTCAAAGCCGGTGCTGTGCCAAACGGCTCCAGTACAGCCGGTGGTCAGACCCTCAACCCCCACGACCTAGCGCGTGGACCTGCAGGATCAAGTGGTGGTACTGGTGCGGCCATTGCCGCCAGTTTTGCCCAGTTTGGTTTAGGTACGGATACGGGCGGCTCAGTGCGTGGCCCTAGCTCTGTTAACGGTATTGTTGGATTAAAACCCACCCATGGACTCTTATCGCGTGATGGCATTATTCCTCTGGCGCTGACCTTTGATACGGGCGGCCCTATGGCGCGAAGCCTTTACGATATCGCCTTATCCCTGAATGTGATGACGGGCGTTGATCCTGCCGATGCAGCAACCCAAAAAAGCGTTGGCAAAGTGCCTAAAGACTACCTCAGCTTCCTTAAAACCGGCTCCTTGAAAGGTGCGCGCATCGGCGTTGCACGGGATTTCACCGGCAAAAATCCCGAAGTGGATCGCGTCTTTGAAGAATCCCTCAGCACGCTCACCAAGCTTGGTGCGACATTGGTGGATGTGAAATATCCAACCTATATGCTGGAAGGGCGCATGGATATTTCCAATGTGGTTATGTCCTCCGAATTCAAAGCACAAATTGCGGATTACCTCAAAACCACTGCTCCCAAATACCCTAAAACCATGGATGACTTGGTGCGTTTAGCCAATGATCCTAAAACAGGTTATCGCGGCCCCGAAAAAGCCTTTGCGCTCAAGTACACCGCCTCGATTGCCTTGGATTTAAATGATCCTATTTACCTTGCCGCCAAAAATGAAGGTTTGGCCATGATCACCAAAGCGGTATTGGGAGTAATGACCAACAACAAACTCGATGCGATTGTTTACCCCACCAATACCACGGCGGCATCACTCATAGTGTCCACCGGTACACCGAAACCACGTACACCTACAGACTCCGCCACCAATATCGCCAACCAAACGGGTTTCCCCGATTTGATTATGCCTGCGGGTATGACCAAAGAAGGGCTGCCTGTCACCATTTCTTTTTTTGGCCCAGCGTTTAGCGAAGGTAAGTTGTTGGGTTATGGCTACGACTTTGAACAGGCGACCAAGGCACGCAAGCTGCCTAAATACACACCAGCATTGGCGAGCGATGTGATCAGTTATTAGCAAAATCACTTTATAAATCACGGCTCACTTTATAAATCCCGACTCACTTTATAAACCCCAATTGGGGGGGAATCCTGTTATGAAGGCTTTTAATTATCGCAAGTTATTCTTGTCGGCAGCTTTGGCTGCTGCAATCACTCAAGCGCCGTTTAGTCTTGCGGCTACGTTCAATCTGGAAACTGCGGGTGTGCAAGAGATCCAAGCGGCTGTTGATGCCGGTGCCTTAACCTACGAAAAATTAGTCATGATGTATTTAGCGCGCATCGCAGCCTATGACGATAAAGGGCCTTCGCTGAATACCATTATCAATCTGAATCCCAAAGCCTTGGAAACAGCACGAGCACTGGATGCAGAGTACAAAAAAACGGGGCGTCGCTCGCCATTACACGGTATTCCAATTCTTGCAAAAGACAACTTCGATACCGCTGATATGCCCACCACCGGCGGCACTTTTTTGTTGGATAAATCCATCCCTTACCAAGATGCGCCCACCATTAAACAATTGCGTGATGCCGGTGCGATTATCATCGCCAAAACCAATATGGATGAGTTTGCACACGGCGGCGTCGGTTTCAGTTCGCGCGGCGGTCAAACCCGTAACGCTCACGACCCGCGCCGTATTCCATCAGGCTCCTCAGGAGGCACTGGTTCAGGTCTGGCGGCTTGGTTTTCACCTTTGGGTTTAGGCTCTGATACCGGTGGTTCTATTCGCGGCCCTGCGTGGGCGAATGGCGTGGTGGGTATCAAACCTACCAATGGCCTGATTACCCGCACCGGCATCATGCCTTGCGTGCTTACCTTCGATACCGGCGGCCCTATGGCGCGCACGGTATATGACGTTGCGCTTGCGCTGGGTTACATGACAGGCGTTGACCCTAAAGACCCACTCACCAGCACCAGTGCCGGTTTGTTTTATAAGGACTACACCCAGTTCCTGAAAAAAGATGCACTCAAAGGCGCGCGTATTGGTGTGATTCGCGATTTTGCCGGCACCGATCCCGAAGTGGATCGCGTGTTTAATGAATCCTTAAAAGACTTGGTCGCACAAGGTGCGGTCTTGGTTGATGATCTGCATTTTCCGGCTATCGCCCTACAAAGCCGCGATGTGGTGATGAACCCCATTCGTGCAGAGGTGAAAGACAACTATGTGGATTACTTGAGTACTTTGCGCCCCGGATTTCCACGCACAGTGACTGAGTTAGGTGAACAGGGGATGAAACTCACCAAGCCCAAAGGCAATTTTTTACCCCACCCGAGTGTGTTCACACGCTTTACCGAGTTGGGAACGCGTGCGCCTATTACTGGGTTAAGTTACACCTCCGCTAAACACTACGGTATGAAAGCTGTGCAAGGCGCGGTATTGGGATTGCTGGAAGAAAAACAATTGGACGCTTTGGTGTATCCAACACGACCCACACAGCCGGAAATGATTGACCCCAAAACGCCGACGATTGTAGAGCGGCCACGTGTGCCATCGCTGAGCAGTATTGCGAATGTCACTCAATTTCCGGATGTGATTGTGCCCGCAGGTATTACGGCGCAAAAAATGCCAGTCACCATTTCATTCTTCGGCCCTGCCTACAGCGAACCCCGTTTGCTGGCTTATGCCTACGCTTACGAGCAAGCGACTCAGAAACGTGTTTCGCCGGCCACAACACCGGCCTTAGTAGGAGAAACCTTTGAGTATTAATGAGCATTAATATTCAGTTAGTGCAGTAGCTCTACCACGGGCTACTGCATGCCTACCAATGTCGCTACAGCCAATAACATAAATAAAACAAAGGCTGCTTTTCGCGCGATATTCAGTGGCATTTTATCCATCAACCATTTTCCTGCAAAAATCACCGGCACATTCGCAAGCAACATACCGAAAGTAGTACCCGCAATAACGGTGGCTGTCATCCACAAAGTTTCGTTGTATTTTGCTGCCAGTATCACGGTGGCAATTTGAGTTTTATCGCCAATTTCTGCAAGAAAAAATAACACCAAGGTGGCAACTAAGGGGCCGTATTGGGCAAAGCGTCCCATGTCGTCATCTTCTTTATCAGGAACTAATAACCAGAGTGCAATCGCGACAAAACTACCGCTTATAATCCACGGAATCCAATGGCTGGGAATCAAATTCGCAAGCCATGCACCCAGCCATGCAGAGAGGGCGTGATTTAATAAAGTAGCAATCAGAACGCCAAGACTAATCACATAAGGGCGTGAGTAACGAGCAGCAAGGAAGAGGGCAAGGAGTTGGGTTTTATCGCCAATTTCAGCGATAGCGACAGCGAGCGTTGAACTAAAGAAGGCTTCCATAACAAAATCCGGGCGGGAGAAAAACGAGAGGCACAGCCACTGTCCCGCCGAGAGCAGTCGCTATACCTCAGGTCTCATCAATCCTGTAGAACCACGCGCAAAGGCTGTGTTGTTCTTCAGGACGCTTATGCCATGCACAAGTGCAAGTCTGTTGACATAAGCGCTGATTCATTCAGCAGATTACTCCCCCGAGAGAGTGGAGCCATTCTAGTGGATTCACTCATCAAAGAACAATAGTGATGATGCAAATGGAAGAATAGTAATAGTGATGATGTAAATAACTAGCGGCGTAATCGATGCAGCACGCCTCCACCGTAAGGCACTTGTGGCAAAAACTCTTTCATCAACTCCACTGAGTCATCGTAAATTTTTTGCACGTTAGGTTTGGTGCCCACTTCCATACGACGTGAGAGCATGGTGATGGGAAACATACATTCTTGTGTGCCTTTTACACAGAGTGCGCGGCTACGACCTATAGCGTCCTCGTAGATTTTCCATTCCAAGGTGTTGGGAAAGTCAGCGAGCATTACATTCCCCAGCACTAATCCCATGGCTTGTTGCGTGGCTGAATCATCATTTTTGACAAGCTCTTTATCGACAATCCGTTGCAATAAATCAATATCAGACAAATCTTGATGAATTCGCGCCCCGAGTTTTGTTTGAGCTAGTTCGTTAATTTTTTGTAATTCTTTCTCGCTTTTATTTTTATCCATCCAACTGAGGTCAGTAATGGTCACCTTTTTTTCTTGCTGATGTTTATAGGTCTCTTCCGAAATAACATTGAAAGGAGTTTCGGCTAATACTGGTAATGTGGTGATACTGAGAAGGGCACCCAGAGAAAATATTGTTAACTTGTGCATAGCAATACCTTAAATAACCGATTTTTTTTGATGATGAGATGAATGTTGGTGCTCATTCACAAATATCAATGGCTCAGGATAAACTTCCGTAATAGGCAAGGAAAACCCGTTTGCCATTACCATATGAATATGATTGGCAGTTAATTGTCGCGGATCAGTTACACCGCAGGAGTGTGCGATCATTGCAACACTTTTGGTTAGGTTTTTTTGGTAAGCCGCAACACGTTCTGCTTTATCCGTTAAATCCAAACCTTTTTGCAACTTGACATTGTGCGTTGTAATACCCGTTGGGCAAGTATTTTTATGGCATTGTAGAGATTGAATACAACCCAGCGCAAACATAAAGCCACGTGCACTGTTAATAAAATCGGCGCCGCAAGCTAATGCCCATGCAACCATTGAGGGTGTAATAAGTTTCCCTGACACAATAATTTTTATGCGCTCTTTAAGCCCGGCTTCCACCAACAAACTAGCGAGCCATGGCAGGCTTTCTTTTATGGGCAAGCCTACGTTATCAATTAAGGGTTGTGGTGCGGCGCCACTGCCACCGTCAGCACTATCCAGTGTAATAAAGTCCGGTGCTGACTCTATTCCTTGAACACGAATTTCATTGATGAGTTCTATCAGCCAGTGGCGTTCGCCAAGTACTGCTTTAAAACCAACAGGTTTACCCGTAATCGAGCGAATATGGTTTACCATTTTCAGTAGATCTACCACTGAGCGAATATCCGTATGTCCGTTGGGGCTGATCGATGCCTCTCCTTCGATAATGCCACGAATCTCCGCAATTTCTTTAGAAACTTTTTCAGCGGGTAAAATGCCGCCTTTGCCGGGTTTGGCACCTTGACTCAGTTTTATTTCAAACATTTTGACTTGCGGTATAGCTGAAAGTTCTTTTAGGCGGGCATCACTTAAATTGCCACTTAAATCGCGCACGCCGTATTTTGCCGTGCCAATTTGAAAAACCAAATCACATCCACCTTCTAAATGATAAGGCGATAATCCACCTTCGCCTGTATTAAGCCAGCAACCTGCTTTGGCAGCACCGCGCGACAGTGCAATAATTGCTGGGCGCGATATGGCGCCATAACTCATCGCGGAAATATTAAAAATAGAATGGGTGCTGTAAGGTGTTTGACAAAAGGGGCCAATAGTTACTGAGCTAGGTAGGCTTGCATCTGACTCTTGAATCGGAAACGGAGAGTTTAAAAAAATTAAGGTGCCGGGTTCATTAATATTCAATGTGGATCCAAAACCTACATTGTTATCAATATTTTTTGCCGCTCTATAAACCCACGAACGATCGGCACGGTTAAACGGCATTTCTTCACGATCATGCGCAAAAAAATATTGGCGAAAAAATTCACCCATGTGTTCAAAGAAATAGCGAAAGCGACCAATAACAGGATAATTTTTACGGATAGTGTGCGTATTTTGAGTAATGTCGTTAATGTACATACCCACGATGACTAAAAACACACAGCCAATGGTCGTAATAAAAAAAACTTCCAACCAGGTTAATAAATCCAGTGCAAATGTGCTGTATGGCATAGGGAAAATATCCTGAATATAAATTGATAATCTGTGATGGTGATGCGTGCGTTAACTTATTTTTATAGGTTTGCCATTAATCTCTAAAGCCAATAGAGCGAGCGGGATTCCCTGCCACTTTGTGATAAGGCGCGACTGACTTGGTTACCACTGTGCTCATGCCAATAATCGCTCCATCACCAATGGTGACTCCATCCAGAATTCCGACTTGAGCACCAATCCACACATCCGCACCTATATGAATGCCTTGTGATGTGACGGGTTGATCTTTAATCGGCCTATCGGCTTGCATGCCATGATTAAACGCATAAGCTGAAGTGTAAGCGGCAATGCGTGTATTGTCGCCTATAAATATGCCTTTGGCGCCGCCATCCAGTGTGGTGTGGTGGTTTATGGATACGCCAGAGCCAATAGCAATAGGGCCATGCAGAACGCAATCTGCGGCTATGTAAGAACCATCTCCTATGACAATGGGGCGGCCAGGTTCAGCAAATAAACGTGCTTCCGGAGCGATAAAACAGTTTTCACCAATCTGAACCGTTTCCATCCTACAAAGGTGGGTTTGCCATTCCTCTTGCCATGCTTGTGCCCATTCGCGATGGGCTGGCTTGAGTGTGGCATAGAGCCAGGGCATATAACTCAAACGTAATTTATGTTGTTGACGATAATGTTCTGGAGCGCTGGATGAGGAAGAAGTCATAGCAAGGTAATTGCAGAGAATGAATTTATAGAGTGAGATTATAAAGGGATAATGGCAGTATGGCGTTGTGAATTATCACATCGCGGGGCGCATGAAGAAAATAAGGTGTCCGCTGGCTGTAGGTGATTGGTTTGTTCGCTTGGCCTTTAAAAAAATCTGACTCATCAAGCTCAGAAATTGAGGCACAAATCGAAACACGGAGCGCTGCAATAAGTGCTCATAGGGTGTACCCGTCATGGTTACAGCCGAAGCGGACACCTGATGTGATTATAGCTAGCCAAGTTTAAGTCGCTAGTAATTTGTTAGTTTTTTTAAGTCGCTAATCCGCCATTTTTAGAAGCTAAACAAATATATTGATACCACTTTTTCTGTAATGACAATATCCAACAATCCTCTCTGTCGAATAGATTTTTAATGATGCGTTATGTTATTGCTGTTTTTTCCATTGTAATCATGGTTGCCGCTGCAATCTATATGCGGCATTTAGGTGCAGCGGAAAAAAAGAGTCAGCAAGAAAATATCTACACCTTCATCAAAAAAGAGTGTGGCTTTGCAATACCCTGGCAGTCCACAGTGACTTGTGGTGAGTTGCGTACACCCAAAAATAGTGGTGGCTTTTCGCTGGCATTTGCCATTCTGCATGATGACTCGCCGCAGCATCAGTCTGACCCAGTGGTGTATTTACAGGGCGGCCCAGGTTCTGGTGGGCGCATTCATAAAGATGGAATAGAACAATGGTTGGTGTGGAAAAATTACGCCAATTTGGCTCGCGATATTATTTTAATTGACCCTCGCGGTACGGGACGCAGTCGCCCGGCAATAAAATGTGATGAGTACTCTCACTTTAATCGCAGTCTCATGCGCAAAAATTTGTCGCTCAGTGATGAGTTAGCGCAAGGTTATGAAGTGGTGACGCGCTGTTTTTCAGCTTTAGAAAATTCACAACCACCTGTGGCGCATCAACTGATAAGCACCCAGAAAAATGCGGAGGATGTACGTGCGTTAATGTTGCTTTTAAAGTATAGCGAGTGGAATATTTTAGGCGTTTCTTACGGCACACGTTTAGCATTGGAAATTGCGCGGCAGGAGCAGATGAGCCCACAAGCGGTGCGTTTAAAAAGTATGGTATTGGATTCTGTGTATCCTGCTGGTTACGGTGGCGTGCAAACCTGGCCACAGGTGTTGGATGAAGCCATGCAAACGTTTTTTGTGGGTTGCGAAAAAGAAACTGCTTGTGGCGCTAAGCATCAGTTGTCCACACCTCTGCTTGACCGATTTAATCGTGCATTAAAACAGCTGCAACAACATCCAATGGAGTTGACTGTGCCTCGCTGGGATGGTGAAGCCCCCATTACTTTTTTAGTGAATGATCATCGATTTTTATCGGCAAGTTTCGCCGCTATTTATGATCCCCATGATTGGCCAAACATTGTTACTGCGATTGCAGCGGTAGAGCAGGGCAAAACAGAGGGACTTAAACCCATTATTGAGCCTTACATTAACAATAGTTTTAATGCTGATTTTAATAGTTTGACATTCATGGCGGTTGATTGTGCTGATAATCCGATAAAAGCGCAGCAAGATTACGATAATCAAGTTCAGAAATTTCCGTTATGGGCAGAATACACGCGCGATCAATGGCGCTACCAAAGTTGCCATGCATTACAAAGGGCTGAATCAGAAAGTGCATTAACCTTGGCGGCATCTGCGGTTCCCAGTTTGCTAATCGCAGGGCGACTAGATCCAATTACTCCTGTGCAGTGGGCGGAAGAGCTGCATGGGTTATTACCGCAAAGCCAATTAGTGGTACGCAATAAGTTAGCGCATTCGGTGCTCAGTTCAGATACCTGTTTACTCGAGAATTTACGTTATTATTTTGATTCGCCTACACACGAGTTTTCAGTATGTATTGAACCCAAGAGTGATTAGCAACATTAATTATCTGATTTCAATAATGACAAAGGGCGCCCATCGCAAGAATCGATGGGCGCCCTTTGTTATTAATCAGCGAGATTTATTCGTAGCAGCAGAGGTAAGAGGTTTCAACATCAGCGCTCACTTTAAAGCGTTGATTTGCTTCTACAATAAAAGTTTGACCTTTGGTGAAAGTTTCTGATTTATCGCTGCCTGGCAAAACCACGGTCAAGCTACCGCTTACTACGGTCATGTACTCTTTTTGGCTGGTGCCAAATTCGTAATTACCTTTAGCCATTACACCAATGGTGGCGGGTAAGGTTTCTGTTTGGAATGCGATAGATTTAACGGCACCATCGAAATATTCGTTAACTTTGAACATAAAATCTCCGTTTTCAAAGACCAGAGGTTGATAAGGTTTTGGCGATATTGCGATGGCCAAAATACAGTTTCTTTCACGCATAAAAAAGGCCGCATTTTCATGCAGCCTTTTTATTTAATTTGGCTCCGCCTGCTGGACTCGAACCAGCGACCCAATGATTAACAGTCATTTGCTCTACCGACTGAGCTAAGGCGGATCGGTGACTTCCATGCTGGAAGTGGTGCGCATAATATAGAGCGGGTTTTACTAGGTCAACACTTTTTTGTAAAAAAATCATGAGCCTAGCTATGCCTGCCTATTAATTCCACAAGCTGTATTTTGTGTATCCAGAATGCTAAATCGGGTCGGTGATAACCTCCGTCGCAATCGTTGTTGGCGCTGCTAGACCATTGATTGCAAAGGCGTCATTTATTTCCCCTTTATTAGCCCTTGATTATGATGGCCGTGTTTGCGATCAAAAAGTAATCAGGTCTCTAGGCTAATCACTTTAAAACTGCCGTTACTGCTGCAACGATTGATGGTGCGAAATAGCCCGCTAGCTTTACGTTCCAAGGGTATAAATTGATTAACCACGAAAATAGCCATTCCTTGGGGTGCTAGTAGACGTTTGGTACTTGCGAGAAACCTATCGGTTAAGTCCCCTTCGACGCTAAAACCTTGGTGAAAGGGGGGATTACAAAGAATGAGATCGAAAGTGTCGCTTATGAGATCGCCGCAATCCGCTGCAAGGATCTCGGCATCAATAGAGTTCAGTTTAATGTTGTGTTCCGCCGTTCTGAGGGCAGCAGCGTTATTGTCGGTCATTACCCAATACTCGATAGTTTTGCAGGCATCGAGTTGAGCAGCCGCAAGGGTTAGATAGCCATAACCACAGCCTAAATCCAATGCTTTGAGCGGCTTATGGGGATGTGTACTGAGCAGGTGAGGAAGCTGATTCACTAAATACTGACTGCCTTGATCGATTTTATTCCAGCCAAAGAGTCCAGGTTTGCTATGGATTTGATATGGCTCTTCGCTAATAAGGCGTAATTGGTGATAGTGACTGTCATCCAAGATATATTCAGCATTGTATGCGCTACATTTTTCTATGACGGAAAAGTAAGCGGTTGTCTCTTTTATAATGTGTTTGTGTGTACTATAGAGCTTTGTCGCTTTATCAATATACGTTTTAATACCCTCATTTTTGTGGCCAGCAATGAATAATTTTCCATTCGGTTTTAAGCAGCGCCATGCTTCATTGAGTAAGTGATGTACAACGGGTTTTTCTTTGGATATGCGATAGAAAAAGTAATCGATACTGTTATCGGCAATCGTCGATAAATCAAAATCATTGAAGGTCACGGTAAAATTTTTTTCTCTCGCTTCTTGTGCAATATCCCAGCGATTAGTGATCACGGTCAGCTTGCCTTTAGATGCACCTTGCGGAAATCCACTCAGCACATTTTCATCGGTGCACCAAATAGCGTTGATGTCTGGATTGAGTACATTTTTTTGTAATTGCAGAATAATCCAGGCGAGGGCGGCATCACTCATGGTTATACCTTTTCAATCTCTGTGGGTGTTAGTGCGCGATATTGTCCTAGTGCGAGTGTTTCATCCAAACTAATACCGCCAATAGCGTTGCGGTGCAGTGCAACAACACGATTGCCCACAGCCGCAAACATGCGTTTGACTTGATGATATTTCCCTTCATGAATATTGAGGTATGCATTGTACCTATCAATCAGTTTTAAGTCGGCGGGTAAGGTTAAACCGGCTTCTCCGTGCAGTTGCACGCCGGCTAAAAAAATATTCACTAGATTCTCATCAATAGGTTCTGCGGTAGTGACACGATAGGTTTTGATGCAGTGATGACGCGGGGAAGTGACGCGATGATTCCACTGTCCGTCATCGGTCAGTAAAACCAAACCCGTAGTGTCCACATCTAAACGCCCCACAATTTGTAAAGTCTGTTTATGGGGTAAATGAATTAAATCCAATACCGTTGGATGTTGCCCATCACTATTGGCACACACATAACCTGCTGGTTTGTGCAGCATCAAATAGCGGGTGCTAAATGCCTCTATAGGTTCATTGTCGAGCAAAATGTTTTCATTCCCCTGAATTTTCTGATCGCCTTTTTGGGCTATTTCGCCATTAATACTTACCAACCCTTTTTTTATAAATAATTGAATTTGTGAGCGTGAATAATCGCTGTATTGGCTAATAAATTTATCGAGACGCATAGGCTGTTAATTCTCTGGTAGCCATGAAGATGGAATCCTATCGCTCCATGCAAATTCGGTCAGGATGCGTTGAAATTGCGCATCCAAGGTTGCTGTTAAATGCAAAGGTTTGTTCGTATAAGGGTGTAACAAAACCAATTCGGTGGCTGCTAACATCAGTCGGCGGCAATTATAGTGTTCTTGAAAAAAGCGATTATGACGCCCTTTACCGTGTTTCGCATCACCAATAATCGGGTGATTAATATGTTTTAGGTGACGACGAATTTGATGTTTGCGCCCCGTTTGCGGTTGGCATTGAACTAATGAATAGCGGCTGCTGGGGTATTTATCAATAGCAATAGGTAATTCTATCTGCGCTAGTGTTGTTACATCGGTGATGGCGTGTTGCGCAGGTTTATGTTGGTTGGCTTTTTTGTCACTTATTTTATCCAGCTCTTCGGTGAGTGGGTGTTCAATGCGAATTTTTTCAGGTGCCACGCCGCGAACTAAGGCGATATAGGTTTTGGTTAACAGGTGTTTGCAAAATATATCGCCCAGTAAACGGGCGCATTCACTGTGTAATGCAAATAATAAAACCCCAGAAGTGGGTTTATCCAATCGATGAACAGGGAATACGGGCTGACTAATTTGATCGCGTAGCAGTTGCACCGCAAAGCGGGTTTCATGACGATCAATATCGCTGCGATGCACCAATAAGCCGCTCGGTTTATTGATGGCGACAAGGTGTTCATCGCGATAAATAATGGCTAATTCATCGCTCATGTTTTTCTGCCATTAAAAACAAAAAGCAGGCGTGTGCCTGCTTCAGTGGTTTTTTATCAGTGCGAGTAATCAGCGAATTTTTTTCTCGGCTGAATCTACGCTTTGATAAATTAAGGTGTTGATCGTCATAGGGCCAACACCACCTGGAACAGGGGTATAGGCTGCAACACGATTCAATAACGGTTTGAGTTCAATATCACCGATGCCACCGGGGTGATAGCCAGCATCCACCACGACAGCACCGTCTTTAATCCATTCTGCTTTGATAAATTCTGGTTTGCCAACTGCGCCGACAATAACATCAGCCTGTTTGATGAGCTCTGGCAAATTTTGGGTGCGAGAATGGCAAATGGTGACAGTGGCATTCGCATTTAACAGCATCAATGCCATTGGTTTGCCGAGAATAGGGCTGCGACCTACTACAACTGCGTGTTTACCTGCTAAATCAATGTTATAGGCTTCGAGTAATCGCATAATGCCTTTGGGGGTTGCGCAGCCGTAGGCTTCTTCACCCATGCTCATGCGGCCAAAACCCAAACAAGTAACGCCGTCTACATCTTTTTCAGCGCTAATAGCATCGAAACAAGCGCGTTCATCAATTTGGTGTGGAACTGGGTGTTGCAACAAGATCCCGTGAACATTGGGGTTGTTATTAAGTTCGTGAATTTTAGCGAGTAATTGTTCGGTGGTGGTGCTCGCCGGCATTTCTACTTTTAATGACTCCATCCCTATACGCGTGCATGCATTGCCCTTCATTTTTACGTAAGTAGCGGAAGCTGGGTCATCGCCAACTAAAATAGTCGCTAAAATAGGTGTTTGGCCGTTGGCGCGCGCTTTTAGCGTCGCAACACGTTGAGAAAGTTCTTGTTCTGTTTTTTCAGCGAGGGCTTTGCCGTCCAATACAATTGCAGACATGGTTTGCGTTACCTATGAGTAGAGTGCGGTCTAATAGACTGCGGGCGATAAGAAAAGGCGCGCATTTTCCCACAGCGCATCTTGCTCGCCAAGGAAAATAAAAAAATCAACAGAACTAAAAAATAGGCAAGCCAAAAAATTTGTATAGAAAGTGCTGAGGGTAAGTTTCTTAGAGAGCTTTGTGCTTAATGCTGTGAGAGCTTTGAGGTAAATGGGGTGGCTGATGGGGCTCGAACCCACGACCACTGGAATCACAATCCAGGGCTCTACCAACTGAGCTACAGCCACCGTAGCAATGCTTATTCTATTAAAGAGAACATAGTCTCTATTAATCGAATTCTTACTTTGAAGTGAAGGGTGAGTTACCCAAATGGTGCGCCCGGCAGGATTCGAACCTGCGACCATCCGCTTAGAAGGCGGATGCTCTATCCAGCTGAGCTACGGGCGCATGCTGGAATTAAAAAACCCTCGCAGGTTCGATAATTTAGTGGTCGGAGTGGAGGGATTCGAACCCCCGACATTCTGCTCCCAAAGCAGACGCGCTACCGGACTGCGCTACACTCCGAATTGAACCGCTATGCGTTTCAAGTGGTGCGCATCATAGCGATGCAAGTCAGACCCGTCAACGAAAAAAATAGCACAAAATAAAATATTTGAATGAGTCAGTTAATTTCTAATCAGCCTGTTTGCATCCTAAACAGTTATTCATGTTTTCTCTTGTTTGTCCTGAGCGAGCTGGTCAGAATACGGGCTCAAATATTCGGAGAGACTTTATGCAAAACAATGATTTAGCCGTTGCCATGAAACTAGGCATGCGTCGTTTGGCCTCGGGAGTTTGTGTGTTGTCTACCCGCTTGCCGACGGGTGAAGGTTTTGCGATGACAGTATCTTCTGTGACTTCGGTATCCGATTCTCCCGCTTCTCTATTGGTTTGCATTAACCAGCAAGTTTCCCAGCAAGATTATCTGGCAACTCTGGGCAGTCGATTTGTGGTGAACGTGCTCTCGGCGCATCATCAGGAGATCTCAAATCTGTGTGCTGGACGTGAACCTGATCGCGATCGTTTTTCAGTAGGTGTGTGGCGAGATTTTGATGGTTTGCCGATGCTTGATGATGCGCTTGCTTCTTTTGTGTGCGTAACCGACCAAGTGAACCATTATGGAACGCACCATATAGTGATAGGTCGCATCATTGAAGTGATCATAAGTGGGGCTGAAATCAATCCTTTGCTTTATGTGGATGCTGCTTACGGTGCTCTGGCGCCACGTTAATTCTTTATAACCTTGAAAATTTTTGGTGTTCTAGTTTGTTGGATCCACAATTTCCAGAAGCGTAAAATGTGCCCACTCGGTTGATTTAAAATGAGGCAGCTGAATGGTGACAATAAGGCTTGCTTTATGAATCTTATGTGTCTGTCGATGGTTTCAGGTTAATGCTCACTAACTCTTTATGCACACCTCAAGTGCGAATAGATATATAACGATTAATGATTGACCAAATCCGTGAAAAAATGCACTTTTCAACTGCTATTTAAGTGTAAGTAATTGATAAATAAAGATTTTTAAAATAAGATCAAATAATGATCAATCTGTCTTGGGGGTAGATTTTATAGGGGTTCGCAGGGGTTTCCCAAAAACTATCCACCAAGTTATCCACAGAAAATGTGGACAACGTTTTGATGAAATATTTTGTGCAAAAAAGTGACAGTTTGAGTAATTAGTGTAATTTTTTTTCCACAGTTACTCACTTTTTTGTAAATTTTTAGTCTCGGGCTATGGACTTTTTTATGCGTAAAGTGTTGAAGGTAGCAGTATTGGGCGGGGGAAGTTTTGGCACCGCTATCGCGAATATCATTTCTTGTAATCATCACCATACTTATTTGTGGATGCGCTCAGAGTCACAGGCCAGTGAATGCCAGCTCAAGCGTCAGAATGCAAACTATCTGCCTGGTTATATGTTGCACGAAGGTTTGACGATTACCGCCGATTTGACGTCTGCCATCAGTGATTCTGATCTGGTCTTTGTGTCCATCCCTAGTCACTCCTTTCGGTCGGTAGTGCGCCAAATTGCGCCTATTTTGCCTCCGCAAGCCATAGTGGTAAGTACTGCAAAGGGTATAGAGCCTGAGGGCTTTACGTTGATGAGTCAAATACTCGAGCAAGAGTTGCCGCACCATGCGATAGGTGTTTTGAGTGGTCCCAATTTCGCCAAGGAAATCGTCCAGCAACAGCAAACCGGAACTGTTATTGCCAGTGAGGACGATGGCGTTATTAATTGTGTTCAGGAAACTCTTTGTTCAGCGAGTTTTCGCGTTTATGCCAATCATGATCGCTACGGAGTTGAGTTGGGTGGCGCCTTAAAAAATATTTACGCAATTATCTGTGGAATGGCAGCCGCGTTAGGGGCAGGCCACAATACACAGGCTATGCTATTAACACGTAGTCTTGCTGAAATGGGGCGTTTCGCGCAGTTGTTGGGCGCTAATCCCATGACATTTCTCGGCTTGGCGGGGGTAGGTGATTTAATTTTGACCTGCACCTCCGATTTGAGTCGTAACTATCGTGTAGGTTTTGCATTAGGGCAAGGCAAGCAATTGGATGAGGTGGTTGCTAGTCTTGGACAGGTTGCCGAGGGTGTGAATACCTTGCGTCAAGTCAAGCAAAAGGCGGACGATCTGGGCGTTTATATGCCGTTGGTGTCCGGACTTTATGCTGTTTTATTTCAAGGTAAGGCAATTACTGAGGTTGCTCGTGGTCTGATGATGGGAGAGCAAAATTATGATGTTGAATTTATGGGGAGAAAATAATGAATAACGAGCAATTAAAATCGAATGTAACCTCCAGTAAACACTGGTTTCGTTTGGTATTTATGTTGTTATTCGCCGCTGTGTTACACATAGCAAGCTTGATTATGTGGGTGTTAGTGGGCGTGCAATTTCTGTTTTCATTGCTCACCGGTGAAGACAACAGTCATCTGCGTAAATTTGGCCACTCACTCTCGACTTATATTTATGAAGTGCTTAAATTTTTATGTTACAGCAGTGATGAAAAACCATTTCCATTTGCTGATTGGCCGGTTAGTACTCATGATGAAAAATCGAATGTTATGACTGCCTCGCCAACATCAGAACCTGAAGTAAAAAAACTCACCGATGCACCTGACACTGCAGATAACTAATTATGCATATTTTTATTTTGCGGCATGGTCACGCAGAGGCACAAGTGACAACGGATGATGCGCGTAATTTGACTTCAACGGGTCGAACTGTCACGCACTCGGTTATTCGCGATGCATTGCCGCAATTGCAATCGGTTCAGCAAATATGGGCAAGCCCCTTAGTGAGAGCACAACAAACGGCACAGGTTGTGTTGCATTTTTTTCCTCACCTTCCATTGCAAACAGTTGATTGCTTGATTCCAGAAGCGAATCCAGTCGATGTGTATGCGTGGCTGGAATCCCTGCGCGAAAAATCTGCAATTGATCTTCAATCGGTAATGCTCGTTAGTCACCAACCGTTAGTGGGCAGTTTGGTAAACCAATTGTGTGGGCAGCCGGAGCATTTTCATGCAATGGATACAAGCTCTTTAGCTGCGATTAAAACGGATGTGGTTGCTCCCTCCATGGGTGAATTGTTATGGCTGCGTCATGGTCGTTGATCATTCATCTTTATCATCTAACTCTAAGGTAGACTTATCTATCGATGTGCCCCCGCGCGAATTACGTTTTCAGGTAAATGGTATGCAGTTCGCTGCTCAGGAATGGGGGGAATCAGGCCAATTACCGGTATTAGCTTTACATGGTTGGTTGGATAATTGCGCGAGTTTTTTTGCATTAGCGCCGCGCTTGCGCAACATACATTTAGTGGCTTTGGATATGGCAGGGCACGGCCAATCTGACCATCGCCCAGGAGTTTCATCCTACACCTTGTGGGATGAAATCAACGATATTTTTGCCGTGGCCGATTATTTGGGGTGGAATGATTTTTTGTTGTTGGCGCATTCTCGCGGAGCCATTATTAGTATGCTGGCGGCGGGTACTTTTCCGGCACGAATTCGTGGGTTAATGTTAATTGAGGGAATTTTACCTGAGCCAGCAAGAATAGAGGATTCGCCACAACAATTGGCTAACTCTATTATCGGTGTGCGAGCACAATTGAAAAAACCTTTATCGATTTATCCGTCAATCGAACACGCCATAAAAGCCCGTGAACGTGGAATGTTTCCACTCAGCTATGAAGCCGCAAAAGCACTGACTCTGCGTGGTGTGAGGGCACAGGGTGAAGGTTATTCTTGGAGCACTGATCCTCGTTTGTTAGCACCATCTGCGGTAAAAGTATCCTTACTCCATATTCAAGCTTTTATGAGTCGCATAACGGCGCCTATTCAGTTGTTACTGGCGACGGATGGGCTACCAAAACTTTATGAAAAATATATTGAATCGGTGCAGGCTTATCCTTGCATCAACTTTATTGTCATGGAGGGCGGGCATCATTTGCATATGGAGGCACAAGCAAGTTTGGTGGCAGAAAAAGTGCAGTCTTTTTTTATGCCGTTTATAGATGCTCATGCATCGCAATAATGTGAATGTTATGACAGTGAATGCGCGATTAATCGTAGTTTTTATATTGATTGGGATTGCTCAGTGTGGCTGGGCTGCTGATATAAAACTTCAGCAATACCCCAACGCCCGTATTATTTTTGAAACCAAGGGTGAGGTTAAAGACTACACACTGGCTTTGGGAAGTTACAAAAAACTTAATGGTTTGTGGCAGGTTGATCGTCAAGTGCGTCTTAGTGGTCAGCAAGAACGTTATACGTTGGAGTTACCCGAGGGGCACAGTGCGGAAAATGGATTCGATTTTTATCTTGATCAATTAAATAATTACAATTTGCGCGAATTATTTTATTGCAAGGCGCGTGACTGCGGGACTAGCAATAGTTGGGCTAACAATCATTTTAAAATTTTGCAGCTCTACGGCTTGGATCAGTATCAACACTATGGCGTCTATGAAATTACAACTGCCGATGAAAAACCTTTTTATGCAACAATTTATACGGTACGTCGTGGCAATAAACGAGTAGTTGCACAAGTAGATGTGCTGTACCTGGATAAAGTGATTGAGCTGGGAATTGCATCCAGTCCTGAATCCTTAATAAAAGCTCTTGAGTTAAATGGTTACTATGTATTTCCCGATGTGATGGTTGATGATGCTCAGGGTAAATCGCAGATTCAAATTAAGCCGGCACACATAAGTGCACTGGTTAATGTGTTGGCGATAAAACCGGATTGGAAGTTGGCGCTGGTCGGGCATGACTATGGGGCTTTGCCCTTGGCAGAGCAGCAAACAAAATCCCTGCGTTATGCAGGGCAGCTTAAAGCGGCTTTAATTGCACAAGGGGTAGCGGAATCGCGTCTTTTAACCTATGGTATGGCATCCTTAGCGCCCGCGGGTCGGGGTGATAGGAGCGCGCGCGTTGAAGTTGTAAAACTGATCGAATAAATTTGATAAATTCCTTGTTCAGACGTCAATTCATAATTGTGGCTAGGTTATGCATCAAAACTCTTCACTTTTTTTAAGTTCTGTCGGTGGCATAACGCTACAGCGACCCTATTATGTTGACGCATACGCCCACCGCCTTGCTGAGCTAGACGCCGGTTGTGGTGTTATTGCTGTTAGCGATATTTGCGATGAGCAAGGTGTTTGCTTGGTGCCCGCCAATACGCATATCACTCCGGCCATTGTCGATCGTTTAGTCAATTGCACATTGCACGCGCCATTTGAGCTTTCGGTGCGAATCCTTGAAGAATTAACCGTCGATGAAATATGTTGTGATCTAGAGCAGTTGCTTGTTGATGAAGATTTTTTTATGGCGCTCTATGAGCGCCATCAGTTTATGGTCAATTTTAAAATTCTTGGTGAAGCCTATATTGGCTTTCCTCTTGTGCGTCAAAAAATTACTGTCATGGCGGCAACCATGCCATCGCTATACAACCGCACACTCTATTCGGCTTTATTTGCATTATTAATTGCACAGGAAATGCGTTTGCCCCAAGAAGAGTTAGGCGATATTTTTATGGCTGCACTTTGTCATGACCTTGGGATGTTGCATGTAGAATCAACGGTGTTGTCTAAGCCGGATCCGCTCTGCACAGAAGATTGGGTAAATATTCAAATGCATGTCATTCACAGTAGAGATACTCTTTTAATGGCAGGGGTATCACCTGAAGTTGTGAATGCCGCTTTTGAACATCATGAGCGTTGTGATGGTACAGGTTACCCATTAGGCAAAGTTGAAAGTGAAATTTCTTTAATCGGGCAAATCATTGCGCTAGTCGATAGCGTGGTTGCAATTTATTTTAATTATTTCAAAGAGCATGGGCGTGGCTGGCGTGAAGTTATTGCGGTCATTCAAATGAACGCCCAAGCGTATATTTATCGTAGCGTTGAATTGTTGTCGGCAATAGTAAGGCGCGCGGAATTGCCTGTAGATCGAGTAGTCGTTGATAGTTGTATGCCAGAATTTGCCGAAAAAATGCTGGCGCAGAATTTACATTTGCAGGATTGGTTTGAGCAGTTGCGTGCCGCATTGCAATCAGTTGGCTATAAACACGGCGACCGTAAACTCCACGCCCTGCAAAACGTGGTTATTCATATCGCCACAACCTTCAAAGGCTCTGAATTATTTGAAGACGAATTTAGAGACACTCTAAAAGCACTCCGCAGCACCCCCGATGCACAGCTCGCCAAAAAAATCGAAGATGCATCCATCATGCAACACGAAATGATGTTCCACCTCCAAAAACTAACGCGTATGTTGGATGAGTATTTATCCGCCGGAAGCCACGTAAACCCCGATATCGTGAAAAAACTGCAATCAAGCTTTGTGTCAGTTAAGAAATATTTATTGGTGGATTTTAGTAAGTGATGATGCGTTTTTGTTTGCGTATTACTCATATTTGCTCTGATCAAAATGCTAACCAGTTAATATTTGTTGAAAGGTGCGCCACGCGTGGCCAATCTCCTACAGACAAGAGTCAAGGAAATGTCGTAATTTGAGAACTCTTTACCAATCAATAATGTGAACCCTGTCATAATCCGTTTTTCTTTTTATCTTCATTTTTCTTCTATACAACCTCGAAAAGGAGTCATCTCGTCATGGCGATAGCAATCTTCCCGCAGTATGTAATTCGAACACTTATTGTTTGCAGTGTGTTGGCACTGATAGCTTGTGGGGGCGGAGGTGGATCTAAACCTAAAGATAAAACACCCGATACCTTTGCTTTCACCGCCCGTACCAATGCTGCGCCCAGTGCCCTAGTAACTTCTGCACCTATAACTATCACAGGGATAGATGCAGCTTCTCCTATCACCATTACTGGTGGGCAATATTCGATTGCAGGCTCTGCTTATACAGATGCAGCAGGAACAATCAAAAGCAACCAAACTCTCACTGTTCGTGTAACAGCGTCTGCGACGACGAATACAGAAGTACAAGCCGTGGTGACAATTGGTGGTGTGAGTGGCGCATTTCGTGTCACTACCTCGCCCGATGTAATCCCAGCAAGCTTCACGCTGGGTACAGCAACAGGGGTATCACTAAGCAGTGAAAATGTCTCAAGTACAATCACAGTTTCGGGTATTGATGTTGCCGTTCCAATTAGCATCACTGGTGGCCAATACGCTATTAACAGCGGAGCCTATACCTCAACAGTGGGAACAATATCCTCAGGTCAATCGGTTAAGGTACGTGTTACAGCGGCAGCAACTCACAGTACATCAGTAGAATCTGTATTAACAATTGGTGGCGTTAGTGCAACTTATACAGTCACCACCATAGCTGACACCACACCTGAAGCGTTTAGTTTTACGGCAGCTACCGATGTTGAACCTAATGCTGAAAGTATCTCTAATCAAATCACGGTTACAGGAATAGATGCAGCAACACCGATTAGTATTACGAATGGTGAGTATTCTATTAATGGTGGTGCATACACCTCAGCAGCCGGTACTGTAACTCTGAATCAAACAGTAAGAGTAAAAATAACAGCCCCGAATGGAACCGATTTAACGCAAACGGCAGTATTAACCATTGGTGGTGTAATTGGTAGTTATGTGGTCACCACTTTTCCAGATGACGAAGCCCCCGTTGCTGAATTTAAATTCCCCACGCCTTACACCATGAGTGAAGCCAATAGTGTAAAAGTGCGCGGTACAGTTACCGATTACAACGCAATAACCCGTGTTCAAGTCAAAGTCAATAATGGTGAACCTTTCGATGTAACACCAAAAGCCGAAGGTGATTATTCCAGTTGGACCGCCGTTATTCCGTTAACCAGCAACGCTGAAAATACTATTGTTGTAACAACGGAAGATGAGAAAGGAAATGCTGATGATAATGCAGCGCAGGTTGTGATTCGGCAGGCGCCTGTGGCTAGTGCGTTTCCTGATTCACTTAATCAAATTCCATTTGTGCGTGGTGGCTTAGTACATGACAACTATGATGGAAGGAATCGTCTGTTGATTCCTACGCTTAGTAAGAACATATATGCCATTGATGTTCGAACAGGTGTGCGTAATATTTATGCAAATCTGTCGGGCAATGGTGCGAAAGAATTTCGTGATATTAGCATTGACCCTATAACCCAACGTTTATTTGTTTTGGATTTTTCGTTGTTTGAATTGAATCTTGTTGATGGTGGTTTTGTTGCAAAATATGATACTGATTTGTTAACTGAATCAATTTCTATGGTAATTGATAATGTGGGTGATCATAATAAGTTGGTTATTTGTGAATATGATGAAGAAGGTGGTGATGTAGGTGTGGTCAGCTTTTCATTAAGTAATAATACATTTGCTATGGTTTCTCCCCCAGTTTTTAGTGTCGAGTTGGCATATCCATCCTCAATTAGCCTAGATGTTGAGCATAATAGATATTTGATTACTGTAGGAAATTCTCCTATTTCAAACTTTCGAAAGCATGAAGTTGTAGCCGTGGATAGAGCAACAGGTGAGCGAAGTATTTTTGTCAATAATCCTTTTGGTGACGCTGACGCTTTTACCGAAGATCTTTTTCTGATGAGTGGTGCTGTTGATACCTCAATGGATAGATATTTTGTTACAGAATCCGAAGTCAACAAATTATTTGAAATTAATTTAAGCACGGGCGCGCGACGATTATTTTCTAACTTGATGTACCATGGTGCCGAGGAAAATGTTGTTTCACCTAACGACATGGTTATTGATGATGTTGCCAGTAATGCTTTTTTATTTGATTCTAATAGGAGAGCAATTTTATTGGTGGATTTGGAGACGGGTCAAAAAGTTATATTGTCGAAAAATCTTAATGACTTTTGATGCCTTTATTGGAGCGGCTTTGCCTGTATGATTTTTAATGTTGTTAACTGCGTAGGTCTTTCTGTTTGATCTGTTAGTTGCTTGCAAGGATTTTTTTGAGATGATAAATACAGGTTCTTTTATTAAAAAATTAATTTTTACACAGAGAGCATGCAGTAAAAATTTAATTTAATTTAATTGCTAATTAGTTAACCTGTATTATCGTCCTTATTATTATTTTATTTATGGAGTTTTTTCATGGACACCAGTATTAATCAACTTACTCAATTGTTATTTCGCCATGGTGCTATTCAAACATCGCCTGAGCATGTGGCCATGTTGAATTCGCAGGGTGTTGTACCCTTTGATGGTCGATTTATTTCTTCAGATGCAAATTCGGGATATCGACTTTTATTAGGTGGTTATGCAAACTTTGTAAATCTTAAAGAGAGACCAACAAAAGATTATTTGAGTCTTGAATCTTTACTGAATAGCCTTCGTTCTATCCCGCGATCTCCCAATGCTAAGGTACTTAAAGGTAGTATTAGTACTTTTAAAGTAGAAAATAATTTATATCGAGTAGATTACCGCGTAGCAAATGGAGAGGTGCTTGTATACAACATTCAACCAGTTGATAAATTACAAAAACAGCGCGATAAGCAAGAACAGGTTGCTCTTTATAAGGTTAAACGAAATGCTCAAGGTATTTGGCAGGTGAGTGGTCGTGTAGAAAAGGTGACAACGCGCTATGCGGCTGTCAATGGTCAATCTAATAATTTAGCCAAAGCGTCTTGGCTGATGGGGAGTCATTTGGAGTATGAATTCAAAAATCTCCAAGAGTACACCTTGTTTCATAATCCCAGTATTGGTGGCGCAGGTGATACGTGGGAATCCTTGCGGGATAAAACAGGGTTTACGACTCCTGTGACCAAAAAATTTGCGCAGATATTGGCTGAAACACAAGCAGCAGGTAATGAAACCAGTTGGGTTGCACACAGTCAGGGTGGAGCCATTTTTGCTGAAGGTGTTCGTTATTTATTAAATGGTCAGAGTAGTTGGGCGTTAAACAAATTTCGTTTAAATGGTATTCGCAATCCAGAAAAGGGAGAATTGCTAAATAAGCAGAGCGTAGCCTTCCATGCAAATGCCAATAACAATATGCGTTCAAAACCTCTTTTTGAGCGTGCAGGTATTAAGGTAATTGCCATTCGCGCAAACGATTACGATTTGGTACCCAATGTGATTGGTATGAATACCCTGAATCCACGCAAACTAATTGGTTCTTTTGTTTACATGAACCATGTGACAAATGGTTCTGTCGCCCAAAGTCCGCATACTTTAATGCAAGATCAAAATACATGGGCTGAGAATATGCAGAGTGGCCCCGGTAAGGGCAGAGGAGTTATTCAAAAAGCATTTCATAAAACAGAAGCCGCAGTTTCCAAATTAGTAAAACCGCGCCCTAACTATTTGCCTTAACTAAGAAGCGCCCTTATGCCAACGTCAATGGCTTTTCAATTATTGGTGATGCTTATGATTACTACCTTATGTAACTTGTTTGGACTACAAGCGAATGCGGCAGCGCCTGTTTCGGCTTATCCAAGGCAAGTAGATTTATCCGGTAATATTTTTAGTTTTTCGATGCCTGAAAACTTTAGCAAAGATATGCCTGCAGCAAATATGGTTGAAAAGCTGGATATTTCTGATGTAAAAAATTTCGATAACCCTGAGTACGGCAATATTATTCGTCGCTGGTGGGATATTAAAGCGTCAGGCTTTTTTGGTAAGGAACTTGGCACAGTGATGATGGATATTTCTGTGCAGAGGGTGCCAGAAAATAAACAAAAGCTTATTCATAATCAGCCTTATGATATTGAAAATCGATTGGATTTTATAATGATGATCGATGATCGCTCTCATCAAAGATTTGATCAATTAAATATTGAGAGAAAGCCATTACACGGGGAGGAAAACGCTTATTACTTCAATTGTTGTTCTTTATTGGGCGATAAAATTTTGTCGAACTATCGTGATCATGTATACAGCGAAAAAAAATGGCTTGGTTATACAGTCGCAGCTCCCCTAAACCAATTAATTGTGGGACTTGTTTTGCCTCTTACCAAATCTACTTATTTGGAAGTTGTATTTACATATAGTCCTAATCAGAATGTCCCTACTCGTGAATTTTTGGATTTCGCTTATTTGATAACAGATCCTATTGAAGAAAGTTTACGAGTGAATTATGCGGCCGGAAACAGAATAAAGAAATTGGTTGAGGAAGATTGGATTAATGAAAGTAATGATGAAGTTTTGGCAAAAAATTACGATTCTTTATTAATTCCTCTGTTTGGGCCTGATATACACCAGAGGATAGCAGAAGGTAAAAAAGCTGCACTTGAGCTTCAGAAGGAATTAGAAAAACCCTTAGAGGATTAATAAAGCTTTCATCCTGATGCTGTTTATTGAAATGGCAATGCTTTTTGAGTGTTTTTTATGCCTAAAGTGCTGATTGCCTAAAATTTGAACCAGTTAATATTTGTTGAAAAAAGCGCCATGTATGGCCAATCTCCTACAGCCAAGAGTCAAGGAAATGTCGTACACTGCTTGCGCTGCCAAAGCTAAGAATTAGTCCGTCATTCTATTGGCTAATTCACATCAATATTTATTCTATCTTATTGATTATCATCGTTTTTTGAGTGAGTTTACCGTTTAGGATTGACACATGACTAATGCCCGCCTGCACCCCACTTTAACCTCTGCCAATACCAAGCCTCGTTTAGCTCGACACAAACTATACGCCGCTATGCTGGTTGCCTCCCAATTTATGGTGGTTGGACATACGTTTGCATCACCCGAAGGGGGAGAGGTCGTTGGTGGTGAAGGTGTGATTGAGCAAAACGGGCTTGAAACCATCATTACCCAAGCGACTGAGCGCCTTGCGATTGATTGGCAGAGTTTTGATGTTGCTGCGGATGAGCGCGTGGAGTTTATCCAGCCCAGTTCCTCCTCGTTAGCAATTAACCGCGTGTTGAGCCACAACGGTTCTGAAATCCTTGGTCGAATTGATTCGAACGGGCAGGTAATGCTCATCAATCCAAATGGAGTCATTTTTGGTAGGGATTCTGTAATCAATGTGGGCGGCATGATCGCCAGTGGTTTAAGCGTAGATCCCACCAGTTTTATCAACGGCGATTTCACTTTGAATAGCCTTGAAGGTACGGAAGGCAAGGTCATCAACTACGGCATTATTAATGCTGCAACAGGTGGATCAGTCACGCTGGTTGGGCAGCAAGTTCAAAACGATGGATTAATTTCTGCAAAACTCGGCGCGGTCAATTTAGCGGCAGGCAATGAAGCGGTACTTACTTTCGATAATTCTGGATTGGTAGGGGTAAAAGTCACTGAGGCCGTACTGCAAGATGATTTGGGTGTGGATGCGGCTGTTATCAACAACGGTGAAATTAATGCACAAGGTGGTCGCGTACTTTTAACCGGTAGTGTGAGTGAAGATATTTTTTCTGATGCTGTGAATCATGATGGTTTGGATAAAACCAGCAGTGTGGCGATGCATGATGATGGTAGTTTTACGCTCGGTGGCGGTGCTGATGTTCTAAATACGGGAGATATTACTACCTCGGTAGAGGTTGGTTCAGCAGGTGATGTTGTTGTGCTTGGCAATAATATTACTAACAGTGGAAATATTCAGGCGAATACGCAAACAGGTACTGCTGGCCATATAGAAATCCACAGCAGTGACACCACAAAAATTACCCAGAGCGCAACAGTTTCTGCGCAAGCTACCGCACAGGGTGAGGGCGGCGATGTAAAAATTTTGGGTAATAAAGTAGGTTTGTTCGATGCGGCGGAAATCAATGCATCGGGTGCTCATGGTGGTGGTCAGGTTTTAATAGGTGGCGATAAAACCGGCTCCAACCAACAAATCCGTAATGCGGATTTTATTTACCTTGGTGAAGATACCCATGTAAAAACCGATGCGCTGATTAATGGTAACGGTGGAAATTTAATTACCTTCGCGAGTGATACAGCGCGTATTTACGGCAATTTATATTCCCGTGGTGGTAATGAGGGCGGCAATGGTGGTTTTATTGAAACATCGGGACTAATAGGGTTTGAGATTTTAAATACGCCGGATATTACGGCGAGTGCGGGAGCTGGCGGGATATGGTTAATTGATCCACATAACCTTACTATTTCAACTGATAATAACAGCCAAGCACCTAGAGTTGGTGATGAATTTACTTCTGAATCGAATAAAACAAAGCTTAATGTTGTAACTCTTAAAAATGCTTTACGAAATGATGCAACTGTTATTGTTCGTACAGGTAATAGCGGTGGCGCTGGCGCTGGCAATATTGATTTTGATGCGTCTATGGAATACAGCATTCCGGGGCAAGGCTCATCTGCAACGCTGCAGCTCGAGGCGTTTAACAACATAAATATTAATCAAAATATAACCCGTGTTTCTGATTCAACTGACAGCTTAAACATAGTTCTGAAGGCTAATTATGATGCTTCTGATGCAAATAGTAATGGCGACACGATTGGTAGTGGCAGTGGATCAGTTCAAATTGCTTCTGGCGTAACAATTTCAACACAAGGGGGAAGCTTTACGGCTACTGGTGTAAATTTTAGCAGTTATACAGACAGCAGTAATTATGGAACTATTGATACATCGAATCGCTATGGTGGTGGTGATATTTCCATCTCTGTTACAGGCGATATAACGTTAGGTGCTTTGGATATTGATCACTCTGTTCTCGATAATTCTACTGATGAGCGAATAGTTCGAGTATCCTCTATTAGTTTGTCGGGAAATAATGTTACCTTAAATCGTGCTATAAACTTTAATGATAGTGGAAAAAGAAAGGAAGACGGAACTTCTGCAGGCGTATTCAGTGGCGGCAATGTAAATAATGATTCATTAGTATCCGAGCCCAATCAACATCTCTCAATAGATGCGATTAATAATATTGATATAAACCAATCAATATTCGATGGGTGGGGCGATGGTCGCGATAATTTGGATATCACGCTTACAGCTGGTGGTCGAATTGATATCGATGCGGCTATTTATACCTCGGGCGGTAGTTTTTCTGCGACCGCAAATATTTTTGATTCTCAAGGTTTTGTAATAAATACAGATCGAGCTAATTCAAGTGCTGATGATTCGGGGGCCAACAATGGTAATGCCAGATGGTCTAATGGTGGCAACATTTCAATTGCTGCTAGTAATTCGATGTCGTTGGGGAAAGTTGTAACAGATAAAGATTGTGTCTTAACCCCCGGGTTGTGTACGGGAAATATAGCGATTTCAGGTATTGATACTGATACCAATCTTGCTGGTATGCAATCAACGGTGGCGCTTACCCAAAATGATGCTCTTGAGGTTGCAGGTGATACTACCTTTAATGTTGGCTCAGGTACGATTACTCTCACAAATGCCGGAAATAAATTCGATGAAGACATTTTATTTACCAGCGCTGGCGCTACTTCACTATTGGATTCTGATACCAACGGGATTCAATTAGGTGCATCAACTCTTTCAAGCACGCTTACTCTTACTGCAAATGGTGATATTACCCAAACGGCTGCTATTTCTGTTAATGGTGCCACTACGCTTGATGCAAATGGTAACGATATTCTTCTGGATAATGCCTCAAACGATTTTAACGCGGCTGTAACTCTCACCAATCTAATCTCTCTGGATCTTTTTGATCTGGATGATTTGACACTCAATCCATTTTCCATATCAGGTAGCAATACTGTTGAGGTTTCAGCAGATTCTATTTCTTTTAATTCATTAGGTAGTACAAGTATATCTACTGCGGGTGGAGATATTCTTTTAACTGCTACCAGTGGCGCTATGAGTATAGGCGCATTAACCACCAATAGCGCCACGGCAGGAACTATTACCCTGAACGCTACCGGAGGAATTTCTGCTAATGGAGATTTAACGGCCGTCGGTTCTGCGGGTAATGGCGGCGCGATTGCGATTAATAATAATCTTGTGCTCAATCAAGCTATTAGCGTTGATGCTTCGGGTACGGCGGTTCGTGGTGATATCACCTTTGGTGGCACAGTCAATTCACAAGCTACAGAAAACAATGATTTAACCTTAATAGGAAAAGAAATTTCTTTTGGTGGAGATGTAGGTGCGCTTCAGCGCCTTGGTGCGTTGGATATTAATTCAACGGATATTGTCACTGCAACAGTCAGAAATTTCTTTGCTACTTCATTCGATTTGGATTCACTTGGATTTACCGCGAATCAAATTAACACGGTTGGTGGTGACGATACTGATGGTGGTGCTGTAGGTGTTCGTGTGGGCACTGCTGGAATTGCCAGTATTAATTCTATATTCACTGAAGGCGGCGCCAATGCATCAGCAAATGGAAGATTAGGTGGTGGTGTTACCGTAAGCGGAAACTCGATTACTGTTGGTGAAATTAATACATCGGGATCAAATGCACATAATTCTGGTGTTGATAATAGTGGTGCAGCAGGAGCTGTGTCGATCACCGCGTCAGGCACCTCTGCTTCTATCACATTATCTGGTGATATTGAGACTGATCATGGTGCTGGTTTAAATGCTCCCGCACAAGAAATAGCACAGATAACGTTGAATTCAGCCGGAACGATTAATCTTTCCCATTCTGATTTTTTTACGTCCAACATAAAATTAATAGGAAGCGCGGGCCTTGATACTATTATTGGGCTGGGTGTTGAATCTGCTTGGAATATTACAGGTGAAAATGATGGCAATATTCAGAGCTCAATAGAATTTATAGATATTGAAAATTTAATCGGTCGTGCAGCTGCTGATGAGTTCAGTATAGGTCCAGCGGGCGCTATACAAAGTATTGACGGCGGTACTGGTGTCGCAAACAAATTAACAGGGCGTAATACGGCGAATACTTGGAATATCACTGCTGCTAATGAAGGTAATGTGATTGAAACCGGTGTTGGTACTTACGTTACGGCTTTCAGCAATATTCAAACCTTACAAGGCGGTAGTGATGTTGATATTTTCAATATCAATGCGGCCATTGGTTCGCTGTTAGGTGGCGCAGGTGCAGATAATTTCTTATTTACAAGCGCGAGTAATGCGGGCAGTGCAACAAGCATTGATGGTGAGACTGATAGTAATAGGATTGAAGGGCGTGATGGCAATACAACTTGGCGGATTAGTGGCAATAATGCAGGAAAAATCTCTGTAACGGGGGGCGTTGATTATGTTGGCTCTTTTAGCAACGTTCAAACTCTTCTTGGTGGGGCAGCTAAAGATATATTCGATTTTTCTCAAACTGGTGATGTGGGATCAATAACAACGTTAATTGACGGAGGCGCACCGGTTGAAGGGAATGAGATTAAAGCAAGGACAACTGCTTCTAACACGTGGCAAATGACTACGAGTAGTTCTGGTAGCTTAGGATTTACGGCGGATTTACCCACAGTGTATTTGGTTGGGTTCACGGGTATTTCTGTGCTTACCGGTTCTGGTTCCGATACCGTAGATTATACAGCGGTCAGTACGAATGATTTAGTTGTTCAACTAGGTGCGGCGGGAGTATCTGGGGCGACTAATTTTATTGGTAACGATTTAAGTGCGTCTACATTGATTGCTGATAATACAATTAATAATTGGACGATAACGGATGTAAACGTAGGTAACCTTGGCTCCATCACATTCTCAAAATTTCATAATTTAACAGGCGGAACAGAAAAAGATACATTTGATTTTTCTACTAACAATTTAGGTGCTATCACTGGAGTGATTGATGGCGGTGCTTTAGCGGAAGGTAATGAAATTAAAGCACGAACATCTGTTATTAATACATGGTTAATGACGCTTAATAGTGCTGGTAGTTTAGGTGTCACCGCGGATCTGCCTTCAAAATATATAAATCAGTTTGGTGATATTGAAATATTCACTGGCGCCGGTACTGATACCATGAATTTTGCTGGTGTTACGTCGAATGACTTAACCGTTATTCTAGGATCAACAGGTGCTACAGGAGTTACATCTTTTGTTGGTAATAATCAAAGCAATTCCAAAATAGTAGCAGCTAATTCATCGAATACTTGGGTAATTGGTTCTGGTGTTAACAACGGAACTGTTAATGGAATTAGTTTTTCAGATTTCCATAATTTAACAGGTGGTAACTCCGATGATACGTTTGATTTTACGAGTGTAAATGCAGGAACAATAACCGGTACTATTGATGCAGATGATGGAACCGACACGGTTAAGGTGAATGGTGATCTTGCAATCGATTTTCTTTTGAGTAATGTATTAATCAATGGTGTGAAAGACGCTGAAATTGCTAGTGGCGATAATGCAAGTACTCTAACAACAGCAAGTGGCACCCCGAATACATGGACTGTGTATGATTTTGATGGTGTATCTAGCGTTTCTGATGGACAAAATGACGGTGTCATTACCAGTGGATCAAACAGTGTTAAGTTCGTGAACTTTGCTAACTTAACGGGTGGTTCAGGTAATGATACTTTTGATTTTAGTACCACTACAGATGGCAGTATCACCGGTATCATTAATGGTGGCGGCTCAACCAATACTATCAAAGGCCGTACTACCGCAAACACATGGCAAATGACATCGGCTACACATGGTGCTGTGGGTGTGACAACAGGTGGTGCACCTATCAATTACCTCAATGCATTTACCAATATCCAAACTTTGCTGGGTGGTAGTGCAGTCGATATAGTCATCGGCGCGGATCTTGTAAATGCGTGGTCAGTAACTGCCAGTGGCTCCCACTC